>LNFM01013263.1_pt1 | contig 10549 bp, 12 predicted proteins | sample 596031 | NCBI WGS metagenome assembly LNFM01 (sample SAMN04254537, study PRJNA301005) | activated carbon metagenome | isolation source: dual media filters at the Ann Arbor, Michigan drinking water treatment plant | place: USA: Ann Arbor | reverse complement strand
AAGCGAGCTCCCAGCGGGTCGCATCCGACGGTGGGCCCGCAGCAAGTGGGCAGCACGAACGCATCATCAGCGAGTTTTTCAACAGAATCGGCCAGAAGCAGTCAGTCACGCAGCCATCATTCGCTTACCTACCGACGCACCGGCGGGTGCCCGTTGCAGCACGCTTCGAGCCACATGGTTTGACGCAGGTCAATGTTACGAAATCGCCTCTGGGGATCAGGTGCCGCACGCCCGCCGGCCTGCGCCGGCGACGACGCTGCGTAGCAGCGCGAGACAGAGCAGGGGCAGCAGCACCGGCGTGATTTCGGCTTGTTGCGGCGGCATCCAGCGCTGCACCGACTCCAGCGCCAGCAGCAACGTCGTCAGCGCAGCGGCGACGCGCGCCGGCGGCAGCCCGAGCCTGTGGCCGCTGACGATGGCCGCCGCGCACGCAAAGAGCTGCCAACCCAGGACGAAGGAGCGGACGACGCGCTCCTCGCTTAGCGTGTGCTCGAGCGGCACCCACGACCACGACGCGGCCGTCTGCGACCAGCCCCAGGGCAGCAGCGACTGCGCCAGCAGCATAAGGATAGCGCCGCCCACGACGAGCCCGTCGGCGGCGCGCGCGGGCAGCCGCCAGCTGAGTGCGCCGAGCAAGCCGCCCAGCAGCCAGCCGAGCGGCTGCACGGCCCCGTCTGGCTGCTTCGAAAAGAGGAAGGTGCCGGTCAGCGCCAGCGCTGGGGCCGCCAGCATCACGGCACCGCGCCACGGTGCGCGGCGCAGCAGGTGCAGCACGGCAGCGAGCCCGAAGGCGGGCAACAGCAGTTCGAGGGGTGCCGCGTCCAGCGCGCGACCGAGCTGATGCCATGCTGCCCACAACTGGCGGCGGTTCAGCGTCGGCAGCAGCGGCCACCACGCCAGCGCCAGCCACAGCGTGCCGAGCGCGCATGCCGCGCGATATGACGAGCGGCCGATGCGCGCCACGCGCTCCAGTGGCGCGCGCAGCAGACCGGCAACGCCGATGCCGACCAGCTGGCCCAGCGTGTTCCAGACCGCGTCGGACACCTGCGGGAACCGCTGCGGCACCCACAGCTGCAGGACCTGCAGCGCGAATCCGAACAGGAATCCGGCCGCCACTACGGCGAGTGCGCGCCGGGCCAGCGATAGCGGCCAGCGCTCCACGATCAGCCACGACAGCGCTCCGATCGGCACGAAGAGCACGATATTTGCCACGACATCGCCGGTGCGACGCCACGCGCTGAACTGGAACTGCATCCGGTCAGCCGCCGCAGCCAGCGAGGCCGGCTGCTCGAACTGCAGCGGGTAGAGCGAGCCGTAGGTGACGGCCAGCAGCGTCAGCAGCAGAAGAAAAATCGTGAAGCGCTGGACGTCGGCGCTGTATGCGGAATGCGAGCGACGCGTGGCACCAGCAGCGGACGGCTGGGAGTCGTCAGGGATCACGGGGTTATCCGATCGGAACATGCCGTAGACGTCTGTTTCGGCCGCCTGGCGCGGGTACGTGACGGCCGCTCGCGCCGCGGAATCCCAGGTGCGGGCGATTGCGCGGCGTTGTTCAGTAGTGAGTCGGCGGCCCCTTCGTCGGGACCGGCACGCCCAACAGTGCGAAATTGCCGTGTCCGCTGGCCGCCGTCAACAGGCCGAGCATGCGGCCCAGTTCGGTGCCCGCACCCACGCGGAGCTGCACAATAGTGCTTCGGTTAACACTGACCGGCTGGTTCGGGTCGACTGCCGGCGTCAACCAGCGACAGCTTTGGAGCGATTCAATTACGGGGAGCGCGAACGGCCGGTTATTGGAAAACTGGAAGCCGCGGTCAGCGGGCCGCAGCCGGCCAATTCCGGAGATTCGACCCCAGCACTTGTTCAAAATCGACATCGAACGCTGGGCGTGTGGAGGCAATCTGAAGATCAACGCCGCGATCGAAGAGCCGGTGGTGATCGTGAGGATACTCACGCACCTGGGCGTGGCCGCGCGGGCGCCGCCGCGAGCACCGGCGCGGGAGCTTTCGTTAAACCACGCAGCCTGACCCGAGAGCAAAACGACGGTTCTGCGACAGAGGCGACGGGCGTGTTCGGCCCGCTGTCGCGTGATGGCGTCAAAGCGCGGCGGGTGAACGCCGATTCGGGCCGATGCCGCGCTTGCATCGTCACGGCGAAAGGGGAAGTTTTCGCCAGTCAGCGCGCGGTTGACCGCTCGGAGCACGGGGAATACCGTGCCAGCGTGCGGCAAACGTCGTTTGAAATTCCTATTCGCCCGAGAGCGGCAGAGTCCTTTCGGGGGGGGGGACTCCGCACGGCGCATCTGGGCTGTGCAGATCGGGAAGCCGCAGATCTGTCGAAATTCTTTACATTTGGTGGGCTGTATTGCCGGAGGGTTTTCTCAAGTCATAGAAAACAAATGGAATTTTTTTTCTGGCCCGAAACTTGTATGGATGGATGTCAGGAGCTCGCAGCGGCACACGTCTCCGGGTGGGCAGACGAGACACGAGCTCAAACCGACACAATTGGGAGCAAGTGTGATGATGAAGTCGTTTGGATTTAAGCCGGTCGCCATTGCGCTAGCGGCCGTGGGAGCGATCGGCCTGGCATCGCAGGCGTCGGCCGGTGCTATCGTGAGCGCGGTGAGCGCAACGATCAACGATGGTGGGCCAGGGTTTGGTTCGATCGACAACACCTTCAATCAGGCCGGCTTGTTCACGCCCTACATCCCCGGGGTCACGGACTACGACACCTACATTGCAGGTAACCCGCTGCATTCGCTCGTTTTCGCCGGCAATGAATGGTTCAGCAACCAGGGCAGTACGACCGCCAGCGTGACTTACAACCTCGGGGCGGCGAAATCCGTCGATGCGTTCGCGCTCTGGAACGAAGACTTCGCCGGGATCGGTCTGTTCGATTTGCTCTATTCCAATGACGGCGTGACGTTTACGCCCCTGTTGTCGGGCGTGGCACCGACCGACGTTGTGAACGGCACCGACTACGGCCCACAGTCGTTCGCGTTCGGCGCGGTAAGCGCCCAATACTTCCGCATCGATGCGTCGGGTTGCCCACAGCAACCGCCTGGGTTCGACTCCTGCGCCATCGGTGAGGTCGCTTGGCGCGAGACGGCGGCCGTCCCCGAGCCCGGCACGCTCGCCGTCCTCGGCCTCGGTCTAGCCGGTCTGGCAGCTCTACGTCGGCGCAAGTAGTAATCGGCAACGCACGACCACGGCCCCGCTTCGGCGGGGCTGCTGTTTCTTTGCGGACGGGTTGCGGCGTGCGCGTCGGGCGTGATCTCTAGGGGCTGCCTGCCCGAAACGAACGGCCAGCCGATGACGACTCAAAGGTGACCGTGATCGGCTGCCGACAGCGATACTTCATCAGTTGTTCGAACACCGAGGCGTCGGATTGACGCCCTGGCGGGTGCGACGCCGACCCGACGCGGCGCGCAGGAGGTGCGACCTTTTTCGCTGGCCGGCGAAAAAGCGGCGTGAACACTCGAAACTCTCGTTGAGCGGACCTCGCGCCACCTGTGCCATGTCCCCGACGCAGGCGATTGCAAGGGTCGGTGGTACTACGACCTAGGCTCGACAGACCCAGCGTAAGCTTCCCCTTTCGGTAGACATTCTGAAGTGGACTTTTTCTGGCAGGATTGACTGTCAGGGAGAGTCCGATGAAGAAGTCGAATTTCAGTGTGGCGCAGATCGTCGCCATCCTCAAGGAAGGCGAAGCGGGCATCCCGGTCGCCCAGATCCTGCGCAAGCACGGGATCAGCCAAGGCACTTACTACAACTGGAAGTCGAAGTACGGCGGCACATCGGTGTCGGAGCTCAAAAGGCTCAAGGAACTCGAAGCCGAGAACGCGAAGCTCAAGAAGATGTATGCCGAGCTTGCCCTGGAGAACGCTGCGATCCGGGACGTGCTCAGCCGAAAGCTCTGACGTCGTCTGCCAAGCGCGAAGCGGTACAAGTGATAGCCGAAGGCCACGGGGTGTCGATCAAGCGCGCTTGCGAAGTAGCCCGGTTAGCGCAGGCGACGTTCGACAAGCCGGGCAAGCGCTCTGCCGAGCGCGACCAGCAGGTGGTGGAGGTGTTGAACCGAATCCGTCGCCACGGAACTGCGCTGGGGGTTCTGGAAGTGTTTCGATCGCCTGCGGCAGTTGGGGCATCCATGGAACCACAAGCGCGTGCACCGCGTGTACTGCGCCCTCGGGTTGAAACAGAAACGTCGTGCGAAACGGCGCCTGCCGAACCGACCGAGACAACCGTTGCTGGCACCCAGCCAGGTGAACGTCACGTGGGCTCCGGACTTCATGCGCGACTCGATCCACGGCCGCCGAACCTTCCGAACGCTCAACGTGTTCGATGAGGCGGATCGCAGTTGCCTCGGAATCGAGATCGCGACGAGCATCCACTCAGCACGTGTGATCCGCTTCGTGGAGCAACTGATCGAGATCCACGGCAAGCCCCATGCCATTCGCTGCGACAACGGTCCGGAGCTGACCAGCTACGGCTTCGGGAAGTGGTGCCCAGCGCAGGGGTTCGAACTTCGATTCATCCAGCCCGGCAAACCCGACCAGAATCCCTTCATCGAGCGATTCAACCGCACCTATGGGGAGGAGGTGCTCAGCGTATATCCGACAGACGAGTGTCGACGCCAAGCGGTCGTCGCACCTCAGCCAACCTCAACTTTCAAGTCGTTCACTGAAGGCGGCACTTAAGTGATCCACCGTGAGCTGTCGGCATGCTTATGAGCAAGCAACAAATGACCGGGAACCATGGCATCCGTCGCAGCTTTAGCAAGTCCCTGCATCAGTGGCAAATTCGAGGCGGGGTTCTGGCTCGTCGCGCTATCCATGCGGGCGTCGGGCCTCACGCCGTGGCGGCTGGGCGTAGAAAAGCATCCGCGCTCGAACCCGGACTGATCGTGAGCCCAGGTATCTGGAACGCGGTGCCCAATCCCCAGCTCACAATGCGTTGATCGGGATCTTCACGTAGGCCGTGCCGTTTGCTTCCTTGGGAGGCATCTCACCCGCGCGGATGTTGATCTGTACCGCGGGCAGGATCAGCACCGGCATCTCCAGGGTGGCATCGCGCTTGGTGCGCATCTCGACGAACTGTGCCTCGCTGATGCCGTCACGCACATGGATGTTCTTGGCACGCTGCTCAGCCACGGTGGTCTCGAACGCGATCGGACGGTTGTTGGGCGGGTAGTCATGGCACATGAACAGGCGCGTCCGGGGCGGCAAACTCAGCAGCTTGCGCACCGAGGCATAGAGCGTCTTGGCATCGCCCCCGGGGAAGTCGCAGCGCGCCGTGCCCACGTCGGGCATGAAAAGGGTATCGCCCACGAAGACGGCATCGCCTACCTGGTAGGCCACGCAGGCGGGCGTGTGGCCCGGCACGGCCATCACCTTGGCGCTCAGCTCGCCAATGCGGAATTCCTCATCGTCCCTGAGCAGCACGTCGAACTGCGAGCCATCCTGGCGGAACCCGGGCTCCAGGTTGAAGATGTCCTTGAACACCTTCTGCACCGTAGTGATCTGGTGGCCGATGGCGATCTTGCCGCCGAGCTTTTGCTTTAGGTACGGGGCGGCCGTCAGGTGGTCGGCGTGCGCATGGGTCTCCAGGATCCACTCCACGCGCAGTCGGCGCTGCTGCACATAGTCGATGACCTTGTCGGCCGAGGCGGTGCGAGTGCGGCCCGAATTGGGGGCGTAGTCCAACACCGAATCAACGATGGCGGCGGCCGAGCCCGGGCCGTTGTGGACGACGTAGGTCACTGTCCAGGTGGCCGGATCGAAGATGCTATGCACTTGAGGGTTCAACGAGGGTGTGGTCATGAGACGCTCCAGTCATTTACTACTACAACATTTTATTGACAAATATATTATTTGTCAATAAAGTATACAGAGACCAGCCTTCGCCACCCTGCCACCCTGCAAGACGCCTACCCCCATGACCACCGACACCCTCGATCTCAAATACATGCAGGCATCCGCCGGACGCGCCTGCGAACTGATGAAAGTGCTCGCCAACCCCGACCGGCTGCTCATCCTCTGCCAGCTTTCGCAGCGGGAAATGTGCGTGAGCGAGCTGGAGGCCAGCCTAGGCATCGTCCAGCCCACGCTCTCGCAGCAGCTCACCGTGTTGCGCAATGCCGATGTCGTCGCCACCCGCCGCAAAGGCAAGAACATCTTCTACCAGCTGACCAGCGTCCCTGCGCTGGCCGTGATGAACACCCTTTTCGAACAGTTCTGCAGGCCCCGCGATACAAGGAGCAAACGATGACAATTGACTGGACCCACTTCACTCCCTGGACGGCCCTGGCGGGTGGCATCTTGCTCGGCATTGCGTCGGCCGTGTTCATCCTGGTCAATGGCCGCGTGCTGGGCATCAGCGGCATCCTGGGCGGCCTATTGGTGCCCCGGCGCAGCGACGCCAGCTGGCGCGTGTTTTTCCTGCTGGGTCTGGTGCTGGCGCCGGCCACCCTGTCGCTGCTGGCACCCGGCCTGATCAGCGCTCCACGCATCGAGGCAGGCAAGTTCGCCATCGTGGCCGCCGGCCTGCTGGTCGGTCTGGGCACGCGCTACGGCTCGGGCTGCACCAGCGGCCACGGCGTGTGCGGCCTGTCACGCCTGTCGCCGCGCTCGCTGGTGGCCACGCTTGCCTTCATGGCGTCGGGCTTTGCCACGGTCTACGTCATCCGCCACCTGCTCTGAGGACGAGGAGAGTCTCATGAACCGCATTTCTGAATTCTTGGTGGGCCTGCTCTTCGGTTGGGGACTGCTGATTTCCGCCATGACCGACCCAAGCAAAGTGCTCGGCTTTCTGGACCTCGCCGGAGCCTGGGACCCCTCCCTGGCCTTCGTCATGGGCGGCGCCGTGCTGGTCGGCTTGGTCGGCTTTACCGTGGCCAAGAAGCGCACAAGCAGCTTTCTTGGCTCGGCCATGCACCTGCCCACCTCGCGCCATATTGACCGGCGGCTGGTGCTGGGCTCGCTGACCTTCGGCGCCGGATGGGGCCTGGCGGGCTTTTGTCCGGGTCCTGGCATCGTGGCCATGGGCGCGGGCGAGTCCAAGGCGGCGCTGTTCGTCGTCGCCATGATCGTCGGCATGCTGGTGTTCGAGGTACTAGATCGCCGTACCAAGCCTTCCGCGGCGCGCGACTCGAGCGCCTGAGGTGGGTGCGAGACTGCCCGTCCCGCCCCTGGCCGAATGGACGCGCGGCTATGACCGCGCCACCTTGTCCAGCGACGTGATTGCGGCAGTCATCGTCACGGTCATGCTGATCCCGCAGAGCCTGGCCTATGCGGCACTGGCCGGTCTGCCGCCCCAGGTGGGGCTGTACGCCAGCATCGCACCGCTGCTGCTCTACGCGGCGCTGGGCAGCAGCCGCGTGCTGGCCGTGGGACCGGTGGCCGTGGTCTCGCTGATGACAGCCACGGCCATAGGCGACCTTGCACAGGCAGGCTCACCCGCATACTGGGCGTTGGCGATCACGCTCGCTTTTATCTCCGGAGCAATACTGCTGCTCATGGGCGTCCTACGCCTCGGCTTCCTGACCAACTTTCTCAGCCATCCGGTGATTTCGGGCTTCATCACCGCTTCTGCGCTGCTGATCGCCGCCGGTCAGCTCAAGGTGATTCTGGGCATCAAGGCGGAGGGCCGCAACTTTTTTGAACTGGTGCTAGAGCTGTCGCGGCACGCGTCCAGCACCCACGCTCTGACCGCCGCGATCGGCTTGGGGACCGTGGCTTTCCTGTTCTGGGCTCGGCGTGGTGTCAAGCCGCTGCTGCGGCGCCTGGGCCTGGGGCCGCGCCTGTCGGACGGTCTGGCCAAGACAGCCCCTGTCGCTGGCATTGCAGTCACCGCCCTGCTCACCTGGGCCGCTCAATGGCAGGATCAGGGCGTGCGCATTGTGGGCACGGTGCCGCAAGGCCTGCCGCCCTTCACGCTGCCATCCTGGGATTGGTCGCTTTGGCAGCAACTGGCGGTGCCCGCCTTGCTGATCAGCGTAGTGGGGTTCGTTGAATCGGTCTCGGTGGGGCAGACCCTGGCCGCCAAGCGCCGCCAGCGCATCGTGCCCGACCGCGAGCTGGTCGCCCTGGGCGCGAGTAACCTAGGCGCGGCCCTCACCGGGGGCTTTCCAGTCACGGGTGGCTTTGCGCGCTCGGTGGTGAACTTCGATGCCGGGGCACAGACACCGGCTGCGGGCATCTTCACTGCCGTGGGCATCCTGCTGGCGGCATTGCTGCTCACGCCGGCGCTTTATTACGTACCCCAGGCCACATTGTCGGCCACCATCGTGGTCGCCGTCTTATCGCTGGTGGATCTGCGCATCCTGCACCGCACCTGGACTTATTCGCGCTCGGACTTCTCGGCCGTCGTGGTCACCCTGCTGGTCACGCTGGCAGTCGGCGTGGAGGCGGGGTTAGTGGCCGGAGTCGCTCTGTCACTGCTGCTGTATCTCTACAAGACCAGCCGCCCACACATCGCCGAAGTCGGGCTGGTGCCAGGCACTGAGCATTTCCGCAATGTCCTGCGCCACCAGGTGCGCATCAGCCCTTACCTGGCCAGCCTTAGGGTGGACGAGAGCCTGTACTTCGCCAATGCACGAGTGCTGGAAGACCAGGTCAATGCGCTCGTTGCCAGCCGACCGACTTTGAAACACCTCGTCCTGCAGTGCTCCGCCATCAACGACATCGACGCCAGCGCGCTGGAGAGCCTGGAAGCCATCGACCAGCGGCTGCGAGACGCGGGCGTGCGCTTGCACCTGAGCGAAATCAAGGGGCCGGTGATGGACCGACTGCAAGGCAACGATTTCCTCAGGCACCTGAGCGGCAAGGTCTACCTCAGCCATTACCAGGCTGTTTCGGAGTTGGCACCTGAAATCCTGGATTCTTCCAAGCGCCTGGTCCGGGACGACTCGGGGGTCGAGCACAGTAAGTCCGACTGAACACTCTTCAAGCATTAAAAAGTGGTCTGATCAGACGTTCAATATGACAATGTAGGTCTGCTAAAGGCTGCATCTTGCCCGTCGAAGTCGGGACTCAGATTTCCAGATAGCAGACTGTCGCAGCACTGGAAGTGGAACTGCTCTGATCTTCGCGCCAGCAACGCTCGGACATCTCGATACGTCCCGGATGTCCGGCAGCCGCATGATCAGGTGGCGACTCCAGCCACGGCCTGGATGAACGGATTGGTTCCCGCTGCGTGATCGGTGACGTCGAACACTTGGCTGATCTCGGGTACGCCTTCGGTGAATGGCTTCGATGGTGCCTTGGAGGGTGATGTTGGCCAGAGCCCTGCAGAACATTGCGGAAAAGATGTCCGTCGCGATCTTCGACGACGAGTCTCCGGCTGGCCGCTGAGGATGACGACGCCGGTATCGACCCGCACCTGGGCGCCGGTGAACCAGCCCGTGGCGTCGAGGACGCTCTGCAGGCGTCGACCGATCTCTTCATCGCGCGCGACGGGCGTGACGTCGACGGTAGCAGGCGCTGCGGAGCGCTCTTAGGTCTCGCCGCTGGCCGCACGGTTCATCCGGGCCGGGGCCGCCGAGTCCTGTGACGCCTGGGCCACCACCGCAGAGGTCAGCACGCCGCACAAGACAACGCCCCTCACGGCCGTCACGAGAACGGCGCCGGAATATACCCCGCGCGACGCGGCCCCAAACGGATCGTCTGGCCGGGCACCGACGGGTCCGGGCGTTTGGATCATGCCTCCTCCTTTCGCGGACAAGTAGAGCGCTGCGGCAGCGCACTGTGTCAGCAGACCCCGCGGCAGTACACCTGCCGAACGCACCTTAGGCAACGACGCTGCAGATGTCGGCGCGGCAACGCACATCAGGCGTTTCATCTTCCGCTTCGTCTGTCGTTCGCGGCAGGACCTGTACGCCAACGCACTAAGCGGGCCGCGAGATGCAAGTAGCCACGCACTCGGTATCGGTGTGTGATGACGAGCGCACCGGCGCAGGGTCTGTGAGCTCGCGGGCATGGGATTCGCCCAGACCGTCACTCGTGTCAGCGAGGCACATCCACGAAGGGAGCAGCGAAATGACTAAGTACGTGAAGTTCGCGGTGATGATCGCCACGTCCACCGCGGTGATGTTCGCCCTGATGTATCTCCACACTTATGCATGGGACCATGTCTACTTCAGCGAGACGCGCGCCTACATGGCGCTCGTCATGGGCGCGGCCATGGCCATGGTCATGCTCGCGTTCATGCTGGCGATGTACACCGACCGAAAGATCAATATCGCCATATTTGCCGGCGGCGCGATCGTCTTCGGCGGGGCACTCTGGCTGGTCCGTAGCCAAGACACGGTGGGCGAGGTCTCGTGGATGCGCGCGATGATCCCGCACCACTCGATTGCCATATTGACCAGCGAGCGAGCTCAAATCAAGGATCCGCGCGTACGCAGGCTGGCCGACGAGATCATCGAGGCACAGCGCCGAGAGATCGGCGAGATGAAGGCCCTGATCACCGAACTCGAAAAGAAGTAGGTCGACTGCTGATGTAAAGAATTCGAGGACGGCGCGACGACCCGCATGCGGCTGACGAGAAGGTCC
>LNFM01013262.1_pt1 | contig 10550 bp, 8 predicted proteins | sample 596031 | NCBI WGS metagenome assembly LNFM01 (sample SAMN04254537, study PRJNA301005) | activated carbon metagenome | isolation source: dual media filters at the Ann Arbor, Michigan drinking water treatment plant | place: USA: Ann Arbor | reverse complement strand
AGATCGGCGGCCTCTCCGCCACCGGCCTCTCGGCGATGGACAGCACCCAGGTCGCCGCCCTCTCCAACACCCAGATCGGCGGCGTCACCGCCACGCAGATCCGTGGCCTCTCCGCCACCGATGTGGGTGAGCTCTCCGCCACGCAGGTCGGCGCACTCGGCGTCTCGCAGATCGCGGCCCTGAGCGCCACCAACCTCTCGGCGCTGGATGCCACACAGGTCGAGGGCATGAGCACGCTGCAGCTGCGCGGCGTCACCGCCACGCAGGTGCAGGGCCTCTCCAGCACGGATATCGGGGAATTCTCCTCGACCCAGATGGCCTCGCTGAGCGCCTCGCAGATCGGTGCGCTCACCACCACCGTGATCGGCGCGCTCACCAGCACCGAGCTCGAGCCCTTCACCTCGACGCAGATCCGCGCGCTGACCATTACCCAGCTGGATCAGCTCTCCACCACCAACATCGCCGCGCTGAACGAGACCCAGCTCGCCGGCTTTGATGCCACGCAGGTGAGCAGCATGTCCGATGAGCAGATCTCGGCCTATCTCGGCCTCTGAGCATGACGAGAGGAGGACAGAATGTCCGAAACCCTGGAAATGACGCTTTCCGAACTCGTGGCGGAAGCCCAACGCCTCACCGCGCTGGGCGCCCCTGACGCGGCGAGCCGGCTCTATGCGGGCTGGATCGCCGCCAACCCCGCCAATCCGCAGCTCTACATCGCACATTTCAACCATGCCTGCCTGCTGAGCGAGCAGGGCGAAACGCAGCCGGCCATGGCGTCGCTCTCCGCCTGCCTCGCGCTCAACCCGGATTTCCTGCCGGCCAGCATCAATCTGGGCGGGCTGCTGGAGCGCAGCGGCGCCGTGCCCCAGGCGATCGAGCAATGGCAGGGGGTGGCCCAGCGCGTGGTCGCCGTCACCGGCGCGGCCATCGCCTATAAGCTCACCGCGCTGCGGCAGATCGCCCGGGTGCTGAGCGAGCACAACAAGCCCGCCATGGCGGAATCCATGCTGCGCCAATGCCTCGACATCAACCCCGAGCAGCGCGACGTGATCGAGCAGTTCATGGCGCTGCGCCTGGTGCAATGCGCCTGGCCCGCCCTGCCCCCCGGCGACGCCACCGAACGCCGCCGCCTTCTGCGCGGCACCAGCCCGCTTTCCATGCTGGCCTATACGGATGATCCGCTGTTGCATCTGGGCCTTGCGCATCACTATGCCCGCTGCCTGGTGGATGAGCGCCAGGATCTGTCCCGCCATGACCGACGCGACGCACCCATCCCGCTGAAGGACCGGCGCCTGCGCATCGGCTATGTCTCCTCCGACCTGCGCGACCACGCGATCGGTACGCTGATGGCCGAGGTGTTCGAGTTGCATGACCGCTCGCGCGTCGAGGTCACGGCCTATTACTGCGGCCCGCCCTCCACTGCGCCGCTCCAGGCCCGCATCCAGGCGGCGGTGGAGCATTGGGTGGATATCCGCGCCCTCGGCGATGACGCGGCGGCCGCGCGCATCGCGGCGGATGGCATCGACATCCTGGTCGATGTAAACGGCTATACGCGCGATGCCCGCACCGCCATCTTCGCGCGGCGCCCAGCACCGGTGCAGATCAACTGGCTCGGCTATCCCGGCACGCTGGGCACGCCGTGGCACCAGTACATCATCGCCGACCCCTGGATCATTCCGCCCGAGGCAGAGCTCTTCTACTCCGAGCAGGTGCTGCGCCTGCCCTGCTACCAGCCCAATGACCGCAAGCGCGTCATTGGCGAAACCCCCAGCCGCGCGGCCGCGGGCCTGCCGGAGCAGGGCTTCGTCTTCTGCTGCTTCAACGCGTCGCAGAAACTCTCGCGCTTCACCATGGCGCGCTGGATGGACATCCTGTTGGCGGTGCCGGGCTCCGTGCTCTGGCTGCTGGATTCGGGCGAGGAGATGCGCGCCAATCTCCGCGCCTTCGCCACCGCGCGCGGCATCAGCGACAACCGCATCATCTTCGCGCCCAAGCAGCCCAATCCTGAGCATCTGGCCCGCTATCGCCTCGCGGATCTCTTCCTGGATTCCGCGCCCTATGGCGCGCACACCACGGCCTCGGACGCGCTTTGGCTAGGTGTGCCGGTGCTGACGCTCTCGGGGCGCAGCTTCGCCTCGCGCGTCTGTGGCAGCCTGGTGCGCTCGGCCGGCCTGCCTGGCATGGTCTGTGCCACGCCGGATGAATATGTCTCCCGCGCCATCGCGCTCGCGCAGGATCCGGCGGAGCTGGCACGGCATCGCAAGACGCTCGCCGCCCGGCGCACGCGGTGTGACCTGTTCAACATGGAAAAGCTCGTGCAGCGGCTGGAGGGGCTCTATGCCCAGGCCGCCCGCGCCCACCAGGCCGGCCGCACGCCGCAGCCGCGCCTGGACAATCTCGACGCCTATCTCGAAATCGGCACCAGCCTGGATCACGAGGCCGAGGAAATGCTGGCGCTCCCCGATTACCATGGCTTCTATGCCGAGCGCCTGGCGCGGCTGGATGCGGTGCGGCCCTTGCCGGCGGATGATCGGCTCTGGCCCAAGGGTCCAACATCAGGCCGCCTCGGGCAGGCTCGCCATGTCAAAGCCGTGAAACAGCGATAGGAAGAGGAAGGGGTTCGGCATCCAGCGCGGATACATCACATTGTTGATGTCCGCCGTGGTGTCGAACCAGCCGAAGCGGGCTCGGCTGGCGTTCCAGCAGGCCTGCAGCCCGCATTGGTCAATCCAGCGCGTGACATGCGGCGCGGCCAGCGCCGCCTCCAGATAACCCTGCAAGCCGGCTAGGAAATCGAGCCCCCCCGGGGTCGGATAGGCCAGCAGCAGATTGGCGGTGATGTGGCTGCCAAAGGCCTCGCTCACCTCGTTGCGGTTCAACACCACGTCGCGATCCGCGAAGCGCGCGATCAGCTCCGCCACACCGCGTTGCAACACGGCGTCAATGTCGGAGACGAGGACGGGCAGGCGCAGCTCCATCAGCACGCGCCGGGCGATGGCGAAGCGCGTGCATTGGAAATGCGCGACGGGCAGCGCGCGCGGCCCGTCGCTGTCATGGCATTGGGTGGTGACGGCGGCGGGCGCGAAATCATCGGCGGTGTAGAGGATGCGCGGATCGACCAGGTCCATCAGCCCAATCAGCTCGGGCAGCTGCCGCGCGCCGCCAATGACATGCACGAGGATCACCACGGGCAGATCCGCATGGCGCAGGATGGAGGTGAGGTAGGCCCGGCCATAGAGCCGCAAATAGGCCGCATCAGCCGCCACCACGAAGGCGAGCTTCGCGCCACGGGCCTGGCGCCGCAGGCCGGCCCAGCTGAGCGGCCGCCCAGCGGCGCGGTGCAGCGCCTCCACTGCCAGCGGCGCGGCGCCGCGGCCCAGCAGCGCCACATCGGCCGCTTCCGCCAGATGCCGGTAATGCCGCGCCCAGTGCCGTGCCTCGCCCTCGGGCAAGGCCATGGGGTCCACCCCGCGCGCCGCTCCGACCAGCGCCTGCACGGCCGCACGGCCCGGCGCCTCCATCGGATGCAGCAGATGCAGGCTGATGGCGCGATGCGCCTCATGCAGGCGGCGCAGCGGGTGCAGCGCCCCGGGCGGCGAGAGCGCAAGGCCGCTGCGATGGGTGAGCTCCGCCGCGCGGTCGCCCTCCGCCACCGCCTGTTCCAGCAGGACGAGATGCGCGCCAGCGTGATGCGGATCGAGCGCCAGCAGCGCGCGGGCGAAGCGTTGCGCGCGGGCGGCATGGCCCAGGTTGCGGTTGCAGGCCAGCGCCGCTTCCAGCACCGCCGGATTGCCGGGGCCATAGGCCGCCAGCGCGGCGGCCAGGCGTTCCGCCTCCGCCAATTTCCCCGCCGCGATGGCGCGGTTGAAGCCCTCCAGCGCGCCCGCCGCCGCCTTGTCGGCCGGGCAGAATCCGGCGGCCTGGTGCAGCGCCTCGGCCCAGGCGCCTTGGGCGGTCAGCTGCGCCACCAGCGCCCGCCGCGCCATCGCATCCCAAGGCGCGATCAGCCGCAGCAATGCCAGCGCCGCCTCGGACGGGAGAGTCTCGGCCAAGGCGCGCAGGGCCGGCACATCCCCCGGCGCCGGTCGGGCCGGGTCGCGCTGGGCCAGGCCGGCCTCGGCCAGGCGATAGCCGGCGGATTGCAGATGGGCCGGCAGTTCGGCCGGGATGGGGCGCCGGCGGTCCCAGGCGATGCGCGCCACCTCCGGCGTGGCCAGGTCCCAATCCAGCAAGACCTCAGGGCTTTCAAGCCAGAGCAGGTCCAGCCGCGCGAGATCGGCGCGATACAGCTGCCCCGCCAGTGGGCCGGCGCCATCCAGCCGGCGCAGCGGCAGGCCCGCCGCCGCCAGCTCCGGCGGCGCCGCGCCCAGGACGGCGATCAGCGGCGCGAAAACATTGCTGGCATGGACCATCCTGGTCACTCCCGGGGCTTCTCCAGGCAGGATGGCGGCGCGGGGCTTAACAATCGGCAAAGGCGCCGGCGGCAAGGCTTTCTTTACCCCGACCCGCCTATGCCGGTGCGATGCAGCCGCGCCCCACATGCCCTCCCGCCCCGGGACTCCGTCCGTTGGGCCGGATCGCGATGCTGGCCCTTCCCGCCGCCCTGCTCGCCACACCCGCCGCGGCCGCGCCCATGGCCTGGCTGCCCACGGATTGGCTGACCACGGGCCTGCTGGCGCTGATCGCGCTCGCCCTCTGCGGCAGCCTCACCCTCTCGGCCCTGCTGCTGCGCCGCACCCGGCCGGTCGCCGCGCCCGCACCGCCGCCGCCGACCGGTCCTTCGGCGGCGGAGCTGGAGGAGATGCGCCGCTCCGTCACCGCCTTCGCCAGCGCGCTGCGCGAGGGCACGGCCCTGCTGCTGCAACAGCAACAGGAAACCTTGGAAGCCGTGCAACACGTGGCCGCGCACAGCCAGCAGCTCATCGCGCTGATCGCCGGCTGCGAGGAGCGCACCACCAACGCGACCGCCCGCGCCGAAATCCTGGCCACGCGCGTGGCCCGCAGCGCCGCGGCCGAGGTGAAGGCCAGCGTGGAGAGCCTCACCGCCATTTCCGCGCGCATCGAATATCAGGCGCGCGCGCTGGAGGAGGCTACTCGCCCGGTTGGCGTTCGCGCAGCTTGAGGCGCTCCATCTCCGGCACGGCCTGGCCGGCATCCACGAAGGCCTTCTTCAGCGCCTGCAGGTTGGGCGCGAAAATCCCCTCGCGATTCTCGTAGCACCATTCCCGGCTTTCCGCGGGCATGCGCAAGGACCCCTGAAAGCGCGGCATGACCCAGCGGGCAAAGAGCTCGTAACTGCGCAGCGTCTGCTCGCGATCCGCCCATTCATGCGCGCGGAAGAGGATGCCACCCGCGCCGCCCTCGCTGAAGGCGACGAGGCGTTCGATCCCCTTGGCCACCGTCTCCGGGCTGCCGACGAGGGTGGTGCCGGCCTTCAGGCCATCGCCCAGCGGGTCCTCGGTGCGGGTGGGCGGGCGGCCGAGCGTCTCGCCGAAATAGGTCTCGGTTTCCAGCCGCTCGCCGATGCGGCAATCGCGCATGGCGCGTTCATCATCCTCGGCGCAATGCATATTGACGACGAGGCGCCAGTTCTTGCGGTCCATCACCTGGCCGTGCTTCGCCGCCTCGGCCTCGGCCATGCGCCACTGCTCCGCGAGCTTCTGCGGCCCGCCGGGCAGGCCGGCGCCGAGCGAGATCAGGCCGAGCCCGTGCTTGGCCGCCGCCAGCGCCCCCGAAGGCGTGGTGGACGAAGCCACCGAAATCGGGAAGCGCGGATAGCTGTAGGGCGCCAGGTGCAGCCGCGCCTCGCGCAGCTCGAACCAGTCGGTCTTCATCGTCACCGGGCCGTCGCAGGCGAGCAGGCGGGTGATGGCCTGCAGCGCCTCCTCCATGCGCGGGCGCTGGGTGTGGGCCTCGATGCCCATCATATAGGCGTCGCTCACCAGGGCGCCGGGGCCGCAGCCCAGCATGACGCGGCCGCGCGTCATGTGGTCCAGCTGCACGAAGCGCTGCGCCACCAGGAAGGGGTGGTGATAGGGCAGGCTCGTGACACCCGAGCCGAGCTTGATGTGCTTCGTCCGCTCAGCGGCGGCGGCGATCATGATCTCCGGGCTCGCGATGGTCTCCCAGCCGGCGGAGTGGTGCTCGCCGATCCAGGCCTCGTCGAAGCCAAGCGTGTCCAGCGCCACCAGCAGGTCGAGGTCACGCCCCAGGGCCAGGGTGGGATTGTCCCCCAGCCGGTGGAAGGGGGCGAGAAAAATGCCGAAATTCAGACCAGCATGGGCCATGGGAAGTTCCTCAAGCTTTTGCGGAAGCCTGACGCGGCGCAGAAGGCTTGGCAACCACCAGCGCGACCCCCACCACCGCCACGGCCGTGCCCGCAATGGCCAGCCAGGCCATCTCATCGCCCAGCACCATCCAGGCGATGAAGGCGGCCAGCGGCGGCACGAGGAAGAACACGGAGGAAGCCCGCGCCGCCTCGCCATGGCGCAGCATGGCAAACAGGATCGAGAGCGAGATCAGCGAGTTCACGAAGATCATGTAGCCAAGCCCGATGAAGAGCTCCGGCGCCCAATCGACCACCATGGTCTCGGTGAACCAGGCGACGGGGATGCTGGCCACCAGCGCCACGCTGCACATGACGAGATTGGCGGTGACGAGATGCGTGTTCCGGCCGGATTTGCGCTCCAGCAGCGCACCGCCGGTCATCACGCTGAGCGCGATCATGGCGAAGCCAAGGCCAAGCCAGCCACTCGCGGAAAATCCGGTGCCGGAGGAAATCACCATGGCCGCGCCCAGCATGCCCAGCACCAGCCCGATCCAGCCACGGGTGCCGACCGGCGGATCGCCCACCACGGAAGGCGCCAGCAGCGCCACCAGCATCGGCTGCAGCCCGATCAGCAGCGCGATGGTGCCAGCCCCCATGCCATTGGCCATGGCGAGGTTCATGCAGGCGAAATAGGCGAATTGCACCAGCAGCCCCATGCGCAGCAGATGCATGACCGTCGCGCGATCCGGCCGCACAGGGCGCAGGATGAGCCAGAGCGGCAGCAGCAGCGCCACCACCACGGCATAGCGCATGACCTGGAGCGTCATCGGCTCGGCATGCGGCAGGCAAAGCTTGATGGCGGTGAAGCCGCCCGACCAGAGCGAGACAAACAGGAAGGGCGCCGCGGTCAGCCAGGCCGGCCGCGGCGCCTCGGCCGCTTTGGCGGCGGCGCTCAACGATCCGCCGTTCGGAACGCCGAAGGCCCGCCATCGGTGCGGATGCGCTCGGCCAGCGGAGTCAGGCGCTGGCCGTCGAAAGCAAAGCCCTGGATTTCGCGCTCGACCATGTTCTGCACATAAACGCGCGTGCCGTCATTGTTGAAGACCACGCCCTGGCCCCAGCTTCCCATCTCGGCCTGGGCCACGCGCGTCATGCGGCCATCCTCGATGCGCAGCATCACCAGCAGCCCCCGCCCGTAGAGCGGGTGGCTGGCGGCGCGGGCCGAGCCATTGATCACCACCACCGCGATGTGGCGGTTGTCGGGGCTGACCTGGATGCCCTCGGGCGTGGCACCCACGCTGATCGTATCCACCACCCGGAAGGGCTCGGCCGAGAGCGAAACCAGGCTGACCGTATCGGCATCGCCCGTGACGCGGCCGATATTGGCCACCGCCGCCCAGCGGCCATCCCGCGTGATGCCGAAGCCATAGGGGCGGATGCCCACGGTGATGTCACGCCCGGCCAGCGTCACGGTCTCGCCGTCCACGCGCAGCACGGTGACAAAGAAATCGCCATCGCGCGTCACCAGCGCAAAGCGGCCATCCGGCGTGAACTGCACATGGCTGGTGCCCGAGGCCGGCGGGGCCACCGTCAGGGTGGAAACAGGGGCAAGCCGTCCCTCCGCGATGCGGAAGACGCTGACCGTGCCCGCATTGCGATTGGCAACCAGGGCCAGCGTGCCCGCGCGATTGACCGAGACGCCCGAGGCGCCGGCCCCGGCCTCCAGCGTCTGCACCACCGCGGGCGGTGTGGCGCGCAGGTCAATCACCGAGAGGCGGTTATCCGCCATGGTCCGCGTGGGATTGGCCGGGTCCGGCTTTTGGGCGGAGGCGACAAGGCCCAGCCGCTCATCCGGCGTGATGGCAACGGAAAGCGGCGGCCCCACCACCGAATGCGGCGCCTGCACACTGGCCACGACGCGCGGTGGATGGCTGCCGAGATCGAGGATCGTGACGGTATCCGCCGGCGGATTCGGCACGATGCGGACCGCGCCGTTCTCCAGCACCGCCTTGTGGTCATTCCCGGAAAGCGCCAGCTGCGCGAAGGCCGGGCTGGCGGCGAGCAGCGCCGCGAGAGTGGTGAAAGTGGCTTTCTTCATCGGATCCTCCTGCGGGGTCTGGCGCCCCATGCGGCAAGCCTAGGGCGGCTGGCGGCCGAGCGCCACCGCGCTTGATGCCTCAGCCCTGCCGGGCCAGGCGGCGGGCCAGCCCCGGGCGGGGCTTGTTCCCGGCTCGCCAAGCTGCCCGGGAATAGGCTTGAGCATGGCCCGGGATCAGGGCAGAAGACTCCCAGGAAACACCCTCCAGGGAGGCCTCAAGGCCATGACGACCCGTCGCACCACGCTGCTGGGCGCGCTCGCCGCCCCCGCCCTTGTCGCCGCGTCGCGGGCGCAGGCGCAGACCCCGGAGGTGACGCTCAGGCTGCACCACTTCCTGCCCGCCGTCTCCAACGTGCATCGCCATTTCCTGATGCCCTGGGCGCAGAAGATCAGCACCGAGAGCCAGGGCCGCCTGCGCGTGCAGATCTTCCCCGCCATGCAGTTGGGCGGCGCGCCACCGCAGCTCTACGACCAGGCCAAGGACGGCGTGGTGGACATCATCTGGACGCTGCCGGGCAACACGCCGGGCCGCTTCCCCTCCATCGAGGTGATCGAGCTGCCCTTCGTGGCGCATAAGCGCGCCAGCGTGAATGCGCGTGTCGTGCAGGAGCTGTACGAAACCCGCTTCCGCCAGGAATTCGCCGACACGCAGATCCTCTGCGCCTGGGCGCATGATGCGGGCGTGATCCATGCTCGGCGCGAGGTCCGCCGCCAGGAGGATCTGAACGGCCTGAAGCTGCGCTTCCCGACGCGCCAGGCGGGCGAGGCGCTGCGCGCGCTGGGGGCCGCCCCCATCGGCCTGCCCATCCCGCAGGTACCCGAGGCGCTGGCGCAAGGCGTGATTGATGGCGCCGTCGTCCCCTGGGAGGTTGTGCCCGCAATCCGCCTGCATGAGACGCTGCGCAACCACACCGAGATCGTGGGCTCGCCCACCTTCTATGTGGCGAGCTTCGTGCTCGCGATGAACAAGGCCAAGTATGACGGCCTGCCCGCCGATCTGCGGGGCGTGCTGGACGCCAATTCCGGCCAGGTGGCCGCCGCCATGGCCGCCAAGGTCTGGGACGAGCAGGGACCGATCGTCGAGCAGATGGTCCGCCGACGCAACAACGCCATCATCGAACTCCCGGCCGAGGAAGCCCAGCGCTGGGCCCGAACCACGCAGCCCGTGATCGACAATTGGGTGCGCGCGATGGGTGAACGCAACATCCAGGGCGGCGCCCTGCTGGAGCAGACCCGCGCGCTCATCGCCCGCCATGGCCAGGGTGTGGCCTGAGCGACGCGCGCCACCCCCGCGGTCCCGTCGCCCGCCTCGCCGCCACGCTCGCCGTGTGCGGCGGCGTGGTGCTGCTGGCAACCGCCTTGCTCACCGTCGTCTCGGTCACCTCCCGCTGGCTGACCAGCCAGCCGGTGAAGGGCGATTTCGAGCTGGTGTCGCTGGGCTCCGGCCTGGCCGTGCTGGGCTTTCTCGCCTGGGGCAGCGTCACGCGATCGAACATCCTGGTGGACAGCTTCACCACCTGGCTGCCGGCGCGGCTGAACGGGGTGATCGACGCCTTCTGGTCGCTGGTCTGGGCGGCGACCACGCTGCTGATCGCCGAGCGCATGTGGCAGGGCATGTTCGACACCTGGCGGAACGGCATGCGGACCATCGGGTTGCTGGCGCTGCCCTATTGGTGGGCCATCGGCATTGGCGCCTTCTGCTTCGCGCTGGCCGGCATCGCGGCGCTGCTGACCATTCCCCGCCTGCTGCGCGGACGCGGCTGATGGCGCCGGAATTCGCGCTGGCGCTGACCGGCTTCGCCGGGCTGATGGCGCTGATCATCCTGCGCGCCCCCATCGCGCTCGCCATGCTGATCGCGGGTGCGGTGGGCTATGTCCACATCCTCGACCAGGCGGCGCTGTTCAACTACCTCAAGACGACGCCCTACCACCTGTTCGCCAATTACACGTTGAGCGTCATCCCGCTCTTCATCCTGATGGGCGCGCTGGCGGAGCGCGGCGGCCTGGCGCGGGATCTCTTCGCCGCCGCCAATGCGCTGCTGGGCCGCAGGCCGGGCGGCCTGGCGATGAGCGTGATCGGCGCGAGCGCGGCCTTTGGCGCGGTCTGTGGGTCTTCGGTCGCCACCACCGCCACCTTCGGGCGCGCGGCGCTGCCGGAGTTGCTGCGCTTCGGCTATGCGCCGG
>LNFM01014108.1_pt1 | contig 10552 bp, 9 predicted proteins | sample 596031 | NCBI WGS metagenome assembly LNFM01 (sample SAMN04254537, study PRJNA301005) | activated carbon metagenome | isolation source: dual media filters at the Ann Arbor, Michigan drinking water treatment plant | place: USA: Ann Arbor | reverse complement strand
CCGGGTGCGCCCCGGCGCGACGTCGCCATCGCCGTCGAGGCGCCGGCCCCGCTGTCGGCCGAGTTCATGGTGACCTACCGCGTCGGCGGCGCCGGCTGGACACCGCAATACGAGGCGCGGCTGACGACAGCGGGGCCGGCCGGGAAACCGGCGCTCGATCTCCTGCGGCGGGCGGAGCTGCGCCAGCGCACGGGCGAGGACTGGACCGATGTGGCGCTGACGCTGTCGACGACGCGCTCGGCCGGCGGCACGCAGGCGCCGGAGCTGACGCCGGTGCAGGTGATGTTCTTCGAGCCGCCGGTGCTCTACGAGACGCGCCCGATGGCGCGGGCCGCGCCGGCGCCGATGGCGGCCGCCCGCGCCAGGGTGGAGGCCGAAGCGTTCGCCGAACAGTCGCAGAAGGCGGCCGCCCCCGTCGCCGCGGAGGCGCAGACCGCCCAGATCGAGGCGGGCGCCTATCAGGCGAGCTTCCAGGTGCCCGGGCGCGTCACGGTCCCGCAGGACGGCTCGTCCAAGACCGTGCTGCTGAGCCAGGCGAAGGCCGAGCCGGCGCTGGCGGCGCGGATCGTGCCGGAGCTGGAGGAAAAGGCCTATCTCGAGGCGAGCTTCGTCCATGAGGAGGCGGCGCCGCTGCTGCCCGGCATCGTCGCTCTCCATCGCGACGGCAGCTTCATCGGGCGGGGCCGGATCGGGCTGGTGGCGCCGGGCGACAAGGTCGCGCTCGGCTTCGGCGCCGACGACAAGCTCAAGGTCACGCGCGCGCCGGTGCGCCGCCGGGAGAACGAGCCGAACTGGCTCGGTCAGACCCGCACCGATCTGCGCGAGTTCCGCACGGTGGTGAGGAGCCTTCACGCCCAGCCAGTGAAGGTGACGGTGACCGAGCGCATCCCCTATTCGGAAAGCAGCGCGATCACGGTCGAGAGCCTGCCGGCGCAGACGACACCGCCGACCGAGAAGCAGGTCGGCGACAAGCGCGGCGTCTCGGCCTGGACCTTCGATCTCGCCCCCGGCGCCGAGAAAGAGATCAAGGTCGCCTACCGGATCAAATGGCCGGGAGACCGCGAGGTCACCTATGCGCCGCAGCCGGGGCCCGGGCCACAGCCGATGCCGCGGCCGCTGAACTGAGGCGGGGACGTTCGCTCACGAACCACGCGTCATCCTGGACCAGCCGCGCAGCGGCGCCGGCCGGGATCCATCATTGGGCTCTGCGCCGCTCTAGGATGAATCCCGGGACGACCTGCGGTCGCTCAGGATGACGGCCGAGTGTCGGAGGGAAAAACGACAACCGCTCACACCGCCATCTCGAGCTCGCGCCCGCGGCCCAGCCGCGTCATCCAGTCGGTGTATTGCGGCTGGACCTTGAGCTGGTGGCCGTAATGGCGGCGCAGGCCCTCCGTGAGGCGCCCGCCACGCCCGAGCTGCTCGTCGGCGAAGCCGATCATCACCGAATTCGGCCAGGCCTGCGGGCGTACCGCGCGCAGGCGCGCGAACAGCGCGTCCTCGCTGGCACCGGCATCGTTCTGCGCCATCAGCATCAGCATCGCCGCGGTCGAGCGCGAGATGCCCATATGGCAGTGGACGAGCAGATGCCCCTCGACCCGCTCGCCGGCGCCCGCGCGCAGCCCGTCGCCGAAGTGTAGGATCTGCTCGACATGGCGCGGTTGAGGCGGGGTCATGCCCTGCGACGGGCCGAGGATGTCGTGGAAGCGCAGAGTCACGCGATGGTGCTCGCCATAGGTCCCGAAGGTGTCGATCTCGGGCAGGCCGGGGTCGAGCAGCGACAGCACATGGCTGACACGGCGGAGGCTGTGGGCGGGCAGTTCCTCGATGCCGCAGATGGTGAGCGTCGAGATGGCGAGCGATTGCATGGCGGGGACCGGTTGGTTTGCAGGACAGGCGCGGGTGAGCGGGACGGGCGGGGCCTATCCCGACACGTTTGGACGCTTCGCCCACAGCGCGGGTCATCCCGGACGCAGCGAAGCGGAGATCCGGGATCCATTCCGGAGCCTTTGCCGGAGAGGTTCCGGAATGGATCCCGGGTCTCCCTTCGGTCGCCCGGGATGACCCTCCCCTTTTGCAGGCAGAAGGGGAGGGTTGGTGGGCGCGGTCAGGCTCCTAGGCCGCCGCCGCCCGCTCCTCGATCCCCAGCTCTTCGCCGACGACATTGACCCAGTAGCGGATGCCGTCGGGGATGATCGCGTCGTTGAAGTCGTAGAGTGGCGTGTGCAGGCCCTTGAAGGAGCCGTCGGCCGCGACGCCGTTGCCGATGCGCATGAAGGCGCCGGGCTTGATCAGCATCATCTCGGCGAAGTCCTCGCCACCCGTGCCCGGCCGCATCTTGCCGTCGACATGGGCCGCGCCGACCGAAGCCGAGGCGGCGGCGACCGCGACCGCGACCTGATCGGCCTTGTTGATCAGCGGGCTGGTGCCGCGATGATAGGTGGCTTCCGCCTTGCAGCCCCAGGCGAGAGCGGTGGCGGCCGCGAGCTCACTGATGCGGCGCTCGATCGTGTTGCGGATCTCGGGCGCATAGGTGCGCGCCGTGCCGCCGAGCACCAGCTCGGAGGGGATGACGTTCGAGGCGTTGACGTCGCCGCCATGGATGTAGCCGACGCTGATGACGGCGGTGTCGAGCGGCGGCACGTTGCGGCCGACGATGCCCTGGAGCCCCAGCACGAACTGCGCCTGGGCGTAGGTGATGTCGGTCGAGAGATGCGGCTGCGAGCCGCCATGGCCGCCGACACCGCGGAAGATCACCTGCCAGCTGTCGGCGGAGGCGAGGAAGGGGCCCACCGCCGTGCCGAAATGCGAGGCCGGCAGGCCGGGCGTGTTATGCAGGCCATAGATCGCGTCGCAGGGGAAGCGCTCGAACAGCCCGTCGGCCAGCATGGCGTTGGCGCCGCCGCGGCCTTCCTCGGCCGGCTGGAAGATCAGGATGCAGGTGCCGGCGAAATCGGGGTTTTCGGCGAGGTAGCGCGCGGCGCCGAGCAGCATGGTGGTGTGGCCGTCATGGCCGCAGGCGTGCATCTTGCCGGGGTGCTGCGAGGCGTAAGCCAGGCCGGTCTGCTCCTCCAGCGCCAGGCAATCCATGTCGGCGCGCAGCCCGATCGCGCGCTGGCCGGCCCGCTTGCCGCGGATGACGCCGACGACGCCGGTGCCACCGACCCCTTCGGTGACCTCGACGCCCCATTCGCGCAGGTTCTTCGCGACGAGGGCCGCGGTGCGCGTCTCCTCCAGCCCGAGTTCGGGATGGGCGTGGATGTCCTGGCGGATCGCGGTGAAGGCGGCATGGTGGCGGTCGAGCCAGGCGTCGAGCGTGTTCGTCATCGGTGTCCTATCCCCTTGGCGCAGGCCTTGCGTCGATCCTGCGGGCGGTTTCCGCAGTCCTCCGTCCCGGCGGGCGAGGCGCCTGCCGGCGAGGCGCTGGCGGGCCCACCGCCTCACCTTCTACACCTGCGCGAGGCGGCCGGCCATGCGCGCCAAGCTTGACCTCGGCGCGCTCTTGGCTCATGAGGGCCTGCAAGAACCTGCCTTCGAACCCCGGTCTTGCGCCGGGGTTTTTCATGTGCGGCGCTTGCCCGGAACGACACGCGCAAGACTCACTTAGGACAAGCAGGAACCCCTGAACCATGGCAAATGTGGTGGTGGTCGGCGCCCAATGGGGCGACGAGGGCAAGGGCAAGATCGTCGACTGGCTGTCGAGCCAGGCCGATGTCGTGGTGCGATTCCAGGGCGGGCATAATGCCGGCCACACGCTGGTGATCGACGGCGTCGTCTACAAGCTCTCGCTGCTGCCCTCGGGCATCGTGCGCCCGGGCAAGCTCTCGGTTATCGGCAACGGCGTCGTGGTCGATCCCTGGCATCTGGTCGAGGAGATCGCGCGGCTGCAGGCGCAGGGCGTCGCGATTTCCCCTGAGAACCTGCGCGTCGCCGACAACGCCACGCTGATCCTGCCGCTGCATCGCGAGCTCGACCATTTCCGCGAGACCTCCAATGTCGGGCTGAAGATCGGCACGACCAAGCGCGGCATCGGTCCCGCCTATGAGGACAAGGTCGGCCGCCGCGCCATCCGCGTCATCGACCTGAAGGACCCGGCGATCCTGGAGGCCAAGATCGAGCGGCTGCTCGCCCATCACAATGCGCTGCGCCGCGGCCTGGGCATCGACGAGGTCAACGGCACCGATCTGCTCGCCCAGCTCAAGGAGATCGCGCCGAAGATCCTGCCCTTCGCCGACACCGTCTGGGCGCTGCTCGATTCGCAGCGCCGCGCCGGCAAGCGCATCCTGTTCGAGGGTGCGCAGGGCGCGCTGCTCGACGTCGACCACGGCACCTATCCCTTCGTGACCTCCTCCAACATCGTCGCCGGCCAGGCCGCGACCGGCTCGGGGCTCGGCCCCTCGGCGGTCGGCTATGTGCTGGGCATCGCCAAGGCCTATACGACGCGCGTCGGCGAGGGGCCGTTCCCGACCGAGCTGTTCGACGAGATCGGCGAGCTGATCGGCCAGAAGGGCAAGGAATTCGGCGTCGTCACCGGCCGCAAGCGCCGCTGCGGCTGGTTCGATGCCTGCCTGGTGCGCCAGACGGTGAAGACCTCGGGCATCGACGGCATCGCGCTGACCAAGCTCGACATCCTCGACGGCTTCAAGGAGATCAAGGTCTGCACGGGCTACAAGCTCGATGGCGAGATTCTCGAGCATCTGCCGGCCGGCCAGAGCGACCAGGCCCGCGTCGAGCCGGTGTACGAGACGATTCAGGGATGGGAGGGCTCGACCGCGGGCGCCCGCTCCTGGGCCGATCTCCCGGCGCAGGCGATCAAATATGTCCGCCGCATCGAGGAGCTGATCGGCGCGAGCGTGTCCGTGCTGTCGACCAGCCCGGAACGCGACGACACGATCCTGGTCCACAACCCCTTCGAGGGGTGAGACGTTCCGCAACGGGAGCTTTCGCGCCGGACACCCTTCCGACATGCGGCCCAGCCTGAAACCAGACGGGGCCGACAAGGGTTGACGCAGGACAGCAACAGCGACAAGTGAGGCCAATGGCCGACTTCTATCCCATCCTGGCACGCGCGGTTGCCGGGCTGCCCGACACATCGCCGGGAGCCCGTCAGGCGATCTATGACCGGGCCAGGGCCGCGCTCGTCGCGCAGCTGCGCAGCCTCGATCCGCCGCTGGGCGAGGCCGAGATCATGCGCGAACGCCTGTCGCTGGACGAGGCGGTGGCGCGGATCGAGGCCGATTACGACGACACGCCGCCGCGCCTCGAGATCGATTCGCTCGAGCCGCCGCTGGAGGCAGGTCCCGCTCTCGCCGAGCCTCTGCCGCCCGCAGCCGTGCCGGTTCCGCCCCGCGCCCCCACGCCCCGGGCTCCCGCGCCCGTGGCCGATGGCGACGAGGCGGGTTTCGGCGAGCCCCAGCCGGAGATCGCGGACACGCAGCCTGTGCGGCCGCGGATCGCGCCGCCGCGCGAGAGCCGGGTCAAGCCGGGCCATCTGCGCACCGCCATCGTCGCGGGCGGCGTCGCGGTTGCGGTCGCCGCGATCGCGGTGACGGCCTATTACGTCAACAAGGTCAAACCGACCGAGACGGCGACGCGCCAAACCGTCGCGGCACCGGGCCAGCCGGCGCAGCCGGACAGTGCCGGCAAGATCAACGAGCGTGCCGGCGAGGCTCCCGCCCCGGCGCCGGTGACGCGTCCGCAGACGGGCGGCACCGCGCCCTCGCAGGAGATCGCGGTCGCGCAGCGCGCCATTCTCTACATCGAGGATCCGGCCGTTCCGCAGACGCCGAAGGCGGTCAATGGCCGCGTCTTCTGGCGGCTCGACAGCGAGAGCGTCGGCCAGGGCCGTCCGGTCGAGACGATCGTGCGCGCGACCGTCGAGATCCCCGAAAGCGGGCTGACGCTGGATTTCACCATCCGCCGCAACACCGACAACGCCTTCCCGGCCTCGCACATCATCGGCATGCGCTTCTCCAGCACCGGCGATCCGGCGACCGAAGCGGTGCGCGAGGTCGGCGTGCCGCAGTTCAAGACCGAGGAGAGCGAGCGCGGCGCGCCGCTCTCGGCGATCAATTCGGCGCTGGGCGAAAACCTCTTCGTCGCGGCCCTGTCGAACGTGCCCGTCGAGGTCACGCGCAATGTCGACCTGATCCTGAACCGGGCCTGGATCGACGTGCCCGTGCGCTTCGCCTCCGGCAAGCGCGGCATCATCACCTTCGAGAAGGGGGTGTCGGGCGGGCAGACCCTGGCGGATGCGTTCGGGCGCTGGCGATAGGGGCTCCGGAATCCCCGGCCCGTTTCCTCTGCCCTCATCCTGAGAAGCCGCGTCAGCGGCGTCTCTTCGGCACCAAAGCCCGCCGGCCCCGCCGCTGGAGGCGGCCCCTGCGGTCGAGCGTTGCGGCCTAGGAGGCTGCGATGGAGGGTTCGGCGAGCAGGCAGGCGCTGCAGAGCAGGGCGATGTCCAGCAGCCTTCGGCGCGACGACAGCCAGGCCGACATCATCCCGCCCACGGAATTTCGCGGCCGCGTCGGCAGGTCCAGGTAACCGCGTGCCAGGGCCGTCTCGCGCGCTGGCTGAGGATGCGCCGGCCGGAGCAGGCGGTGGAGCATCGTGCCGATCCGCCGTTTCGTGCGGCGCAACACGCGGCTCCAGACCAGTGCATGCTCGTCGAGCCAGATGACGTTCACCGGCAGCGACGACATCGTGCGCTCGTCTGAGCGCAAGGGCGCGTCCGGATCGGTCACCTCGTAGAAGCACTCATAGTCCGGCCAGTTGTAGCCGTTTTCCCAGGTCCAGCACTCATGCGCCTGGTAGTGCTGCATCAGCCGGGCGCCGAGCGCCTTGTCGGTCGGCAGAAAGGCCGACGGCGCACCGAGCCGGGGGCTGTTTCGCTGCATGAAGTAGAGCACCCGGTCGCTGACATAACCGCTGACGTACAGCCGGAAATCGCGCTGCCGCCGGATATGCGCGACGGCCCGGAACACCTGAACATGCTCTTCATGGCCGTATTCGCCCCAGGGATTGTGGGAGATGACGAGGTCTCCGGCGCTGATATGCTCCTCCAGCGCCGCCGTCAGCAGATGGAAGTTTCTCGCATAGGCGTCGCTGTTGCGACCGCAGTGGATGCCGTAGATGGTCTCCACCGGCTTGCGCCAGTCGGTCGTCTGGTAGGTGTTGGATTCGACGATGTTGAGACTGATCGCGTTCTTGAGGGGAAAGTCCTGAAACACCGTCTGGCGTCCCTGGCTGATCGAGCCGCTGTTGGGCGCCTGATTATAGCAGATGATGATCTTCTTGGCCGACGCCAGAATGGAACTCGCGTAGAGAACCTCGTCATCCGGGTGCGCCATGACGACCACGGCCTGATTGAAGTCCTTCAATGTCATGGTCATGATCGATCCCTGTTTATTGTTGTTCTCGAATTCATGGTCGGTCGGCGTTTGAATGCTATGGCGCATCGGAGCGCCGTTCGATGCCTTCTCGATGCCGTTACGGGGACATGGGAGGTTCGGCTCAGATAATAAGATAGGCTATTGTCCCGATACTCTGTCCTTCATTCGTGGCACTCATAGAGTTGAGCGACTAAAAAACCATCAACGCCGCCGATCAAGCTCGCCGACCTGCGAACAGATGGTCCCTGATCGCCTATGTCTTGTGGTGGCCTCAAAAAGAATGCGTGACGCTACGTTGTTCCGCTGACGGACGTTTACGATCGACGCTGGATTGAAGCACAACGACGGAACGTTGTTGAGGCCTAAAGCTGCGGGATGCTTAAGGGCGTCGATGCCGCCCGGCGCGCATCCCTCGAGACGCCGCGTCAGCGGCGTCTCGAGGGATGTGACATCACCCTCCGGAGCGTCACGAAGCATGCCTCGAGACGCGTTCCCGCGGAACGCTCCCCGGGATGAGGGCTTGGGTGGACCTTGCGCTCAGCTCTTGCGTTCGGCGGCGAACCGCGCCGCCGCGCGCAGCCCATCCGCCTCCGGTCCGAAGCCGGCGAGCGCCGCCACCGCCGCTGCGCTGAGGCCGTCGCGCTCGCGCTTGGCGGCGTCGAGCCCCAGCGCCTGCACCAGCGTGCCCTTGCCCCTGTCCTGGTCCTTGGCGGTCGCTTTGCCGAGCTGCTCGGGGCTGGCCTCGACGTCGAGGATGTCGTCGGCGACCTGGAAGGCGGCGCCCAGCGCCCGGCCATAGCTCGCCAGCGCGGTGCGCTGCGCGGCCGAGGCGCCGCCCAGGATCGCGCCCATCCCGACGCTGGCCGCCAGCAGCGCGCCGGTCTTCATCGCCTGCAACTGGCGGATCTGCGCCTCGGTGAGGGCGGCGGGTTCCCCGTTGCCGAAGCGGCCCTCGGCGGCGAGGTCGAGCATCTGCCCGCCGGCCATGCCGCCGAGGCCTGAGGCCTGCGCCAGCGCCAGCACCAGCGCGGCCCGGATCTCGCCGGACGGGTGTGTCGCGGGGTCGGCCAGCACCTCGAAGGCATAGGTCAGCAACGTGTCGCCGGCGAGGATCGCGCTCGCCTCGTCATAGGCCTTGTGGACGGTCGGCCGGCCGCGGCGGGTGTCGTCGTCGTCCATGGCCGGCAGGTCGTCGTGGACCAGCGAATAGCAGTGCACCAGTTCCACCGCCGCGCCGGCCCGCAGGGCGGCCTCGGGCGCCACGCCGAAGAGGCGGGCGGTCTCGAGCGTCAGGAAGGGCCGCAGCCGCTTGCCACCGCCGAGCGCGCCATGGCGCATGGCCGCCAGCAGGCGCTCAGGCCTCGCGATCTCGCCCTCGCGCAGGCGCTGGTCCAGGAGGTCGTCGAGCAGGGTCTCGATCGCGTCGGCGGTCCAGGCCAGCCGGGCGGCCAAGGCATCGGCGGCCGGCGTCTCGCGGGTGGGGGCGGAACTCATGCGCGGGCCTCGCGTTCGCTGACCGGCGGGGCTTGCCGGAGTGCGGCCGAACCGTCAAGCCGGAGGCAGGGCGCGGAGGCGGGGGATGACGGCGATGGCGGGCGAGCGGGCAGCGAGGCGGCGAAGCCCTGTCCTGCGCCTGTTGCGGGCCTTATGGCTCGCCCTGCTGGCGCTGCCGGTACTGTTGCTCCTGGCCATCCTGCTCTACGCCTTCGTGCCGGTGCCCTCGACGCTGATGCTCGGGCGCTGGCTGACGCTGCAGCCGGTCGAGCGCCGCTGGGTGCCGCTGGCGGAGATCTCCCCCAATCTCATCCGGGCCGTGATCGCGGCCGAGGACCAGCGCTATTGCAGCCATCGCGGCGTCGACTGGGTCGAGCTCAACGCCGTGATGGAGGACGAGGAGGGGCCCTCGCGCGGCGCCTCGACGCTGACCATGCAGACGGCCAAGAACGTCTTCCTCTGGCCGGGCCGCTCCTATGTGCGCAAGGCGCTGGAGATTCCGCTGGCGATGGCGATCGACTTCGCCTGGGGCAAGCCGCGGGTGATCGAGGTCTATCTCAACGTCGCCGAATGGGGGGAGGGGCTCTATGGTGCGGAAGCCGCGGCCCAGCGCTCTTTCGGCAAGCCGGCGGCGCGGCTGAGCCCTGCGGAGGCCGCGCGGCTGGCGGCGGCGCTGCCCAATCCGCTGCTGCGCGATCCGGCCCGGCCGAGCCGGGGCCTGCAGGCGGGGGCGGCGCGGATCCAGCGCCGCGTCGGACAGATCGGCCCGCTCGGCGACTGCGCGCTCCCGGCGTGAAGGCCGCGCCGGTGCGGCGATGGCGAAAACCGGGATTGGGCACTAGCCATCGGCCCCGGCAGCGTGTATGGGCAACGCCTCACGAGATTGATCCGTCGTCGTGGCGGTGGCGTGGCCTGCGGGCAGCGCTTCCGGGCGGCGGCACGATGGAGAGTACAATGGCCGTTCTGCGCCGCTCGGCCGACGCGCTGAAGCAGCCCACCTATATCGAAGACAAGAACTCCGGCGAACTGCGCCGTCCGCACCATGTCGACCTGAAGTCAGGCATGTATCGCGGTCGCCAGGTTCTGAAGGCCAAGACCGAGGCCTGAGAGGCCGAGGTCCGGGACCCGACAGGGTTTCGCCATCGACCCGCTGCCCTGCAGCGTCACGAGCCGGCCGCAAGGCCGGCTTTTTCTTTGGCCGGTCGGCCGGCTGGTGGAGAGGGGCGCTTCGGGGCGGCCTCAGCCGTGCCGGCCGAGACCCGTGCGGGCGCGCAGGGCCGCGGCGCGATAGAGGCCGGCCGCCATCTGCGGCGTCTCGCGGCCGCGGCGGGCGAAGGGGCCGATCTCGGCCTGGCTGGCGGCGAGCTGCAGCAGGAGCATCGCGGATGCCGCCGCAGCTCGCTCTCCCGCCTGCTCCCGATATGCCGATTCGGCCATGTGCCACTCCGATACGCAAACGCTGCGTCCGGTGGCAAAGTTGCAAGGGCCCGGCCAACCTTAACGGTGTATTAAGACCGTCCGCCGCATCGTTTCGGAACATTTCCCTTCGCCCGCGTGCCGTCCGGTCGCGGGTCGGTTCCGCTCTCCCGAGGCTGCTCACCGATGCCGGCGCCGTCGATCTTCAATGCCCGTGACGAGGCCCGCGTCGATCCGCGCAACCTGCTCTC
>LNFM01013260.1_pt1 | contig 10552 bp, 9 predicted proteins | sample 596031 | NCBI WGS metagenome assembly LNFM01 (sample SAMN04254537, study PRJNA301005) | activated carbon metagenome | isolation source: dual media filters at the Ann Arbor, Michigan drinking water treatment plant | place: USA: Ann Arbor | reverse complement strand
AGCAGCGGCATGAGCGACACGATCCTGATCTATGGCGGCAGCGGCGGCATCGGCTCCGCCGTGGCGCGCGCCGTCCGGGCCAAGGGGCTCGGCGCGCATCTGGTCGGTCGCGACGCCGCCCGGCTCGAGGCTCTGGCCGGCGAACTCGGCTGCGGTTTCACGGCCGGCGATGTCGGCGAGACCGAGACCTTTGCCCGGGCGACGCAGGAGGCCTCGGGCGGCGGCGCGCTGAAGGGGCTGGTCTATGCCGTCGGCACCATCAACCTGAAGCCGGTCGCGCGCCTGACAGAGGTCGATTTCCTCAAGGATTTCAGCGTCAACGCGCTTGGCGCTGTGAAAGCGATTCAAGTCGCCCTGCCGCATCTCAAGCAGGCCGAGGGCACGGCCGGGATCGTGCTGTTCTCGACGGTGGCGGTCGCCCAGGGCTTCGCGGCGCATGCCTCGGTCGCCATGGCGAAGGGCGCCATCGAGGGGCTGACGCTGGCGCTCGCGGCCGAACTGGCGCCGCGCATCCGGGTGAACTGCATCGCGCCGTCGCTGACGCGCACGCCGCTCGCCGCCGCGCTCACCGGCAACGAGGCGATGGCGAAGGCGATCGCGGATCTGCACCCGCTGCAGCGGCTCGGCGAGCCGGCGGATATCGCGCCGCTCGCCGCCCTGCTCGTGAGCGACGAGGCGTCCTGGATCACCGGCCAGATCGTCGGGGTCGATGGCGGGCGCTCGACCCTGCGGACGAAGGGCTGACGGCCGCGAGGCGGGGGGCGTGCCTCAGCGCAGCCAGTGGACGCCGAGCGTGGCATAGGCTTCGGACGGGCGGTCGCTCGTGCGTTGCCAGCCACCGGAGAGGCGCCAGACGACGCCGAAGAGGCGCACGCCCGTCAGGTGCAGGCCGAGCCTGAGCTTGGTGTAGTCGCCGGCGCGGTAGGCCTCGACCTCCGGCCCGGCATAGACATCCTGCGACAGCCAGCCCCTCGGCAAAAGCCAGCCGGGCGCGGCGCGGCCCCAGCGCCTGTGGTCGAGCGTCGAGGCATAGGCGCTGGCGTGCAGCATCATGCCCGGCATCGGCGTCATCCAGAGGTCGCCCTGCAGCCGGGCGCCGTAGCGGTTGCGATAGAGGATGCCGTTGCGCCATTCGCGGTACTCGCCCTCATGGTCCGAGCCGGCATAGAGCGACAGGAACGCGTCCCCGATGCGCCATTCATAGCCGATCAGGGCCTGTGACTCGGTCTTGTAGGCGAGGCCGCGCGGGCGCTGCCGCTGAGCCTGCTCCTGGGCGCCGCCGACCTTGAGCAGCGCGCGCACGCCGCTGCCGGCGAGGGCGCCGCTCAGCGCGGTCTTCAGGCCGAGCGAGACGAAGGTCTTGGCCGGGCCGGCCTCGAGCGAGCCGAACAGCACGGTGGAGAGGGCGGCGCGCTCCTCGGCCTCGGCTTCGGTCTCGGCCTCCTGGGCGAAAGCACTTCCGGCCGGAGCCGCCGTCAGGACGGCGGCCAGCATCGCGCTCCCCGCGATCGACCCTCCATACGCCACGCACGCACATCCCGGTCGGGCGCGCCCCGACGGGCGCCGCCGCGATGATTGCAGCAGCTGCAACCTGGACTTGCAAGTCTTTATTAACCAAGCGCGCGCAGCCTCGGGATCGGATCCAGCTCAGCTTTCACCGTTCACCGACGAGGGGAGAGGCAGATGATCACGACGGACTTCATGCGCCAATTGGCGGGATATGGTCTGACGACGGCGACGATCCTGTACCACATGCCCGATCACCGCCATGTGCTGCAGAGTTATATCTGGCAGAACTACGATCTCGCGCCGCGCTTTCCGGTTCTGCACGACTTTCTCGATTTCTGGGCGCGCGAACTGGAGGGGCCGCTGCATTCGGTGACGGTCGCTCATTCGCGGCTGATCCGCCCCGCCGAGATCGTCAACGTCAATGGCGTGCTGACCCTGCATTGAGCGCGCGCGTCGGCGCCGCTTGTTGCCGGCGCGCGCCGCGTGCTAGGCCGCTGGTCCTGCCACGGCCCGGCCCGGTCTCTTGTCATCACCCCTACGCACCTCCGGGATCCTGACGGCGCTGGCGGCGCTGCCGGGAGACCGCATCGCGGTCGGCTCGATCGTCGCGGCGCTGAAGGACCGCGCCTACGCGCTGCTCGTCGTGCTGCTCGGCCTGCCCAACTGCCTGCCGATGCCGCCGCCGATTCCGCTGGTCTGCGGGCTGGTCCTGATCTTCGTCGCCATTCAGATGCTGACCGGCCGCGTCATCCCCTGGCTGCCGCCGGCGCTGCTCTCGCGCAGCATCGGCAAGCCGGTGCTGACCCGGGCGGTGGAACGGGCGGTGCCGCTGCTGGTCCGGCTGGAGCGGATCTCGCGGCCGAGGCTGACGGTGCTGGGCAGCCGCTATGCCATCCCCGTGATCGGCCTCCTGATCCTGGTGCTGGCGCTCGGGCTCGTCGTCGCCGCCCCCTTCATAGGGCAGATCCCGCTCGGCCTCGCGGTCTGTCTGGTCGGGCTCGGCCTGGTCGAGCGCGACGGCCTGCTGATCCTCGCGGGAGCGGCGTTCGGCGCCGTCGGCCTCGTGCTCAGCGCCGGCTTCGCCTACGCGATCTTCAGCGGGATCCACGGGCTGTTCTTCTGAGCCCGCTCGCATTGCGAGAGCGGCGCTTCTCTCTCAGGCGGCGGCCAGCACGGTGGCGAAGGGCTTCTCGCGGGTGAGGAGGGCGTCGATCTCGTCGGCCGGCACGCCCTTGGAGAACAGGAAGCCCTGCAGCTCGTGGCAGCCGATCGCCTGCAGGAAGCGGTGCTGCTCGGCGGTCTCGACGCCCTCGGCGCAGACCCGCAGGCCGAGCGCGCGGCCGAGATGGGCGATCGAATGGACGAGGATCGCGGATTCGCCCGTCGTTTCCATGTATTCGAGGAAGGAGCGGTCGATCTTGATCTTGTCGAAGGCGAAGCGCCGCAGATAGATCAGGCTCGAATAGCCGGTGCCGAAATCGTCCAGCGCCAGGCAGACGCCATGGGCGCGCAGGTCCATCATCGCGGCCTCGGCGGCATCGGCATCGTCGACGACCACGCCTTCGGTCAGTTCGAGCTCGAGCCGGCTGGGATCGAAGCCCGTCTCGTCGAGCACGCGGATGACGTTGGCGACGAAGTCCTTGTGGCGGAACTGGATCGGCGAGACGTTGACGGCGAGGCGGATGCCGTCCCAGCGCTTCGCCTCCTTGCAGGCCTGACGCAGAACCCATTCGCTCAGCGGCACGATCAGGCCGCGCTCCTCGGCGATGCCGATGAATTCGGAGGGCGGCACCATGCCGTGCTCGGGGTGGTTCCAGCGCACCAGCGCCTCGACGCCGACGATGGTGGCGCCGTCGACGGAAACCTGCGGCTGGTAATGCAGCAGCAGTTCGTCGTTCTCGATGGCGCGGCGCAGATCCTCCTCGACCATGCGCTTGAGCGCCAGCGTGCGGTTCATCTGCGCCTCGAAGAAGGAATAGCGGTTTCGACCGCCGTTCTTCGACTGGTAGAGCGCGGTGTCGGCCAGCCGCAGCAGGGCTTCGCGGTCCGTGGCGTCCTCGGGGGCGAGCGCGATGCCAATCGAGCAGCCGATCGTCGTCGCCACGCCCATGATGATGAAGGGCTCGGTGAGGGCCTCCAGAATGCGCTCGCCCAGCGCGGCGCAGCCGGCCGGGAAGCTGGCATGCGTCTGGATGATGCCGAATTCGTCGCCGCCGATGCGCGCGACGGTGTCGCCGCTCCTGACCACGCGCGAGAGCCGCTGGGCGACCTGCCGGATCAGCTCGTCGCCGGCGGTGTGGCCATAGGTGTCGTTGACCGCCTTGAAGCGATCGAGGTCGATCAGCAGCACCGCCAGGCCCTTGCCGGTCCGGCCGAGATGGGCGAGTTCCTGGTCCAGCCTGAGGTCGAAGGTGCGCCGGTTCGGCAGCAGCGACAGCTCGTCCTGTCCGGCCAGGCGCTGGATCTGGCTTTCGCGGAGCGCGATCTGCTGGGCCGCGCCGCGCAGCCTCTGCACGACGAAGGCGAAGATGCAGCCGAAGAGAAGGCCAACGCCCGCCAGCGCCCAGATGAACTGGCGCAGCATCGCGTCGCCCGGCCGCTCGGGCGTCCAGCTCAGCCAGGCGCGGACGCCGCCGTCGGGCGCGGGGATCGCGCGCCGAGACAGCGGATCGGCCGGCATCTCGCCGACGATGCGGATGTTGGCGACCCGGTAGCGGTGCGACAGTTCGGCGAGCATGGTCGAGGTGACGCGGCGGTAGCCGACGATCTTGAGCGGCCCCAGCAGTTGCACCAGAGAGCCCTGGCGCGCCGGGACATCCATCACCATCACGCTGACGGTGTCGAAGCCATCATGGGTCATCGACCAGGCCGTCATGCCCGGTCCGCCGCGCATGTCGGGGAGCCTGCGCAGGGCCGGCGCCGTCTTCGAGCCACCCGGCAGAGCGGGGCTGAAATGCTTCAGCCCGTCATAGCCGACCTGGCCCGACGGGCTGTCGCCCTCGATGCCGGCGAAGACGATGCCGGAGGCGGAGACGATATAGGCTCCATCGAATTCGAGGAAGCGGTTGCCGAGGCGCATCAGCGCGGCCTGCATGGCCGCCAGCGGATCGGGTCCCGCGAAGGGCGTCTGCAGGTCACCGGCGGCGGCGAGGCTCTGGAAGCGCAGCTCGCGCAGGCGAACCTGGCTCTCGATGGCGGCATCGATCCGGTCGCGCTGGCGCTCGGCCTCGAGGCGGTTGGCGTCACTGGTGATCGCGAGCACGACGGCGACGGCGGCGGCGATCACCATCGCGAAGGCGCAGCCCAGTGTCGCGACCGAACTCTTCAGCATCCGGGCGGATGCGTCGGCGTTGGTCAATTTCCCCACGGAAGGCGACGACATCAGAGGTCCTGGAGCGGCCAAGTTGAGCCGGACCTTCGCAGGGATATCTTGATATCCCGTTGACGTATCTGAGCATCGTCGAGCTATCTGCGCGGGCTTTTCTCAATCTTTCCTGGGTTCATAAGGCGGTCTGGGGATCGCGGTGTGCGCCGCGCGCAGCGCCGCCGACCAGCGCTCGCGCAGATCGTGGAAATAGGGCTCGCCCGCCTCGATGCGACGGGTGAGCTCGGGTTCGTCCGCATCGCGCCGCATGACCATGAGGTCGATCGGCAGGCCGACGCCGAGATTGGAGCGCATCGTCGAGTCCATCGAGATCAACCCGACCTTGAGCGCATCGTAGAGATGGGTCCTGTAGGTGATGGCGCGGTCGAGGATCGGCTTGCCGTATTTGTGCTCGCCGATCTGCAGGAAGGGCGCATCCATGCCGCATTCGATGAAGTTGCCGGCGCCGTAGACCATGAACAGCCGCATCGGCTGCCCCCTGATCTGCCCGCCGAACAGCATCGTGACGTCGAATTTCACGCCGGCTTCCTTCAGCGCCGGGCCGTCCTCGGCCCGGACATGGCGGATGGCGCGGCCGACGAGCTGGGCGGCCCGGAACATCGAGGTCACGCCCTGCAGGGTGTCGCTCTCGCCGGTTTCGGGGTTCGGCAGGCCTTCATGCAGCAGGCTGACCACGGACTGCGTGACCGAGAGGTTGCCGGCGGTCATCAGCCCGAAGGTGCGGTCGCCCGGCCAGGAGAAGACATGCAGCTTGCGGAAGGTCGAGATGTCGTCGAGCCCCGCATTGGTGCGGGTATCGGCGATCATGACGAGCCCGTCCTGAACGAGGATTCCGGCGCAATAGGTCAAGGGGTCGATCCTGGTCTGGCGAAAGCGGGTGGCGCTGTCGTCGCACATCGCCGGGCGCCCCGCCAGCCATGCCGCAGCGGCCGGGGCCCCGATCCAGCGGGGCGGGACGGCTACTGGTTCGCGGCGCGCCCGTCGGCGTTGCGGGCGCTGACGCGCACGGCGAGCGCCTCGCCGTCGCCGCCCTTGCGCGCCCCGCGCACGGGTGCCGCATCCGCGAAATCGAGCCCGGCGGCGACACGGACATGGGTGTCGATCGGGCACAGGCCGTTGGCGGGGTCGAAGCCGATCCAGCCATAGTCGTCGAGATGGACCTCGGCCCAGGCATGGGCACCGTTGGCATGGGGCAGGGTGTCGGACTGGGCGACATAGCCGGAGACGTAGCGGGCCGGGACGTCGAGATGGCGCGCGCAGGTCATGAAGACATGGGCCAAGTCCTGCGGGATGCTCTCCCCGGCGGCGAAGGCGGCCGCGGCGCCGAGGCCGGTGCGCTGCCCGGTCTCAATGCAGGGCAGCGTTTCATGCAGCGCCTCCATCAGCGCATGCATCTTCGACAGCGGCGTTTCGGCGGCGCGGGTGACGTCCTCGGCGAAGGCGGTGAGCGCCGCATCGGGCATCGTCAGCAGCGTGTCACGGCGGAAGACCTCGACCGGCACGCGCTCGGTGACGCCGCGGACGATGCCGGCGAGATCGGTCGTCTCGATCAGCCCCTCGACCTGGATCGCCATGTCGGCGATCGGGCCGTCGGCCGAGAAGGTGTGGACGATGTTGCCGAAGGGGTCCTGCGTCGCGCGCAGCCGCCCGTCGATGGTCGGCTCGATGCGCCAGGACATGACGTGCTGGCCGTCATGGTCGCGCGGGGTCAGCCGCAGGATCTGCGTGATATGCCGCGCCGGCTCGGCATAGACGTAGCTGATCGCGTGAGAAATCCTGATCCGCATGGCAATCGCAACTGGAGGCGTCGGGCTGTGCTCGTCTTGGTGGTCTTGGTCGCCGCAGCCGCCCGTCGCGGGGCGACTGAGCCGGTTTACTGCAGGTACTGCTCGAAAATGGTGCCGCCGAGCCGGTTGTTCTCGGTGATGAAGTCCTCGATGAACTCGTGCAGCCCGTGCTGGAAGACGTCGTCGATGCTGGTGCTCGAGAGATTGGCGAGCGTCTTGCGCGCCTGCCGCTGGGCCGGGCCCTGGCGGCCGTAGGAATCGCCGAGCAGGTCGAGGAAGCGCGAGATGTTCTCGTAGCAGGCGGCCAGCGAGCGCGGCATGCGCCGGTTCAGGATCAGAAGGTCGGCGATCAGCAGCGGCTTCACCGCCTCGCGATAGACCCAGTGATAGGCGGTGAGCGCCGAGACCTCGCGCAGCACGGTGGTCCACTGGAAATAGTCGAGCGACCCGCCGACCTGCTCGTTGGCCGGCAGCAGCACATGGTATTTCACGTCGAGGATGCGGGCGGTGTTGTCGGCGCGCTCGACATAGACGCCGAGCCGCGAGAACCAGTAGCCGTCGTCGCGCAGCATGGTGCGGTAGGCCGAGCCGTCGAAGACGAGCGAGACGTTCTTCACCCAGTCGAGGAAGCGGGCGAACTCCTCGCGGTCCATGCGCTTCTTCTCGAAGCGCTGCAGCTCGAGCCAGGCGCCGTTGAGCGCATCCCACATCTCCGAGGTCAACGCCGTGCGGACCCCGCGCGCATTGGAGCGGGCGAGCGCCAGGCAGTTGCGGATCGAGGAGGGGTTGTCGGGGTTGAAGGTCAGGAAGTCGCAGACATTGCGCTCATTGGCCTCGCCATAGGCCTTGGCGAAGGCCTCGTCGCAGCCGGCGGTGGCGACCGCGCTCTGCCACTCGCTGCCGGCGCCGCCATAGGAGGAGGGCAGGTTGGACAGCCGCATCGTCGCGTCGAGGATGCGGGCGAGGTATTCCGCCCGCTCGACGTAGCGGGAGACCCAGTAGAGGCTGTCGGCGGTGCGCGAGAGCATAGTCAGATCGGGCCTTTTGGCGACGAGGCGGGAGGGGTCGACAGATCGTTGGAACAGGGAGCCGGTGCCGAGATCAGGCATCGAGCACCCAGGTATCCTTGGTGCCGCCGCCCTGGCTGGAGTTGACGACGAGGGAGCCTTCCTTGAGGGCGACGCGGGTCAGGCCGCCCGGCACGCAGGAGATGCCGTTGGCGCCCGACAGCACATAGGGCCGCAGGTCGACATGGCGCGGCGCCACGCCCGACGCCACGAAGGTCGGGCAGGTCGAGAGCGCCAGCGTCGGCTGGGCGATGAAGCCCTCCGGCTGGGCCTTGAGCTTGCGGCGGAAGGTTTCGAGCTGCGCCTTGTTGGCGTGGGGGCCGACGAGCATGCCGTAGCCGCCCGAGCCGTTGACCTCCTTGACGACGAGCTTCTCGAGATTGTCGAGCACATAGGCGTTGGCCTCCGGCTCGCGGCAGCGCCAGGTGGGTACGTTCTTCAGGATCGGCTCCTCGCCGGTGAAGAACTTCACGATCTCGGGCATGTAGCTGTAGACGGCCTTGTCGTCGGCGACGCCGGTGCCGACCGCATTGGCCAAAGTGACGTTGCCGGCCTTGTAGGCGCCGATCAGCCCGGGCACGCCGAGCACCGAGTCGCTGCGGAAGACGAGCGGGTCGATGAATTCGTCGTCGATGCGCCGGTAGATCACGTCGACGCGCTTGGGACCCTGCGTCGTGCGCATATAGACGACGTCGTCCTTGACCAGCAGATCCGAGCCCTCGACCAGTTCGACGCCGAGCTTGTCGGCGAGGAAGGAGTGCTCGTAGAAGGCCGAATTGTACTGGCCCGGCGTCAGCAGGCAGATGTTGGGGTCGGCGGAGGAGGAGCGCGGCGCGACCGAGCGCAGCGTCGCCAGCAGCTGGTCGGGATAATTGTCGACCGGCGCGACGCGATGAGTGGCGAAGAGCTCCGGGAAGAGCCTCAGCATCACCTCGCGGTTCTCCATCATGTAGGAGACGCCGGAGGGCGTGCGGGCATTGTCTTCCAGCACGTAGAAGGTGTCGGCGTCGACGCGGACGATGTCGATGCCGGCGATGTGGCAGTAGATGCCGTGCGGCACCTGGAAATCGACCATCTCGAGCTGGTAGCAGGCGTTCCGATAGACCAGATCGGCCGGGATGATGCCGGCCTTGATGCATTCCTTCGGGCCATAGACATCGGCCAGGAACATGTTGAGCGCGGTGACGCGCTGGCGCAGGCCGGCCTCGAGCTTGGTCCATTCCGGCTTGGTCAGCACGCGCGGAATGATGTCGAAGGGAATCAGGCGCTCGGTCGATTCCTCGTCGCCATAGACGGCGAAGGTGATTCCGATGCGTCGGAAGAAGAGTTCGGCCTGGCTGCGCCGCAGCGCCAGCATCTCCGGCGGCGCTTCCTTCAGCCAGCGGTCCAGTGCCGTATAGGCCTGCCGGACATCGCCCTCCGTCCCCGTCATCTCATCGAACGCGACCATGCAGGCGTCTTTCCCCCGTTTGGTCCAGCCTATGCCTATTCGCGCGCGTTCGGAAAGGGGGCTGATGGTCAGGGGTGCGCCGCCTGTTGCCTAATCCTTGCGCAAATGACCGCGCCGCTCAAACGGGCCTGTCCCGCCGGGAACAGCGCCGCCCGCTTCCATTCCATAGCGTCATGAAACCACGTGGTTTGTGGGGGAGGGCAGGAATAGCGACAATGGCCAAGATTCTCGATTTCACAGACGATCAGATCTTCTTCACGGTGACGATGGGCGTCGGCCCGGGCCGCGCCAATAATCGCGACGACGTCACCCTGGTTCAATACTATCTCAACCTCTGGATCTCGCATGAGTCGGTTGCGGCCGAGCGCAGGCAGTTCGGCGAGGGAGCCCGGCAGCTTCTCGCGACCGACGGCATCATCGGGCCGAAGACGAAGGCGCGGATCAAGATGTTCGAGCTGTGGATGAACGACATGGACCCCAAGCGGCGGGGCGATGGCTGTATCGATCGCATGCCCAACGACAGGCCCGGATATCAGCGCGCCGACGGGAGTTCCGGGGTCTGCATGATTTTCTACCTCAACCAATATGTGGTGGAGTTCTACGAGCCGGTCTACGGCAATCTCCTGAACCTGACCCGCCGCCCGGATTTTCCGCCGCGCCTGCGCTCGCTGGTCAATCGCTATTCCGCCCGCGTCGCCTGACGCCAGCGCCGCCCGAGGGGCGACGAAGGCGGCGCCTAGATCAGCCCCAGCCCGCGGAAGCTCGCATGGCCGTCGCGGCCGACGATGACGTGGTCGTGGATCGCGATGCCCAAGGGCTTCGCGATATCAACGAGTTCGCGGGTCATCTTGACGTCGGCGGCAGATGGCGTCGGGTCGCCCGAGGGGTGGTTGTGGACCAGGATGATCGCCGAGGCGGAGAGTTCGAGGGCGCGCCTCACGACCTCCCGCGGATAGACCGGGGTGTGGTCGACCGTGCCGGTCTGCTGCACCTCGTCGGCGATCACGGCGTTCTTCTTGTCGAGGAAGAGCAGCCGGAACTGCTCGCGCTCGGCGAAGGCCATGGTCGTGCGGCAGTAGTCGAGCACCGCCGACCAGGAGGACAGCACGGTGCGCCGCGTGACGGCGCCCCTGGCCATGCGCTGCAGGGCCGCCTCGACGACCTTCAGATCGAGCGCGACGCCCTCGCCGATGCCCTTGACCTCGGTCAGCCGTGCCGCCGGCGCGCCGAGCACCTCGGCGAAGGAGCCGAAGCGCGCGATCAGCTCCTTGGCGAGCGGCTTGACGTCGCGCTGCGGGATCGAGCGGAAGAGCAGCAGTTCGAGCAGTTCGTAATCGGGCAGGGTGTCGGCGCC
>LNFM01011930.1_pt1 | contig 10554 bp, 11 predicted proteins | sample 596031 | NCBI WGS metagenome assembly LNFM01 (sample SAMN04254537, study PRJNA301005) | activated carbon metagenome | isolation source: dual media filters at the Ann Arbor, Michigan drinking water treatment plant | place: USA: Ann Arbor | reverse complement strand
GCCGCTTCGCGCTCGACCCGCTGCGCCGCGAACGCATGCTGAAGGGGCTGGACGAGATCGGGCTGACGCTGACCCGGCTGCCGGCGATCGAATCGTTCGAGCAGCGCTACGCGGCCGCGCGGCCGTGGCTCGACCGCTGAGGCCTGCGATGCCGACGCTGCTCGTCTCCACGCCGTTCGAACGCGAATTCGGTGGCGAACTGCGTGCGTTCGCCCATGCGCAGGGGATTGCGCTGGAACTGGTGCTGCTGCCGGAAGACGTCGACGCACGCGTCGATACGGCGGACACCGCGCGCATCGACGCCGCGCTGTTCTCCGGCGACATCCATCCCGAATGGTCGCGCTCGTTCTATTCGACGCTGCGCAAGGCCGCGGGCCTGAAGTGGCTTCATGTGTTCAATGCCGGCGTCGATGCGCCGATCTTCACCGAGCTGATGCAGCGCGGCGTGCGCCTGTCGACGTCCTCGGGCACCAATGCCGAGGCGGTCGCCAATTCCGCGCTGGCCGGGCTGCTCGCCCTGTCGCGCGGCCTGCCCGGCTGGATGCAGTTGCAGCGCGAGCGGCGCTGGCGCAAGCGCACGCGTGCCGAGGCCCCGCCGGACCTGCGCGGCCAGACGATGCTGCTGGTCGGTGCGGGCGCGATCGGTGGCCACATCGCCACGGTCGCGCGGGCGATCGGGCTGCAGGTGGTGGCGGTGCGGCGCAGCGCCGCCCGTGACGGCGACCCGGCGCACGAGACGCATCCGCCGTCGGCGCTGGCGTCGCTGCTGCCGCGCGCAGACTGGCTGGTGATCGCCTGTCCGCTCACCCCCGAGACGCGGGGCATGATCGATGCTGGGGCCCTCGCGAGCCTTCCGGCCGGCGCGCACCTGGTCAACATCGGCCGCGGCGAGGTCGTGGACCAGGCTGCGCTGGTCGATGCGCTGGCTTCGGGCCGGCTGGCTGGCGCCTATCTCGACGTGTTCGACCCGGAGCCGCTGCCGCCCGAGTCGCCGTTGTGGGACATGCCCAACGTGATCGTCTCGCCGCACGATGCGGCGAGCGCGGCGGGCAACGACCGGCGGGTGTTCGAGCTGTTCCGCGAGAACCTGGGGCGGTGGCAGGCGGGTCACGGTCTGGAAAACGAAGTGTGCGCTTGACGGGAACGGCTTCGCACTGACAGGCTGTGCTCCTCGACATATAGTCCGGGAGCGACCATGAACGGCAACACGCTCGCAAGGCTTGTCTTCGCTGCAGCACTGATGCTCGGCTCGACGGCGGGTGCCGTCGCCCGCGCGGCCACGGTGACGGTCGATTTCGATTCCGCTGCCCGGGTCACCCTGTCCACGGCGGACTACCTGGAAGACGGTTTCCTGATGCAGAGCCTGTCGGGCCACTACGACATCCTGTCGCCGGGCCTGAACGCATTCACCACGCCCTACCTCAGCCTGGACATCCGTCCCCTGACGGGCGAGACGATCAGCGCGGTCCGCTTCAGCTTCACCGGGGGCCTGTTCGACCTGCGAGCGCTGGATGTGAGCTCCGACACCAGCCCGGGGTTCGGCCGGCAGGAGATCACTTCTTCCGCCGGAGGACGGCGATTCCTGGATTTCGCCGGCACCGAGCGTTTTTCGGGCACGGCCTGGAGCGATCTGAGCTGGATCGTCCTCTCGGGTTCGGTACCGATCCTGGGTCCCGGCTTCGACAACCTGGTCTTCGCGACGGTTGTGCCGGTTCCGCCCGGCCTGCTGCTGTTCGGATCGGGGCTTGCCGCGCTGTCCGGCGCGGCGGGATTGCGCCGCCGCGTGCGGCGCGACGATCCGGCAGGCCGGTGATGCCGTTTCGCTAGCCGCCCTTGATCGCGATCGCGCCGGCGCAGACCATGCCTACCGAGACGATGCGCACCCAGCCGAAGCGCTCGCGCAGCGCCAGCGCGGCGATCAGCAGCGCCAGGATCACCGACACTTCGCGCAGCGCGGCCACCAGCGAGACCGGTGCGTGCTTCATCGCCCACAGCGTGATGCCGTACGAGATCGCGGTGCAGGCGCCGCCGAGCAGCGCGATCTTCCAGGTCGAGCGGGCGGTCTCCACGAGCAGGGCGGGCCCGCGGGTGGCCAGGCCGACGGCCAGCATGCCGGGCGCGATCAGCAGCAGCAGCCAGGCGAGGTACGAGCCCGCATGGCCTGATGCGCGGGCGCCGAGCGCATCGTTCAACGTGTAGGCGACGACGGTCGCGGCCACCACCGCCACGACCGCCAGTGCGCGCCGGTCGAGCGCACCGCTGCGCGACGATTCCGCCAGCAGTGCCATCACGCCTGCGCTGACCAGCGCCACGCCGGCCAGCGCCAGCAGGCTCACGGCTTCGCCGAGCCAGACGATCGCGATCGCGGTGGTGGCCAGCGGCGGCAGGCCGCGCATCAACGGATAGGCGACCGACAGGTCGACCCGGGCGTACGCGAGTCCGACGAACGAGAAATAGAACAGGTGGATCAGCGTGGACTGCGCGATGAAGCGCCAGCTTTCCGGTGCAGGCGCAGGCAGCAGCAGCACCGCCGGGATCGACCACAGCCCGGCTGCGCAGCACACCAGCACGGTCAGGGTCAGCTTGTCGGCCGAAGCCTTGACCAGCGTGTTCCAGGTCGCGTGCAGCAGCGCGCCGAACAGGACGGCAAGGGCGACATCGGTGGGCATCGGATCCGGGGGGCGTCCGTGGGGAACGGCTTCTGGCCGCGAGCGCGGATGTTACGGCTACCCATGGAACGCTGCTCGTGCGCCTGGCATCGCGGCAGCCAGGCAAGGCTGCCGCGCTAGCGGTAGGGCACGAGGATCTCGTTGCGGCGCATGAAGGGGATGGACCAGGGCGGGTTGTAACGGGCGAGCTGCGGCGGCGCGGACGGCTCGAGGCCGCGCTCCTTCATCCAGCCCAGCAGCAGTCCGGTCTCCTCGCGCACCCGGTCTTCGGTGACGAAGCCGGAGAACGTGCGCACCGCCACCCGCTGGGCGGGTACTTCGCGCAGCGTGACCGAGGGATCCTCGGGTACCGGCAGCGTTGCCATCGTGTACTTCGACGGCATCACGAAGTGCATCCGCCAGCGGCTGCCTGCCTCGCCGGGGGCGGCGGCCGCCTCGGTGGTCACCGGGGCGGTCATCGCGATCTTCTGCGAGGCGCCGGGCTGCATCGTCACCGGCACCGTCATCGCGATCTTCTCGCTGCCTTCCGCGGTGCGCGACCGGTTGCGGCCGAAGATGTAGCCGGCGATCTTCCGGAAGCCGGCGTTCGAGCCTTCGCCCAGCGCGCCTTCGACCCAGGTCTCGGCGACGATCATCGGTGCGTACTGGCGCAGCTCGAAGGCACCGCTGCGTTCCAGGCTTTCGAACTTCGGTTCTTCGGTGGCCATGGCGTTCGCCGAAAAGAGCAGGGAGGACAGCATGCAGCAAAGGGCGAGCAGGGAAGGCGATCGGATGGGCATGGGGGGGCCTCGGGGGTGGGCGTGCGATCCAGGGGTTGCCGTGGCGGCGGCGCGGGCGGCTGGACGCACCATTTCGCCGGCGGTAGTCTCCGGACAAACCCTGGAGGAGGGAAGATGGACCCGAAAAAGACAGAATCGGGGCGTGGACGGCAGCAGGTTTGCGTTCGCCCCCGCACCCTTGCAGGCGGCGCCTGCGCGACATTCCTGGTGGCCGTGCTGGGGGTCGGTAGCCTGGCCGTGGCTGGCAGTGTACTGGCTGCGGATACGCCGATGAGCCGGCCGCTGCGTGTCGTGGTGCCGTATCCGCCGGGCGGCACCTCCGATGCCCAGATCCGCATCATCGCGCCGCGGATCAGCGAGGCGATCGGCCAACCGGTCCTGATCGACAATCGTCCGGGCGCGTCCGGCATGCTGGGTGCCGACCTCGTCGCACGTTCCACGCCCGACGGACAGACGATGCTGATGACCGATGTCGGCAACCTGATCATGACCGGCATCGTGCATCCGAACGCGCCCTACGTGGTCGCGCGCGACTTCGCACCGGTCACGCTGGTTTCGTTCACGCCGCACCTGCTCGGGGTGTTCCCCGGCCTGCCGGTGCAGACGGTCGCCGACCTGGTGAAGCATGCACGGGCGAACCCGGGGAAACTCAACTTCGCGACCAGCCTTGGCGGCGCCACCCACTTCGCCGGGCTGCTGTTTTCCCAGCATCACGGCCTGCAATGGGTCGAGATCCCGACCAAGGGTGGCACCGATTCGATCACCCAGGTGATGGGTGGCCAGTCCGACCTGGTGTTCAACAGCATGGTGTCGATGATGCCGCAGGGCAAGGCGGGCAAGCTGCGCATCCTCGCGGTGACCAGCCCGAAGCGCGTGCCGCAGTGGACGGAGCTGCCTACGATGGCCGAGGCGAGCGGCATCGCCGGCTTCAGCACCGGTTCCTGGCAGGGCATCGTGATGCCGGCGAAGGTCGCGCCGGCCGTCGTCGCGCGCGTCAACCGCGAGGTGGTGCGCGCGCTCGGCATGCAGGACGTCCGCGATCGCTACTTCGCGCTCGGCACCGAGATCGTCGGCAACAGTCCCGCCGAATTCGGCAACTGGTTGCGCGACGAGAACGCCCGCTGGACGGTGGTCGCGAAGAAGGCGAACCTGAAGGTGTCGTTCTGACGGAGGCGGCGATGGACCGACCGGCACTGATGTTTGCGGCCGTCCTGCTGCCTGCGCTCGCGGTGGGCGAGGCGATCGCGCAGCCCGGCTGGCCTTCGCGTCCGGTGCGCCTGCTGGTACCGGCGCCGCCCGGCGGCAGCACCGACACGCTGGCGCGCATCACCGGCCAGAAGCTCGGCGAAGCGCTCGGCCAGCCGTTCGTGGTCGACAACCGCAGCGGTGCCGGCGGAACCGTGGCTGCAGAGACCCTGATGCGTGCGGCACCCGACGGCCATACGCTGGGCGTGCTGTTCACCTCGCTGACCGTGAACGCGGTGCTGCAGAAGGTGCCCTACGACACGCTGCGCGACTTCACGCCGGTGTCACTGATCTCGACCTCGCCGCTGGTGCTGGTGGTCGGTGCCACTTCCCAGGTACGCACGCTGAAGGACCTCGTGCAGCTGGCGAAGGCGAAGCCGCTGTCCTACGGCAGCGCCGGCATCGGCAGCGGTGGCCATGTCTGCGGCGAGCTGCTGAACGTGATGGCCGGGATCCGGACCACGCACATCCCGTACAAGGGCGCGGGGCCCGCCTCGGCCGATGTCGCCGCGGGGCAGATCGAGTTCCAGTTCGGCGCGCAGATCACCACCCAGGGGCTGGTCAAGGCCGGACGCCTGCGCATGATCGCGGTGACCAGCGCGAAGCGCGCGGCGACGCTGCCGGACGTGCCGACGATGGCCGAGTCCGGCCTGCCCGGCTTCGAGTTCAACAACTGGTTCGGCCTGCTCGGCCCGGCCGGACTGCCGCCGGCGGTGGTCGCCCGGCTCAATGCCGAGGTGGTGAAGATGATGGCGCAGCCCGACGTGCGCGAGCGCATCACCTTTGACGGCGGCGAACCCGCCGCCGGCCCGCCGTCCGAGTTCCGCGCCCTGCTCGCCAGCGACCTTTCGAAATGGGCCAAGATCGCCCGCGAACTGCGCATGCAGCCGAACTGAACTCCGGGTAATCCGGGTCAGAGACGATTTTCCCGCCGAGTTCTCAGCCCTGGACGGACACCGCGTGGAAAATCGTCTCTGACCCGGATTACACGGCGTCAGTCGATGGTCGCGCCGCTGGCGCGCGCGAGCTTGGCCCATTTCGGCGCTTCCTTCTGCTGGAACGCGGCGAACTCGGCGGGCGACGCATGGGTGAAGGGCTCCTGGCCGATCTGGGCCATGGCCGGGGTGGTCGACGCGATCGCCTTCAGGCTGAGCTTGTGCAGCGTGGCGACGATCGGCTCAGGTATGCCGCGGGGGCCCGACAGGCCGAACCATGGCACCAGTTCGAAGCCGGGCACGCCGGCTTCGGCGATGGTCGGCACGTCGGGCATCAGCGGCGAGCGCCGGCTCGACGACACGCCGAGCGCGCGCAGCTTGCCGGACTGCACGAAGGCGACCATGCCGGCGATGCCGGGGAAGCCGACGCCGACCTGGCCGGCGAGCAGGTCGGCGGTGGCCGGACCGCTGCCTCGATAGGGTACGTGCACCATGTCGATGCCGGCCATCGAGGCGAACAGCGAGCCGGTGAGGTGCTGCGTCCCGCCGTTGCCCGAGGATGCCCAGTCGATGGCGCCCGGGCGCTTCTTCGCCAGCGCGATCAGGTCCTTGACGGTCTTCACGCCCAGCGACGGATGCACCACGAGGATGTTCTGTGCCGCAGTCAGGCCGGTGATCGCGGTGAAGTCGGCGATCGCATCGTAGGGCAGCTTGCGGTGGATCGCAGCCGATACATAGTGGGTGTTGCTGATCATGAACAGCGTGTAGCCATCCGGCGTGGCCTTGGCCGCGATCTCGGCGCCGAGCACGGAACCTGCGCCGGGTCGGTTCTCGACCAGCATCTGCTGGCCGGACAGCTTGTTGATCTCCGCGGCGAAGATGCGCGCCGGACCGTCCGAGGCGCCGCCGGCGGAGAACGGCACGATCATCCGCATCGGCCGGGACGGGAAGGCGTCGGCCGCCAGCGCGCTGCCGGCGGTGACTGCCAGCAGCAGCGCCAGGACTGCACCGCCGCTCGTCGATTCGATGTTGCGCATGTTCTGGTTTCCTCGCGTTTCTATAAACTCGGACATCTACCGTGGGGATTGACCTGAAGGGAACAGCTGCGATGCCATTTGCCACTTCGGACGGACTGAAACTGTACTGGGAAGAGACCGGGAGCGGTACCCCGATCGTGTTCGTGCATGAATTCGCCGGCGACCTGCGCAGCTGGGAACCGCAGGTGCGGTTCTTCTCGCGCCGCTTCCGGTGCATCACCTACAACGCGCGGGGCTATCCGCCGTCGGACGTCTCCACGAGCTTCGAGCAGCACTCCCAGGAGCAGGCGGCCGACGACATCCTGGTGGTGATGAAGGCGGCCGGCATCGATCGCGCGCACATCGTCGGGCTTTCCATGGGCGGCTATGCCGCGATCCACTTCGGCCTGCGCCATGCGAAACATGCACTTTCGCTGACCGTCGCAGGGGCCGGTTTCGGCTCCGATCCTGACAAGCGCGCGCAGTTCCATGCCGATACCGATGCCTTCGCCGCCCAGATCGAGACCCTGGGCATGGCCGAGGGCATCAAGGACTACGCGATCGGACCGGCGCGGGTGCAGCACCTGAACAAGGACCCGCGCGGCTTCGCGGAGTTCCATGCCCAGTTCGCCGCGCACGACGCCACCGGATCTGCCAACACGCTGCGCGGCTTCATGCGCCGGCGGGATGCGATCCAGGCGCACGAGGCGGGGTTGCGCAAGATGAACGTACCGACCCATGTCATCACCGGCGACGAGGACGACAACTGTCTCGAGCCCGGCATCTGGATGAAGCGCGTGATCCCCGGCTGCGGGCTCACCGTGATGTGCAACACCGGCCATGCGGTGAACCTGGAAGAGCCTGACTACTTCAACCGGCTGGTGCTCGACTTCCTCACGCTGGTCGACGGCGGCCGCTGGCAGCCGCGCGATCCGCGCTCCTACGGCAAGTCGACGCTCGCCAACAAGGCATGACCGGCGCGGCGTCCTCGGTGGTGCTGACTGCGCCAGTCGAGGACGCCTCGGCATGGACCGGCGCCCGGTTGCGTGCGGGGCCGGAGGACTGGGTGTGGAACCTGGCGCCGGCCACGCTGGCGGAAGTGGACCGTGCGCTTGCATCGGTGAAGCAGGCGGGTCGGCCGCTCGAGTCGGTGACCCGCGCCGATTTCGAGCTGCCCTCGCTGTCGGAAGAGTTCGCGCGCATCGCGCACGAACTGGAACACGGCCGTGGCTTCGTCCAGATCCGCGGGCTGGATGCACGGCGCTACGACGCGGATGACCTCGCGATCATCTTCTGGGGCGTGTCCTCGCATCTCGGCACCGCGATCTCGCAGAACGCGCGCGGGGACCTGCTCGGATTCGTGCGCGACGAGGGCCGGGACATGGCCGACGGACGCACGCGCCTCTACCAGACCCGCCTGCGCCAGCGCTTCCATACCGACATCGGCGCCGACGTGGTCGGGCTGTGCTGCGTGCGCCCGGCACGCGAGGGCGGGCTCAGCCTGGTCGCCAGTTCGGCCGCGGTCTACAACGCGATGCTCGAGCGGTATCCGTACCTGGTGGGCGTGCTCTACGACCGCTTCAACCTCGACTGGCGCGGCGAGCAGCCGCCGGGCGAGCCGGGCTGGTACAGCGAACCGGTCTACGCATGGCACGAGGGAAAGCTGTCCTGCCGCTTCTCGGCGACGCTGATCGAGAGCGCGCAGCGGGTCAGCGGCGAGGCGCTGACGCCGGTGCAGCGCGAGGCCCTGCGCCGCGTCGAGGAACTCGCCGAGGAACTGTGCATCCAGGTCGCGTTCCGGCCCGGCGACCTGCAGTTCATCAGCAACTACCGGGTGCTGCACGACCGGACCGCGTTCAGCGACGACGGCGATCCGCGGCAGGGGAGGCTGCTGTATCGCGTATGGCTGACCCTGCCCGGCGCACGGGCGCTGCCCGAGGAATGGGCGGCCGGCCGGGTACGCAGCGGCATCGCGCGCCAGGAACGCTCCACCTGAGCGACGACGTGTTCCGGACGGAGATTCGGAACGGAACTTGCTCCGTACCAGCGCATTCAGGAACGACAAGGGGGCAACATGGGAATCAAGGGGAACCCGCCGGCGCGCCTGTCGCGCGCGGCAGCCGCATCGCTGATCGTCATCGGCGGGGCGTGCATCGTGCCTGCGTCCGGTGCCATCGCACAGGCCTGGCCGGCGAAGCCGGTGCGCTTCGTCCTCGGCTTCCCGCCCGGCGGCGGCTCCGACATCCTCGGGCGCATCGTCGCCGCGCGCATGCAGGAGCAGATGGGGCAGGCCGTGGTGATCGAGAACCGTCCCGGCGCGTCGGGCAACATCGCCGCCGAGCAGGTGGCGAAGTCTGCGCCGGACGGCTACACGATCTACCTCGCGCAGATCGCCGCCGTGGCCATCTCGCCATCGCTGTTCCCGAAGCTGGGCTACGACCCGCTGCGCGACTTCGCGCCGATCTCGCTGATCGCGACCGGACCCAACGTGCTGGTGGTGCATCCGGCGCTGCCGGTGAAGAGCGTGAAGGACCTGATCGCGCTCGCCCGGCAGCAGCCGGGCACGATGAACTATGCGTCGGTCGGCCCGGGCAGCATCCAGCACCTGGCGGGCGAATCGTTCAACCTGCTCGCCGGGGTCAAGACCGTGCACGTGCCGTACAAGGGCAGTTCGCCCGCGGGCCTCGACCTGATGGCGGGGCAGGTAGCCTTCATGTTCGATTCCACGCCGCCGATCACCGCGTTCATCAAGTCCGGCCGCATGCGTGCGCTGGCGGTGACCACCGCGAAGCGCTGCTGCCCGAGGTGCCGACGGTGGCCGAATCCGGCCTGCCCGGCTTCGACTTCGCGACCTGGTGGGGCCTGATGGCGCCGGCCGGCACGCCGCGTCCGATCGTCGATCGCCTGAACGCGGAGCTGGGCAAGGCGCTGCAGCACCCCGAGGTGCGCGAGCGTATCCTCGGCGTGGGCGCCGAACCGGCGCACACCACGCCCGAGGCCTTCGGCGCGCTGATCCGCAGCGAGATCGCGCGCTGGGCCAAGGTGATCAAGGCCGCCGGCGTGAAGGTCGACGGCTGAGCCTGCAGCGGCACGGTACGGCCTGCAGAAGCCGTACCTGCCGCCCGCTCCACGGAGGAATCCTGATGACTGCCCCGGTATTGCTCGAACGCCCCGCAGACCATGTCGCGGTGGTGCGCATCAACCGTCCCGACGCGCGCAATGCGCTCAACATGGAAGTGCGCCGGCTGATCGCCGACCACCTCGCGGCGCTCACCGACGACGCGTCGGTGCGCTGCGTGATCCTGGCCGGGGGCGAGAAGGCCTTCGCCGCCGGTGCCGACATCCGCGAGATGGCCGAGGCCGATGCGATCGAGATGATGAAGCGCAACGCGTTCCGTCTCTGGCAGGCAATCGCGCTCTGCCCGAAGCCGATGATCGCCGCGGTGCGCGGCTTCGCGCTGGGCGGCGGTTGCGAGCTCGCGATGCATGCCGACATCATCGTCGCCGGCGACAGCGCGAAGTTCGGCCAGCCGGAGATCCGCATCGGCATCATCCCGGGGGGCGGCGGCACCCAGCGCCTGCCGCGAGCGGTGGGCAAGTTCAAGGCGATGAAGATGCTGCTCACGGGCGACATCATCACTGCGCAGGAGGCCGATGCGATGGGGCTGGTCAGCGAGGTGGTGCCCGATGCCGAGGTCGAGGCGCGTGCGCTCGCGCTGGCCACGCAGATCGCGCAACTGGCGCCGATCGCCGCGCGCCAGATCAAGGAATGCGTGCTGGCCGGCCAGGACACGTCGCTGCATGCCGGCCTGATGCTCGAGGCGAAGGCGATCCAGCTGTCGTTCGCGAGCTTCGACCAGAAGGAAGGCATGGCCGCCTTCATCGAGAAGCGCAAGCCGGGGTTCGAGGG
>LNFM01027995.1_pt1 | contig 10555 bp, 7 predicted proteins | sample 596031 | NCBI WGS metagenome assembly LNFM01 (sample SAMN04254537, study PRJNA301005) | activated carbon metagenome | isolation source: dual media filters at the Ann Arbor, Michigan drinking water treatment plant | place: USA: Ann Arbor | reverse complement strand
CGTATCGCGTGTTCATGATGAATCTGATCGAGGCCCTCTGTTACGACGACGTCCCCTCGGTGACGTTCCGGCACGAGGAGGGCCGGGGGCTCGCCGTTTACGTCGGCCGGGGGGCGAAGGTCGCCTGGGCGGAGGTCGAGCACGACGCGGCGACCGGCGACAGCCCCGACGAGGCCCTGATGTACGCCGAACTGCTGACGAAGGGGCTGGGCCCTTCGGTCCCGGCGGTCCGCCCGGCCCGCCTCAAGACGGTCCGCCTGGAGGGGGGGCCGTTCAACGGCCAGACCCGCGAGATCGACGAGTCCCTGACCGAGATTTATATCGACGTACAGGAGGTCGACCTGCACGCCACCCCCCCGGCCTTGCGGGCGGGCGCGCACCACTACGTCCGCGCGTCGGGCAGGGGGGGGGGCCGGCAGACGTTCTACCACCACGGCCTGCTCTGGGCGGAGCCCGGCGCGGGGAACGTCCGCCGCCGCCGCGATTGACCCAAGGGGCCTCGTCGTGCCGCGCCCGGCCGGGCTCAGCCGCCGGGCGGTTCGCCTTCGCCGGTCACCCGGGCGAGCCAGGCGGCGGGGTCGGCGTCGCTGGGCATCCGCCAGTCGCCGCGCGGGGAGAGGCTGACGGTGCCGACCTTCGGGCCGTCGGGCACGCACGACCGCTTGAACTGGTTCCGGAAGAACCGTGTGTAGAACGTCCGCAGGGTCTTCTCGACCAGGGCGCGGGGGTACGGCCGGCTGAACTCGGCGTGCCCGCTGAGGTAGAGGATCTTCTCGGGGGCGTAGCCGTTCCGCACGGCGTTGTAGAGGATGAAGTCGTGGACCTCGTAAGGGCCGAGGGTGTCCTCGGTCGACTGCTCGATCTCCCCCGACGCGGCCGGCGGGAGGAGCTCCGGCGAGATGGTCGTCTCGGCGATCGAGAGCAGGGTCTCGCGCGCCGGGCCGGCGTCGAACTCGTGCGTGGCGACGTAACGCACCAGGAACTTCACGAGCGTCTTAGGGATCGACGCGTTCGGGTTGTACATGCTCATGTGGTCGCCGTTATACGTCGACCACCCCAGCGCCTGCTCGGAGAGGTCGCCGGTGCCGACCACGAACCCGCGTGACATCAGCAGGAACGTCCGGAGCCGGGCCTGGACGTTCTCGAAGACGAGGTCGTGCCGCCGCTCGCGGGGGACGCGCCCCAGCGCCTCGCGGAACTCGTCCAGGCCCATGCCCGCCGGGTCGATCCCGAACGGCCTGTGCCGCAGGTCGACGAACGCCCGCAGCGCCAGGTCGCCGATGTCGATCGTGTCCGACGACACCCCCAGGTGGGACATCAGGTCCAGCGCGTTGGCGAGGGTCTTCGAGGTCGTGCCGAACCCCGGCATCGTCAGCCCGTGGACCAGCGGCCGGGGGCGGTCGAGCATGTCCGACGTCTTCACGGCGACGAGCAGCGCCAGGGTCGAGTCGAGCCCGCCGGAGATGCCGATGTTCAGGGGGGTCTTCGGCGGCAGTTGCTCGACCCGCTTGGCCAGCCCCGCGCACTGGATGCCGAACACCTCGGCGCAGCGGGCGTGCAGCTCGGAGTCCTCGCGGGGGACGAACGGGTTGCCGGGGACGTGCCGCTTCAGGCCGGCCGTGTCGTGGCTCAGCGGGAAGGGGACCCGCCGGTAGGCGGCCGACCGCGGGCCGTCGTCGAAGCTGGAGGTCGCCCGGCGGTCGGCGGCGAGCTTCTCGACGTCGACGTCGCGGGTCACCCAGTACGAGTCGCGGACGACCGCGTGGCCGTCCCCCACCCGGCGCGACTCGGCGAGGAGCCGGCCGTTCTCGGCGATCAGGCAGTGGCCGCCGAAGACCAGGTCGGTCGTCGACTCGGACGGCCCCGCGCTGCTATAAGCATACGCCGCGATGCAGCGGCCCGACTGCCCGGTGACCAGGTCGGTCCGGTACCGGCACTTCCCCACGGTCTCGTTACTGGCCGACAGGTTGAGCAAAACGGTCGCCCCGGCCAGCGCCTGCGAGGAGCTGGGGGGGATCGGCATCCAGAGGTCCTCACAGATCTCGACCCCGACGACGACCCGGGCGCCCGCCGGCCCCGCCTCGAAGAGGAGGTCGGTGCCGAACGCCACCCGCCGGCCGGCGAGGTCCACCTCCTTCGGCTCCCGGCCGGTGCCGGGGCTGAACCAGCGGCCCTCGTAGAACTCCTTGTAGTTCGGCAGGAACTGCTTGGGGACCAGCCCGAGGAACGCGCCGTCGGCCAGCGCCAGGGCGCAGTTGAACAGGCTGTTCCCCACCGCGACCGGGAGCCCGACCACCACGAGCTGCGGCCGCCCCCGGGTCGCCGCGGCGACCCGCGCCGCGGCCCCCGCCGCCGCGTCGAGCAGGGCCGACTGGCCGAACAGGTCGGCGCAGGTGTAGCCGGTCAGGCCGAGTTCGGGGAAGACCACCACGTCGCTGTCGGGGACCTCGGCGAGGACGCGCGTGACCTCGCCGGCGTTGGCCGAGGGGTCGGCGACGGTCGTCCGGGTCGAGGCGCAGGTGATTCTGACGAAGCCGAACTGGTTCATGGTTTCCTGTGGCCCGCGCGCGGGCCGCTGGTCTCGACAGGGGTGCCGGCCCACCGGGGGCCGACCTGCGTTCGAGGGTAACGCCTCCCCGCCCGCGCCGCCACCGCGCCTGTCCGGCGGGCGCCCCGAAAAGATTCGGAGGTCCGCCCCTTTCGTTCCGACCCGGCGGCCGGTTAGGATCGGACGGGCAGGATTCTCCCATCCACTTCGACCTCTCCTTCGAACGAACGGAGTCCCCGCGATGCCCACGCCCGCCCGCCCGCGGCTCTCGGCCTTCCTGGCGCTCGTGACGGCCGCCGCCTGGCTCGGCCAGGCCCGGGCCGACGGACCCCCCGCGGCGGACCCCGCCCGGGGCAAGGAACTATTCGAGCGGGTCTGGAGGCCGGGCGACCCCCGGTCGCGCGGCGGGGACGGCCTCGGGCCGGTCTTCAACGCGCAGTCGTGCGTCGCCTGCCGGGGGGGGTGGACCGGAATATCGAGGTGGTGACCGCAGCGCCCTCGGCCGGCTTCCAGGCGTTCGCCGCCGGCGGGCAGGGGTACGCCTTCGCCTACAGCTTCGGCATGGACTTCAACAGCGGCCGGTTCCATTATCAGTTCGGCAACGGCGCCCCCGGCCGGCCGAACCAGGGGGCCGCCCGCCCGGCCGCCGCGCCCCGGCCCGACCCCGCCGCGCTGGCCGCCGCGCACCCGGGGCTCGCCGGGTCAAAGACGGTTGTCCTGCACCGTTACGGGACCGACCCCGACTACCACGCCTGGCGCGCCGGGGTCGTCGGCCGGCACGGCACCTTCGAGGTCAAGTCCGGCCTGCTCAACCCGACCCCGCTGTTCGGCCTGGGGCTGGTCGACGCGATCCCCGACGCCGAGATCGAGGCGGGGACGAGGCGGAAGCCGGGCCGGGTGCCGGGGCGGGTCAGCCGGCTCCCCGACGGCCGGGTCGGCCGGTTCGGCTGGAAGGCGCAGGCCGCCACGCTCGGCGAGTTCGTGGCATCCGCCGCGGCCGGCGAGATCGGCCTGGAAGTCCCCGGCCACCGACAGGCGGCCGACCCGAGGCTCCCCGGGATCGCGGGCCCCGGCCTCGACCTGGACGCCGGGGACGTGGAGGCGCTCACCGCGTTCGTCCGCGCCCTCCCCGCGCCGGCGGCAAAGGAAGGGCCGACCGAGGCCGAGACGGCCGGCGCGGCGACGTTCAGGGTCGTCGGCTGCGCCGGCTGCCACGTCCCCGACCTCGGGGGGGTCGCCGGGCTCTACAGCGACCTCCTGCTCCACGAGATGGACCAGGAGCCGGCCGACTCCGGCCCTTACGCCGTCTTCGACGGCCGGAATGCCCCCCCGGAGCCGGCGGGACGACTCGCCCCGGCGTCGGCCAGGGAGTGGCGAACGCCGCCGCTCTGGGGGCTCGCCGCGTCCGCCCCTTACCTCCACGACGGCCGGGCCGAGACGGTCGACGCGGCGGTCCGGGGTCACGGCGGCCAGGGGGCCGAATCGGCCCGGCGCTACGCCCGGCTCTCCGAACGGAGGCGTGAGCAGCTCCTCGCCTTCCTGGCCTCGCTCGAACCGCCGGTGCCGGCCGCCCCTTGAACAGGGCCCCCGGCGGGGCCCGCCGCGTTGCGACCCCCGTCCGTCGGCTGGTATCGTGGCACCCTGGCCGGGGACGCCCCCCGGCCCGACGCGCCCAAGGGAACGCCCCACGATGCCGACGCCCCGCTTCAGGTTCGCCCTCGCCCTCGCCCTCGCGGCGCCCTCCCCTCTCGCTCTTGCAGAGGACGCCCCCCGGGTCTACCGGGGGGCGACCGTCCTCACCGTGACGAAGGGGGAGGTCGCCGACGCCGACCTCGTCGTCGGCGGCGGCAAGATCGCCGCCGTCGGCAAGCGGGGGGAGGTCGACGTCCCCGACGGGGCCGAGGTGGTCGACCTCGCGGGGAAGTTCGTGATCCCCGGGCTCGTCGACACGCATTCGCACATCGGGATCTATCCCAAGCCGTCGATCGCCGCGCACTCCGACGGCAACGAGATGACCGGCCCGGTGCAGCCCGGCCTCCGGGCGCTCGACGCCGTCTGGCCCGACGACCCGGGCATCAGGATGGCCCTCGCCGGGGGCGTCACCACGGCCAACATCATGCCGGGGAGCGGCAACGCCATCGGCGGGCAGACGCTTTACGTCAAGCTCCGCCCCGGCCCGATCACCAACATGATGGTCACCCCCGGCACCCCCGAGGGGGGCCTCAAGATGGCCAACGGCGAGAACCCCAAGCGCGCCTACGGCGGCAAGAACCAGGCCCCCGCCACCCGGATGCGCCTCGCCGCACTGCAGCGCGAGCAGTTCGCGAAGGCCCGCGACTACAAGCGGAAGTGGGACGCCTTCCGCAAGGCGAAGGCCGACGGCAAGGACGACGCCGCCCGGCCCGAACGCGACCTCGGGCTCGAACCGCTGGTCGAGGTCCTCGAACGCAAGCGGACCGTCCACTTCCACTCGCACCGGGCCGACGACATCATGTCGGTCGTCAGACTCGCCGAGGAGTTCGACTTCGAGGTCGTCGTCCAGCACGGGACCGAGGGCTACAAGGTCGCCTCCGAACTGGCCGCCCGGAAGATCCCGGTCTCGCTCACCCTGCCCGACAGCCCCGGCGGCAAGCCCGAGGTCGACGACCTGATCGAGGAGAACGCCGCGGCCCTGGAGCGGGCGGGGGTCGTGATCGCCGTCAATACCGACGACTTCGTGACCGAGTCGCGGTTCTTCCTGCGGACGGCCAGCCTGGCTTTCCGCGGGGGGCTCCCCGAGGAATCGGCCCTGCGGGCGCTCACGATCCAGCCGGCCCGGATGATGCACCTGGAAGGGCGGGTCGGGTCGATCGAGCCGGGAAAGGACGCCGACTTCGTGGTCCTCAGCGGCCCGCCGTTCCGGACGACCACGCAGGTGCTGGCGACCTACATCGAGGGCCGGAAGCGCTACGACCGGGCGACCGAAGGGGCCTACGCCGTGGGCGGGTTCGCCCTCCCCGACCCGTCGAAGCGTCCGAAGCCCGCCGAGCCAATAGCCCCCGTCGAACCGGCGCGGGCCCCCGAGGTGGCCGGGGCGGTGAAGCAGGCCCCCGCCGACGCGAAGCGGCTGGCGGTCCGTGTCGGTCGGCTCCACACCGCGGCCGGGCCGGCGGTGGACGACGGGCTCGTGATCGTCGAGGGGGGCAAGGTGACCTACGCCGGCCCCGCCGCCGGCAAGGAGGTCCCCGAGGGGACCCCCGTCCTCACGGCCGCCGTTGCGACCCCCGGCCTGATCGACGCCCACACCGTCGTCGGGGTCTCGGGCCGGCTCAACATCCCGGCCGACCAGGACCACGACGAGACGACCGACCCGAACCAGGCCGACGCCCGGATCCTCGACAGCTTCCACCCCGACGAGCCGTTGCTGGAATTCGCCCTGAGCCACGGCGTGACGGTCGTCCACGCGATGCCCGGCCCCTCCGACGTGATCGCGGGGCAGTCGGGCGTCTTCCGGACCTTCGGCGAGACGGCCGACGCCATGACCGTCCGGTTCCCGTCGGCGGTCGTCTTCAACCTCGGCGAGGTCCCCAAGTCGTCGTACCCCGGCAAGGCCCCCGCCACCCGGATGGGGACCGCCTCGCTCCTGCGGAACGCCCTCACCGCGGCGGTCAACCACCGGGCGAAGGCCGCCGCCGCGTCGGCGAAGTCCGACGGCACCCCCCCCGACCGGAACCTCAAGCACGACGCCCTCGGCCTGGTCCTCGACCGCAAGGTCCCGGCCGTCTTCAGCGCCCACCGGGCCGACGACCTGATGACCGCGCTGCGGATCGCCGACGAGTTCGGCCTCGATCCCGTGCTGAGCCTGGCGACCGAGGGCTACCTGATCGCCGACGCCCTGGCCGGGCGGAAGGTCCCCGTGCTGGTCCACCCGACGATGCAGCGGCCGTCGTCCCCCGAGACGTTCCAGAGTACCCTGAACAACGCCGCGATCCTCGCCGACAAAGGGGTGACGGTGGCGATCACGTCTGCTTACGAGTCCTACGTCCCCAAGACCCGCGTCCCCCGCTACGAGGCCGCCGTGGCGATGGCCAACGGCCTCGGCCGGGACCGGGCCCTCCGGGCCGTGACGATCGACGCGGCGAAGATCCTCAAGATCGACGACCGGTTCGGCAGCCTCGACGCCGGCAAGGTGGCCGACGTCGTCCTGTACGACGGCGACCCGTTCGAGGTCGCCACGCACGTCACGCACGTCATCGGCGGCGGGTCGGTCGTCTACGACCGGGCCGCCGCCGCGGGCCGGCCGGGTCGGCGGTCGGCCGTCGACGTCGGGGGAGCGGACTGCTGCCTCGCGCATTGAGCTTTACAGGGGGGCGGCGGTCCGGTCCGTAGATCCGGAAGAATTTTACGGACCGTTACGACGAGTTCCGAACGAGTCGGATCATCGCCAAAGGTCTTGGCGTGAAGTCGCCCCGATGGTCTAAAATGACTAAAGTATGGCGGCAGGGAAGCCGAAGGGCCAGTCGGGCATTGCCCCTGTTAAACACGTAACAGGGATGAACAGGACATTGACGGGTCCCCGAGCGACTCAGAAGAAGCCCCATGAGAATACGAACGAGGTTGTTCCGATCGGTCCTCGCGTTGACCGGGGTCTTGCTCGCCCAGGCGGGCCCGGGGGAACTCTTCGCCCAGGGCTTCCCGCTCAAACTCTCCCCGTACCCGAACTACCCCAAGGTGAGCGTCGCGACCGGCTACGAGGTGGACCCCGCCTGGCCCCGCGGGAAGCAAGGCGAGGGCTGGGGGGAGATGGCCGGCATCGCCGTGGACGACCACGACCACGTCTGGACGTTCCACCGGGGCGATCTCCCGGTTCAGGTCTACACGGCGGGGGGCGAGTTCGTCCGGGGCTGGGGCGAGGGGCTGGTCGGCAAGGCGCACCAGGTCCGGCTCGACCCCGAGGGGAACGTCTGGCTGGCCGACATGGGTCTGCACGTCGTCCGCAAGTTCACGCCCGAGGGGAAGTTGCTCCTGACCCTGGGGACCCCCGGCGAGGCGGGGACCGACTCGACCCATTTCAACATGCCGACCGACGTCGCCGTGACCCCCGCCGGCGACCTCTTCGTCACCGACGGCTACGGCAACAACCGGGTCGTCCACTTCGACGCCGACGGGCGGTTCGTCAAGACCTGGGGGGCGATGGGGAGCGGGCCCGGCGAGTTCAGCCTGCCGCACGCGATCGCCCTCGACTCGGCCGGGCGTCTCTACGTCGCCGACCGGAACAACGCCCGCGTCCAGGTGTTCGACCAGTCCGGCCGGTTCCTCGACGAGTGGCGTGACCTGATGGTCCCCTGGCACATCTGGGTCACGCCGGCCGACGAGATTTACGTCTGCGGGTCGTCGCCGATGCGCTGGGGGAAGCTCGCCCTCCCCGGCATGGTGATGGGCATCTCGCCGAAGGATCAGATGATGATGCGGTTCAACCCGCAGGGGCGGGTCCTTCAGGTCTGGTCGTTCCCGGTCGGCGCGACGGGGAAGGAGCGCCCCGGCGAACTGAACTGGGCGCACGCCGTGGCCGTCGATTCGCGGGGGAACCTCTACCTGGGAGACATCCAGGGCCGACGCGCCCAGAAGTTCGTCAGGCCCCCCCGCGGCCGGCCCCGGGGCCCTGGCCGACAAGCCCCTGGTCGACCCGTCGGTGAAGCCGGCCGCCGCCCCGAAGTGAGCGGCGGGCGCGGCTCTCTTTTCTGGGGCGTCAGTCGGTCAACTCGAAGTCGAACGTGTTCGACTGCCCGCCGACGACCTCGGCCGTGAGGCCCGACGACTCCGCCGAAAAGTACTTGCGGGGGACGAGCGGGTCGCCCGTCCCCTGCATGTCTTCTTCCATCATTTTGCCCTTCATCTTGGCGGGGATGGGCTTGTCGGGCCCCTGGGCCACGACGGAGACCCTGTGCCTGCCGGCCGGCGCGCCGTCGCCGGTGTCGAACGTGCCGAGGGTGTAGTTGCCGTCCGAGTCGATCGGGCCCTGGGCGCCGCGCTTGCCGGCCTCCTCGGGGGAGAAGAAGACCGTGCCGCCGGGGACGGGCTCTCCCTTGTAGGTGATCCGGCCGCTGACGCGGCCGAGGCCCGGGTCGCCGCCGCAGCCGGACGCCCAGGTGGTGAGGGTCAGTGTCGAGAGCATCGCGAACCCGGCCGCGGCGCGGCGGGTGAAGGTCTGTCGCATCTTTGGTCTCGGGTCGGGTGGGTGGGCGTCGGACGTCGGGAAGAAAGGCCCGGCCCCCGACGACGCGAGCGAGGGTGGCCGGGCCCGGTTCTCATTCCCGGCTCAGTACGCGTCGGCGCTGATGACCTCGCCGCCGCGGCGGCTGCCGAGGGCGTTGTAGGTCCGCATGTCCACGGTCTGCTTGACGAACCGGACCGAGCCGTCGGCCATGCCGAAGTTCGCGCCCCCCGAGTGGAAGCTGGAGAAGCCGCGGCCCGACCAGCTATTGGCCCGGGCATAGTTCTGGTCGCGGAGGCAGGTCTGGAGGGTCCAGTTCAGCGGCAGGCAGGTGCCGTTGGTCGTGCCGGTGTTGGTGTACCAGACGGCGCTCTGGGACCGGACGACCGACGCGACCTCGCCGAGTGACATCGTGTTGCTCGTGCCGTCGGTGATCGACGCGAGCGTGACGGCCGCCGAACGGCTCTGGTAGTCGAACAGCCCCCGGTGGTTCGGGCCCGAGCCGTAAGCCCCCGTGGGAGAGGGGCAATCGGCCGAGGCCGTCTCGGCGGCGGAGCCCGAAGCGTTGCAACCGCCGCAGCCGTAACGGAGCCCGGCGCCCGCGGTGTCATAAGGGTTGCCCGGCCGGTTGTTGTAGCCGTCGCCGTAGCTCCCCGCGTAGTTGCAGACCATCCCGTTCTGGAGGTTCGTCGAGGGGTTATCCTTGGTGCTCGACCCGCCGATGCAGGGGGAGCCCGGGGTCGTCCGGTCGTTCATGAGCCGGTTCCCGTTCGGGTCGCTCGGGCAGAAGAACGACGAGATGACGATCGAACGGATCGTCGACATGGACTGGCAGTCGCAACTGTCCTGGAAGTTGATCGCGTTGTAGAGCGCCGTCTGTTCGAGCTGCGCGAGGACCATCGGCGTCCAGCCCCCCCCCCGCTGGGGCGAGAACCCGCCGGCGAACGGGTAGCTGCCGAACGTGTCGGAGTAGTTCGCCAGGGCGAGGTTAATCTGCTTCAGGTTGTTCGTACACTGGATCCGCCGGGCCGCCTCGCGGGCCGACTGGACCGCCGGGAGCAGCAGTGCGATCAGCACCGCGATGATGGCGATGACCACCAGTAACTCGATCAGGGTAAAGCCGCGACGCGTCGACGACGACATCAAGGGAAGGCTCCGGGTCTGGTGCGGTTCATAAGAAAAGACTTGTGACGCAACGCGTCCACGACATCATAAGAAAGAGCGCCAAAATCCCGCCAGGGGGCAGTGTGAAGGAACGATGAAATGAGGCGGACGGCTCGCGGGACCGGTGCCGGACAGACCCTCGGAGTCCGTCCACCCTCGGTCTCGCTTGGCCGTCCCGGGGCCGCGGCCTTCGCGGCCGATCAGGCGGGCCCCCCAGCCGGCCCGCCCGTCCGGAGCGACCCCCTGAGATGGGTGAGTTCTACCCTTTCCCGCGGCGCGGCCACCCGACGTCCCCGGCGGGCCCGACTCCCCGGCGGGCGTGCGGCCCGGGCCCTCGAAAACCGGTTCGGGCCCCGGGCGGGGGTCTTCCCGCACCGGGCCGCCCGACGAGGATCCCAACCCAGGGTAATGGGTTCGTTTCGCCGACGTCCGTGTTGGAGGCCGTCACATCCGCCGACACGGGTGTCCGCTGCACCGCGCGACAGACGCCCACCGGGTGCGGCCTGACCTTCCCCACGTTTAGTGGGCGCTGACATTGGGGGGTTTAAGACTCTCCTCGAACGTGTCGCACCGTGAGACGCCTCTGACGGTGCCGGCGCGGGTCTCGGTTGGGTTCGGTTCGCAAGCCGACCTCTCGCCGTAAGACGCAG
>LNFM01013258.1_pt1 | contig 10556 bp, 8 predicted proteins | sample 596031 | NCBI WGS metagenome assembly LNFM01 (sample SAMN04254537, study PRJNA301005) | activated carbon metagenome | isolation source: dual media filters at the Ann Arbor, Michigan drinking water treatment plant | place: USA: Ann Arbor | reverse complement strand
CCGACGACAGGACACGACCGATGCACGCCACCCTCGCCCAAGCCAAGGCCGCCCGCTGGGCCATCGCGGCGATGTTCTTTGCCAACGGCTTTGTCATGGGGGCCTGGGCGCCGCAGATTCCGCTTTTGTTGCCGCGCCACGACATCACCGAAAGCACGCTTGGCCTATTGATCCTGGTTCTCGGCCTCGGCGCGGTCGGCTCGATGCTGTTTGCGGGACGGTTGATCAACCGTTTTGGTGGCCGCCGCGTGCTGTCGGTCTTCTCTTTGGCGCTGATCCCGGTGCTGCCGGCGGTGGTGTTTTCGCCCAGCATCGGTGCGCTGGCGCTGTTCATGGCGGTGTTCGGTGCGATGGCGGGCTGCATGGACGTGGCGATGAACAACCAGGCCGTCGATATCGAACGGCGGCTTGATCGCGCGATCATGTCGTCGTCGCACGGATTCTGGAGCCTTGGCGGCTTTTTCGGCGGCTTTGCAGGCAGCTTTGTCATCGCCCACTGGGGGTCAGAGGTGCAATCGCTGCTGACCGCAGGGATCACCGCCGCCATCGTCTGTGCGGCAATGCCCTTCCTGTTGCCCGACGCTCCGCGCGTCCAGCCCACGGTCACCGAGGCGGCAGCCCCGAAACAGCACCTTTTGCCGCGCGACCTGTCGGTCTGGCTTTTGGGCTTCATGGCGCTGGCCTCGATGGTGCCGGAAGGCGCCGTCCTCGACTGGGCCGCGATCTACCTGCAGAAGGAGTTGGGGTCGGACGTGTTCGTCTCGGGCCTTGGCTTTGCGTTTTTCGCTGGTGCGATGGCGATCATGCGCTTTGCCGGCGACGCTGTGCGCAACCGCTTTGGCGCGGTGCGGACGCTGAGGGTTTCGGGTCTGGTCGGCGCGGCCGGGTTGATGGGCGGCGCGCTGGCACCGGTCGACTGGGTGGCGATCGTCAGCTTTGCCTTCGCGGGCCTTGGCATCGCCAACATGGTGCCGATCCTGTTTTCCGCTGCCGGCAATCACCCGCGCCTGCCGTCCGCAGTGGCGATCTCGACCGTCACGATGGTCGGTTATTGCGGCATTCTGGTCGCGCCGTCGTCGATCGGCTTCATCGCGGAATATGTCGGCTTCAGCTCGACCTATGCGGCGCTGTCGCTGCTTTTGGTGCTGGTGTCGGCACTGGCAGGCCGTACCGCCGATGCCGACCGCAGCATCGCCCTGCCACCCCTGAAGGCGGCGGTGGCGGCAAACTGACGCTCGTCGCCAGACCCGCGCTGGTCAGGCCGCGCCCATGTAATCGCGCTTGCCGACCTCGACCCCGTTATGGCGCAGGATGTTGTAGGCGGTCGTGGCGTGGAAATGGAATTGCGGCAGCGAGTACAATGTCAGGTATTGCAGGCCCGGCATCGTCACGTCCTCGCCGCGCATCTTGATGGTCACGGCACGCTCTGCCGCCCCCTCATAGGCGGCGACCGGGAACCCGGCCATATAGTCGCGCGCCGCCTGGATGCGGGCCTGCAGTTCGGCGAAACTCACTTCGGTGTCGGGAAAGCCTTTAGGCTCTGCCCCCGCCAGACGCGCGGCGGCGCGGGCAGCGAAATCGCAGGCCAGTTGCACCTGCCGGGTAAGCGCGAACATGTCGGGGTAAAGCCGGAAGGCCAGCAGGGCCTCCGGCTTGATGCCACGGGCCTCGCAATGCGCCTCGGCCTTGGCGAGGATGGCGGACAGCGCGCCGAGCGTGCGGTCCATGGCGATGACAGAGGCGGCGTGGATCATGGGACGGGTTCCGGTCAGGCAGGTTCAGGGAAATGCCTGACTAGCCCGCCCGACCCGCCTTCGTCCATAGGCTTGCCGCCGCCGCCGGGGAATGCGACGAAGGCGGGATGAGCAAACCCGCGCATCCCCTCGCCTCCCGCACCGGGCTTCCGGCGGAATATCGGCTGATTCTCGCGGAACTGCCGCGCGACGGCTGGCCCGACCACCGCGATTTCAACGGCCTCGCGGCGTTCTGGCTGGACCGGCATCTGGCGTTCCGGCAGATGTTCCTGCGCCTGCGCGCCGATGCCGAGGCGCGCATCGACCGCAAGCTCGCGCCCGATGCCTTCGCCCAGCGGCTGTCCCGGCAGGGATCGCATCTGCTGTCAGACCTGATCGGCCACCATCAGATCGAGGACGACGCCTACTTTCCGCACCTTGCCCGGCTGGAACCCCGCATCGCGCGCGGCTTCGAGATGCTGGACGCTGACCACCACGCGCTGCATGACCTGATCGACCGCTTCGCCAAGGGTGCCAATGCCGCGTTGCAGGCAAAGGATGAAGCCGGCCAGCGGGAAAAGACCGCCCGCTTTCTGACCGACCTCAAGGATTTCGACCGCCTCCTCGCCCGCCATCTGGACGACGAGGAGGACCTCGTGCTGCCGGTCGTGCTGAAACATCGGGTCGGTTGACGCCGGCCGGGTCAGATCGCCTTGGAGATCAAACCCCAAGGCACCAGCGCATCACGGCCTTTTGCGCATGGAGCCGGTTTTCCGCCTCGTCGAACACCACCGAATGCGGACCGTCCATCACGGCGCTGGTCGCCTCGTCGTTGCGGTGCGCGGGCAGGCAATGCATGAACAGTGCGTCCGGCTTGGCGCGGCTCATCAGGGCCTCGTTGACCTGATAGGGGCGGAGCTGGTTGTGGCGGCGTTCCTTGGCGCTTTCGGGATCATGCATCGAGACCCAGGTGTCGGTCACCACCAGATCGGCGCCTTCGACGGCGGCGAAGGGGTCGCGCTGGATGGTGATCTTCGAGCCCTTGGCGCGGGCGAAATCCATGAACTTCTCCTCCGGGTCGAGCGTCTCGGGACCGGTGAAGGTGAAGTCGAAGCCGAACTGCCCGGCGGCGTGCAGGAACGAGGCGCAGACGTTGTTGCCGTCGCCCGCCCAGACCACCTTCTTGCCGGCGATCGGGCCGCGATGTTCCTCGTAGGTCATCACGTCGGCCATGATCTGGCAGGGATGGGTGCGGTTCGTCAGGCCGTTGATGACCGGCACGGTCGCATGTTCGGCCATTTCCAGAAGTGTGGCTTCCTCGAAGGTGCGGATCATGATCAGGTCGACATAGCGCGACAGGACGCGGGCGGTGTCGGCGATGGTCTCGCCGTGGCCAAGCTGCATTTCGCGGCCCGAAAGCACCATCGTCTCGCCGCCCATCTGGCGCACGCCGACATCGAACGAGACGCGGGTGCGGGTCGAGGGTTTTTCGAAGATCAGCGCGACCATGTGGCCTTTCAGCGGCTGGTCGTCGTCCTTCATGCCCTTCGGGCGGCCGTTGCGCGCGGCCTTCATCGCATGGGCGGAATTGATCATCCCCCTGAGTTCGGCGGCTTCGGTGGTGTGGATGTCGAGAAAATGTTTCATGTCTTGCACTCTTTGACGAAGGGCGGGGGGTTTCACGCCCCCCGCACCCCCCGTGGGATATTTGGAAAAGGGAAAGCGTGATGCGGCATCAGACCGAGCCCGCCGCGCAGTCGAGGCGGGCGAGGGCTTCGGTGATGTCGGCCTCGGTGATGTTGAGCGCCGGAAGGAGACGCAGCACGTTGTCGGCAGCGGCGACCGTGAGGACGCCTGCAGTGTAGCCGGCCTTGACCACCTCGGTGTTTGCCGCCTTGCACTTGAGGCCAAGCATCAGGCCCTGGCCACGGACCGCCTCGAACACCTCGGGGTGGCGGGCGACGAGGGACTCGAGGCCTTGACGGAACATCGCGGCCTTGCGGCTGACATCGGCAAGGAAGGCGTCTTCGGAGACGATGTCGAGGACCGCCGCGCCGACCGCGCAGGCAAGGGGATTGCCGCCATAGGTGGAGCCGTGGCTGCCCGCCACCATGCCCGCCGCCGCGCGTTCGGTGGCAAGGACGGCACCGAGGGGAAAGCCGCCGCCGATACCTTTGGCGACCATCATGATGTCGGGGGTGACGCCGGCCCATTCATGCGCGAAAAGCTTGCCGGTGCGACCGACGCCGCATTGCACCTCGTCGAAGATGAGAAGCGTGCCGGTCTCGTCGCAAAGATCGCGCAGGCCCTTGAGGCATTGGTCGGGCACCACTCGGATGCCGCCTTCGCCCTGGATCGGCTCGATGATCACGGCGCAGGTCTTGTCGGTGATCGCGGCACGGATCGCGTCGTGGTCCTCGGTCGAGGTTGGCCATTTCAGCGTGCGGAAACCGGGCATCAGCGGGCCGTAGCCCTTGACCATCTTTTCCGACCCGGCCGCCGCGATGGCGGCGGTGGAGCGACCGTGGAACGCGCCTTCGAATGAAAGGAATTCGACCCGTTCGGGGTGGCCCGCCTCGTAATGGAACTTGCGCGCCATCTTGATCGCAAGCTCGGCGGTCTCGGTCCCCGAGTTGGTGAAGAACACCGTATCGGCGAAGGTCCGGTCCACCAGCATCTCGGCGAGGTGTTCCTGTTCGGGGATGCGGTAGACGTTCGACACATGCCACAGCTTTTGCGCCTGATCGGTCAGCGCCTGCACGAGCGCGGGATGCGCATGGCCGAGCGCATTGACCGCAATGCCGCCGCCGAGATCGAGGTATCGCTTGCCATCCTCGGCCAGAAGCCAGGAGCCGGCCCCGGAGACGAAGGCAAGGGGCGCGCGATTGTAGGTTGGCAGGACAGCGGGGATCATGTCGGTAACCCTTCGGAATGAAGGCCTAAGCCCTAAAGGCAGGCGATACGGGGTGTCAACGGAGGAGCGTGGGGGGTGCCCCGGACCAGAGGGGCATGGCAGGCCGGTCGCTCAGAAGCGTCGGCGTCGCAGGGCAAGGGCTGTGCGCTTGGTCATGGCGCAGGCTTAGCGCATGTGACGCTGCGGTAAAAGCCCCTATCCGCACGCGCCGCTTGAACTTCCCCGCCCCGCCTTGTATCCCGCGCCGTCGCGGTTACAATGCCGCCGACGGGAATTCCTACCTGCCGCCAACTGGAGAGCTACGCATGTCCTGGACCGACGAGCGCGTCGAGACGCTGAAGCGCATGTGGGGCGAGGGCCAATCGGCCAGCCAGATCGCCAAGGAACTTGGCGGCGTCACCCGCAATGCGGTGATCGGCAAGGTGCATCGCCTTGGCCTGTCGAACCGTGTCGGCGGCAAAGACGAAGAGGAAGAGACGCCGGCCGCCGCTGCTCCGGCAGCCGCAGCGCCTGCGCGCCCGGAACCGGCAGCACCACGCGCCGAAACCCGGCCCGCCGCGGACCCTGCGCCGCGTCCGGCCGCGGCGGCCGCCCCGGCTTCGCAATCAAACGTGACGCCGCTGCCAGTGCGCAAGGCGATCATTCCTGCCGGCCAGCCCTTGCCGCCGCAGCCCTCGCTGAACGAGATCAGCCCGGAAGCGCTGGCTTCGGTGCGCGAGGTGGAAAAGCGGGCCAAGAAGCTGACGTTGATGGAACTGACCGAACGGACCTGCAAATGGCCGATCGGCGACCCCGCGACCGATGATTTCTGGTTCTGCGGTCTGCCGTCGCTGCCCGGCAAACCTTACTGCGAGGCACATGTCGGCGTGGCGTTCCAACCGATGAGCGCACGGCGCGATCGCCGCCGCTGAGGGCTGCAACGGACGAACTTTGGATAATCGCGCGGCCACAGTGCCGCGTGTTTCCCATTTCAGGCTAAATTTCGCCCAATTCTTCGTCATTGTCGCCGAAACGCGCAATAGTCCGGAGACTTGGGGAATGAGTATCGCAACACCACGGGACCAGGTCCCTGCAGAGGCCCGATCCTTCGTGCCGGCGCTGTTTACCGCGACGATCTTTACCAGCGCGCTTTTGCTGTTCTTTGTGCAACCGCTGTTCACCCGGCTTGTCCTGCCGCAGATCGGCGGGGCCTCGTCGGTCTGGACCACGGCGATGCTGTTCTTCCAGACGGTGCTGATCGCGGGCTATGTCTATGCCCATATCCTGACGCGGCATGTGGCACCGCGCTGGCAAGTCGCCGTTCATCTGGCCTTTCTGACGGCGGCGCTGATGTTCCTGCCGCTCGCGGTGCCGGAAAGCTGGAGTTATGACGCCGAGGGGTCGGTGGTCGGGCAGACCTTGTGGCTTTATGCGATCGGGGTCGGCCTGCCTTTCGCGGTTCTCTCGGCCAATGCGCCCTTGATCCAGTCATGGTATCGGACGAGCGGCGGACCGCATGCCGACGACCCCTATTTCCTTTACGCGGCGAGCAATCTTGGCTCGCTGGTGGCGCTGCTGGCGTTTCCGCTGGTTGCCGAGCCGCTGTTCGGGCTGACGTCAATCTCGCAGGGCTGGGCGGTCGGATTTGTGGCGCTGGGCGGACTGCTGCTGGCGTCGGGGCTGATGGCGCGGGGCGGGAGCGCGGTGGCGGTGCCGGTCGCAGCCGTCGGTGATGCCGCCGCGCCGAGCGTGCGGACGCTGGCGATCTGGGCGTTTCTGGCCTTCGTGCCGTCCTCGCTGATGCTGGGGGTGACCTCGAAGATCAGCATGGACGCAGGGTCGTTCCCGCTGGTCTGGGTGTTGCCGCTGTCGCTTTATCTGTTGACCTTCGTGCTGGTGTTTTCCGGCCGCTCGGTGCTGACTTCGGCGCGGCTTGCGCTGGCGATGCCGGTGGTCGTGGCGGTGCTGGTCTACCTGAACTTCCGCCCCACCGCGAGTTTTGCCGGGTTCGGCCTGTTGCTGCTGGCGTTCTTTGTCGTGGGGCTTTTTGCCCACCGCCGCCTGTTCGAACTCAGGCCGGACGCGCGATATCTGACGGTGTTCTACATCACCATGTCGGTTGGTGGCGCACTGGGCGGGATCTTCAACTCGATCGTGGCGCCCTTGGTGTTTTCGCGGCTGGACGAGCTGACCATCGCGATTGCCCTGTCGGCGGCGCTGATGATTCGGGCGTTTCCGGCCAACCCCGGGCGCCAACTGTCGCTTGCCTTGCTGGCGCAACTGGCGCTGTTCCTGCCGATTGTCGCCGGCACGCAGTTTGGCGTTCCGGCGAGCGTGGACATGCAGCTTCTGCTGACTGCGCTGATCGTGGTGGCGGTGATGGCTGCAAGCTTTGCCAACCCTCTGGTCGGATCGGCTGCGCTGGCGGGCTTCCTTGGCCTTTGGGCAATGGTCAGCCAAGGGAATTCGGTGCTGGAAACACGCAGCTTCTTTGGCCCGCACAAGGTGAAGGATACCGAAGGGCTGCGGCTTTATTCCAACGGAACCACCGTGCATGGCGCGCAATGGCTGGAAGATTTCGACGGCCGCCCGCGCCCGCTGAAGTATTACCATCGCAACGGCCCGATGGCGGGCATCCTGCAGTCGGACATCGGCGTGGCGGCCGAGACGGTCGGGATTGTCGGTCTGGGGATCGGATCGATGGCCTGTTACGCCCGACCGGGGCAGGAATGGCATTTCTACGAGATCGACCGCGTAGTCGCGGACATTGCGCGCGACCCCGAGATGTTCACGTTCATGTCCAATTGTGCGGCGGAGGCACCCGTCCACCTTGGCGACGCGCGCATCGTGTTGCAGCGGCAGGAAGATCTGGACTTCGACGTGCTGGTGATCGACGCCTACAGTTCGGACGCGGTTCCGGTGCATCTTGCCACGCTGGAGGCGCTGGCGCTTTATCGCGAGCGGCTGACCGAGGACGGCGTGCTGGCGTTCCACATCTCGAACCGGTTTTACGATCTGTCGCAACCGCTGGCGGCCGCCATTGCCGCCCTTGGGCTGGAAGCGCGCATCAAGACCTACAGCCCGGACGCCGCCGGGATTGCAGATGGCGACACCCCGTCGGTGGTAGTGGCCATGGCGCAAAGCCGCGCGGCTTTGGGCCCGATTGCGGACGATCCTACCTGGGTTGCGTTGCCCGTTGTTGATCGCGCGCCGTGGACCGATGACCACGCCGACCTGATGTCGGCGCTGCGCTAGGCCCTGCCTTAGTCGTTGTTCAGGAGGCCTTCCAGAATACGGAGGGCCTCTTCCTCTACCGCGTCTTCGGCACCGCGCCGCGCGGCGTCGCCAAGGCTTTCGCCGGGGGCTGGCTCGACGCCCAGTTCTTCACGCAGGCGTTCCTCCAGTGCGGCCTTGGCCTCGGCCTCGGCGGCTGCGGCGGCAGCTTTGGCACGCTCTTCAAGGGCGCGGGCCTCGGCTTCCATCTTTTCGCGGGCGATGCTTTCAAGATCGAGCCGGAAGCGCGGTGCGGCCCAGGTTCCGGTGATGAGGAGGGGGACCATGACACCGCCAGTGCCGTCAGCCTCGGCCAATGCCGTCGGGCGCAGGCGGTAATCGAGAGTGCGCCCGCCAATGCCGACCTCGCCCGAACCGGTGGCGGTGACGAAGGGCGCCACAAACCGCAGGTCGTTGTTCGTCAGCACCCCGTCAGCGATGGAAAACGTGCCGGCTATCCCGTCGAACACGGTCTTCTGCCCTTCGCCGACGTAGTTTGCGTCCAGCGTCCGCAACATGCCGGCGATGTCGAGTCCGCGCAATTCGCCCTGACCAAGTTCGACCACGCCCTGCCCTTCAAGGCTTTGCATGATGGCCTCGACCGAATTGCCGACGCCAAGAAAGCGCAGTTCCAGATCGCCTGTGCTGACCAGACGGTCATAGCGCGCGAGATCGTTCAAAAGGGGCTGCATCGCAAGGCCCGCAAAGGTCAGGTTGCCGCCGACCGACAACCCGCCACGCCCGTTGACCACGAACTCGCCGGTGATCTGCCCGCCGTAGGCCGCCATTTCCCGGATGTCGAAAACGGCGCGTGAGCGGTCCACGGTCAGTCGCAGCCCGGTGGGGCCAAGCTTGATGCGTCCAAGATCGATGGACGGGGCGACCAGCGCCACGGCCATGTCGAGCGCACCGAGGCCGGAGACGTCGATCTCGTCACGTGGCCAGGCGGCGGGTGTGGTGTCTTGCGTGGCGGCTGTGTCGTCGGGAGCGGCACCGGTGCCGACGGCGGAAAGGACCAGCGGTCCGGCCGTCAGCTGTGCGGTCAGCTTTGGCCGCGCCTCGCCGGGGGCAAGGTCGACATCGCCGGTCAACCGGTTGCCATCCGCCGTGATCGTCGCCTCGCGGAGGAACAAGGCTCCGTCGTCGGCAAGTGTGACCTGGCCTTCGACGCGCAGCGCATCAGCACCTAATCCCCGCGGCAGGCTCGGCTCCGCCGCCCCCGCAAGCGCGGTCACGGCCTTCAGGTCGGCAAGGTCGGCGACCAGCGCACCTTCGGCCATCAGGGGTTTGGTGCCCAGGCGACCGTTGAAATCGACCGTCGATCCGCCAGCCGTCAGCTTGGCCTGAAACGGCACGACGCGGCCCTCGGTGAAGGCGGAATACACCCCTGCCGTGGCCGACAGCGCCACCGGTTGGCCGCCAGAAACGGCGGTGCCGGTCAGCGTCACCGGCCCGGTAAACTCGGGAATGGCAATACTGGCCTCGACCGCATCCAGCGCGATGCGGCGGTCTGCGGCATGGTCGATGAAGAGGAACGAACCTTCGCGGATCAACCCGCCGTCCAGACTGTAGGCTTGACCCACGCCGGGCGTCTCGGCGGTAACGCTGCCACCCGCGCTGCCGCCGAACACCCAGTTCTCCTCGCCCGTGGTCGACCGTTCAAGGATCAGCTCGGGACGGAACGCCTCGATGCCAAGGATGCGCAACTCGCCACCGACCAGCGCCGCGAGGTTGATCTCGATGGTCAGCGCCTCGGCCTTGAGCATCGGACCGGCCTCGGACCACGAGGCGTTGGCGATGCTGACCGGACCGGTCCGCACGCCCAGGTTGGGCCAGAGTGTCGGCGTCACCGCGCCGGCGATCTCAAGCTTGCGCCCGGTCAGGCTTTCGAACTTTGCCGCCGCCGCCGCTGCCGCCCGATCCGAGGGGACAAGCGCCAGCATCCCGGCCGCCAAAAGCACCAGAACCGCCAACCCGAGGCCGACGCGGATGATCCAGCGCATCCATTCCCCCATAAAAACATGGCCTTGAGCCGCGAGTCTACGCGCCACCCGGAGGACCGGCAAGGTCGCCTTTGCGGTCGCGCATCAAATGGCCGAGATCACCGACAGCACATGCTGAGGCAGACCTGCCCTGACTCTGATTCTCGCTTTGGTGGATAGCGAGAATTCATTTCGAATTTTCACTAACCGCAACAATTGCGCTTCAAAGGAACCATTCAGCCCAGACGGGAAAAAAAGCCCTGTATAAAAGGACAGGTCGGGCAAGTCTCTTTTGGCACCCCTTCTACCCAGAGGTATAGCTGTGTCCGGGGGCTCCCACAGCAGGTAACAAGTGAAGCTTTTCATGCAAGACGGTCGTAAATTGTCAGTGTCGCATCCAGAAGTATTGCCGGATGTAGTATTTGTGCGGCCTGCAGCAGCGTCGCTGCGTCGCAAGGTTGACCGGAGCCCCCGCACTCTAGCCATCGCCGCCCCGGCGACCTTGCCTTGGCTTGAGGGTTTGTTCCTTATCGGCTGCGCGATGTTGCTGGTCATCGCGCATAGCCTGTCTTCTCCGGTCAGGTTCAGTGGCCTTGATACTGTGCCGTCGGAGAGTGTTGTTTCTGTTTCTTCCAGCAAGGCCACACCGGTCGCTGTGCCCTGATCTGCCCGAAA
>LNFM01013256.1_pt1 | contig 10558 bp, 11 predicted proteins | sample 596031 | NCBI WGS metagenome assembly LNFM01 (sample SAMN04254537, study PRJNA301005) | activated carbon metagenome | isolation source: dual media filters at the Ann Arbor, Michigan drinking water treatment plant | place: USA: Ann Arbor | reverse complement strand
CCCAGGAACGCGGTCAAATCACGCCACTTACCCGCGCCAGCGACCCCTTGCGCAGCGGGCCACTCAATTCGGCTACTTGTTCAGCGCAGCCCTAGAGGGCAACTTGGGCTGGTTGCGTGCTGGATTCGGGCTGAAATCAAGCGGGCAGGGCGTTGCCAGGACGGGTCGACATGACTCGATGCCAATCTCCATCCGGTTGCTTCGATGAATGAATTTATTGCAGTAATTGGCGTTCTGGAACAACTGTGACTGTTTTTCTATGCAACTTCAAATCAAGACATTCTTGTTGAAGAATAAAAATATCGCTATAGTTGTCTCATGGATTCAACTGTAGCGTCTGTTTCATTCAAGACATTGCTTGCCAGCCTGCCCCGAGGGGAACCGCTGAGCACGACGGCCTTGCAGGCGCGCGGTCTCAGTGCTTTCCGGGCTTCTGCGCTGGCGCGCGGCGGCTGGCTGGTGCATCTGGCGCGCGGCGTCTACATGCTGCCGGGCGACACGCTCACCCGCGACGGTTGCCTGGCATTCCTGTCCGAACAGACCCCGGGATTTCATGTGGGCGGCAAGACCGCGCTCGCCTGGCGCGGGGTACGCCAGAACATCGCGTTTCGCGAGCATCTCAGCCTGTGGGGCGACGCGCCCCGGCGCCTGCCCAGCTGGTTCACGCAGCGCTTCACGGCGGGCTACCAGTCCACCCAGCTGTTCGATGCTGGTTTGCCTGACCATTGCGGACTGCAGCCTCTGCCAGGAGGCGACGCGCGCGTCCTGGTCTCCGTGCCGGAGCGCGCCATGCTCGAACTGCTCAGCGACGTCGGCAAGCTGCAATCACTGGCGGAGGCGCGGGACCTGGTCGAGAGCCTGCCCGGCCTGCGCACCAAGGTGCTCGACGAGTTGCTGCAGCACACCGACCGGATCAAGGTCGTGCGCATGGCCGCCAGCATGGCAACCCGCATGAACCTGCCCTGGGCCGCGGTGGCGGAAAAGCACAGCGAACGCATTGGCGGTGGCGCGCGCTGGGTGGCTGTCGGCCGCACCGGTGAACGACTGGATCTCAAGCGGCCATGAATCCGGACTACATCGACACGGTCCGCCTGCTGCTGGGTATCGCCCCGGCGGTTTTCGCTTCCGGTCGCTTCGCCATGAAGGGTGGCACGGCGCTCAATCTGTTCGTGCAAGACATGCCCCGGCTTTCGGTCGATATCGACCTCGTGTTTGTCGATCACCATCCCGACCGCCAGGCAGCCCTTCAGCTGATTGGCCAGGAGCTGGCCACGGTGAAGGCGGCGCTCACGCGGCAGGGCCTTCGTGCTCATCTCCCCGCCAATGCCGATGGCGATGACGTCAAGCTGGTGGTCAGCAGCGACGCTGCACAGGTCAAGGTCGAAGTGAACTACGTGTTCAGGGGTACCGTGCTGCCCGTCGAGACACGAACGCTGGTGGGCTCGGCCCAGGACCTGTTCACGACCGACCTCACGGTTCCTGTGCTCGCGACGGCGGAGCTCTACGGCAGCAAGCTGGTGGCTGCCATGGATCGCCAGCATCCCCGTGATCTCTTCGACGTGATGCACATGCTGGATCACTTCGGCTGGCAATCCCGGTTCATTGACTGCTTCGTGGCCTACTTGGCCGGCCACAACCGGCCGGTGCACGAAGTCCTGTTCCCGAAAGCCAAGGCGCTGGAACCGGCCTTCACGAACGAGTTCGCCGGCATGACCCGCGAAGAGGTCTCGCTGGACACACTCGCGCAAGTGCAAACACGCCTGCTCCACGAACTACCACGGCAGTTGTCCGCTGGACACCGGGAATTCCTGCTGACGCTCGTGCAGGGCACACCCGCGTGGGAACGGATGCCGATGCCTCACCTGCGCGAGCTGCCGGCACTCAAGTGGAAGCTGATGAACCTGGCCAAGCTGAAGAAGAGCAGTGCCAGCAGGTTTGCTGCACAACATGAGCAACTGGCGGATAGCCTCAGCCTCACCAACAACTGAACCTGATTCAAACGGCGAGTGAACCCATGAAGAGTGCCCTGTTCGTTGATTTCGACAATGTCTTCTCCAGCCTCCGTCGTCTGGATCCTGTTGCCGCGGAGCGCTTTGCTTTGCAACCTAATCTCTGGATGCATTGGCTGGCGGAAACCCTGCAGCTGCCACTACATTCTCTGGAGGACAGCGGACGCAGGGTTCTGGTCCGCCGTTGCTATCTGAATCCCCAGGCCTACCAGCGATTTCGACCGGCCTTCAATCGGGCAGGGTTCGAAATCGTCGACTGCCCGCCGATGACCAGCGAAGGCAAAACCAGCACCGATATTCACATGGTGCTGGACATCGTCGACCTGCTCCAGCACCAGGTGCACTACGACGAGTTCATCGTGTTTTCGGCAGATGCAGACTTCACACCAGTGCTCCGCAAGCTGCGTCGATGGGATCGGCGAACCACGGTGCTCGCTGTGGGATTCCCATCTGCAGCCTACCAGGCGTCAGCCGATCTGCTGATCGATCAGGACGAGTTCATTCGTGCAGGGCTTGGCCTTGGCGGCAACGAGCCGGATCCAGCAATGGAGGTAGTCTCTGCTCAGGTCAGTCGACCTACCGCAGATGTCGTCCGGGAAGTAGGCGAATTCGTCCGACGTCTCGTCAAAGATTCGTCCAGAGAAGTGGCTCTGTCGTCATTGGCCAGCAAAGCCGCGCAGGAGGTTGACGGGCTGAGCGCCGCCGACTGGGCGGGATTCGGAAGCTTTCGCAAACTTCTGGAGGCCCTGTCCCTTTCTCCTCTCGTGGTGGACTGGGAAACGGGCACGATCAGAGATCCCGCTCGACACTCGAGCAGCGCTCAACCCAAACCATCGCAGAGCGACGAAGCGGCGAGCATGAAGACTCTGCTCAACGATGTCTCGGCGCTGGTACAGGAAGAGGTTCAAAAGGCGGAACGCCCCGTTTCTTGTGCCCGCCTAGCGCAACTCATCGTATCCAAACATCAGCGACTGGCGACGGATTGGGGTGGCAAAGGCTCATTCCGGAAGTTCATGGACGCTCTAGATGTGGGGCGCTTGAAGATCGAATGGGCGAACGGGGGCGGTATCGTCAGCGACCCTCTCGTGCTACCCGCCCAGCCAGGCAACACTGCGCCAGACTGGGGGAGTGCGCAGCACCTGCTCCCGTTGATCCAGCAAATTCACACCGCGACAGGCATGTCCTTGATGTCACCGTCCGAGATTCAGGGTCTGTTTGATGCGCTGGCCGTCGATGTTGCCCAGACACCTTTTGCACTTTCAGACACCGGCAAACGAGTGCGCGACCGCTGCAAAGAGGCTGGCCTCGGCGTGAGCCGTGCTGACGTGAGCTATGTGCTCAAAGGCATCTTGTTGGCGGGACATGACTTTGGCAGTGGTAACGATGAAAAGGCGTCCTTCGCCAGAAGCTTCATTGAGAGCATGCGGGTGATCTGCGCACGGGAGCAGTTCGAAATAGACGAGATCATGATGCGTGCACTGCTGGAGTGGGCATCCGGATCAGCTTGACTTGATCTGATCCTTCATGTCGTTGTTGTTGGCGCCAAGATGGCGTCAATCCGCTGCCCCAGCCTGTCCCACGCTGCCTTCTTCTCGTCGGCGAACTCGTGGTGCATGTAGTGCCGCCGCACCCGGCTGCCGGCCATCACGTGGTTCTGGCAGCGGTCGATGATGTCGGGCAGGATGCCCAGCGCCTGCATCATGGTGGCGCCGGTGCGCCGCATGTCGTGCGGGGTCCACTCACGGTGGCTGCCGCTCTTGAGGACCAGCGCGTTGTCGTTGGCGCGGCGTGACAGGTCCTTGCGGGTCTTGAACTGGATCTGGCGGTCGCCCACCTGCTTGGACACGGTCTTGACGTCGATGTGGGTGTCTTCCTTGTGATTGCGGGCCGGGAAGCAGTAGGGCGATGTTCCGGTCAGTGCCTTGAGCGCCTGGAACTGCCGCAGCGAGAAGTCCGAGAGATAGACCCGGTGGCCTTGCTTCTTGCCCATCGGCCCCTTGACGTTCTCGATCGGGATGGTCCAGTAGCGCTCAACCAGGTCCACGTCTTCCCAGCGCGTCATCAATAGCTCGCCGATGCGGCACAGCGTGCCCAGGCAGATCCAGATGGCCAGCTGGGTTTCGCGCTTGAGCGGGCGCTGCACCTCGTACTTGTGGCCGGCCGGGGTCTCCTCGTAGTCGGCTTCCATGCGCTGAAAGATTGCCTGCAGTTCCTGCAGCTCCCTGGCCGACAGCACGCGGTCGCGCTCGTTGACCATGTCGAAGTCCCTGGAGACGATCTTGCGGATCTCGATCAGGTCGGCCGGGTTGCCTTCGATCAGCAGGCCGCGCCAGGGCTGGCGCTTCTCGGCCCAGGCGAACAGCTGCACCAGGTCCTGGTGCACACGCACGGACATGCGGTTCACGCCACGGGCCACCATGGTCCGCAGGACCTTTCGCAGGTCGTGTTCGGTGATGTTCCGTACCGGCTTGTCGCCCAGCACGGGCAGTACGTCCTTTTCAAACGAGCGGCGCAGTTCGGCGTTGCCGTCCTTGCGCGCCACCCCATCAGCCAGCCAGGCGTCGAACATGTCCTTGAATGGTCTGTTCTGGCTGGCCTCGGCGGCTGCTTGTGCAATCGTCGCTTCGACCGCAGCCTGGTTCTCGATGCGCTCGGCCTTCTTCTGGTCGTTGGGGTTGACGCCGGAACGGACCAGATCTCGCGCCTCATCGCGTTGCCGGCGGATCTGTTCCATGGACATGGCCGGCCAGGTGCCACAGTAGTGCCAGGCCACTTTGCCGTTCCATTTGAAGGCGAACTTGAAGTGGATGGAGATGGTCTGGTCGCCGACGACCCGGACTTCGCCGGTCAGTCCGTCTCCGTCGCTCAGCATGTCGCCGCGCCACGCCAGGGGCACGGACTTGAGCTCCAGAGCCGTCCACTTTTTGCCTTTTCCTGACTTCGGATATCGCGTCATACGGGTCCTGGGGGGTAAACCGGGGGGTAAACCGAAAAAACGCTGTCAGTGTATTTTGTGGGACGACTTGGGATCAAGTATCCTTTTTATCTATATGATTTAAAACAGAAAAAGTCGTCCCATAACGTCCCAGGAAATCCCGCAAGATTTCACGTATATTTCGATGGGGTGCAAGGGGTCGCGAGTTCGAATCCCGCCACGCCGACCAAAAACGCATAGAGCCCGGAGTTTCACGACTCCGGGCTTTTTTGTTTTTGTGCGCCTTGTTCAGCGGGGTCGCGCGAATCCCGAGTTGATCCAGGTCAGTGCGCTGTCCATGGTCAGGCTGAAGCTGGGCGATACCGACACTTGGGCCAGTTTCTCGTTGAACTCATCCATGGCAATCAGAGTGGCCGTGGCACCTTCCTCATCGGGCACGATAGCGAGTGCGATCCGAAGGCGGCGCCCGCCGGCGGTGACGGTCACGTTCTTGTTGAGCTGCGCGTGGAGCTGCTGTTCTGACCGCCTGATGACTTCCTTGGCGGTCTTGACCAGGGTATTGAATGCGGCGGTGTCCAGCGGCTTGGGATTCTTCTTGTCGCGCCCCATGGTCCAGGGGCCAACCAGTGCGGGCTCGCTGGCGCCCTCTAGGTGCATGGCCACTGCCCAGCCATCATCGTCCTCGTTTTTGATCACGCGCGCGGTCCAGTGACCATCGCTCCACAGTCGGTCTTCGTGGATGGGTTCGTTGGTGTCCAGGGTCATGGTGGTACGGGGAGATTCGTTGATCAAGGCAGGCGAAGCAGTCGATACTGTAAGCACTGTCACGATTGTTCAGGAGGCCGTCTTTGAACTCTCGATCCGCTCCGGGCTCCCTCGCTGGGGAGTCCAGCTTTCAGGCCATGGCCGAACACATGCCGGGCGCACTGCTGCAGTATGTGTTGACTCCCCAAGGGGAGCGGCGCATCGGATGGATGAACCAGGGTTGCATTGAACTCTGGGAGGTGCAGCCCAAGGCCGCCGGAGAGGACGCCGCCGTGCTGTGGTCGATGGTTGACGCGCGGGACCTGTCAGCGATCCAGACATCGTTGTCGGAGTCGGCACGTTTGCAGCAGGACTGGAAACACGAATGGCGCATCACCACGCCGTCCGGCAAGCGCAAGTGGTTGCACGGTGTCGGAAGACCGCAGCGCATGGAAGACGGTTCGATGGTGTGGAACACGGTCATCGTCGACGTGTCGGACAGCAAGCGTTCAAGCGATGCGATGCGGGACAGCGAGGAGAGGTTCCGGCAGTTGCTGGAGTTTGTGCCGAATGTGTCGGTGCAAGGCTATGGGCTCGACCTGACCACCCGCTATTGGAACCAGGCTTCGGAGCGACTGTATGGCTACACGGCCGAGGAGGCGATCGGCAGCAGCTTGCTGGACCTGATCATTCCGCCCGAGATGCGCGCGGGCGTAGTCGGTGCGGTGACCGAGATGATCGAGAGTGGCCTGCCGATTCCGGCAGCCGACCTGACCTTGCGGCGCAAGGATGGCACACCCGTGGAGGTGTATTCCAGCCATGTTTACCTGAATATTCCCGGGCGTGAGCCCGAGTTCTATTGCATCGATTTCGACCTGACCGAGCGACGCGAGTCCGAAACGGTGCGGGCATTGCTGCAGTCGCAGTTGCGCGAGTCACAAAAGATGGAGGCGCTGGGCACGCTGGCAGGTGGTGTGGCGCACGACTTCAACAACATCGTGGCGGCCATCATCGGCAATGTCGAGCTGGCGCTGGATGACGTGCCCGCCGGCAGCCCGGCGCGCACCAGCCTGATGGAGATCCGCAAGGCCAGCCGGCGCGCGCGCGACCTGGTGCAGCAGATTCTGGCGTTCAGCCGGCGCCAGTTGCTGGAGCGGCAGGTGATCGAACTGGAACCCGTGGTCGAAGAGTCTTCGCGACTGCTCAGGGCCACGCTGCCCGCCGGCGTGGAGTTGCTGTGCCATGCCAGTCCTGGCGTGCCCCGTGTGCTGGCAGACGCCACCCAGATCGAGCAGGTCTTGCTCAATCTCTGCACCAATGCCTGGCAGGCGGTTCAAGGCGCCGCGCAGGGACGGGTCGAGATTCGCCTGGAAAGGTATGAGGGTGCGCCGCTGCCATCAGATGTCCAGCCTCGCGCGGGCCAGCAGGCCACGGGCGATGTGCCGGCGCAGTGGGCGAAACTGACTGTGCGCGACAACGGCCAAGGCATGAGCGACGAGACGCGCGCGCGCATGTTCGAACCGTTCTTCACCACCAAGGCACCCGGCAAGGGCACTGGATTGGGTTTGGCGGTGGTGCACGGTATCTTGCGAGACCACGACGCTGTGCTGGAGGTCGAGAGTGCACCGGGTATGGGTTCGACGTTTTCGATCTTTTTTCCCGCTGTGGCTGGCGCGGTCTCGGCGGCGGCGGCAGTGAGGGCCCAACCGGTGCAGCTGCCGCGTTTTGTCTCGACCAAGAGTGCCCACATCCTGTACGTGGACGACGACGAGATGATCGCTTTCCTGATGGAGCGCCTGCTTCAGCGAGAAGGCTACCGTGTCACGGCGTTCACCCATGCCCAACGTGCACTGTTGGCGGTGCGTGACCCTGCACAAAGATTTGATCTGGTGATCAGCGACTACAACATGCCCGGTATGTCCGGGCTGGACTTCGCGCGCGCCGTCAAGGCTGTGCGGCCCGACACGCCTGTGGCCATCACCTCGGGCTACATCTCTGAAGAGCTTCGGGCCCAGTCACCGGCGGCGGGCGTGAGCGAGCTGATCTACAAGCCCAACACAGTGGAGGAGTTGTTCGCTGCGGTGGACCGACTAGCCCAGGCCGTCGTGTTGCAAACTCGCCAGCCCTGAGCCTCACGGCACCAGCCAGTCCAGGGTGTTGCCGACCACCCGTGCGCGTCGATGACCTTCGCGTGCCAGCTCCAGCCAATCCATCTGCTCGACATGTGCCGTCACCACCGAGAGGTGGTGCGAGCCCGGCTCTGACGCAGCGGCCGGATGCATGGCAGAGCCGGGCGCCCGCGCTGCGAGGTAGTCGTTGGCCGCAGCCGACTGGCTGACGCGCGCCCAGGCCTCTTCGACCCGTGGGCCCGAGATGTGGACCTGTGATTGCACCTGCACACGCAGTTGCCAGCTCAGGCGCTTGCTCCAGAAGACGAAGACCGCCGCTGGTGTGGCCCTCAGCTCGTTGACCTTGGGGCTGCGGCTGTCGGTGAAAAAAATGAGTTGCGAAGCATTGGCGTCTGCCCCGCGAAGCACCACGGTTCGTGCTTGAGGCACGCCCTGTGAGATCGTGGCCAGCACGGGCGTTCGCCATTCGTGGTGGCGGTCCACTGTGGCGCGTTGCAGTTCGGTCCAGATGCGCTGGACGAGTTCGCCTTCACTGGCGCGGGGCGTGAGCGTCATGGACATCCCATGTTGAGACGCGGTTCATCTGGCTTGAAGGCGACGCTCGTGCTTCGCCCGGCGGCCTTCGACCCGCCGTCTCCACAGCCGGAACGAGCCAGTCTTCAGCGATCGCTTCATGAGGCGGATGACCGCCGACTCGTCCAGTCCAAACTGGAAGCGGATGGCCTCGAACGGTATCTCGTCGGCCCAGGCCATTTCAATGATGCGCGACAGGTCACCCTCCGAAAGCGCAGCAGGCTGAAGTGCCGCAGGTGGCATGGGACGGGCTGCGGTCATGTCCTGCGGTCGCCGGGCGCTGCATCCGCCGTGTTGCCGGTGGCGCTGTCGTGCGCCTTGCGCTGTTCACGCTCGCGAATGGCCTTTTTCACGTCGTACAGCTGCCAGAAGCCAAAGGCCAGGATGACGAGAAAGATGCCGAGTTCCAGCCAGATACCCATGGTGTGCCTTGCGAAGATGGAGCGTTGTTGACTGAAGGCATGGTGCCCGAAGCCCCATGCCGGTGCAATACAGTGCGGTATGTCCGACGAATACCAGATCGAAATCCCCGACTCCTTCCAGGCCTTGTACCTGCTGCCGGGGCGGCAGAAGTCCAGCCTCCCCCGCGATGATCTGGCCGCACGCTACGAGCTGTGTGAAGACATGGCGCAACTGCTGACCGAAACCGCACGCAACATGGAGTTCAGCCTGGGTCTGGCCGAGAGCGATGTGCTCACGCGGTGCCTCGCAGGCCTTCGGGCCGAGCCTGCGGTGGTGACCGAGGCGGAGTCGGTGTGGGTGGTGCGCCGATTGGCCGAACTGCTGGGCTGGAGCGACGCAGGGCTTCAGTCCTGAAGTCCCGGGTTTGATGTGCCGGTGCGCAGCCACAGCAGCGCAGCCAGCGCGCTGAGCCCCAACCCGCCCGACACCCACAGCGCACCCGAACCCCAGCGCTCGATGCACAGGCCGAACAGCAGCGGTGCAAAAGCCTGCGCCACGCGCGAGGGCGCCATCATGATGCCCTGCCGCTGGCCATAGCCCACGGGGCCAAAGTACACCAGTGGCAGCGTGCCCTTGGCAATGGTGAGGATGCCGTTGCCCGCGCCGTGCAGCAGGGCAAATGCAGGCCCTGCGACCGGTCCGAGCAGCATCCAGCAAGCCACGCCCAACGGATGCGCCAACGCTGCTGCACGCGCCGACAGCAAGGGGTGCAGGCGGCGCAGGAACCCGAATTCCAGCATGCGGCCGGTCACTTGTGCCGGGCCGACCAGGGCACCGATGGCGACCGCCCCGGCCAGTGTGGCGCCGCTGGCCACCAGCAGTTGTGGCAAGTGCGCTGCCATGGCGGTGCTGATGAACCAGGTGGCAGCGAACACGTAGGACAGTACCCAGGCTGTGAAGCGGTGCGGCGGGGCGGCAAGCGGTTGCGCCGTCTGCGGCGGCGCATCGTGTGTCTGTAGCGGCTCGCGCAGCGCAGTGGCGCGCGGGATGCTCGCGTTCAATGGCAACCCTGCCACCAGATGCAGGGCTGCCCAGGCCAGGCAGGCTCCGCGCCAGCCGAACTCGGTCTCCATCAGGCCCGTGAAGGGCCAGCCCACGGTGCTGGCAAAGCCGGCCACGAGCGTGATGCCGGTGATGGACGCGCGTGCCTGGGTGCCCTGAAGGCGAACCAGTGCGGCAAACGCAGCCTCGTAGAGCCCGCTGCCCATGGCCACCCCGATCAACAACCAGGCCAGCATGAGGCTGGTGGTGTCCTGCACCATCGCCAGACTGGCCAGCCCGGCGGCGAAGAGCACGCTGGTGCCCATGAGCACCGGACGACCTCCCCAGCGGTCGATGGCGCGTCCGGCGAAAGGCCCCAGCACCGCCGACGCGAGCAGGGCGAGGGTGAAGGCAATCCAGATCTGCGAGATCGGCAGACCCAGACCGTCGGCCATGGGGCGCGCCAGCAGGGCAGGCAGGTAGTAGGTGGAACCCCAGGCCAGCGTCTGTGCTGTTCCCAGGCGCAGGACAAGAGGCCAGGTGCGCGGGGTGGTCATGCGAAGAGGGTGCGTGACCGACCCGACCGCCCAGCCTCAGGCGATGTCGAAGGCGTGGAAGCCGAAGCTGCCCCGCCGGCGGTCGGCAAAGTAATGCTCCAGCGTCTCCCTGACGGTGCGAAACGCGATCTCGTCCCAGGGGATCTGGTCTTCCGTGAACAGCCTGGC
>LNFM01013255.1_pt1 | contig 10558 bp, 9 predicted proteins | sample 596031 | NCBI WGS metagenome assembly LNFM01 (sample SAMN04254537, study PRJNA301005) | activated carbon metagenome | isolation source: dual media filters at the Ann Arbor, Michigan drinking water treatment plant | place: USA: Ann Arbor | reverse complement strand
GCGCATGGAGGCCCACTGCTTGGGCAGGACGAAGTGGGAGGTGCGGCTCGAGAGACGAAGGGGTGGAGTCGAGGCGGACGTCGCCATTGGCGTGGTGTCTCCTTGGGGTTCGGTGGGACTGCGGGACAGATGGACGGGACCGCGCACACCCGGAGGTGGACGGATGCTCATGCGCCGGCGGGCCGGAGCACGGGGGTGTCGGGTGCGGTGGTGCGCACCCGGAGGGTGGCCGGCGTATAGGCGCCGGACTGATGGGCGCCGAGTCGCCGGGAGAGACCGCGCGCGGCGGTCATCACCAACTCGGCCAGCTCGTCGACGCGGGCGGGGGTGATCCGGGTCACCGGCCCCCCGATCCCGAGGGCCGACACGACGTGACCGCTGTGATCACGGACGCCGGCGCCGATGCAGCGCAGGCCCTCGTCGTACTCCTCGTCGTCGATCGCATAGCCGCGTTCGCGGATCCGCTCGAGCTCGTCCTCGAGCCGGGCCGGATCGGTGATGGTCTTGGGTGTGTAGGACGCCAGGCCCTTCTCGGCGACGATCTCGGCGACGCGCTCGCGCGGCAGGTCGGCCAGCAGCACCTTGCCGAGGTTCGTCGCGTGGGCCGGGTAGCCACGGCCGATCGCCGAGGGCACGCGCAGCGCCCGGCGCGCCTCGACGCGCTCGATGTAGATCGCCTCGCCCCCGTCGAGCACGGCCAGGTGGCCGGTCTCGCCGGTGTCGCGGACGAGGCCCTCGAGGAAGGGCAGTGCCTCGTCCCAGAGGTTCATCTGCTGCATCACGAGGCCGCCGAGCTCGAAGATGTGGAGGCCCAGGCGGTAGCGGCCGTTGCGCGGATTGCGCTCCACGAGCCCTGCCGCGTCGAGATTGACCATGAAGCGGTGGACGGTCGATTTGTGGAGCCCCACCTTCTCGGCCAGCTCGGTCACCCCGAGCTCGGGCTCGTCGACCGTGAAGGCGTTGAGGATCCCCACGGCGCGCTCGATGGCCTGGATCCGGTAACGCGGGCTGACCGGAGCGGCTGGTGGCCCCGGCGTCTCGGGGGACGTCTCGAGCGCGGTGTCTCGCATCGTGAACACCCGTCTTGTGATTGATGAGACAAAGGAGTGGTACACCGCGACACGCGCGCACGGCAAGGTGCCGACCCACGAGACGAACTGCCGTCTTGTGATGTGAAACCGGCGAGGGTGGGTGGGTCGCGCGTAGGATGGATGTCGCATCGCATCCGTCGTCACGAACTCACGAGGGTGAAGTGCCCGACAACTTCGAGGACGTTCTCTACGAGGTCGCCGATGGGCGAGCCACGATCACGATCAACAGGCCCGACCGCCTGAACGCCTTCCGCCGCCAGACGATCCGCGAGCTGGCCGAGGCCTTCGAGGCCGCTGCCGACGACGAGTCCGTCGGGGTGATCGTCTTCACCGGGGCCGGTGAGCGTGCCTTCTGCGTGGGCGGCGACGTCCGCGACCCGACGCGCACGGCGGCCGAGAAGCGCAGCCTGCACCATCTCCACGATCGCCTGGCCAACGGGATCCGCAACAACGGCAAGCCGATCATCGTGAAGGTGCGCGGCTACTGCATCGGCGGCGGCAACGAGCTGAACGTTCTCTGCGACCTCACCATCTCCGGGGAGTCGGGCAAGTTCGGCCAGGCCGGACCGAAGATCGGGAGCGCCCCGCTGTGGTGGGGCTGCCAGCTGCTGCCGCAGGTCGTCGGCGAGAAGAAGGCCCGTGAGATCCTCTACCTGACGCGCCAGTACAGCGCCGAGGAGGCGCTGGCGATGGGCCTGGTGAACGCCGTCGTCCCCGACGAGGACCTCGACGCCGAGGTCGACCGCTGGTGCACCCAGATCCTGCGCCGCTCTCCGCAGGGCCTGCGCCTGGCCAAGATCGCCATGAACTCGGCGACCGACCAGCTCTACTCGGCGGTGCAGCACGGCTTGGAGATGGTGGCGCTCAACCACGTCTACGGACCCGAGCCCGCCGAGGGCATCGCCAGCTTCCAGGAGAAGCGGCCGGCCGACTGGCGCAAGTTCCGCGAGGACCAGGGCCCGGAGCCCGGCTGATGGATCAGGGGGTGCTCAGCGCGCTGCGCCCGCCCCTGCGCGCCCCCGTCGAGGCGGCGCTCGAGGGCCGGCGCCTGAGCGCGGACCAGGCCCTGGCGCTCGCCGACGCGCGCGGTGCCGAACACCCCGCCCTCTGGGCCGCCGCCGCCGTGCTGCGCGATCGCGGACGTTCGCCGGTGGTCACCTACTCGCGCAAGGTGTTCATCCCGCTGACGAACCTCTGCCGGGACATCTGCTCCTACTGCACCTTCGCCCACACCGACGACGACCCGCGGGCCCACACCATGAGCCCCGACGAGGTGCTCGCGGTGGCCGAGGCCGGCCGCCAGCTGGGCTGCAAGGAGGCGCTGTTCACCCTCGGCGACCGCCCCGAGGCGCGCTTCGCCAGCCACAAGGCGGCGCTGCGGCGTTTCGGCCATGAGACCACCCAGTCCTACCTGGCCGCCATGTGCGCGATGGTGCTCGAGAAGACCGGCCTCCTGCCCCATCCCAACGCCGGCATCCTCGGGCGGCGCGAGCTGTCGGAGCTGCGCGAGGTCTCGGCCAGCCAGGGGATGATGCTCGAGTCGGTCTCCGAGCGGCTCTGCGGGCCGGGCGGGCCCCACGAGCACGCGCCCGACAAGCGCCCGGCGACGCGCCTGGCGATGATCCGCCGCGCAGGCGAGCTGCGGATCCCCTTCACCTCGGGGATCCTGATCGGGATCGGCGAGACCGAGCGCGAACGCGTCGAGGCGCTGCTCGCACTTCGCGACCTCCACGACGCCCACGGGCACATCCAGGAGGTCATCGTGCAGAACTTCCGCGCGAAGCCGAACACGCCGATGGCCGCCGCCGGGGAGCCGGGCCTGGTCGAGCTCATGACCACCTGCGCCATCGCGCGCCTGGTGATGGGCCCGGCGATGAGCATCCAGGCGCCGCCGAACCTGTCGGCCGACTACGGGCCGCTGCTGCTGTCGGGCATCAACGACTGGGGCGGGGTCTCCCCCCTCACCCCGGACTTCGTGAATCCCGAGGCCCCCTGGCCCGACATCGAGGGCCTGCGCGCGCTCTGCGCCGACGCCGGCTACGAGTTGCGCGAGCGCCTCACGATCTACCCCGAGTACCTGGCCGACGACGACTTCATCGATCCGGGCGTGCGGCCCCGGGTCCGGGCCCTGGCCGACGAGCAGGGCCTGGCGCGCGACGTCTCCCCCGAGCCGCTGGTCGAGGTGGCCGCATGAGTGTGACCTTCTGCCGTACGGTGACCGGAGCGCCCGCGGGCGTCTCGCGGGCGCGGGTCGGCGAGGTCGCCGGTCTCGATGACGCAGCGGTCGCGCGGGCTCTCGAGGCAGGGCTCCTGCCGGTCGAGACCGCGCGCGCCGATTCCCCGGCGATCGCCTGGGTCGTCGATCCCCCCGTGGCCATGGAGCTGCTCGGCCGCGGCGTGCCGGGCTGGCGCATCAGCGTGCGCCGCACCGGCGCGCGCGCCGACGTGCTCGACGCCCTCGTGCGCACCGGCGCCGCCTTCCTGCGCACCGATGCCGACGGCCTGGAGGAGGCGATCGAGCTCGGCTGGCTTCCGGGGATCTCCACGCGCGTCTCGGTGACCGTCGACTCCCTCGCCGAGGCCCTCGATGCGATCGCCGCCGGGGCGGTCGACCTGGTGGTCGGCGACTGGGACCCCCAGCAGGTCGGTGCCCTGCGCGATGCGATCGCCCCGCGCGCGCTCATCGAGCGCACCGCGCTGCCGCCCGAGACCGAGATCGACGACGCCCGCGAGATGCTCGCCCGCCCGCTGTTCACCGCGTGGCTCGGTCACATCGACGGCTCGGGCGCGTCGCGCCCGCGCTACAGCTGGGCCCCCGGACGCGACGAGGATCCGCCGGTGCCGGCACGGCGCCTGTCGGCCGAATGGGATGACGATGCCTGGCGCGAGGGGAGCCCCGAGGACGGGCTCTCGCGCCTGGATCCGGATCTGGCCGGCATCCTCGAGCGCTCCCTGAGCGGCACCCCGCCACGCGTGACCGAGATCGAGCGCCTCTTCCGCACCCGCGGGCCCGAGGTCGAGGCCGTCGCCCGGGTCGCCGACACCCTGCGCGCACGCCGCTGCGGCGACACCGTGACCTACGTGGTCAACCGCAACATCAACTACACCAACCAGTGCTACTTCCGCTGCGGCTTCTGCGGGTTCTCGCGCGGACCCAAGAGTCTCAACCTGCGCGGCGAGCCGTACATCCTCAACGTCCACGAGGTGGTCCACCGCTCGGTCGAGGCCTGGGAGCGCGGAGCGACCGAGGTCTGCCTGCAGGGTGGCATCCACCCCGACTTCGACGGCGACTTCTACGTCTCGGTGCTCGAGGGCATCAAGGCGCGCCTGCCCGAGATGCACGTGCATGGATTCACCCCGCTCGAGGTGTGGCAGGGCGCGCACACCCTCGGGATCAGCGTGCGCGAGTTCCTCGTGCGCCTGCGCGACGCGGGCCTCGGCACCCTTCCGGGCACCGCCGCCGAGATCCTCGACGACCGCGTGCGCGTGCACCTGTGCCCGGACAAGGTCCGCACCGCCGAGTGGGCCGAGGTGATGATCACGGCGCACGAGCTGGGGCTGCGGTCGACCACCACGATGATGATGGGCCACATCGACGGCCCCCGCGCATGGGCCAACCACCTCGAGGTGCTGCGCCAGATCCAGCGGCGCACCGGCGGTTTCACCGAGTTCGTCCCGCTCCCGTTCGTCCACATGGGCTCGCCGATCTTCCTGCAGGGCAGGTCCAGGCCCGGCCCGACCTGGGACGAGGTCGTCCTCGTCCACGCCGTCGGGCGGATCGCTCTCGACGGACTGATCGACAACATCCAGGCGTCTTGGGTGAAGCTGGGCCTTGCCGGCGGCGCGCGCCTGCTCGACGCCGGCTGCAACGACCTCGGCGGGACGCTGATGGACGAGAACATATCTCGCGCCTCCGGAGCGGCCCACGGACAGCTGGCGACCCCGGAGGAGCTCGAGGCCGCGATCCGCGGCGCCGGCCGTACCCCGGCCCGGCGCACCACGGTCTACGGCCGCGTGGAGAGCGCCGTCTAGCCCTCCCGGGCAGCCTCCTCGGCGGCCGCGCGCTTGCGCTCCCGCAGCGCGTGGAGCATCTCCTCGACCTTGCTGAACTTGACCCGCGGCGCCCCGCTGGCGGCGCCGCGCTCCTGTTCCAGCAGATCGATCAGCTGCCAGTCCTCGTAGGAGACGAAGTCGCGGCGGCGCTCCCCGAGTAGGCGCTCGAGGACCTCTCTCGAGGGGACCTCCTCCTTGTTGAGGTGGCCCGCCGACAGATCGGCGAGCAGGCTGTCCACCGTCTCCTGGGAGTCGGGCTTGTTGGTCCCGATGATCCCCTGGGGGCCGCGCTTGATCCACCCGACCACGTACTCGCCCTGGACCGGCGCTCCGACGCGCGGCTCGATGATCCGCCCGGCCTCGTTGGGGATGATCCCGCGCATCGCATCGAACGGGATGCCCGGCAGCGGGACCCCCTGGTAGCCGATCGCCCGGAACACCAGGCCGAGCGGAATCGTGGTGCTGCGCTCGGTCGGGCGCGGACGGATGCTCCCGTCCTCGCTCTCATAGAGCTCGTTGTGGACGATCGTGAGGGCCTCGACCCGCTCGGTGCCGATGATCTCGACCGGTGAGACCAGGAAATGGAGGACGATCCGCTTGGAGGCGCCGCTCGGGGGCCGGGCGGCGTACTCGCGCAACAGCTCCAGGTTGCGGTCCCGGGTCCGGTTGGGGCGTGCCTCGACGTCGGCTGCCGACAGCGGATCCAGCGCGACGACCTCGGGGTCGACGATCACGTCGACGTCCGGGAGCTCGCCCAGCTCCTTGAGTTCCTTGTTGGTGAAGGCGGCCTGCGCGGGACCGCGACGGCCGAGTACGTGGATCTCGCGGATGCCGTTCCCGGCGAGCGCCTTCAGCGCATGCTCGGCGATGTCGGTCGCCGCCAGCGCCTCGGGGGGGCTTGCGAGGATGCGCGCCAGGTCCATCGCCACGTTGCCGTTACCGACCACCGCCGCGGCGGCGGAGGTGAGGTCGAACCCGAGGCTGCGGAAGTCGGGGTGGGCGTTGTACCAACCGACGAACTCCGTCGCCGAGTGGCTGCCGGGCAGATACTCGCGCGGGATCCCCATCCGACGGTCGGTGCGCGCACCGACCGCGTAGATGATCGCGTGGTAGTACGCCGACAGGTCCTCGTGGGTGAGGTCGCGGCCCATCTCGACGTTGCCGTAGAAGCGGAACTCCGGGTGGGCGGCGATCTTGTCGTAGACCCGGGTGACGGACTTGATCTTCTGGTGGTCCGGGGCGACACCCCCGCGCACGAGCCCGAAGGGCGTCGGAAGGCGGTCGTACATGTCGATCTGGACCTCGAGTCCATCCTGCTCCTGCAGGTGCTCTGCGGCGTAGAAGCCCGAGGGGCCCGAACCGATGATGGCCACTCGCAACGGGACGCGCGGTGTGCCGAGATCTCCCTGCATGCTCACTCCGAGGTCGGTCGTCGGCGGAGGCGACGGAGAAGGGCGAGCGCGCAGCTTAGGCCCGCGCGACAGCCCCCGCCAGCCGCGTCAGATCAAGTGCGAAAGAGGTCATGCTCCGGGTCGCGCACCAGCAGATGCGCCCCGCCGGGGGCCTGGGCGGTCGACACCCCCGACGCGATCACCGCCGGGGTCCCCGACGCCTTGCCCAGGTAGATGCCGGCGGCCGCCGCGAGCTCGTCGGCCAGCGCCTGGTCGGTCGCCACCAGGATGCGCCCGCTGCGGTCGCACTCGCCCCGGTGGTCGAGGATGGGGTCGAAGCCCGCCACCCCGATCGCCACATTCACCAGCCCACGGCGGAAGGGGCGGCCGTGGGTGTCGATCACCACCACCCCGACCCGGCCTCCGACCTCGGCCGCCAGGCGTGCCTGCAGGCGACGGGCGGAGGCGTCGGGGTCGACGGGCAGGAGGACGACCCGGCCCTCCGGCGCGTTCGAGGAGTCGATGCCGGCGTTGGCGCAGACGAAGCCGTGGTGGGTCTCGCAGATCAGCGTGCCGCCACGACGGCGCACGATCCTGCGGCTCTCGGAGAGGATCAGCTCGCACAGGGCCGCGCTCTTGCCGGTCTGATCGGCGAGGGCCTGCGCGGCTGGTCCGGGGCGCACGTCGGCGAGCGTGACGAGCCGCCCCTCCGCCTTGCTCACCACCTTGTGGGCGACGATCAGGATGTCGCCCGGAACGACGCCCTCGGCCCGGGCCCGGTCGGCGAGCATCGTCCCGAGGTCGTCTCCGGGAACCACCTCGGGCAGCGCCGACAGGGGCCAGATCCTCAGAACGGGCTCCCGGCGCCCAGCAACAGGCCCATCTCGAGGCGGGCGCAGGCCTCCAGGGTGACGCACTGCCCGCCGCCCGCCATCAGGGCGATCAGGTCGGCGGGGGTGTCGATGTCGAGCGCCAGCCCCGCCACCGGCAGATGCCTCACGGCCAGGCCGCGGCGCAGGGCCTGTGCCGAGTGACGAGCGAGGGAGTCGGGGCCGAGTCGGGGGCTGAGCGCCTGGGGTGGGCTGAGGAGCATCGCGTTGGTGCCGGTGCCATCGACCGAGGGCACCAGCACCGCCGACGGCGCGCCGCCGCGGCACTCCAGGATCTCGGCGATGTGCTCGGGTCTCGCCAGGGGGAGATCGGCGGTCAGCACGAGCGCCGCGGCGGCGCCCTCGGCGGTCACCGCTGCGAGGCCGCGGGAGACGGCCGCGTTCATCCCGCGCGGCGGATCGTGGTCGGGGACCACCCGTGCGCCGGCCACCCGCGCCGCGAGGTCCGCGGCGTCGGGATCGGAGGTGACCACCATCACGCCCTCGAGGTCCGGCGCGCCGGCGCAGGCCCCGAGCACGTCGGTGAGCATCGCCACCTGAAGCTCGCGCCGCACCGGTGCCTCGAGGGCCGCGGTCAGACGGCGCAGCGCTCCGCGCAGCGGTTTCACCGGCACGACAGCCCAGACGCCGCTCATGCCACCGTCTCGAGCACGGTGGCCGCCAGGCGCGCCCGCGCGCCGCCGTCGGGCATGAGCACGTCGGTGAGCACCGGGCGGACCCCCAGGGCGGCGATCGCGGCCGTCTCGGCCTCGTCGCGGTCGTCGAGCACGAAGACGCCTGCGACGTCGGCATACATCCGGGCCATCTGCGTGGCTGAGCACTCCTCATAGCCGGCGCCGGCGAGGAAGCGTCGGGCCGGGCCCTCGACCGGGGCGCCCGCGATGATCGGGCTGACGGCGACACAGACGTCGCGGCGGGCCGCTACGGCATCGCGCACGCCCGGCACCCCCAGGATGGTCCCGATGGAGACGATCGGGCTCGACGGGCAGATCACGATCGCCTCGGCGGCGGCGATCGCCTCGAGCACGCCGGGGGCCGGCCGGGCGTCGTCGATACCCACCATCTCGATGGCGGTGATCTCGGCGGCGGCGCCGTCGCGTACGAGGTACTCCTGGAAACTGAGGACCCCGTCCGGGGTCGTGATGCGGGTGCGGATCGGATCGTCGCTCATCGGCAGGAGCGTCGCCTCGACGCCCAGCCGGGCACAGATCTCGGCGGTGATCGCGGTCAGACCCATCCCCTCCCCCATCCGCAGCGTGCGGTGGATGTGCGTGGCCAGGTCGCGATCCCCCAGGCCGAACCACGATTCCCGGCCGTAGGTCGCCAGGCCCTCGAGGCAGCGGAAGGTGTCGTCGGCGTACCCCCACCCGCGCCCGGCCACGACACCCGCCAGCACGTATGTGCAGATGTCGAGGTCCGGACAGACGCGGAGTCCGTAGAAGTCGCCGTCATCGCCGGTGTTGACGACCGCGACGAGACCGGCTTGGCCGTGCACCCGGGCCAACCCGTCCACCATTTTGGAGCCGCCCGTGCCCCCCGAGAGGGCGAGGATCACGTGCGGCGAGCGTTCAAGAGGATGCTCACGGTGGCGCCGGGGAGTCTACCAATCGGCCCCTGCCCAGGCCGCGGCCGGCCAACACGAGCCAGAGCCCGAGTGACACACCCACCAGGCCGACCAGAAGGCGCACGGTCGGCTCCTCCCCCAGCAGCGGCCAGGCGCTCACCACGCCGATCACCGGAATGAGGAAGAACCAGGCCGAAACCTCCGAGGCGGGTGCCCGGGTCAGGGCGAGGTAGAACAACGCGAGCGGGGTCGCCGAGCCGATGACGCCCAGCCCGATGATCAGGGCCGCCTCGCGCCAGCCCACCACCGGGGCGTCCTCGCCGGCGAGCACACCCACGCAGCAGAGGACGATCCCGCCGATCGCCATCTGCCAGCCGGCCAGGGCGAGTGGGTCGGCGCTGCCGCGGACACTCCGCGAGGCCACGACCGTGCCGAGACTCCAGGCGACCGCGCCGCCCACCACGACGAGGGCGTCGAGGGAGACCTCTGCCGGCCACAGCGGCCCCTCCCACACCACGCTGGCGGCTCCGAGCAATCCGATCGCCAGCCCCCCCCACTGCCGCCGTCCGAGGCTCTCACCGAGCAGCAGGGTCGCCAGGATCGCGACGAACAACGGGTCGGTGTTGGCGAGCACCGCCGACAGGCCCGCGCCGGCGTGCGCGATCCCCCAGAAGGTCGCGCCGTAGAAGAGCACGGTCTGCGTCAGGGCCAGCCAGCCGATCGCCGCCGGCCCGACGCGAGGGTCGATCGACCGGCCCATGAGCGCGAGAGCCGCCAGCAGGACCACTCCCCCGACCGCGAGCCGCGCGCCGGCCGCCCCGAGTGGTGGCCAGGTCTCGACCAACCAGGCCGACGGTACGTAGGCGATCCCCCAGCAGAGCATCGCTGCGATGCTGAGGGTGCTGCTCGCTCTGGCGATTGTTCCCCTCCGGCGGTCGGCGCAGCGGATGATGCCGCACCGCGTCAGGATGACCGCAGCAGGGCTCCGGAAACGCCGTCGTCACCCTTACTTTGTGCGTATCGCCACAAGGACCGACGGGTTTATGAGATGCCCGCCCCCATGCGGTTCTCGGCACTCTGTGAGGCCCATACCCACGCCGCCGATGGCGTTGACGGCCTTGGGTACGTGACATATGCTGCTTGCATCGCTTGCCAGTGATGGCTCGCGACTCTGCCCCCGCATCCGCGGTGTGGCAGATGTCCGATTCATCAGCAGCACGCGAATTGTGCAGCTGCCCTTTACCGATGAAGGGGGAAGTCCGTCTATGGCCGAGCAGTTCGCCGTGACGCAGATCCCGGGCGCGGAGACGGGGGAAATCCCGCCGTCGCCCGTCGACCGTGACGAGAAGACCGCGTTCATTTATTCGCTGGTCGACCCGATCTGGGACATCGACACTCTGCCGCTGACCTACACCAACTCGCGTTGGTCAGCATTCTTCTACCGCGCTGACGAGAAGCAGCTTCGTCGCGTCCTTCCCGACTGCCTTGACCTCGAGGACGACATCGTCGAGTTCTGGTACGTCGACCACAACCACACCATGCTTGGCCCGTACGGCGAGATGGGTGTGA
>LNFM01018924.1_pt1 | contig 10560 bp, 10 predicted proteins | sample 596031 | NCBI WGS metagenome assembly LNFM01 (sample SAMN04254537, study PRJNA301005) | activated carbon metagenome | isolation source: dual media filters at the Ann Arbor, Michigan drinking water treatment plant | place: USA: Ann Arbor | reverse complement strand
GAATCGCGAGAAGGCGGCCAAGATTCGAAAGCATCTCAAAAGTTCAGCATCCCCATGCCCTGCTCAAAGATTCACAAGCTCTCAGGGTGAGGTCAGTGTTGGATGCTCGGATCGATTCAATTCTCGTCCGGAGATACTCCAAGACGCGTTCAGGCGCCTCGCGCGCCGCGGACCAGGCGCCCGGGCAACGCGCCGGTCGCTTCGCCGTGCCGATAGACGACGGCGCCCGACACGATGGTCGCGTCGAAGCCGTCGGTCCGCTGTATGAGACGTTTGCCGCCCGCCGGCAGGTCGTAGACGATTTCGGGCCGTCGCAGCTTCATCCTGTCGTAGTCGATCACGTTGATGTCGGCCTTGAGTCCGACCTTCAGCAGCCCCCGGTCGCCGAGGCCGATCTCCGCCGCATTGTCGGCGGTCAGCCGCTTGATGGCCCACGAAACCCGCAACAGCGAGCCGCGCCTGCGGTCCCACGTCCAGTGGGTCAGCGTGTAGCTGGTGGCCGTCGCGTCGCACATGATGCCGACATGGGCGCCGCCGTCGCCCAGCCCCAGCAGCGTGTTGGGTCGGTCGATCATCTCGCGCACCACGTCGAGATTGCCGGCGGCGAAGTTGGTGACCGGCAGATAGACGATCTGCTTGCCGTCGCGTTCGAGCATCAGGTCGTAGGCGACCTCGGCGGGCGGGCGACCCTGCCGCGCCGCGATCGCGGCGACGCTGTGCTCCGGCCCCGGTTCGTAGTCCGGCGGATCGTCGAGCGGATACATGCGATCCCAGCGATCCACCATCCGCCTTTGCGACTTGCCCGGGTCGCGCTCGGCGAGCACGCGCGCGCGAAACTCCGGGTCGCGCCACAGCGCCACCCGTTCGGCGAACGGCAGCCGCGCGAGGCGGTCGGCGCTCGGCCGGCCGGTGAACGGGGTCTGCGACAGTTCCAGCCCCAGCAGCACGCTGGTCGGCCGGGTGCGGACCTGGGCGGTGATGCGCAGACCTTCCGCGTTGGCCTCGTCGATCTCCGCCATCGTCTCGCGCCAGCCTTCGGGGCGGGCGTTGGACTGCAGAAGAGTGATCGTCACCGGCCGCCGGGATTCCTGCGCCAGACGACGGAACAGGCCGATCTCGCCTTCCTGGAAGTCCGACACGATCTGCAGCCAGCCGGCATCGGCCGTGCGCATCGCGCGGGCGATCGCCGTGAGCTCCGCCTCCTCGGCGCGGAGCGTCGGGATGTGCTTGCCGTCGGCCGAACGGTGATTGAGCGTCCGCGAGGTCGAGAAGCCCAGCGCGCCGGCGCGCAGGCCCTCGACGGTGAGTTCGGCCATCCGCTGCCGATCCTGCTCGGTCGCGGGCTCCCGGTCGGCGCCGCGCCGGCCCATCACGTAGACGCGCAGGGCGGCGTGCGGCACCTGTGTCGCCACGTCGGCGTCGTAGGAACGGGCGGCGATGGCATCGAGGTAATCCGGGAAGGAATGCCAGTTCCACGGCAGGCCCTCCGACAGCACGACCTCGGGAATGTCCTCCACGCCCTCCATCAGGTTGATCAGCATCGCGTGCTGGTCTTCGTGGCAGGGCGCGAAACCGACGCCGCAATTGCCGAGCACGACGGTGGTGGCGCCGTTCCACGACGACGGCGACAGCCGCTCGCTCCATGTCACCTGCGCGTCGTAATGGGTGTGCACATCGACGAAGCCCGGCGTGACGAGCCTGCCACGCGCGTCGATCTCCTCTTCGCCCGTGGGGAGGTTCTTCCCGATGGCGGAGATCCTGCCGCCCTCGATGGCCAGGTCGGCTTCGTAGGGATCGCCGCCCGAGCCGTCGACGATGGTGCCGTTGCGAATCACCAGGCTGGGAGAGGACATCGCATGCTCCTGGAAGCGGTGGCCGAGAGTGGCGCGGATCGGCGGCTCGGTCGAGGCCGGAAGTGCAGCACTATTCACCCGATTCCGCGCAACATTTTCGCTGGGAATCCCCGCAGATCCTCCGCAGAGGGCGACACGTCGTCGGGCCCGGCCTCACCTGCCAGCCGTCATGCCAGCGTTACAAGCCTCTCGGCCCACGCGCCTGGCGCCCTGTCGACAAAGGTGTCTGCGACGGATTCAGCGCGCGTCTCGATTGCGACGAGGAAGACCTCGTCGCCCAATACGAGCACCTGTTCGAGGTGTCTTGATTTGTCATCCTGAGCGCAGCGAAGGATCTCACGTCCGCAACGGAGTCCTTCGGTCGCTACGTCAGGTCCTTCGCTGCGCTCAGGACGACAGCGGGTTACTCCGCCGCCTTCGCGACCTCGGCCTTGTGGAGCACGGGCGCCGCGTACTTGCGGTCGTGGGTCAGGGACGGGACCATCTTCCGCGCCTCCTCGATCTTCGTCATGTCGATGTCGGCGATGACGAAGCCCGCCTCCTCCCCGCCGGCATCGGCCAGCACCTCGCCCCAGGGGGCGACGGCGATCGAGTGACCGTAGGTCTTGCGGTTGGAGCCCTTGTGCGTGCCGACCTGGGCCGGTGCGAAGACGAAGCAGCCGGTCTCGATGGCGCGGGCGCGCATCAGCGTGTGCCAGTGCGCCTGGCCGGTCGGCACCGTGAACGAAGACGGGATCGCCAGCATGGTGGCGCCGGCATGTGCCAGCTCGCGATAGAGATAGGGGAAGCGCAGGTCGTAGCAGATCGTCATGCCCAGCACGCCCCATGGCGTCTCGGCCAGCACCGCTCTCTCGCCCGGCCTGAACGTCGAGGATTCACGGTAGCTCTCGCCGCCCGCGAGCTGGACGTCGAACATGTGGATCTTGTCGTAGCTAGCGACGATGCCACCCGACGAATCGATCAGGTAGGAGCGGTTGCGGATCTGCTCCTCAGCCCCCACGCGCACATGGATCGAGCCCAGCAGGAACCAGACCCCGGTGTCGCGCGCGGCGGCGCGGCAGGCCGCGGGTCTGCGCCTTGGCCAGCGTCTCGGTGCGGTTGGCGCCGATCAGGCCGGTATTCTCCGGCGTCATGATGAAGTCGGCGCCGGCGTCGCGCGCGAGCTTCGCCTGCGCGCGCAGCGAGGCCACGTTCTCGGCGATGTCGTTGCTGACGTTGGTCTGGATCAGGCCGGCCTTGAACGCGGTCATGACGGGATACCTCAGCCCGGCTGCGCGAGCAGCGCGTCGAGCTTGCCCGCTCGTTCGAGGGCGGCGAGGTCGTCGGAGCCGCCGACATGCTGGCCGTTGATGAAGATCTGCGGCACCGTCGTGCGATTGGCGCGGGCGCGCATCTCGGTGCGCTTCTTGTCGTCCATCATCACGTCGGTCTCTTCGTACTCGGCGCCCTTGCTGTCGAGCAGGCTCTTGGCCCGCGCGCAGTAGCCGCAGAACGGCGTGGTGTAGATCTCGATCTTGGCCATGGGTGAACCTCTTTGTCGAAACTATAACGCTGGCCGCACGACCCGCGCCAGTGTCAGGACATCAACCCTCGCGACGCCGGCGCGTTGCAGCGCGCGGGCGCAGGCCTCGACCGTCGCCCCGGTCGTCAGCACGTCGTCGATCAGCAGGACGGTCTTGCCGGCCACCAGCAGCCGCCATTTCGGGTGGACGTCGAAGGCCTCGCGCACGTTGCGCCGCCGCTCCTTCGCCCTGAGGCCGGCTTGCGACCCGGTCCAGCGCTGTCGTCGCAACAGGTCGGGCGCCAACTGCAGATCCCGGCCGCCTGCCGCCGTCCGCACGACGATACGGGCCAGAAGCTGCGCCTGATTGTAGCGGCGCATGAACAGCCGCCGCCAATGGAGCGGCACGGGCGCGACCAGATCGGCCTCGCCCAGGAGATCGGCGCCCGCCCGCGCCATCCAGCCGCCGCAGGCCCGCGCGATATCCGTGCGGTCCCCGTGCTTGAACGGCAGGACGAGCCGGCGGCTCTGATCGTCATAGACCAAAGCGGCACGGGCGCGATGGTAGCGCGGGCGACGGACGAGGCAGCCGGCACAGAGCGCCTCAGGACCCAAATCCTCCGCGAGAGGCGTGCCGCAGCAGGCGCAGTGCGGGGCGGAAATGAAGGAAAAGCCCTGCCAGCAGCTCGCGCACAGCGATCCCGGTGCGCTGACGATCTCGTTGCAGCCGAGACAGAGCGGCGGCAACACGGCGTCGAGCACGGCCCGGCCCGCTCCCGCAACGACTTCCTTCACTCCTCGCGGCGACATGCAGCGGATTGGGGCGGGCAAATGCGCCCACAGGATGGCGTTCCCCTACCCGTTGCCGTGCTTTTTCCCTACATAGCCACTGTGACGAGCCACGATCCCCTGCTGGTGTTCGACCGCGCCACCTTGCGCCAGCGCCGCGAGCGCGCGGCCCGCGACTGGGAGCGTCACGATTTCCTGAAACGCGAGATCGCCGAACGGCTGGTCGACCGCCTGGACGACGTGCGCCGCACCTTTCCCCTCGGCCTCGATCTCGGCAGCCATGGTGACGAGGTGGCAAATGCACTGGGTGAACGCACGATCGTCGGGCAGCTGGTGCGCGCCGATCTCGGCCGCGGCTTCGCGGCGCGCGCCCGCGGACCGGCCGTCGTCGCCGACGAGGAGTTCCTGCCCTTCGCGGCCGGCCGCTTCGACCTGGTGCTGAGCGCCATGGACCTCCACTGGGTCAACGACCTGCCCGGCGCCCTGATCCAGATCGCGCGGATCCTGAAGCCCGATGGCCTGTTCCTCGGCGCCCTGCTGGGCGGCGCCACCCTGTGGCAGCTTCGCCAGGCCCTTGCCGCCGCGGAAAGCGAGATCGACGGCGGACTGAGCCCGCGCGTCTCGCCCTTCGCCGACCTGCGCGACGCTGCGGGCCTGCTGCAGCGGGCAGGCTTTGCCCTGCCGGTGGCCGACAGCGAGACGATCGAGGTCGACTATGAGAGTGCCCTGGCGCTGATGCGCGACCTCCGCGCCATGGGTGAGAGCAACCTCGTGGTCGGCCGGCGGCGCGGCATGGCCGGGCGCGCCGTGCTGCTGCGCGCCGCCGAACTCTACGGCGAACGGTTCGCCCGGCCGGGCGGCAGGGTGACCGCGAGCTTCGAGGTCCTGTTCCTGCACGGCTGGTCGCCGCATGCCTCCCAGCCCAAGGCGCTCAAGCCCGGCAGCGCCGCGCAGCGGCTGGCCGACGCCCTGGGGACTTCGGAACTGAGTGCCGGCGAAAAAGTGGAACGGAGCTAGACAGTGCCAGCGGTGAAACTCTCGTTTGGCGGCCTGGTGGCCCAGAGCTTCGGGTTCGTCTTCGCCAATTTCAGCCTGTTCTTCCATCTCGTGACCATCCCGTGGATCGCCTCGCTCGTGATCCGGCTGCTGGGATCGACGATGAGCCGCGACTCGCTGATGCCGATGCTGATCGAGAAGGCCGCCGACATGATTCCGACGGTCATGTTCATGGTGGCCTGGCAGCGCGTCGTGCTGCTCGGGCCCAATCGTGTCGGCCGATTGCCGGGGCTCGGCTGGTCGCCGCGCGAGACCGCCTTCCTGCTCCACCTCATCAAGATCGGCGGCTTCACCTTCGTCCTGCTCGCCGCCTTCGTGCTGGCCCTGGGCAACATCGATCCCGAGAGTCTGGCTGCGGGCGCCGCGATCGATCCCGAGGTTGCGCGCCGGCAGGCGCTCGCCGCGCCGATCGGCGCCGGTTTCACCGTGTCGGTCGTGCTGGCGCTGCGCATCAGCTACGGACTCGCCGCGACGTCCGTCGACGAGCCCTTTTCGCCTCGCCTGTCATGGTCTCACAGCCGCGGCAACGCCTGGACGATCATCGGCGTGCTGTTCCTGATCTTTTTCTCGAGCGCCCTCGTCACCACCATGGCGACCCTGGTCGTGCTCAGCCTGGCGCGCGGCGTGCTGGGCGCCGGCGAATCGGCGGCCGTGATCACCTGGACGGCGGCGATCCTGGTCTCCTATGCCGGCACCGCGGTGGCCGCGACCGCGCAGGCGCTGATCTTCCGCGACCTGCTGGGCTGGCGCGAGGGCGCGCCCCTTCGGGCTATTGAGCAGCGCTGACCTTCAGACTCCTCTCCCCCTAGCGGGGTAGAGGAACATGAAAGGTCAGAGCAAATCGCGCAGCAGGCCGACCAGCGGGACGTCTGCGGGTGGCATCGGGTACTTCCCGAGTTCCATGGGAGCGACCCATTTCAGGGCCTGGCCCTCGCGCGCCTGGGGCGTTCCGTTCCACTTGCGGCAGGCGAAAACCGGCATCAGCAGGTGGAACTTGTCGTAGCCATGGCTGGCGAACGCGATCGGCGCCAGGCAGCTCGTCGACGTCTCGATACCCAGCTCTTCGTGCAGCTCGCGGACCAGCGCCTGCTCCGGCGTCTCGCCCGGCTCGACCTTGCCGCCGGGAAATTCCCAGAGCCCGGCCATCGACTTGCCGGCCGGGCGCTGGGCAATGAGGACGCGGCTGTCGACATCGACCAGGGCGACGGCCGCCACCAGCACGAGCGGCCGCTCGCCGAGCGGCGGCGGTCCGCCCGGACACTCGTCGTCGAAGCCGCCCATCAGGAGCGGTAGCTGCCGTTGATGTCGATGTAGCCGTGCGTGAGATCGCAGGTCCAGACGGTGGCGCGGCCGCGGCCGATACCCAGGTCGATGTCGATCACCACGTCGGAGCCCTTGATGTGCTGGGCGACAGGCGCCTCGTCGTAGTTCGGCACGACCTGACCCTGGTCGGTGATGCGCACGCCGCCGATCGAGATGCGAAGCTTGTCGCGGTCCGCCCGCTCGCCCGACTTGCCGACCGCCATGACGATGCGGCCCCAGTTGGCGTCCTCGCCGGCGATCGCGGTCTTGACCAGCGGCGAGTTGGCAACCGCCAGGCCGATCTTTCGCGCCGCACCGTTCGACGAGGCGCCGCCCACGTTGATGGTCACGAACTTGGTGGCGCCCTCGCCGTCGCGCGCGAGCAGCTGCGCCAGTTCGATCATCACCTCGTCGAGGGCACGCTTGAAATCGACCAGAACGGGGTCGTCGGCCTCCTCGATCGGCGCATGCCGCGCCGCCCCCGTCGCAACCATCAGGAAGGTGTCGCTGGTCGAGGTGTCGCCATCGACGGTCACGCAGTTGAGGGACTTGTCGGCCGCGTCCGACAGAAGCTTCTGCAGGACGGGACCCGGGATCTTGGCGTCGGTGAAGGCGAAGCCCAGCATGGTGGCCATATCCGGCGCGATCATGCCCGAGCCCTTGAGGAAGGCGTTCACCGTCACCGTGCGCTCGCCGATCTTGGCCTGACGCGTGGCGAGCTTGGGGAAGGTGTCGGTGGTCATGATGGCGGCCGCGGCGGACGACCAGGCGTCCTCCTTGCCCGACTTGATCAGGGTCGGCACCACGGCGGCGATCTTCTCCCACTCGAGCGGCTGGCCGATCACGCCGGTCGAGGCCATGAAGACCTCGTTGCGCGGACAGCCCAGCGCCTGGGCGATGGCCCGGGTCGATTCCTCGACCGCCTTGTCGCCGAGCTTGCCGGTGAAAGCATTGGCGTTGCCGGCATTGACCACGATCGCGCGGACCTTGCCGCGGGCCAGGTTCTTGCGGCACCAGTCGACGGGCGCCGAGCAGGTCTTGGATTTGGTCAGGACGCCCGCGATGGTCGCCCCGGCCGGCACCACGGCCAGCAGGACGTCGTCGCGGTCCGTGTAGCGCACGCCGGAACGCGCGACACCGAGCTTTACGCCCGCGATGCGGGGCAGCGTCGGCGTCGTCTTGGGCGCGAGCGGCGATATGGCGTGCTTAGCGGACATGTGTCTCCCCTCGGGCGCGACCGCGGAAAGCGGCCGGCCAGCGGCGGAGACTACACCAGAAACACCCTAAAACGTGAGTTTTAGTTGAGCCCTGGTCCTACTTAGGCGGCTGGGCCGGGGTCGCAGGCTTTGCCGGCGTCGCGGCGGGAGCTGCCGGCGCAGCCGGGGCCGCCTCCACCTTGGTGCCGTCCATGTTGAACTTTTCGATCTTGGAACCGGCGCGGATCTTGTCGAGCTGGGCCGTCACCGCCTCACGCGCCAGTTCCTCGCGGATCTGGTCGGAAAGCTCCTCCAGCGCCGGCGGCGGCGCCGTGCGGCGGTCGTCGATCTTGATGATGTGGTAGCCGAACTGGGTCTTGGTCGGCGTCTCCGAGGTCTGGCCCTTCTTCAGGTCGAAGGCGGCATCGGCGAATTCCTTCACCATGTCGGACTTCTTGAACCAGCCGAGATCGCCGCCCTCGGCACCGGACGCCTTGTCGGTCGACTTGTCCTTGGCGATCTTGTCGAAGGCCGTGCCCTTCTTCAGCTCGGCGATGATGGCCTTTGCCTCGTCCTCGGTGGCGACCAGGATGTGGCGCGCATGCACTTCGTCTTCCGCCGGCATCGACTTCAGGCGCTCCTGATACTTCTGCTGGATCTTCTCCAGGGTGACCAGGCGCGAGATCTCGCGCTGGATCCAGAAGTCCTGCAGGACCTGCTCCTCGACGAAGGCCATGCGCTTCTTGAACGCCGGGTCCTCGTTGGTCTTGGTCTTCTTGCCTTCCTGGACGACCAGCTTGCTGTCGATGATGCGCTCCAGCAGCGCCGGGAACACCGCCTGCAGCGGCATGGAGCGGTACTGCTGCGGCAGCGACTGCTGGGCGATCTCGAGTTCGGACAGGCGAACCTGCTGACCGTTCACGATGGCGACGACCGGGTCCTTGATCGCGGCCGGCGCGGCGGCAGCCGGCGGCTTGGCGGGGGCGGCCGCGGGCGGCTTGGCCGGCTGGCCGGCCGGCGGGGTCTGGGCCAGGGCAGGACCCGCGACGAGGGCGACCGCGCCACTCAGGAGGGCGAGGCGCAGGGAACGCAGGTCAAGACTCATGGCGGACTCCAGCAGATTCATTCGTTGCGAAAGGCGCAAACCGTTTACACAGGCCCCATTGGACCAAGCAAGCGCCGCCTCCCCGGCGAGGTGCCTGATGGCCTTGAATTGCGGCACTTTTTCGTGAGTACCGCGTCCATGTCGGGGCGATGACGTTTGGGCGTCTGCCTTTCGGCACGCCTGCGATGGTCCGCTGCGTTGACACTCTACCGGCCGCTCTCTATCTCTGATGGCAAGGGCGGGCCACTGAGCCCGCCTAAGTCATTAGAATATCGAGGTTTTCCATGCTTGGCGCGCTTGCCCGGACGCTCTTCGGGACGGCCAACGACCGGATCGTCAAAGGCTTCGACAAGCCGGTGGCGAAAATCAATGCGCTTGAGCCCGAGATGGTCAAGCTGTCCGACGAGCAGCTGAGAGGCAAGACCGTCGAATTCCGCGAACGCCTGGCCAAGGGCGAAACGCTCGACGACCTCCTGCCCGAGGCCTTCGCCACGGTGCGCGAGGCGGCCAAGCGCACCCTGGGTCAGCGCCACTTCGACGTCCAGCTCAAGGGCGGCATGGTCCTGCATCAGGGCAAGATCGCCGAGATGAAGACCGGCGAAGGCAAGACGCTGGTCGCCACGCTCGCCGTCTATCTCAATGCCCTGCCCGGCAAGGGCGTGCACGTCGTCACCGTGAACGACTATCTGGCCCGCCGCGACGCCGAATGGATGGGCCGGGTCTACACCTTCCTCGGCCTCACGGTCGGCATCATCGTGCACGACCTCGACGACGAGCAGCGCAAGGCCGCCTATGCCTGCGACGTCACCTACGGCACCAACAACGAGATCGGCTTCGACTACCTGCGCGACAACATGAAGTATCGGCTGGACGCGATGGTCCAGCGGCCCTTCAACCATGCCATCGTCGACGAGGTCGATTCGATCCTGATCGACGAGGCGCGCACGCCGCTGATCATCTCAGGCCCGGCCGAGGATTCGTCCGAGCTCTACCGGCGCGCCGACACGGTGATTCCCCGGCTGAAGCCCGAGCATTTCGAGAAGGACGAGAAGAACCGCACGGTCGTGCTGACCGATGCCGGCATCGAGGCGGTCGAGGACACCCTGCGTACCGACGGGCTGCTGGCCGAGGGGATCAGCCTCTATGCGCCGACCATGGTGTCGGTGCTGCACCACGTCACCCAGGCGCTGCGCGCCCACAAGCTGTTCAGCCGCGACGTCGACTACATCGTGAAGGACGGCCAGGTCGTCATCATCGACGAGTTCACCGGCCGCATGATGCAGGGCCGCCGCTACTCCGAGGGCCTGCACCAGGCGCTGGAGGCCAAGGAGCAGGTCGAGATCCAGCGCGAGAACCAGACGCTGGCGTCGATCACCTTCCAGAACCTGTTCCGCATGTACCCCAAGCTCTCGGGCATGACCGGCACGGCGCTGACCGAGGCCGCGGAATTCTCCGAGATCTACAAGCTCGAGGTGGTCGAGATCCCGACCAACGTGCCGGTCGCCCGCAAGGACGCCGACGACGAGATCTACCGGACGCTGGGCGACAAGACGCGCGCCATCGTCAAGCTGGTCGGCGAATGCCGGGCGCGCCAGCAGCCGATGCTGGTCGGCACCGTGTCGATCGAGAAGTCCGAGGGGCTGTCGGAGGCGCTGAAGAAGGCCGGCATCCCGCACCACGTGCTGAACGCCCGCTTCCACGACCAGGAAGCCCAGATCGTGGCCCAGGCCGGTCGTCCGGGCTCCGTCACCATCGCCA
>LNFM01013254.1_pt1 | contig 10560 bp, 10 predicted proteins | sample 596031 | NCBI WGS metagenome assembly LNFM01 (sample SAMN04254537, study PRJNA301005) | activated carbon metagenome | isolation source: dual media filters at the Ann Arbor, Michigan drinking water treatment plant | place: USA: Ann Arbor | reverse complement strand
CTCGGTGACGAATGCTTCGTTGGACGACATCACCACGGTCTGCGGCGCGCCGTACGCGAAGTACATCTCCTGGTTGCCGTCCTTCACGTGATAGAGCGAGCGATCCGCGAGCGACTTCACCGTCAGCGAGCCGCCCCCCTTCCCCACCATCGAGCGCACGCACGACGCGAGATCCGCCTCGGGCAGGCCGCCGGTGGCCACCATCAACACGGGGCCGGTGCCCATCGGCTTGCCCGCGGGCGCCGGGCCGAGCGCGAGCATCACGTACTTCACCTGCGTCAGGAGATCGAGCTTGCAGGCATCACGAACGTGCGCCCACTTGGTCGCGAACGGTCCCTCGCGCAAGAAGAGCTGCTCGACCGCCTTCTTCACGAGGGGCGACGCCGAAAGCTTCTCGACGTTCGCCCCCACGACGACCTCCGCCGACACGGGCACGGCCGCGAGACCGGTGATCTCCGGCGGCGGCGCCTTCTGCTTCTCGGCGCCCTTGCCGCACGCGGCGGCGAGCACCAATCCGAGGGCGAGCAGCGCTCGATCGATCCGCGCTCGGCTCACATCCCGCCAGCCATCATCTGAATCATCGGGAGCAGCTGGGCCGCCATCTGCTTGATCTGGGCCGGCGTCATCGCCACCTGCATGCGGACGTCCGGGCCCTCGGCCGTGATCGACGCGGTCGTCGCCATGCCGCCCTGCTTGAGACCGTCGGCCTGGCCAGCGAAGTCCTTCGCGAACTTGGCGGCGCTCGCGTCCGACTCGGCACGGATGCGCGTGTCGATCGACAGGTTGTCGGCGATGTTGATCGCACCGAACACGCTCTTCGGCTTGATGCCGATGAAGCCACCGGCCTGCTCGAGCGCCGACAGCTTGCCGTTCACGAAGAACCAGATCGACTTGCTCGTGTCGAGCTTGCTGTACATGTCCACGAACGCGGGGGACGACTTCAGCGCCGACGTCCCGGCCGCCGCGCCCTTCACCGCCGACTCGCTCGCGTAGCTACCGGTGCCGACGATCATCGTCGAGTTGTTCACGAACGTGAGCACGCCGTTGTTGCCGCGATTGGTGACGGTGACGAAGTCGCCGTTCTTCGTGTACGTGATGCCCTCGGCCTCGAGCTTGGCCTTCATCTTGTCGATGCACTCGAGCGTCTTGGTCTTCTCGAGCCCGTGCACGATGAAGATAGCGTCGAACGAGCTGCCGCTCATGCCCTTGGCGCCGAGCGAGACGCTGCTGATGGCCGACTTCGGATCGAAGCCGCAGGTGGCGTTGATGTCGGCGATCTGCGCCGCCGCGTCACCCGATGCGATGCGCGGCTCGACGTACTCCTTGTAGAGCGCGCTGGTCTGCATCTGCTTGACGTTCACGCCGGCCACGATCATCGAATCGGCGGGCAAGAGCGCGAGGTCAGCGGCGTCGGCGCCGCCGCCGGCGCCGGCCGGGGCTGCGTCCTTGCTACCGCACGCGGCAGAGATCACGACCGATGCGAGGAGGAATCCGCGGAGCATGGGACGCATGGGTCGGCTTATAACACCCCGTGTTAGGGTGCGCCATGCCCTGGATTCGACACAGGTTACGCGACCAAGACGTGTGGGCGCGCGTCGATGCTGCCGGCGAGCTCATCCCCGACAGCACGGGGCGCGTCGAGGTCGTCTACAAGGCCGAGGCGGGCGCGAAGGTCTACCGCGCCAGCGCGCGCAACCTCTCCGGCAAGGCCGGTGATCCCGTCGAGTTCGCGGCCGGCGATCCCGTGCCGGAGAAGCCGAAGCCCGGCGCCGACGCCACGCCGGCGAACGCCCCCGCCAACGCCATCCACGTCTGGACCGACGGCGCGTGCACGGGAAACCCCGGCCCAGCGGGACTTGGCGTCGTCATCATCGAGGACGGTCAACACCGCGAGCTGTCGGAGTACCTCGGCGAGGGCACGAACAACATCGCCGAGCTGATGGCGATCTTCCGGGGCCTCGAAGAGGTCAAGGACAAGCAGCGCCCCGTCTACGTCTATTCGGACAGCGCATACTCGATCGGCCTCCTGTCGAAGAACTGGAAGCCCAAGGCGAACGTCGAGCTCGTCGGCAAGCTGCGCACGCTCACCAAGCAGTTCCCGCAGCTCTCCTTCGTGAAGGTCGCCGGTCACGCGGGCGTGGCCTTGAACGAACGTGTCGACGAGCTCGCGCGCAACGCCGTCGTGCGCCGCCGCTGACTACTGATCTCGCTGCGTCGTCGTCGCGATCTCGGCGAGCGTCGCGAAGTCACGTGTGCGGGCGAGCCCGTCGAGGATGCGGCTCAAACGCTCGAGCTTCTCGTCGATCGGCAGCCGCAGATCGGGCTGCCGCGCCACGAGCTCGCCGGGGATGCCGTCCCGGTCGGCATCCGCGAAGTCGATCCCGTGCAGCTCGAAGTTGAAGAACTCGCGGCGCGCCATGCCGGCGAGGATGCGATCGCGCGCGAACGCCGGCGCGACCAGCAACGACGTCCCGATGGCGGGCAAGCGCAACGTTGGGGTGACCGCGATCGGCAGCTCGACCAGCGGCGCCTGCCCGCGACGCCACGGCGCGGTCATCGCCGGGCGGTACGGCTCCCCGGGTGCGGTCAAGGCGCGCGGGTTGGTCATCACCGCCCCGCTCGGCCGGCGCACCGCGACGAGCGCGGCCATCACCGCCGCCTTCGCCAGGTAGTACCCGGGCGCGGGAAAGATCGACGAGTCGTAGCGGTAGCTCCGCGCGGCGAGGCTGTCCATCATCGCCGGCGACACGTCGTAGCCGGGGGCGCGGAAGCCGCGGGTGGGCTGACTCGTGATCGCGCGCAGGACGCGGTCGCAGCTCGCGATCTCGGCGTCGATCTCGCCGGGGGCGAGGCGGGCGAGCTCGTACGGGTGCGAGTACGAGTGATTGCCGAGCTCGTCGCCCGCCTCGTGCAGGGCACGCAACCGCGCCGCGTTGGCCTTGCGCGCCTCGCGGTCGGGGAGCACGGCATCGACATCCACATCGCGTCCGACCACGAACCACGTGACGTGGAGGCCTCGCTCCGCGAACAGCGCCGCCGCCCGGGGCAAGGCGCGCTCGAGGATCGAGTGCATCAGCTCGCCGGGCGCGGGACCGAGCCCGTGGATCCGGTAGTAGCAAGCGATCGGATCGAGATCGATCGAGACCGCGCAGCGCATGACCTAGGGTTTACCGCCGAAGCGGATCACGTAGGTCAGCTTGGCGAGGCCGCGCAGCACGTTCGGGACGCGCTTCATGAGGTTGATCGCGGGCGGCCGCTTCTCGTGCAGCTTGATCGGAATCTCGATCACGCGCAGGTCGGCACGGCCCGCGCGGATGACCAGCTCCGACGCGAAGAGGTCGCGATCGATCACGCACTCCTCGACGATGGGCAGCAGGGTCTCGCGGCGGAAGCACTTGAGGCCGTGGGTGTCCGTGCCGCGGAAGTCGAGCGCGACCCGCAACATGCCGTTGATGACCTTCGTGGCCGCGCGCCGGAACAGCGGACGCTCGTCACTCGCGCCCCTCATGGCCTTGCTCCCCACGACCATGTCGCAGTCGCGGTGAAGCAGGTGCTCGAGGGCGCGCCGGTGAAAGTCCGGATCGCAGAGGTCGATCTCCTCGCAGATCACGTACGTGCCGGTCGCCTCCATGATGCCGCGGCGCAGGGCCTTGCCGTAGTTCGGCTCGCCCAGCGAGAACGTACGGACGTGCGGCATCTCGGCGGCGAGGTGCTCCGCCAGCTCGACGGTGCGGTCCTTGGAGCCGTTCTCGGCGAGGATGACCTCGAACGTCAGCTCGGGGGCCCGCAGCGCCTGGGCGACTCCTTGGAGATTTCCGAGGAGCTCGGTGACCGCTTCGCGGAGGATGCCTTCCTCGTTGTAAACAGGGATCACGATCGAGACGTCGGGCACGGGACGCCTCTCTTATCACGTAAAGCGTTCGCTCTGGCCCGCGGCCAAGACGCGAACGTGATCACGGACCCCGCGCGTCTTCGCCAGCTCGATCAGCCAGCGGGCCGGTTCATCCAGCTCCTCGTAGGAGAGCGCGAACGCACCGTGGTGAATGGGCACGAGCATGCGGGCCCGCAGGTCCTCGAACGCGTACAGCGCGTCCAGCGGCGACATGTGACGCGCCCGGAACGACGCCGGCACGAAGCCGCCGATGGGCAGGCAGGCGACGTCAGGCGCGAACTGTTCGCCAACGTGGGCGAAGCCCGAGAAGTAGCCGCTGTCGCCGCACAGGTACACGGACGGGCCGGCGCCACGCACGACATACGACAGGCCACGCGCGAGGTCGCTATCGCCGTGGGAGGTGGCGGCGGCCGTCACCGTCACGCCGCGGAGCGAGAGGTCGGTCCCCGGCTGGAGCTCGACCACGCGCGCGAAGCCGAGGTCCTCGAGCCAGCTCGCGGTACCGGCAGGCGCCACGATGGTCGCCGAGCGGGGGAGCTGCTTCAGGGTCGGCAGGTGCAGGTGATCGGCGTGGCGATGCGAGATCAGGACGAGGCCCACTTCGGAGAGATCGGTGGCGGCGAGGCCGGGCTCGACCGCGCGACGGATCCCCCCGACCCAGCGGCCGAGCATGGGGTCGAACACGATGCCGAGGTCGTGGTAGCGCACGAGCACCGTCGCGTGCCCGCCGAACGTGACGGCGACCTGCCCCTCGGAGATCGTTGGCGGCGGCTCGAACTTCGCGGGGCGTGGCGCGCGGAACCAGCGCGCGAACCAGTGCCCGAGCAGGCTCCGGTAGCGGCGCACGGAGAGCTCGCGATGGAGCTTCGATAGCTCCGCGGCCCGCGCAGTCAGCTCCCCAGCCATGAACGCACTGTCGCCTGGGCTTTTCGTCGGGCGCAAGTCGGCTTACGTTCTCGCGCCCCGCATGCAGGCCGTCGTCGCTGTCATCGACCGCATCGCGAGCGCCCTCCGGCGCGGTCCGATCGCTCTCGGTAGCGTGGTCCTCCTCGGCGGAATCGTGCTGTTTCTCGGGCTCTCGGGCCCGGGTCTGTGGGACCCGCAGGAGCGCTCGCTGGCCGACACCATCGCCCCGCCCCTCCCCGCCGCGGCGCCGCCCAAAGCCGAGCCCGCGCCCGCGCCGGGGCAGTGCCGCAAGGTCGCGCCGCCCGAGGCCCAGGCCCGGACGCTGACGAAGGCCGCCGTCGTCGCTGGCCGCGACACGATCGCCGACTCCGACCTCGGACGCCGGCTCCCGCTCGCGATCCTGGGCTTTCTGACCGTGCTCGCCGCGGCCGGAACCGCGCTGCGGACCGGGGGGGCGCGCGCCGGAGCGATCACGGGCGTCGTCCTGCTCGCGATGCCGCTGCTCGCCCTCCAGTCGCGCATGTTGACCTCGGAGATCGGGACGGCGGCCGGCGGGGCGCTCCTCATCTATGGGCTCGTGGCGCTGAGTCGACCGCGCCGTGGCCTGTTCCTCGTGCCGGATCTGGCGCTGTCGGCGGTTGCCCTCGCGGCCGGAGCGTATCTCGCGTTCCGCGGCGGCGGCGTGCTCCTCGGTCTCGTGCCTGCCGTCGGGGCGGTCGCGGCCGCGGGCGGCCTCGGGGTCCCGGCGGTCGTGGCGATCGTGAAGCGCCGACCGCTCGCCGAGCACATCCCCGCACTGCTCGCGACGCTCGTCGCCGGCGCCCTCCTCGCCCTCCTCGCGTACCAGCTCTACTCGATCAAGCCGCCCATGGAGGCCGCCGGCATGATGCCGGCCGCGCGGCAGGTCGCCGGGCACGCCGTCGTCCCCGATGCTTGCTACTCGTGGGCGCTCGGTGGGGTCTGGAAGTACGAGGACGACCTTCGCTACATCTTCGACTCGACGTTCGAGCAGATCGCCTACGGCACCTATCCATGGGGCATCCTCGGCGTGGCCGCGATGGCCAGCCTCGTTCGGGACGCTCACGAGACCCGGCGCCGCATCGGCGCGCTGTGCATCGCGTGGGCGGGCGGGGCGTGGATCGCGTGCGAGCTGTTCCAGCGCAAGACGGCGACGCCGACGATCTGGGGGGCCTTCCCGGCGCTCGCGATCGCGATCGGCGTGTGGGTCGAAGGCGCGCTCGAGCGGCGCGAGGCGCTCCAGGCCGAGGACGCTTCCGACGAGCGTGCGCCGGGCGGAGCGCCGCGGGCGAATGGCACCGCGCTCATCATCGGTGTGTTCGTCGTGGCGGCGGCGCTCGTGTTCGGCAAGGACATGCAGACCTTCACGCAGAAGCTCACGTCGATCGTCGCCGGCGGCGAGGTCACCTACCCGGTCGCCTCCAAGCTGCTCGGCCTGAAGACGCGCCTGTGGGTGCTCCTCCTCGGCTTCGCGACGACGATGTCGTTCGCGATCGCGCTCGCCGCCTGGCGCCCCGGGGCGTCGCGGCTCGCCCGGCGCTGGCGTCAGGTCGCGACGCTCATGGCGATGACGAGCTTCCTCCTCACGATCGGCCTCGGCATCTTCTGGGCGCACGGCTGGCACCGCCGGCTATCGGTTCACCTGTCGGTGAAGACCCTGTTCGACACCTATCATCGCCTGCGCAAGGACGGCGATCAGCTCGTGCTGATGGGCGACTTCGGCAAGGCCCCGCAATCGTACTCGAGGGAGAAGCCGGAGCTGCTGCAGAACCGGGCGCAGGTGGTGGCGGCGCTGAAGCGCACCAACCGCGTCTTTGCCATCACGCCGCTCGCCCCGACGGAGAGTTGCGCCCTTCACCGCGACATGGGCGAGACGCCCTACTTCGTCATCGACGATCGCAGCCTGAAGAACATCCTCGTCTCGAACCGGCTGGATGGGGCCGTCGATCGCAATCCGCTGCGCAAGCTGATCCTGCGCGCGCCGCCGGAGAAGATGTCGGCGCGACCGTCCGGCAAGGTCGTGTGGGACCGCAAGATCGAGCTCGTCGGGTGGGATCTGCCGGCGAAGGTCGAGCGCGGTCAGCCGTTCGAGCTGGTCACCTACTACAAGATCCTCGCCGACGTCCCCGGTAACTGGACGGCGCTGATGCACGTGGACGGGCCGGGCGGACGCATTCGCGGCGGCGACCACAAGCCGATCAAGGATCGCTGCCCGACAGGCACCTGGAAGGCCGGCGACTACATCGTCGATCGCCACACGATGACCACGAGCGGCGGCAGCTACGCGACCGGCTCCTACGAGGTGTGGATCGGCTTCTTCACGGGCAGCTCGCCGAACTTCCGCAACATGACCGTCAGCGAAGCGCCCGAGGGCATGCGCGACGCCAACGACCGCGTGAAGATCACCAAGCTGCAGCTCCAGTGAGCGACCCCGGGCGGCCGCCGCAGGGCGCGCCGTGTTGTTGATTGACGGCCAGATGAAACGCGGGCTATGACGCCCGGGTGATGGGACCGAAACGGGCCGAGGAGGCGGTGCTCGACGACGATGATCGTCGGCGCGCGCCACGCGTGCTCGTCAACGTCGAGGTCGACTACGCGAGCGAGGACAACTACCTCTTCGCGTACATCACGGATATCAGCGAGACCGGCATCTTCGTGCGCACCACCACGCCCGAATCACCGGGCACGCACCTGAACCTTCGCTTCAAGCCCGACGCGGGTGGCCCGATCGAGGTCGAGGGTCGGGTGATCTGGGTGAACCCGTACCGGCCCGGCGCGGCCGACAATCTGCACCCTGGCATGGGGATCCGGTTCGTCGAGCTCGAAGACGACATGAAGGATCGCCTGCTGGAGCTGGTGCGCCGGTTCGCGTACTTGTCGTAGCTTGACGGCATGACGATCCTTTGCGGCACGGACCTCAGCCCCGCGAGCATGGGGGCACTCGATGTCGCGCTCGTGATTGCAAAGAAGCGTGGCGGCACCGAGGTCGTCGTCGTGTACGTCGCGGACCCCGACGGCGCCGGTCAACACTCGGCCCGCGAGGACGCGCTGCTCGCCGCCCGCGAGAAGCTCGACGCGCTGCTCGCCGCGCACACGTTCGCCGGCGGTCCGACGCTACGTGGCGAAGTCGTCGTCGGGCCGCCCGACGAGACCCTCATCGCGATGGCGGAGACGGAGCACGCCGAGCTGATCGTCCTGCGCGCCAGCTCGACCGACAACACGTTCCTGCGGCTCGGCACGACGACCTCGAAGGTCGTGGCGCGCGCGACCGTGCCCGTCCTGATCGTTCGCGATCCGGAGCCGTGGCTCGCCTTCGGTCGTGGCGAGCGTCCGCTTCGCACGCTCATCGGCGTCGACGACTCGGCGGCGTGTGCCCTCGGCATTCAGTGGACGCAGGCGCTCCGGGCGACCGGCCCCGTCGATGTGGTCCTCGGCGCCGTCTACTACCCCGACGATGCCGCGGCGCGGTACGGCCTCGCTCCGGGGGCGATGGTCGATCGCGATCCGGAGGTCGAGAAGCTCCTCGAACGTGACCTGCTCCGCCGCTTCAACTCGGTCCACGGCGCGGCTGACGCCGGCGTGACCCCGCGAACGCTCCGCGGCCTCGGTCGGATTGGCGACCACATGATCGAGCTCGCGAAGGCGGAGTCGATCGATCTCATCGTCGTCGGCACGAACCAGAAGACGGGCTTCGGGCGCCTCGGGTCCGTCTCCTCGGTGATCGCGAACGACGCCCCGCAGTCGGTCGTGTGCGTGCCGCCGCAAGCCCACGTCGGCACCCACTCGATCCCGGTCTTCCAGACGGCGCTCGTCGCCACCGACCTCTCCGACTTCGCGAACCGCGCCGTCCCGTACGCCTTCGCGCTGGTGCCGACAGGCACCGTCCACATCATCCATGTGGCGAAGAAGGACGACGAGCTCGACGAGGCGGCGATCCGCCAGTCGCTCGCGGCGCTCTCGCCGACGCTGCCGACCGCAGGCGCCGCGCGCTCGGTCGTCACGCATATCGTGCGCGGCGACGATGCCGCCGCCTGCATCGCGCAGACCGCCGCCCGCCTCGGCGTCGATGTCATCTGCATCGCCTCGCACGGCCGCTCGGGCCTCACCCGCGCGCTCGTTGGCTCCGTCGCGGACCGCCTGCTGCGCGAGACCCGTCTACCGGTCCTCGTTCTCCGCCCGTCCTGATCCGCAGACGTGGCCCGGCGTGCCTCCGCCCCGCAACGCGAGGCGCACGCCGGGCCGGAACTTGTCAGCGCAGGTGCCGCCCGCTATCGCGCAACTTTGATAGCCCGCGCACCTCGAGCTGGCGGATGCGCTCGCGCGTCAGGTTCGTGATCAGCCCGATCTCGTCCAGCGTGCTGCTCCCCCGCTCCGCCACATCGAGCGCACACGTGTCGTTCAGCTCCCACGGCTCGAGGTCCGGGAAGTTCAACTTGATGCTCCCCGTCACCGGGTTGATGTCCAGGTACAGGTGGTGCTTGCACGACACCCACGGGCACGGCCTCGCCTCGTCACGACACGCCGCCCTCGTCCGCGGCCGCTCCGCCCCCTCCGCCTCCCCCAACCCGATCTCGGCGAAATCAAGTCCCGCCTCCTTCGCCCCCTCCCGCAACACCGCCCGCGTCAACCGCTTCACCGCGATCGTCTTCCCGCGCGGCCTCGTCCTCCGCCGCGCCCGCACCTTCCGGCTGACCGCCGGCACCCCTTCGACGACGGCCACCCACTCGATCGTTGCGGCCTCGTCCTCGAACTCACCATCAGCGCTCATCGAGTCCCCCTCATTCGCGCAAAACTTCCAGTTGCGCTCACCCTATTCTCCGCGTGATCGACCGCGCAAGATCTCGGCACAACTTCGTCACTCCCGCGACGCGGAGAGATCTCGGCGAAAACAAGACGTAGGTGCGATCTTATGCGACAGATCGCACCCATGACTCGCAACGCCTGGGGAGGCGCGCGAGCTGGGGCTGGTCGCCGCGCGCGGGGACCCATCGCCAGCGAGCCGCACAAGACACGTCGCTCGTTCGTCAACGCGCAGGTCCGCATCGTGGCCCGCGTCACCAACGGGCTATCGCTTCGAAGGGGGGCCGAGCGCGCCGCGATCGGCGCGGCCATCGAGAAGGCCGCGCAGCGTCACGACTTCGCCGTCTTGTCGGTGGTGATTCGCTCGAAGCGACTCGAGCTCGTCGTCGCCGCCGATCATCACGTGGCCCTCGCCCGCGGGATGCAGGGGCTGCAGGTCTCGGCCGCCAAGCGGATCAACGCGGCGGTGGGACGGAGCGGCGTCGTGTTTCCGGATCGCTATCGCATCGTCGGGACGACCGCATCGCGCCGCACAACCTCGGCTCGGCCGGCACCGTCACGGCCGGTGGTGCAGCAGCACGTGGTGAACCAGGGGAGCCCGTTCGCGTCGGGGCGGGGGGCGGTTTTGAATTCGCCGAGATTGAAGAAGGGGCGGGATGAGCAGCCGACGCTTGGGCGGATCGCGTGGATGGCGGTGACGAATCCGCGGCGGAGCTGGTGGTTATGAGCGGCCGATGATGCGGACGCGGCTGCGGATGCGAGCGCCGATGGAGAGGTCGAGGGCGCGCTGGACGGCGAGCTTAAGGGGGACCAGGTAGCGACCGTCCTTGGGGAAGAGGGCGGTGGTGAAGTCCGTGGACCGGATGGTGACGCTGACGGGGATCTGGCCCCAGTACTCGATGCCGCGCGCGAGCTCCTTGATGGCGGCGGTATGCCCGGGGGGC
>LNFM01013252.1_pt1 | contig 10562 bp, 9 predicted proteins | sample 596031 | NCBI WGS metagenome assembly LNFM01 (sample SAMN04254537, study PRJNA301005) | activated carbon metagenome | isolation source: dual media filters at the Ann Arbor, Michigan drinking water treatment plant | place: USA: Ann Arbor | reverse complement strand
GAGGGTTTCCTGTCGGCCGCCAGACGGGCGGCGGTGCAGGGCTTCGAGGGCAAGTGGGTGATCCACCCGTCGCAGATCGAGCCCGGGAACGCGGTCTACACGCCGACAGAAGCGGAAGTGCTGCAGGCACGCCGCATCATCGATGCCATGCATCAGGCCCGGCAGCAAGGCCTCGGCGCGGTGTCGCTCGATGGCCGGCTGATCGACACGGTCAACATCCTGATGGCCGAAAACCTGCTTGCCAAGGCCGAGGCGATTGCCGCGCGCTGAAATCATCACCGCGCGACACCGACTCCACATCACGGACACGACATGCCCTCCGACCTCGACATCGCGCAGCGCGCCACGATGCAGCGCATCACCCGGGTGGCCGAGCGCATCGGCATTCCCGAAGACGCGCTCGAACCCTATGGCCACTACAAGGCGAAGATCTCGCTGGAATACCTCGACAGCCTGAAAGGCCGCCACGACGGCAAGCTGATCCTGGTTACCGCCATCAGCCCGACGCCCGCCGGTGAAGGCAAGACCACCACCACCGTCGGCCTGGGTGATGCGTTGAACCGCATCGGCAAGAAAACCATGATCTGTCTGCGCGAGCCGTCGCTGGGCCCGGTGTTCGGCGTCAAGGGCGGCGCGGCCGGTGGCGGGCACGCGCAGATCGTGCCGATGGAAGACATCAACCTGCATTTCACCGGCGACTTCCACGCGATTGCGGCCGCGCACAACCTGCTGTCGGCGCTGATCGACAACCACATCCATCACGGCAATGCGCTGCGCATCGACCCGCGGCTGATCGCCTGGAAGCGTGTCGTCGACATGAACGACCGAGCGCTGCGCAAGATCGTCGTCGGCATGGGCGGCACGGCCAACGGCTTCCTGCGCGAAGACGGCTACGACATCGTGGTGGCCTCGGAGGTGATGGCGATCCTGTGCCTGGCGCTGTCGCGTCACGACCTGAAAGCGCGCCTGGGGCGCATCATCATCGGCTACACCCAGGGAGAGCGCCAGCCGGTCTACGCGCGCGACCTGAAGGCGCAGGGCGCGATGGCCGCACTGCTGAAGGACGCGATCAAGCCGAACCTGGTGCAGACACTGGAAAACAACCCAGCCATCATCCACGGCGGGCCGTTCGCCAACATCGCGCACGGCTGCAATTCCGTCACCGCCACCAAGGCCGGGCTGAAGCTGGCCGACTACGTCGTCACCGAAGCCGGCTTTGGCGCCGACCTGGGTGCCGAGAAATTCATCGACATCAAGTGCCGCATGGCAGGGTTGCACCCCGCGGCCGTGGTGCTGGTGGCCACCATCCGTGCGTTGAAGTTCCACGGCGGCGTCAAGAAGGAAGACCTGAGCCACGAGAACCTGGCAGCACTTGAACAGGGCATCGTCAACATCGAGCGGCACCTGCGCAACATCACCGAGCACTTCGGCCTGCCGTGCGTGGTGTCGGTCAACCACTTCACCGCCGACACCGACGCCGAGGTCGCGCTGCTGAAGGGCCGCATCGAGGCGCTGGGCGCACGCTTCGTGGTGGCTCGACACTGGGCCGAGGGCAGCCGGGGTGCCGAGGCACTCGCACGAACGGTGGTTGAGCTGACCGAGAACTTCCATGGCCGCCATCAGTTCGTCTACCCCGACAGCGACACGCTGCAGGCCAAGATCACGGCCGTCGCCACCAAGATCTATGGCGCCGGCCAGGTCACCTTCACCGAAGCCGCGCGCAAGCAGCTCGACGAGTGGAATGCCGACTACGGCCACTTTCCGGTGTGCATGGCGAAGACGCAGATGTCGTTCTCGGCCGACCCGTCGGTGCGCGGCGCGCCGAGCGGCCACACGCTGAACGTCCGTGAGGTGCGGTTGGCCAACGGCGCCGGCTTCGTCGTCGCCGTGTGCGGCGACATGATGACGATGCCCGGCTTGCCCGCGGTACCTGCGGCCGAACGCATCGACATCGACGACGACGGGCGGGTTTCGGGGCTGTTCTGACGAGGGTCGCGCGTGGCCAGGCGCTCTGGCGCCGCAGCAACGGCATGATCGACATCAGCCGCATCCGAGGCGGCTGATCAAGCCGCGAGCGGTCGGGGGCTGGCACACAGTGCCCCTGACTTGGTCGCGGCGGCTGACTCCATCCGACAATACGGACTTGCTCTTGTGGCCCGACCCATGAATCCGACCCGCTCGCTTCATCACCGCCATGTCTCACGACGCTCGCTGGTTGGCGCTTGCGCCGCCGGTGTGGTGCTTCTGTCCAGTGGCTCTCCAGCGGTCGCGCAGACGCCAAAGAAGTTGCGGGTGGTGACCACCTTCACGGTGATCCAGGACATCGCCCAGAACGTGGCGGGGACCGCGGCGGTTGTCGAATCGATTACCAAGCCCGGCGCCGAGATCCATGATTACCAGCCCACACCGCTGGACGTGGTGAAGGCTCAATCTGCCGATCTCGTGCTGTGGAATGGTTTGAACCTGGAACGCTGGTTCGAGAAGTTCTATGACAACGTGAAGAACGTCCCCAGTGCTGTGGTCAGCGAGGGCATCGTCCCGATCGGCATCCGCGAAGGCCCTTACCTTGGCAGACCCAACCCGCATGCCTGGATGTCGACCTCCAGCGCGCTGATTTACGTGGCCAACATCCGCAAGGCGCTCGCTCATGCAGATCCGGCAAACGCCGAGGTCTACGCCAGAAATGCCGCCGCCTATTCAGAGCAGATTCGCGCCCTCGCGGAGCCACTGAAAGCCCGGCTTTCCAAGGTGCCTGAAGCTCAGCGCTGGTTGGTGAGCAGCGAGGGCGCGTTTGGCTATCTGACCCGCGACTTCGGCTGGCGGGAGGCCTATCTCTGGCCGATCAATGCAGACGAACAGGGGTCGCCGCAACAGGTTCGCCGTCTGATCGATCTGATTCGCAGGAATAAGATTCCTGTCGTCTTCAGCGAGAGCACGGTGTCGGACAAGCCTGCACGGCAGGTGGCGAAGGAAACGGGGGCTCGCTACGGTGGCGTCCTTTTTGTTGACTCGCTTTCGGCCAAGACCGGGGCCGTCCCGACCTATCTGAAGCTTCTCGAGGTGACCGTGGAGACCATTGCAAATGGCTTCGGCCAATGATCAGCCAGGTGCTGTCGTTCGGCCGATCGATGCTGAGCCTGACCAGTAGCGGAACGCGGGCGGGCTCGAGTTCCGGGGCTGCAGCGCCCGCGGCAGGGCTCCGTGTGACGGACATCTCCGTCGTCTATTCCAACGGCGTTCGGGCCATTGAAGGCGCCACTTTCGAGCTTGGCGGTTCATCGATCTGTGCGCTGGTCGGGATCAATGGTTCCGGCAAATCGACACTGTTCAAAACGCTGATGGGCTTCCTGACGCCGGCCAGCGGCAGCGTCGCCATCTCGGGGTTGTCGGTCAAGGAGGCCCTTGCCCGAGGACTCGTGGCCTATGTGCCGCAAAGCGAGGATGTGGACTGGACCTTCCCCGTGCTGGTTCGCGATGTGGTCATGATGGGACGCTACGGCCACATGAATGCCTTGCGAATCGCCTCAAGGACCGACCATGCGGCTGTTGCTGCCGCGCTCGATCGCGTGGGCATGAGCGGCTTCGCGGATCGGCAGATCGGGGAGCTATCCGGTGGGCAACGAAAGCGCGTCTTCCTGGCGCGGGCGCTGGCGCAGGAGGCCACGGTCATCTTGCTGGACGAGCCATTCACGGGCGTCGACGTCAAGACAGAAGACGCCATCATTGCCCTGATGCGCGGCATGCGCGATCGCGGCTGCCTGATGCTCGTGTCGACCCACAACCTGGGATCGGTTCCGAATTTCTGCGATCAGGTGATTCTCTTCAACCGCACGGTGCTGGCCTATGGTCCCACCGCAGCCGTCTTCACCGAGGACAACCTGGCCACCGCCTTTGGCGGTGTGCTGCGCCATATCCGTTTGGGCGGCCGCGATCTTCATGACGACGCCGATACGCGCTCCGTGACCGTGCTGACCGACGATGAGCGGCCCCTTGTCTTTTATGGCGAGAAGGCCGACCCCGCCATCTTCGACCGCGAACGCGAGGACAAGCAGTGATCGACCTTCTCCTGGAGCCGTTTCAATACGGCTACATGTTCAAGGCGATCTGGGTCAGCGCCCTGGTGGCTGGCGTCTGCGCATTCCTCTCGTGCTACCTCGTCATGAAGCGATGGGCGCTGATGGGCGACGCGCTTTCGCACGCGGTGGTGCCGGGAGTGGCCATCGCCTACCTCGTGGGGCTGCCCTATGCCGTGGGCGCCTTCGTCTCGGGATTGCTCGCTGCAGTTTCGATACTCGCCGTCAAACGCATCACGCTGCTGCGTGAAGACGCGGTCATCGGGATCATCTTCACCAGCCTCTTCGCATTCGGCCTTTTCCTGGTCTCGATGAACCCGACTTCGGTCAATCTGCAATCCGTGATCTACGGCAACATCCTTGCCATTGCTGACGAAGATGCAAATCAGGTGGTTTTGATCGCGGCCGTGTCCCTCGTGATCCTCGGCGCGAAATGGAAGGACCTGATGCTGGCCTTCTTCGATGAGGCACAGGCACGTATCGTCGGCATCAATCCGTTGCGTCTGAGCATCCTGTTTTTCGTGCTGCTGTCGGCCTGCACTGTCGCCGCATTGCAGACCGTCGGCGCCATCCTCGTGATTGCGATGGTTGTGACACCCGGAGCGACCGCCTACCTGCTGACCGACCGCTTCGAACGCATGATCATGCTGGCCGTCACGTTCGGTGTGTTGTGCGGCGGGCTCGGCGCCTATGCGAGCTTCTTTCTCGACGGCGCGACCGGCGGCCTGATCGTGGTGTTTCAAACGCTCGTGTTCCTTGCGGCGTTCGTTTTCGCGCCCAAACATGGGCGGCTGGCGACCTGGCGCAGGAGCGCTGCCCAACGTGCTGCGAGCACTGCGACATGAGCCTGCTCCATTGGTTCACCGAGCCCTTGACGCATGAGTTCATGCAACGTGGGCTCGTGATCGCTGTCCTGGTAGGCACGGTCTGCGCGCTGCTGTCGTGCTATCTCGTCCTGAAGGGCTGGTCGCTGATGGGCGACGCCATTTCACATGCCGTTCTGCCCGGCATCGTGCTCGCTTATCTGTGGTCCATCCCGCTGGTGCTCGGCGCGTTCGCTGCCGGTTTGATCTGCACCACAGGCTCAGCCTATCTGCGTGAGCATTGCCGCGTGAAGGAGGACGCCGTCATGGCGGTCGTGTTCTCGGGCATGTTCGCCCTGGGACTGGTCCTTTTCGTCAAGGTAGATTCCGATCAGCATCTGAATCACATCCTGTTCGGAAACATGCTCGGCGTGCGCTGGTCGGACGTGATCGAGACCGCTTTGATCGCCGCGCCGATCAGCGCCATCGTGATCGCCAAACGCCGCGATCTGCTTTTGTTCTGCTTTGACCCGGCGCATGCCCGGGCCATGGGCCTGCCGGTCGGCTTGTTGCACTACGGATTGCTGGCGTTGGTCGCTCTGGCCATCGTGGCGTCGCTCAAGGCCGTCGGGGTCATCCTGGTGATTGCCATGCTGATCACGCCGGGCGCCATTGGTTTCCTGCTCGCCAAGCAGTTCGGCATGTTGACCCTCATCGCCGTGGCAGCGGCCGTTTTCTCCTGCGTGATCGGAACCATCGCCAGCTTCCACCTCGACGCTGCGACCGGGCCGACGATCGTGATGGTTCAGACCGCGGTTTTCCTCGCGGCGCTGGCCCTGAGCCAGGCAAGAGCGAGTTATCGACGGCGTGCAAAGCGCTCTGTCGATCCAGTGAGCGCGTAGGCTCTTGAAGAAGATCGCCGTCATTTGTGCCCACAACGTCCGCAACAGCGGCATGTATTCCGTCGACCTGGGCGCACGACACTTCTTCGACAAGCTTGGCCTTGCGCACGACCTGTTCGTCACCCAGAAGCAATCCCGGCTCGGTGCATTGCGCCACCGACTGGTTCGATCGCTGGACGAGCTCCGTGGCTACGACACCATCGTCTACTGGGGCGACTTTCTCAACAACCCCATGTGGGGGCGAGCCGACTACGCCGTGCGGGACATCAAACGCCACGGCGTCGAGGACCTGAGCCAGGCGTATCAGAACTGGCAGCGCCTGTACCTGCCTGACCCATGCGCACTGCCGGCGTCGACACGGGTGCTGGCACTCGGGGGCTGCTTCATCGGCATGGAGGCCGCGCTGGTCGACGCCTCGGCGAACACGTCGCTTCGCCGATTTGTCCAGCGTAGCGAGGCGGTCATCGTGAGGGATCCTGCCTCATTGGGTCGGCTGTCTGCAGCAACCCAAGCCGATCCCCGCGTGAGTCTCGGATTCGACTGCGCCAGTCTGATGCGCAGCCGTGCGCCGGCGCAGTGGCGCGGGCCCTACTTCGCTTACAGCTTTGGACGCGCGCTGAAGGCCGAGAACGCAATCGATTTGGTACGACATGTCGAACGCTTGACGAAATTGCGCGGTGTGCCCATTCAGTGGCTGGGTCGGACATGGCCCAAGCGCTTTACGCATGCGCGGTTCGCCACCAACCTGGCAGTGATGCGACATGCCCGTTTCTGCCTGACCGACACCTATCACTTCGCCCTGAACAGCATGTCGCAGGGCAGCCTGCCGGTGTGCATCGTGCGCGACGAACCTCCCATCCCATCGACGCTGAACGAACTGAAGAAATCCGTGCTGCTTGGCATGGTGGGCCTCGATCACGCCGTGATTCACATCGCGGGGGAGACGAAGCTCGACGTGCCGGAGGCAGACCTCCTGCACGTCGCTCAGAAGGTCGTCGACACGGTCGGCGCGATCCCTGCCGGCAGCGATTGGCGTGCAGGTTACACGGATCGACAGCGTGCGTTCGAGGCTCAACTGCGGCAGCACTTCCTCTGACAGGCAGACTATCGGCGCGGCGCAGACAGCCTGTGACTGCAGTCCCTCTCGACACAAGGAGAACGATCTTGGGCATGGTTTTCTGGCTCGTACTGGCGATCCTGTCGGTGTATGGCGTGATCCTCTTCAACAGCCTGGTGAGCGTGAAGAACGCGGTGGCAAAAGCCTGGGCCAACATCGATGTGCTGCTCAAGCAGCGACACGATGAGCTACCCAAGCTGGTCGACACCTGCAAGCAGTACATGCAGCACGAGCAGGCCACCCTGGAGAAGGTGATCCAGGCACGCGCGCGGGTTGCCGATGCGCGCGAGTCGCAGAACATCGGCGCGCTCGGCTCCGCCGAGGGCGCCCTGCGCAGCGGCCTGGGCAGCCTGTTTGCACTGGTGGAGTCCTATCCAGAACTGAAGGCCAACGAACAATTCCTGCACCTGCAGTCGCGCATCAGCGGGCTCGAAAACGCCATCGCTGACCGACGCGAGTTCTACAACGAGAGCGTGAACATCAACAACGTCCGCATCGAGCAGTTCCCGGAGCTGCTGATCGCGAAGTGGTTCAAGTTCAAGCGATTCGAGATGCTGCAGTTCGCCAGCGAGCAACTGAAGGACGTGGACATCGGCCAGCGCTTCACCGCCTGACAAACATGGATTTGTCAGGGGTGATCGATGCGCCCCGTCTGGCCAGCCTGCGCGAGCGGCACACTCACCAGCTGGCCCTGATCGGCTATGCCCTGCTGGCAGGCTTGGGGCTGCATCTTGAGGAAGCTTCTGGCTGGACGATCTGCCTGTCGCTGATCGCCGCCCTCGGCCTGTTTGCCAGCACCGCCAGCTACCTGCGTGCGCGCGCGATTGCCGACATCGCCACCTCTCGCATCGGTTCTGCAGCCCAGGGCTATGTGGAAGTGATGGGCAAGGCCAAGGCAGATCCCAGCGAGCTGATATTCACCCCGTACAGCCACATCGCCTGCATCTGGTACCGCTATCGCGTGTACTCGCGGGAGGAGCCCCGAGGCGAATGGCGGCAGATCGACAGCGGATCGAGCCACACCACCTTCGAGATTTCGGATGGCACCGGTGCCTGCCGGGTCGACCCCGAGCACGCCGAAGTGATGGCGCCTGAGCAACGGGTGACGTATCGCGACGGCGACAAGCTGGTCGAGGAGATGCTGTTCGCCGGCAGCCTGATCTATGTGCTGGGCGACTACACCACCGTGCATGGTGGAGAAGCGGCATTGAGCGTCAGTGCCGATGTCAGCGCGCTACTCACCAGTTGGAAAAACGACCCCGTTCAACTCAAGAAGCGCTTCGACCTCGACGGCAACGGCGAGATTGATCTGCGTGAATGGGAGCTGGCGCGGCGACTGGCGACCAGAACGGTGGAGAAGCAGCACCGTGAGATACGCCAGCTGGGCGACCTCAACATCCTGCGGGCCCCTACCGACGGCCGCATGTTCCTGATCTCCACCCTGCCCCCGCACAAAACGCGACGGCGCTACCTGTGGTGGAGTGCCTTCCATCTGACTGTGGCCGTGCTGGCCTCGGGACTGCTGATTGGGTTGAACGGCTGACCCTCTGCGCACGGTCTGGCGAGGGGGATCGCGCGCCCTGTGTTCGCCAGTGCACCGACTCAGGGAGCGCAACAGGAAGCCAAGTCAGGTGCTGTGGGGCACGGTCTGCGTCGGGCACTTCTCGCGGATGCGACACAGCATGGCATGCCACGAGGTGGCGAAGCCATCGACGCCTTCGCTCTGCAGCTGTTCGGCCAGCGCCGTGTCGTCGACACCCTCACGGCGGAACTCCTCCAACACGGCATCGGCGTAGCCGCCATCGGCCGGCAGCACGGCACCGATGCGGCCGTGGTCGGCATAGGCCAGCAGCGTTTTCTCGGGCAGGGTGTCGATGGTGTCGGGTGCTGCCAGGGCCTGCACGTAAAGGGTGTCGGGCGCGGCCGGGTCCTTGCTTCCGGTGCTTGCCCACAGCAGGCGCTGCGGATGGGCACCGGCCTTGGCGAGTCGCTGCCAGCGGTCGGAGGCGAGCAGTTCTCGGTGCGCGCGGTAGGCACGCATGGCCATCGCGATGCCCAGGCGGTTATGCAACGCTGGCGCGATGTCTTCGTGCACCGCCGCGTCCCAGCGGCTGACGAACAGCGAGGCGACCGAGGCCACCCGAGGGTTCAGGCCCGCCGCCAGCCTGCGCTCCAGGGCGCGCAGGTAAGCCTCGGCGGCTGCCAGATAGTGCTCAGATGAAAACAGCAGCGTCACATTGACCGGCACACCAGCGAAGATGGCCTCTTCGACCGCAAGTACGCCCTGTGTCGTGCCGGGAATCTTGACGAACAGATTGGGCAAGCCGGCACGCTCATGCAGCCGGGATGCGGCTTGCACGGTGTGCGCTGCATGGTCGGCCAGGAGCGGCGACACCTCCAGCGACACCCAGCCGTCGCGGCCGGCCGTGGCATCGAAGGTCGGCCGGAACAGCCGGGCCGCTTCGGTCAGATCTTCCAGCGCCAGTTCGAAGAACAGCGCCTCGCCGTCCAGCCCGGTGCCGTGGAGCAGGCGGATGCTGTCGTCGTAGGCGTCGCCGGCAAAGGCGTGGTCGAAGATCGTCGGGTTCGACGTCAGGCCGGTGATCGAGAACTCGTTGATATAGCGCTGCAGCGTGCCGCTGCGCAGCAATGGGCGGCTGATCTGGTCGAGCCAGAGGCTTTGCCCCAGCTCGTGCAACTGGCGTGTGTGTTGATTCATCGCGTCACCTCGCTACTCATGCCGCAGCGCCTCGATCGGGTCCATCCGCGCTGCACGGCGCGCCGGGAAGTAGCCGAACAGCACGCCGATGGCGGCCGAGAACAGCAGCGCCAGCAGGTTGATGGCCGGGTCGAACACATAGGGCACAGCCATCACGCCCGACAGCACCCAGGACGCGCCGGTGGCGATGACGATGCCCACCAGCCCGCCCAGCGCTGACAGCACCACTGCCTCGATCAGGAACTGAAGCAGAACCTCACTCTCGAGCGCGCCCACCGCCAGCCGCAGCCCGATCTCACGGGTGCGCTCGGTCACGCTGACCAGCATGATGTTCATGATGCCGATGCCACCGACCAGCAGGCTCACCGCGGCCACAGCGCCAAGCAGACTGGTCAGCACGCCCATCGTGCTCGACAGGGTGTCCGCCAGTTGCTGGGTGTCGAAGATGTTGAAGTTGTCGTCGTCGTTCGCGGCCAGATGGCGGCGTTCGCGCAGCAGCTGGTGCAGGCTGGCCTTCAGCGGCGCGCTGTCGCTGCCGTCCTGCATCGACACCAGCAACAAGCCGACCTTGCGGCTGCCCGTCACACGCCGCTGCAACGTGTGCAGCGGCAGCACCACCGTGTCGTCCTGGTCGCCCATGCCGCCCTGCCCCTTGGCCGCCAGCACACCGATGACGTCACAGGAAAACTGCTTGACGCGCAATTGCTGGCCAAGGCCGGTGTCGCCGACCGCGCCTCCCCAGAGCTCGCGCCGCACCGTCTCGCCGATGATGCACACCGCCGCGCCGGCCAGCTGCTCCTGGGCCGTGAACAGGCGACCGCTGGCGAGCTGCCAGTTGCCTGTTTCAAACCATGCATTCGTGCTGCCGACGACCGAGGTGGCCCAGTTGCGCCCATTGGCCACCACCGTGGCGCTGGCGCGGCCTTGCGGCGCCACCAACGCCACCCC
>LNFM01013251.1_pt1 | contig 10564 bp, 7 predicted proteins | sample 596031 | NCBI WGS metagenome assembly LNFM01 (sample SAMN04254537, study PRJNA301005) | activated carbon metagenome | isolation source: dual media filters at the Ann Arbor, Michigan drinking water treatment plant | place: USA: Ann Arbor | reverse complement strand
GCGTCGGCCGGTTCGGCCAGCTGGAATTCACGCACGAGGGCGAGGATTACGGCGTCCAGTACATGCCCGTGGGCATGCAGGAGCAGGTGGCGCCACCCGAGCTGATGCTGGCGCAGATGATGAACGCCGGCGTCGACCACTGCATCCTGCAGGCGGGCGGCGGCTACGGCGCAATGACCGAGATGAATGCTTTCGCCGCGCGGCAGTATCCCGGGAAGATCACCGGGCTGATGCATGTCGACGAGGCGATGGCGGGCAAGCCTCAGCAGCTCGCCGAGGTCGATCGTGCGGTCGATGAGCTTGGCCTGCGCGGTCTCTATTTCGGTGTCGATGCGATGAGCCGACACGGCTTCCCGTGGGCGCTCGACGGCGACGAAATGGCGCCGTTCTGGGACAAGCTCGCTCGGCGCGACATCCTGCTCTGCTTCGAGATGAGTTCGGGACCGGGCTACGACATGGCGGGCTACATGGCGAACCTCACCGCGTTCGGCCGCGTGCTCGCGCGCCATCCCTCGATGCGCGTGCATATGGCGATGAGCCCGCCGATCGCGTTCTTTGCGAGGAACGGCCATTACCAGTTCCCCGACGAAGCGCTCGCCGTCTGGCGCCACGAGCCGATGGTGCTCGAGGTGATGTTCCCGATCACTTATGGCGGGGTGTGGGATTACCCCTATCCCGAAGCGCAGGTGCTGATCGAGGACATGAAGAACCGGTTCGGGGCGCACCGGCTGATCTGGGGCTCCGACATGCCGAACGTGGAGCGGTTCTGTACCTATAAGCAGTCGCTCGACTATGTGAGGCGGTACTGCCCGTTCCTGACCGCGCGCGAGAAAGACCTGATCCTGGGCGACACCTGCGCGGCTTTTTACGGGATCGGCTGACGTCCGGTCAGACAACGGTGCGGTGGCGCTCGACGCAGGTTGCCAGCACGGTGTCGAGCGGTTGGCTCCACCATCGTTCGGAGAAGATCTCGGCTTCGGAAAAGCCGGTGAAGCCCGCATCTTCGACGGCCTGCCGGATGCGGCGGAGCTCGATCACGCCGTCGCCCATCATGCCGCGGTCATTCAAGAGGTCGGTGGTCGGCACCAGCCAGTCGCAGACGTGATAGGCGAGCAGCCGCCGCTCGCGGCCGGCGCGGGCGATGCCGGCATAGAGATCCGGATCCCACCACGTATGATAGACGTCGACCGCGACGCCCAGTGCGCCGTTGCGACCGCCGGGGTCGACGCGTTCGGCGATGTCGAGCGCCTGTGCAAGCGTATTCACCGCGGCGCGGTCGGCGGCATACATCGGATGCAGCGGCTCGATCGCCAGCGGAAGCCTCGCCGTGCGGGCATAGGCCAAAAGCTCGGCGATGCCGTCCTCGATCATCGCGCGCGCCATTTCGAGGTCCTTCGACGGTGCAGAACCGGGGCGCGCATACTGCGGCAGGCCGCCCGCCACCAAAATCAGGCAGGGCGCGCCCATGGCCGCCGCCTCGTCGACCGCGCGCCGGTTGTCGTCGCGCGCCGCTTGGCGATGCTCGCCCGAGGCGGGGAACAGCCCACCGCGGCAATAGCCGGAAAGTTTCAGGCCCGCGTCCTTGACCAGGCGGGCGGCGCGGTCGAGTCCGACGCTCGCCACTTGATCGCGCCACGGGCTGATCGCCGGAATGCCGTGGCGCGCGCAGGCTTCTACGACGGCCAAAAGATCGCCCTGGCGCCGGACGGTTGCCGTGTTGACCGAGAGATGGCGCGGGTCGCCGCTGAAATCGCGCATCGCGGTCAGGTCGCGATGCCGCGCACGGCGAGGACGGCCTTCATGCGTGCCGCCGCCTGCTCGGGATTGCGGAAAAGTCCCGCCTTGTCGGCCAGCCGGAACAGTTCGGCGAGATGCAAGGTCGAGCGAGCACTCTCCTGGCCGCCTACCATGGTGAAATGGTCCTGATGGCCGTTGAGGTAGGCCATGAACACCACACCGGTTTTGTAGAACTGCGTCGGTTTGCGGAAGACATGCCGCGACAGCGGCACCGTCGGCGCAAAGATGGCGTGGAACTTCTTGAGGTCGTTGCCGGCCAGCGCCGACAGGGCGGCGGTGGCGGCAGGCGCGATGGCATCGAAGATGCCGAGCAGGGCGTGCGAATAGCCCTGGTCGTCGCCGGCGATCAGTTCGGCATAGTTGAAGTCGTCGCCGGTATACATCTTCATGCGCTTGTCGAGCCGGCGTCGCATGGCGATCTCCTTGTCCTTGTCGAGGAGGGAGATTTTTACGCCGTCGATTTTCGCGGCCGACCGGTTGATGACGTCCAGCGCCGTTTCCATCGCCAGGGCGAAGTCGGCCGCGCCCCAGTAGCCGGCGAGTGCGGGATCGAACATGTCGCCCAGCCAATGGATGATGACCGGCTCGCGCACCTGGCCCAGCACGCGGTCATAGACACGGGCATAGTCGTCGGGAGATTTCGCGACCCGTACGAGCGCGCGGGACGCCATCAGGATGATGCGGCCGCCGACCGCCTCGATGGCAGCGATCTGCTCTTCATAGGCGCAGATGACGTCGTCGACCGAACGCACGGCATTGAGATCGAGATGGTCGGTACCGGCGCCGGAGAAGACGACGGCGCCGGTACGGCCGCGCGCCGCCGCGACCGAGCGCTTGATCAGCTCCAGCGCCATCTTCGAGTCGAGGCCCATGCCGCGCTGGGCGGTGTCCATGGCTTCGGCGACGCCGAGGCCGAGGTCCCAGAGATACTCGCGGTAGGCGATGGTGCGATCCCAGTCGGGCGCCGCCTGCAGCCAGGGATCGATGTCGGCGTTGGGATCGGCCACGACGTGGGCGGCGGCCAAGGCGACGCGGTTGAGCGGGCGCGTCACGCGGTCGGGGAAATGCGCCGCCCCCGACAGCGTGTAGGGCGAGAGGTGGCCGCCTAAGGCGGGCAGGGGCAGGACGATCGACATGGCAATCTCCTCAGACGTTCAGCCTCAGACCTTCAGCTTGCCGTCGTGCCGTTTCATCTTGTTATCCCGACCGAACCAAGGGACGCTTGGCAGGTGACAATCGCCCTCTACATCGACGCCGACGCGTGCCCGGTCAAGGCGGAGATCTACCGTGTCGCCGAGCGCTACGGGCTGAAAGTCCATGTCGTGAGCAACGCCTACATCCACGTGCCACGCGATCCGCGCATCGAGCGCGTGGTGGTGAGCGACGGCTTCGACGCCGCCGACGATTGGATCGCCGAACGCGTCGGGCCTGGAGACATCGTAATCACCTCCGACATTCCCCTGGCCGACCGGAGCCTCAAGAAGGGCGCGGCGGCGATCGGCTCGAACGGTGTCGCCTTCACCACTTCGTCGATCGGCATGGCGATGGCCAGTCGCGAACTGATGTCCAACCTGCGGGCCATGGGCGAGGCGACGGGCGGCCCCAAGCCGATGAGCCAGCGCGACCGATCGCGCTTTCTGTCGACGCTCGACGAGACGATCCAGAAACTGCGGCGCACCGCGCGCCCCGGCTGAAGCACCGCCTCAGCGGTCGAGCCAGACGTCCTCCAGGCGGAAGCCGTTGTACATGCTGTTGACCTGGGAGACGTAGCCCCTGACGTAGGGCTGCCAGCAGGTCGCGGCGCGGTTCCACATGATCGGCGGGCGGGCGCCGTCGGCCAGGAGCCTGGCATCGATGTCCCAGACCAGCTGGCGGCGCTTTTCGAGGTCGGTCTCGGACGACTGGATGTCGAACAGCCGCTCGATCTCGGGATTGCAGTAGCCGTTGTAATTGCGTTCGGACCGGCAGGAGAAGTTCTCGTAGAAAGTCTGGTCGGGATCATCGACGCCGTTGCCCGTGGTGTTGACGGCGACCGAGTATTCCCTGCGATTGAGCCGGGTGAACCAGTGCGAGGTCTCGACGACGTCGAGCGTTGCCTGGATGTGGATCTCCCTGAGCTGGTCGATCAGGATCTGCGACGGATTCCTGTAGAGCGCGATGCCGCGCGTCGCGACCTTCATCTGCAGGCGCCGGTTCTCGTCGTAGCCTGCCTTGGCCATCAGGGCGCGGGCCAGCTCGCGGTTCTCCGCAACGTCGGGTCCATAACCCTCGATGGCCGCGAGCTTCTCCGGCGGCATGCCCCACAGGCCGTCGCTCTGCGGCTGCAGGGTGCCGCCGATCTCGCCCTCGCCGCCGTTGACGAAAGAGATGAAGGCCTTGCGGTCGAGTGCCAGCGAAAGCGCGCGGCGGATGTCGGGATTGTCGAAGGGGGCGACGTGGCGATTCACCAGCAGGTTGGTGTTGTTGTTCATCGACGCGGTCTCGCAGACAACCCTCGACGACGGCCGCCTGGCCTCGCGAAGCTGCGGGATCGTTATCTCCCAAGGGAAGGTGATGTCGAAGCGGCCGGCGAGGAAGCTCAGCAGCGCCGTTTGGGAGCTGCTGACGATCGAGAATTCGATGCCGTCGAGATAGGGCCGGTTGGGCTTCCAGTAGTCCGGGTTGCGCACCAGCTTGACGCGATCGAACTGCACGAACGAGTCGAACTTGAAGGGGCCCGTGCCGATCGGCTTCACGCGCATCTGGGCGGCGGGGATATGACAGGGGTAGATCGGCGAGAAGCCGGAGGCGAGCAGCAACAGGAGCGAGGGCTGCGGCCGGTTGAGGTAAATCGTGACCTCATGGTCGCTGCTGCTGTGGACGTAGTTGATGTTGCGGTACCACGCGCCGCGCGGATTGCGCCGCAGCCTGTCGCGGTTGCGGCCGGTCAGCAGGCCGAAGGTGCACTCGACGTCGGACGAGGTGAAGGGCAGGCCATCGTGCCAGCGTACCCCCTTGCGCAGCTTGAAGGTGAGCTCGGTCCCGTCATCGTTCCAGCTCCAGGACTCGGCGAGGTCGGGAACGACCGTGCCCTCGCTGTTCTGAAATTTGGCCTGGTCGAACAGGACGAGGTTGTTGAACAACGGCATGAAGGGCACGACGGTCGAGGCGGTCGACTCCTCGTGGATCGAAGCGCTCGGGGGATTGTCGCGATGGAACATGCGGAGCACACCGCCAGTCTTCTGGGCAAGCGCCGTCTCGCTCGTGCACAGCAATGCCACGATCAAGCTGCCAATCAGAACGTGCGGACGCATTCTCTCGAACTCACTGCGCTCGGCACCCGGCGCCATGCCCCGGTGTCGTCACGGGAGAATACAACGCTTCGCGGCCGGCGATAGTTTCATTCGTGCACACCCGATTCGCACCCCCGCTGCAAACAGGACGCCAAGGCAACAGCGTCGATGAAGAAACAAACGATACAGACAATGGTCACGAGCCGTGCATCAAGCCGCTTTCCTTCCGCGCATGGCGCCCGAGTAGCGGGGGCAAACTTCCTCGGCGAAGCGGGTCATCATGCGCTGGCGGAGCTCGATCGGCGTGCCGGGCGTGGCGCACGACACCATGAAATAGTTGAAGCCGAGGGCCACCAACTGGTCGATGCGCCGGCAGATCGTCTCAGGGCTGCCGACCAGGTTGGAGTCCATGAACGGGCCGAGTTCGGCCGGGTCGGTGAGCTTGCGCAGGTTGGCGAACATGCGGCTGAAGTCCTGGTATTCCGGGATGTCGGCCCAGGGGTTGGCGTCGGACTCGTAGTGCGTGCACTGCAGGTCGAAGTAGGGCGGGTAGTGCCGGCGGCCGAGCGCGCGGGCCTCCTCGTCGGTGTCGGCGATGAACAGCTTGACCGAGATCGGCAGGATCGCGTCCTGTGCGGCGGCACCCGCCCGTGCGCGCCAGCGTTCCAGGATCCTGGCCAGCAGCTTGTCGGGAAAGGTCGAGAGGCAGATCGGCGCCACGCCGAGATCGCCCATGACCTCGGCGCTGGCCGGGCTGCCGATGGCGCCATAGAAGCGCACCTTCTTCGCCACCGGCTCGGGCCGGATGCGGATGGGCTGCGCGATCTTCCAGAACGGGCCGTCGTGTGTGAAGGGCTCGCCGCGGAGACCCTTTTCGACGATGCGGTAGCATTCGGCGAAACGGGGGCGTGCCTCGTTCATGTCGACGTTGTAGGCGTCGTACTCCATCTTGGCGGTGCCGCGGCCGATGCCGAGATGCAGCGTGCCGCGCGTCATGCTGTTCAGCATGGCGATTTCCTCGGCGAGGCGGAGCGGGTGGTACCAGGGCAGCACCAGCACCGAGGTGCCGAGCGAGAGGTCGGGAAAGGCCGCCGCGATGTGCGCCATGAAGAGCAGCGGGCTCGGCGTCGGGTAGTAGTCGCTGAAATGGTGTTCCAGCAGCCAGGCCGCGTCGAAGCCGAGCTTCTGGCCGAGCGCGCAGTCGTCCATGACCTCGCGGTAGAGCGCCTGGTCGGACTTGTGGACGTCGCTGGCCGGGGCGGCCTGGAAGCCGAACGAGATGTCGCTCATCGATTGTTTCCCTGTGCCGTTTCCCCTGTCCGGGCCCTGACTATATAAAGCCATGCGGTTGATGGGGAGGGCTGCCGCATCGGGACGGTAGCAGCAGCCCCACAATAGCCTCACAATCCCGGGAAGGTGCCGCAGACCCGCATCCTCCCGCGCCTTAGCGCGTTGAAATCGGGACCATGGCCATGCGTAAGCGCACGAAGATCGGCATTTGGGTGACAGCCGTCGTCGGCGTGCTGGCGCTCGCCTGGAGCGCGGCGCCCTATGTGGTGAACGGCGAGGCGTTCAAGCCGGCGATGATCGAGGCCGTCCGTCAGGCGACCGGGCGTGAACTGGTGATCGATGGCCCGATCGAACTCTCAATGTACCCCGTGCCTGGCATTTCCGCGCGGCAGGTCCATTTCGCCAATGCCGCGGGCACCAAGGGTGCCCAGATGCTCGACGTGCACCGCGTGGTCGTCCGGCCGTCGCTGCTTGCCCTGGTGCAGGGTCGGATCGAGGTCGGCACGCTGGTCCTGTTTCGCCCGACGATCGTGCTCGAGGCCGATGCCGACGGAAAGCCCAACTGGGAATTCACGCCTGGCGCGGGGGCGGCCCAGCCGGCGGGTGCGCCGGCTGCCGGTTTCCACCTGGCGATCGGCCGGCTCGCCATCGTCCGCGGCACGCTGAGCTTCACCGATCCGCGGACCGGCAAGACGACCGTGGCCGAGCAAGTGCAGGCCCAGGCGTCGGTGGGCTCGTTCGAGGGGCCCTTCGCCATCGCAGGCACCGCGACCGTCAATGGCGTTCCCCTGACTCTCGACCTCAAAGCCGGGCAGCGCACCGAGAAGGGCAGCGACATCGCGGTCAACTTGGAACTGGCCAGCGGCAGGCTCGGCTTCACCGGTGCGTGGTCGGGATCGGGCCCGACCGGGCGGATCGCCGGCAAACTGTCGATGGCCACCGGACTCCTGACCGATTTCATCGCTGCCCTCGTCACCATTTCCGGCCAAGAAAAGCCGGCGTTCGATTCTTCCGTCGTCGGCCGGTTCGCCTTCGACGGCGGCATCGACGTGTCGCCGGAGCGGGTGGCCCTCACCGATTTCAGGATGACGATCGGCGACGAGATCGCCACGGGCTCGCTGGCGCTGGCGTCCAAGCCCACGCTGCTGCTCGATGGCCATGTGGCGTTGGCCAAGGTGGATCTCGACAAGTGGCTCGAGCTGCTCTCGCAACCCGGTTTCCCGCCGATCGCAAAACCCGCGCCCGCGTCTGCTCCGTCGGCGACGCCGGGCAAGCCCAGCGCGGCGGCAGCACCGGTCAAGCCTGGGGTCAAGCCACCGGCACCACCGCCGGCCGCCGTCGCGCGCTCGCCCTTCCCACCGGAACTTGGCGTGTCGGTGAAGATCGACGTTGCCGAGTTGCTCTACCGCAAGCGCGCGATCCGCGACCTGTCGATGGCCTTCGACGTCCGCAAGGGTGTCATGGCGTTGCCGCACTTTCAGGCGGCGTTACCGGGTGACATGACGCTGCAGGCCAAAGCAGCGGCGACCGGCGACCCCGCCAAGCCCGCTGCCGGCGGCGACTTCAGCCTGAACGGCCCCAAACTCCGCGAGACCCTGAAGTGGCTCGATATCGACGTCTCCGGCGTGCCGGCGGACCGCCTGCAGACATTGAGCGGTAGCGGCAAGATCGTGACGGTCGCCGACAAGCTCCAGCTGAGCGACGCCACCTTCGCCCTCGACGGCGTGAGCGCGACCGGCAGCGCCAGCGTCACCCTGGGCGTGCCGGTCGTTGTGGCGGCGCAGGTCCAGATGGACCGCTTCGACCTCGATGCCTACCTGCCGCGCCAGCCGACGGACTCGTCGGCGATGTTGCCTGCCGCGACCCCTGCTCTTGCCGCTCCCGCTGCCACGACAATTCCGGCGGCGGCCAACGCCCCGGCCGACCCGACGGCGCCAAGCTTCGGGCTGAAAGCCAGGATCGCCAGCTTGGTCTATCGCGGCCAGCCGCTGAAGGGTATCGAAGCCGATGTCGTGGCTCAGGGCCGACTGCTCAAACTGAATGGCCTCAGGGTCGCCGACCTGCTAGGCGCCAAGGCCGACCTGAAAGGGCAAGTCAGCGATTTCGGTACGGCGCCGCGTTTCGACCTCACCTTCAATGCCATGGCGCCGGATGCCGACAAGCTGCTCGACTACGCGGCGCTCCCCAAATTCCTGAACGGCAAGATCGGTGCGGCATCGGCCAGCGGCGGCGTGGCGGGCACGCTGGACGCGCTGGCGCTCCGCAACCTCACCGTCACCATGCTGGGCGCCACGGCGCACGCCACTGGCAACCTCGTGCTGGGCGAGAAATTCCGCTTCGACTTCGCGCGCTTCGACATCGCCACGGCAGATGCGAGCCGGCTGGTGTCGGTCGCCGCCGGCCGCAACCAGACCGGCATCGGGGCGATCTCCGCCGCCGGCAGTTTCAAGGGCAATCCCGATCGCGCGACCTTCGAGGGCAATCTCCAGGCGCTGGCGACGCCGATGACGGGCAAGATCGACGCGACCTTGGGGGCCCGGCCGAACATCACGGCGAACTTGAAAATTCCGGGGACACTCGACTTCGACAAATGGCTGGGCGTCGCCGCCGACGGTGCGCCGCCGGCGGGACGGGCGCCCGCGGCTTCCGCGACATCCGCTGTGCCCGCTGCAGCTCGGCCACCGGCGGCGGTCTCGCGTGCGACCACCGGCAAGGCCATCGATCTGTCGGCGCTTCGTGCCTTCGACGCCTCGCTGACGCTCTTCACCAGCGCCATTGAGGTCGGCTCGGTTCAGGTGACCTACGCCGATCTCTCGGCAACGCTCAAGAACGGCGTGTTCAAGATCGCCAAGCTCACGGGGCAGTTCTACGGCGGCGCCGTCGACTTCACCGGCACGGCGGATGCATCCAAGCAGACGCTGACGGTCGACCTCGACGGCAGCCTGCAGGGCATCTACCTCGGCGAGATGATGCGCGGTACGGCCGGAACCAACACCTTCGGCAACGATCATCTTGGGGTGGCGATCGACGGCAAGCTCAACGTCATGGGTATCGCGATCAAGGGCAGCGGCGACTCGCCCGAGTCGATCCGCGATTCGCTCACCGGCCGCGGCCAGGTCAGCGGCTACATCTATCCCTCGGTCACCAGGGGGTCGCTCTCGTTTGCCTCCTTTGCCACCGGCGTTGGCAGCATCTTCAGCAGCGAGATGGGGTTCAACTCGGCCGTGCTGCAGGGCTTCATCAACCACCAGAGCGCCATCAAGGGAGATCTTCAGATCAGCGGCGGCATGCTCAGCCTGCAGAACCACACGGTGCAGGGCCAGAACGCCGTGGCCCTGATCACCAGCCGCAACAGCCTGACGGAGGCGACCACCGACACCACGATCGGCCTCGACACCGGCCAACGCGGGCCGGCGGATTACGTGATGACGGTGAAGGGACCGCTGTCGGCGCCGACCATGAACATGGGGCGCGGCGCGGGAAACTGAGTTTGCCGCGCCGTCAGGCGGCGCGGTTCTTCAGGATTTCCCAGGCGCGCGTGAAGGCCTGCGCCATCTCTTCGGCCGGCACGGCGCCGGAGAACAGCACGTGGCCCTGCAGGGCGAAGCTCGGCACGCCCTGGATGCCGGCGTTGCGGGCCATCTGGTCGCCTGCAAGTACCTCTTTGCGGCCTTCGTCGCCGGCCAGCATCGCCAGCACCTCGTCGCGGTCGAGACCACCCTCGGCGCCGATCCTGGCGAGGATCTGCGAATCACCGATGTCGGCGCCATTGCAGAAGTAGCCTTCGAACAGCGCCTCGACGACCGCGTCCTGCACGCCCTTCTGGCCGGAGAAGCGGATCAGCCGGTGGGCGTTCACGGTGTTGGGCGTGCGCGTGATCCGGTCGAGATGGAACTCCAGGCCGACGGTGGCGGCGGTTTCGGTGATGCGCTGGTCGAGCTGCTGCGAACGCTCGAGGCTACCGAACTTGGCGATGCGGTACTGCTTGCGCTCGGCACCCTCGGCCGGCATCTCGGGGTTGAGCTGGAAGGGATGCCAGGCGACGGTGACGGCGCAGTGCTTGCTGGCGAGGAGGTCGAGCGCGCGCTCGAGCTGGCGCTTGCCGATGTAACACCAGGGGCAGATCGCGTCGGAGATGACGTCGATGCGGCCGACGGGCTGGGCCTGGTCCATGGCTGTTTCCTTTCCCCTATTGCCAATCAGCG
>LNFM01013250.1_pt1 | contig 10564 bp, 7 predicted proteins | sample 596031 | NCBI WGS metagenome assembly LNFM01 (sample SAMN04254537, study PRJNA301005) | activated carbon metagenome | isolation source: dual media filters at the Ann Arbor, Michigan drinking water treatment plant | place: USA: Ann Arbor | reverse complement strand
CCGAAACAAATGAAAGAGTAGACGGTCGTTTTAAAAGTGTTATACCCAACCAATACTTTACCGTTGCTGCGGGTCAAAGTGAAGCTGTGAAATTTCCTATTGAAATTCCTTACCAGTTTAATAAAGCATTAACCTGGAGAATTGTTGCCAAAGCTGGCAACTTTAGTGATGGAGAAGAAAATATATTGCCTGTACTCACCAACCGCATGCTGGTAACAGAGACAATTACTTTACCAATGAGAGGAACCGGCACAAAGAATTTCTCCTTTGATAAATTATTGAATAGTGGCAAGAGTGAAAGTTTACAACATTATGCGTTAACGCTGGAATATACTTCTAACCCAGCCTGGTATGCGGTTCAAGCTTTGCCTTACTTAATGGAATTTCCATATGAATGTGCTGAGCAAAACTGGAATCGATATTATGCAAATTCATTAGCCTCTTATATTTCCAATTCATCACCCCGCATCAAGCAGGTGTTTGATCAATGGAAAATAAAAGATACGGCTGCATTAATGAGTAACCTGCAAAAAAACCAGGAGCTAAAAGCCATATTGCTGGAAGAAACACCCTGGGTATTGCAGGCAAAAAATGAAACAGAACAAAAAAGAAACATAGCACTGCTATTTGATATGGTGAAAATGAGTGAACAGCTCGACAACACCTATAACAAATTAAAACAAATGCAAAGCCCGAACGGCGGTTTTGTATGGTTTAGCGGTGGCCCAGATGATCGTTACATTACTCAATACATTGTTACAGGTATTGGTCATTTGAAAAAATTAAAAGGTATTGCCGCAGGACAGGATGATAAATTAAAAGCAATACTTACAACAGCCATCCCGTATTTAGATAAAAAGATAAAAGAGGATTATGATAATCTGATTAAATACAAAGTAAATCTGAAGCAACAGAATATTAGTTATTTACAGGTACAGTACTTATATATGCGCAGCTTTTTTCCCGAATATAAAATTGATGCCGCTTCACAAACAGCTTATAACTATTATTACAAACAGGCACAGGAATATTGGGTAAAACAAAGCAAGTATATGCAAGGCATGACTGCATTGGCACTCAATAGAACTGGTGATACAAAAACACCAGTTGCCATTTTAAAATCGTTGAAAGAAACATCCATCACCAATGAAGAATTGGGTATGTATTGGAAAGACCAGCGGAATGGTTGGTTCTGGTACGAAGCACCAATTGAAACTCATGCATTGCTAATTGAAACTTTCCAGGAAGTTGGTAAAGACACAAAAACGGTGGATGATCTTAGAACCTGGCTATTGAAAAATAAACAAACCAATAACTGGAAAACAACGAAAGCCACAGCTGAAGCTTGTTATGCTTTATTACTACAAGGAACAGATTGGTTGAGCAATGAACCAACAGTGCAAATAAAACTAGGCAGCACCACAGTTAGTTCAACCGATAATAAACAAGAAGCAGGTACAGGCTACTTCAAAAAAACAATTGATGGCAAACAGGTAACTCCAGCAATGGGAAATATCAGTGTTAATGTAAGTTCAACCAACAACAATGTGTCCGCATCATGGGGTGGCGTTTACTGGCAGTATTTTGAAGATCTGGATAAAATCACTACCGCTTCTACGCCACTGAAGCTGACGAAAAAATTGTTTGTAGAAAAGAACACCGACCGTGGACCGGTAATTACTCCGATCAACGAAGGCGGTATAATTAAAGTAGGCGATAAAGTAAAAGTAAGAGTTGAACTAAGGGTGGACCGTGACATGGAATATGTTCACATGAAAGATATGCGGGCATCAGCTTTAGAGCCAGTAAATGTATTGAGCCAGTACAAATGGCAAGGAGGATTGGGCTACTATGAAAGCACTAAAGATGCCAGTGCCAATTTCTTCTTTAGCTATTTAAGAAAAGGAACCTATGTTTTTGAATACACTCTTTTTGCTACACATACAGGAAACTTTAGCAATGGAGTAACGACGATTCAGTGTATGTATGCGCCGGAGTTTACTTCGCATAGTGAGGGGGTAAGAATTAATGTTGAATAAAGTATTTTGCCACTGAGACACAGAAGCACAGAAAAGCAATTTCAATTCTGTGTTTCAGTGTTTCTGTGGCATCCTTACATTTGCTTATGCAGATAGATTATCTCATCATTGGTCAAGGTATCAGCGGCACCTGGCTCAGCTATTTCCTACAAAAAGAAAAGAAATCCTTTCTTGTAATTGATAATCATTATAGCCTTGCTCCTTCCAGAATTGCTGCCGGTATTATCAATCCGGTTACAGGTCGTCGCCATGTAGAAGTGTGGATGGCCAAAGAAATTCTTCCTTTTGCAATGGGTGCTTATTTGCAAATGGGAAATGAATTAGCCATTACTGTTCTTTCCCAAAAAAATATCATCGACTTTTTCCCCAGTCCGCAAATGCGCCAAAGCTTTATGCAGCGGGTTGATGAAAAAGCAGATTATGTTAGCAGCTACCCGGAGCAAAATCATTTTCTAAATCAGTTCAACTATGATTTTGGCTGCGGCGAAATAAAACCTGTTTATACTGTTCACCTTGATTCATTATTACCTGCCTGGCGAAAACAACTAATTGTAAACGATCAATTACTGGAAGAAAAATTTGATATCACTCAATTAAAAGTTGCTGATAAAATTCAATACAAAAACATTACTGCCGACAAAATTATTTTCTGCGATGGAAAGAGCAGTGCCACTAATTCATATTTTAGTCTATTACCGTTTGCCCCTAACAAAGGGGAAATGCTATTGATAGATGCACCAGATTTATCTCCTACACATATTTACAAAAAAGGAATGATGTTGGTGCCTCTCTCAACTCCGGGGCAATGGTGGGTAGGTTCTAATTATGCCTGGGAATTTGACAATGAAAATCCAACAGAAGAATTTTATACCAAAACAGAACAACTATTAAAGCATTGGTTAAAAGTTCCTTTCAAGATCACCCATCATCTCTGTGGCATTCGCCCCGCTACATTGGAACGAAGACCTTTTGTTGGTTTCCATCCCTTACATCCAGCTGTTGGAATCTTAAATGGCATGGGAACAAAAGGCTGCTCACTGGCCCCATTTTTTGCAAAGCAATTGGCCAATCATTTGGTACATAACGAACCAATCAATTCAGAAGCGGATGTAAATCGCTTTAGCAAAATACTTTCCCGCAATATTTCTTAACTTTCTCCAGCTAACAAATTACCAATGAATCAAGCTAACGAAAGACAATACATCATTCCTGCAAGATACAGGCGTATGGAAAATATGCATATCGTTTTCTGGCTAGTAAAAGATATTAGTTGGTGTTTAATCTGGCGGGAACTTGGGCTTGCCATGTTTATTCCAACATTAACTATTGCCATCATCATCGCATGGCGTACCCGTAGTATAAAAGCAGAACTGGCACATAATCTTGCCATAGCCTTTTGGATAAGTGCCAATGGCTACTGGATGGTCAGTGAATTTTTTGGATTTGATGAATATATTGTCTGGGCTTGGGTAACCGGAAAACATCTCGCTTTAATCCCATTTTTCATAGGCCTTTTTATACTTTTATTCTATTACGCTATACATTTCCCTAAAGAGCTAAAAGCCGGTAAAACAATTGCTACATAAATACAAAAGCCTCCCAGGCGGTACTAAAAACCAACAAAAATTAGCTATTGCATTGTTATCTTTGCCGCCAGTTGAAGTAAAGAGCAATATAAGAATTTAGCCAGCAATTGTGCTACTATCACCGTCCCTTGCGTCGCACACTTCAACTGCATTAATTCAATTGACCAATTTTTGAAGTTTACAACTATGTACAGAACTCACACTTGTGGCGAATTAAGATTAACACAAAAAGGCACTGAAGTTACTTTGGCAGGCTGGGTGCAAACCGTAAGAAAATTAGGTACCGCAATCACCTTTGTTGATCTGCGTGACCGATACGGCATCACCCAGTTATTGATGGGTGAGGATCTTTCCAAGCAACTGGATGAAAACCCGTTAGGTCGTGAGTTTGTATTACAAGCAACAGGTGTTGTAAACGAACGCAGCAATAAAAACTCCAACATCCCCACTGGTGAAATTGAGATCACTGTTACATCATTTAAAATATTGAACAAATCAGCCGTTCCTCCATTCACTATACAGGATGATACCGATGGCGGCGATGACCTTCGAATGAAATATCGTTTTCTTGATCTGCGCCGAAATGCAGTGAAGAAAAATCTGGAACTCCGTTATGCAGTAAACCGTGCTGCCCGAAATTATTTGCACCAGAATAATTTCATGGATATAGAAACTCCGTTTCTAATTAAATCTACTCCGGAAGGTGCTAGAGATTTTGTGGTACCCAGCAGAATGAATCCCGGACAGTTTTATGCCTTACCCCAATCTCCACAAACATTCAAACAATTATTAATGGTAAGTGGTTACGACCGTTACTATCAAATTGTAAAATGTTTTCGGGATGAAGATCTGAGAGCCGACCGCCAGCCGGAGTTTACACAGATTGACTGTGAAATGGCATTTGTAGAACAGGAAGATATCCTGAACATGTTTGAAGGCATGATCAAATCCATCTTCAAAGATGTAAAAGGGATAGACTATACCGAAACAGTGCAACGGATGACCTGGGAAGATGCGATGTGGAATTATGGTAACGACAAACCAGATATCCGCTTCGACATGAAAGTGCTGAACCTGAAAAAACCTTCTACTGTTTATACAGATAAACAAGATAAAGCTGCATTAATAAACGGAGCTGACTTCAAAGTATTTGATGAAGCAGAAACCGTTGTTGCAATTGCAGTACCAGGTTGCAGTGAATACAGTCGCAAGCAAACCGATGAATTAACAGAATGGGTGAAACGTCCGCAAATAGGAATGAAAGGGCTTGTGTTTATAAAAGTAAATGCCGACGGAACCTATAAAAGCAGCGTAGACAAATTCTATAGCGAACAAAAATTAAAAGCCATTGCTGATGCAGCTAATGCAAAAGCCGGTGATTTAGTTTTAATACTGGCCGGTGCAGAAGAAAGAACAAGAAAAGCCATCAGCGATCTGAGAATGGAAATGGCTACCCGTTTAGGATTACGGAAAGATACCGAGTTCAAACTCTTATGGGTATTAGACTTTCCTTTATTTGAATATGATGAAGAAGGAAACCGTTGGGTGGCTCGTCACCATCCGTTTACTTCTCCAAAGCCTGCGCAAATAGAGACGATGATCAATAACAATCCTGTTATTGACAATGCTGCCGAATATTTGAAACATCCATATGCAAATATCAAAGCCAATGCGTATGACATGGTATTGAATGGAAATGAGATCGGTGGTGGTTCTATCCGTATTTTCCAGAGAGAATTGCAGGAAAAAATGTTTGCTGCATTGGGAATGAATGAAGAAGAACAACTACACAAATTTGGGTTCCTACTCGGTGCCTTTGAGTATGGTGCACCTCCGCATGGTGGTATTGCTTTTGGTTTTGACAGACTTTGTGCTATCCTCGGTGGTAGCGAAAGCATTCGTGACTTTATTGCATTTCCAAAAAATAATTCCGGAAGAGATGTAATGTTAGATGCGCCTGCTACGATTGATGAAAAGCAGTTTGATGAATTGCAGATAAAGCTAAATTTGAAATAATTCTTGAAACACTTCTTTATATATCTATTGGTAATATCTTTTGGATTTTCTTGCAGTCAGCCAAAAAAACAGAACGAAATCATCAGCGTCTTAAAAAATGAGACTATTGAAAAATTAGTAGAATACCCTTCGCTTGAATCTCCGGAAAGTTATAAAAGCGATTCTTTCAGCGAGAAATTTTTTCGCTTTAACAACTATAGCTATTTTGTAACAATTGAAGAAGATTCTACAAAGTACTTTCATACAGCTGAGACATTCATCTTAGCAGATAAAACAAAATATTTTCTAAGGGAATGTGAGGTTAAAAAACAAAATGATACGCTTCAATTTAATTTTAAGGCTTTGCCCAATGATCTCAGTGGTCCACATATTGATAGTATTCCATATGCGCTAAAACTTTTCAAACAAACAGATAATTTTACTTCTAAGTTAATATATACTCATGCCCTTCTAGATACAAATTGGAAGCAGCCAATTTTTACAATTATCACCCAAAATATCTTGTTAGAGAAAGAAAAATATCAAAAAGGAGATAGCATCAAAGCTAAAATATCACTTCTTTTAAAGGCACATCATACAGCATTCGAGGTTAATTATACAGATACAATCAAAATTTATGGGCTAATAAAAGCGGTTGTAAAATAATTAGGAATTCAACAACTGCTTCAAAACATTCTCCACCTTCCCCTCATTCGGCAACATCGCTTTTTCCAAATCAATATTCATTGGCACAGCAGGTAAGTTTAAAGCACCTAATACTTCAACGGGAGCATCTAAATTTTTGAAACAATGTTTGGATATTCGTCCAGCTAATGCTTCAGCAAAAGAATTATTTTGTTGCTCTTCGGTAAGCACTAAACATTTTCCATGTGCTTTTACTCTTTCAAAGATCAATTCTTCATCCAATGGGAATAATGTTCGCAGATCAACTATTTCAATTTGCTGGTTAAAATTCTTTGCAGCGGCTTTCGCCCAATATACTCCCATTCCATAGGTGATCACTACGCAACTTTCACCATTCGCAATGGAAGATGCTGATGCGTTGAGAATAATATTTGCTTTACCAAATGGTAAAATATAATCTTTCGATGGCTCTGCTGTTTTTGCATCTTCCGTTCCCGGTACTTTGCTCCAGTAAAGTCCTTTATGTTCTAACATTACCACCGGGTTTGGATCATAGTAAGCTGCCTTCATCAATCCTTTCATATCTGCAGCATTGGAAGGATAAGCCACTTTAATTCCTTTGATCGAAAGAACAGTTGTTTCTACACTTCCACTATGATAAGGACCGCCGCCACCGTACGCACCAACTGGCACTCTCAATATCATAGAGACAGGGAATTTTCCACAGGTGAGATAGCAACTTTTAGAAACTTCTGTCACCAATTGATTAAAACCCGGGTAGATATAATCAGCAAACTGTACTTCCACAATTGGTTTTAGCCCGACAGCACTCATGCCAACAGTAGAGCCAACAACATATGCTTCTTGTATAGCCGTATTAAAGACCCTGTTGTCTCCAAACTGTTCTCCCAATGTTGCGGCTTCACGAAAAACACCACCTAATCTTTTTCCAACATCTTGCCCATATAAAACTGCTTCAGGATGTTGTTCCATTATTTCACGAATAGCAAAAAGAGCCGCATCCACCATCACAATTTTTGCAGCACCTGCAGGATTTCTTTCTCCTTTCTCTTCTGTAATTGTTGCCGGTGCAAAAACATGATCCATTATTGTTGCAGGATCTGGTTCAGGTGCAGCTACAGCTTTTGCAAAATCATTGGCTACTAATTCCGCTGCTTCTTTTTCTATTTTCAACAAATCATTTTCACTTACGCCTCTTTCCAATAATTTTTTTCTAAGTTTTGGATTGGGATCATCTTGTAAATGCTTTTCCCAATCATTATCTGTTCGATAAAATTCTTTTCTAACGCCACTTGTATGATGGCCGAGCAACGGCACTTGTGCATGTACGAGATAGGGCTTTCTTTCTCTGCGTACAAAATCTACCACATCTTTCATTACCAAATAAGAGGCTTCAAAATCGCTGCCATCTACCTGCACCCTGTTCATCCCTTTAAAACCAGCAGCAAATTCAAAAGCATTCATAGCTCTTGCTTCTTCTGCAGTAACACTTATGCCCCAATTATTATCTTGTATTAAATATATAATTGGCAATTGCTTTAATACAGCAAATTGAAATGCTTCGCTTACTTCTCCTTCTGTAATGCTTGCATCGCCGAGAGAACAGATAACAACAGGCCCTTCTTCGGAGGGGTTTGGGGAGGCTTCTCCATCTAAGGGCAAGGAGGCCTTGTATTTTATTCCCTGTGCTATTCCTGTTGTTGGAATAGCCTGCATACCAGTAGCACTGCTTTGGTGTATTATCGTAGGCTTATCATCACCCCTGTAATTGGGATGCGAATAATATTCACGGCCGCCGGTAAAAATATCGTTGCCTTTGGCCAGCAATTGCAGCATTTGTTCGTAGGGTGAAAAGCCCAACCCCATTATCATACTTTCATCACGGTAATAAGGGCTTACAAAATCATGTGGTTGTAATTGAAAAGCGGTGGCTAATTGTATGGCTTCATGTCCTCTTGCTGTGGAATGAACGTATTTACAAATAGAACGATTGGCTTCATATGTTTGAGCCATCGCTTTTGCCTGGCTCATAAGCCGATAAGCTTTCAATAAGATAGTGTTGTCGATCATTTGCAGCAAGCAATAATAGCCAACAAATTTAAGGGAAACACTTTACAGCATTTTTATTTCAAAAACTTCTATACGCATAAAAGAAAGGCCATCCTGTTTTACCAGAATGACCTTCTTGTTGCAGTTGGTTTCGTTAGCCTGGCCGGAGATGATCCGCCAAGCCGCTTTTATTTAACTTCCAGTGTAAACATGCTGTCATCCTCAATAAATCCCTCTAACTCATCTCCTACTACCACTTCGCCTACGCCGGCGGGTGTACCGGTAAAAATTACATCCCCAATATTCACAGAGAAGTAATTTGAAATATAGGCTACTATCTCATCAAAGCTATGAATCATCATGGATGAATTGCTTTGCTGAACGAGTTCTTTGTTTTTGTATAAACAGAAATTGATGTCCTTTTTGTTTTTAATATTGGTTAGCGGTGTCCACTTCCCAATTACAGCAGAATTATCCCAGGCTTTTGCTTTTTCCCAGGGAAGTCCCTTTTCTTTTAACTGGTTTTGTATATCTCTCGCCGTAAAATCAATACCTGCAGTAATAGCATCATAATATTTACTGGCAAATTTTTCCTGGATGTATTTACCATTTTTGCTGATACGCAACACCAGTTCACATTCATAGTGAAGCTCATTGGTAAACTCAGGATAATAAAATGGTGTATGCGGTTGCAACATGGCGCTTTTAGGCTTCATAAATATTACAGGTTCATCCGGAACCTCATTGCCTAATTCTTCAGCATGTGCTACATAGTTTCGTCCAACACAAAATATTTTCATAAACGAAAGGTGGTGGTTTTAGTAAATACATCGGATACATTGCTCATACGGCTGTTTATCCCATATATTCAGGTGGCTATCAGTATGTCTATTGGATTCGTTGCGATTGTCGCAGGTCGGGCGGCTAAATTAAGTAATCAATCTGATTTATCATAGTGAATACTCCTGATTATTTATGGTATTCATGGCCGTTGCAAGGCCTTGTGTGGCAAAGCATTCAATAGCCTCTACCGACTTTTCAATTTTAAGCTTTACTAATGGCTCCTCTTCTTTCGTCCATTTACCGAGCACAAAATCGGCCTGCAACCCCTTAGGATAGTCGTTCCCAATGCCGAATCGCAGTCTTGGATAATTAGTGGTTCCCAGCAATTCATGGATACTCTTCAATCCATTATGTCCACCATCACTTCCTCCTGGCTTTATTCTTAGTTTGTTGAATGGGATAGCTACTTCATCCACTATTACCAGTATATTTTCCAATTGAATTTTTTCTTTATCCATCCAATATTTTACAGCCTTACCGCTCAGGTTCATATAGGTGGTAGGACAAATGCAAATGAATTGTTTCCCTTTCCATTTTACGGCAGCCATATAAGCCAGCCTGTCAACTTTAAAAGTAGCCTGATGCTTTTGTACAAACGCATTCACAACATCAAAGCCAATGTTATGTCTTGTGTGAGCATATTCATCACCAATATTTCCCAAGCCGACGATTAAGAATTTCATGTGTTATTATCTAAATCAAATATCGGGTTTACCGATTAAAAAACCCGTCTCGCATAAAACGAGACGGGTTTGAATATTCTTTGAAAAAGTGCTTACTTCTTGGCAGCAGCTTTTGCAGGCGCAGCAGCAGCGGCTGGAGCAGCAGCTCCGGCAGCAGGCTTAGCAGCAGCAGGTGTTGCAGCAGCTTCCTCTTGTTTCAACTGTCTTGTTAATACTACAGATGCAATTGGAATACGAGGTGAATTAAGAATTTCGTAGTTGTCCAATTTTACATCTTCAACTCTGATGTTACCATTCAACTCCAAATTGTCAATGCTAACTTCAATTTGCTCTTTCAGGTACTTAGGTAATGTTTTTACTTTCAGTGATTTCATTTTGGTAATTAACTTACCACCGTCTTTTACTCCCTTAGAAGTTCCTACAAACTTCAATGGGATATCAGCAATCACTTTTTTATCGTCTACCAGTTCCAGCAGGTCTACGTGGATCAATTTGTCATCCACTTTGTCAAACTGCAAATCCTTCAGAATAGTTCTGTAAGTTTTGCCATCTAATTTTACTTCAGCGATCTGGAAACTCGGGGTGTACACTAAATTTTTGAAAGCTTTTGCAGGAGCATGAAAGCTGATCTCTGCAGAGCCGCCATAAATTACACCGGGCACCAGTTCCTGAGAGCGGAGTTGTCGGGTGGCGCCTTTGCCGA
>LNFM01015070.1_pt1 | contig 10565 bp, 4 predicted proteins | sample 596031 | NCBI WGS metagenome assembly LNFM01 (sample SAMN04254537, study PRJNA301005) | activated carbon metagenome | isolation source: dual media filters at the Ann Arbor, Michigan drinking water treatment plant | place: USA: Ann Arbor | reverse complement strand
TCCGACGGCGGCGGATTGAGCTTGCGCTTCTGCGCGTCGTCCACGCCCACCAGGTAGGTGTAAAGCTCGCCCATCAGTCCGCCCACCTGGTCGATCTGCGCCGGCTTGCCGGTCACCATCCGGCGCAGCGACTCGAAGCGGCTGTCGACGATCAGCTCGGGGCGCGCCACCGTGCCGGTGGCCGGCGCCGTGTTGACGCCGCCCTTGCCGAACAGTTTGGCCATCTCGTCGCGCTTGCCGCGCAGCGTATCTGCGACCTTGTCGGCCACGCCCTTGTCGGCGCTGTCAGCGGGCACCAGCGTGACTTCCTTGACGATCGCGCGCATCAGCGTCGGCAGCGGCGAGTCGCCGGCCGACAGCACCTGAGCGAGCTGGATGCTCTGCGCCATGCCGGGCGGGCGGATCACGCGGATGTCGCGCACGAACGCTTCCCACGTGCTGGCGTAGTCCTCCAGGTACAGCCGACGTACCCCTTCCAGCACGGCGTCGGTGCCTGCGGCGCGAGCCACCGCCGCCTGGGCCTTGTCGGCGGACGTGCTTTCAGTGCCAAGTACCCAGCTCTGCTCTCCTTCGAGTTGGCGCGACACGCGCTCGGCCTCCTTCAAGAAGGCCTTGTGATAGCCGTCGAAGGAGTACAGGCCGGGCACGCCACGTGTCAACGGTTCGCCGCTGGCGCGCATGAACACCAGCGAGGCCGACGGTCCGGCAGCGCGGGCGATGGTGAACTCGGGGATGTCGCCCCCCACGCCCTGGCGCTTGAGGCGGTTGTAGATGCGCTGTTCCGTGGTGGAGCGCGACAGCAGTTCGCGTGCGCGCGCGATCAGCGCCGCGTTGGCCGGCATCGGCGAAACCACCGCGCCGCGCTCGAACAAGGCGAGCAAGTGCGTCTCTAGTTCCTGGCGCTGTTCGAGCGTGACATCGCGCGGCAGGCTGCCCTCCCAGTCGGCGGCGATGAAGAGCTTGAGGGCGGTCGGCTCGAAGTGCTCGGGCTGCTGCAGCATCAGGTAAGCCTTCAGCCCCTCGTACAACAGCTCGGGATTGACGGCGCCGGCGTCGGCCATCAACTGTTCGACGCGCAGCGCCAGGCGCGGCAGGAAGGCATCCTGCAGCAGGCGCCGATACGACTGTTCCGAGGCGGCTGACAGCTTGCCGCCTTGATACAAGCCGAAGCCCATGCTCCACGGCACGGCTCGCACCGAGCGCAGCACCGGCAGCAGGGCGACGACATCGGTGCTCGGCGTGACATCGAGTCGACCGACTTCGCGCGTGACCTCTTCGGCGCGCTGGGCGACCTCGGCGACATAACCGGTGTTGCGCATGTAGCTGATCGTCCATGCCACCAGGAAGCCGACGGTGAGCAGCGCCACCGAGGCGAGTGCGCCGGCATGCAGCATGCGGCGGCGCTGTTCCCAGCGCCGATCGGTACCGGCCACTTCGGCCTCGTGGAACACCACTTCGCGCAGGAATCGGGTCAGGAAGAAGCTGCGTCCGGCTTCGGGGCGGGACGCGGCGAGGCTGCGCTGCAGGCCGAACGAGCGCGACAGCGAGCCCAGCACGCGGTCCAGCGGCGTGCCTTCCTGCGTGCCGCTGGTCAAATAGACGCCACGCAGCAGCGCCTGCTCCTCAAAGCGGGTGCCGCCGAACACGCGTTCGAGCAGGTCGCCCAGCGGTGTGGACAGCGCGGTGAACTGTTGCGGGAAGCCGTAGAGCAGGGCGCGGCGGGCAGGGTCGCGCTCCTTCTGCATGCGGTCGATCAGCTGCGCATTGAGGCGCTGTTCGAGGTAGCCGTACTCGGTGCGCCATTGCGCCAGCGCGGGACTGCCGACCGCGCTCGCCGCTGGCGCCAGCGGGAAGGTGAAGCCCCAGGCCTGCGCGCGTTCCTCCTTGCCGAGATCGCTGAAGAACTCGTTGAACCCCGCGAGCAGGTCCGCCTTGGTCAGCAGCACATACACCGGAAACTGCAGCTTCAAGCCCTCGTGCAACTCCTGGATGCGCTGGCGCAGCGCGGCGGCGTGCTCGGCGCGCTGTTGCGGCGTCTGCGTGAGCAGGTCGGTGACGCTCACGGTCAGAAGCACGCCGTTGATCGGCCGCCGCGGACGGTGCTTCTTCAGCAGTTGCAGGAAACCCTGCCAGGCTGAACTGTCGGCAGCGCGGTCACTGTCTTGCGTGGTGTAGCGGCCGGCGGTGTCCAGCAGCACCGCTTCGTCGGTGAACCACCAGTCGCAGTTGCGGGTGCCGCCAACGCCCTTGACCGCTTCGGGACCCAGCTCCGCGGCGAGCGGAAAGCGCAAGCCGGCGTTGAGCAGCGCGGTAGTCTTGCCCGAGCCGGGCGCACCGATGAACAAGTACCAAGGCAACTGGTACAGGTGATGCGACGGCGACAGCATGGCCAGCCGGTCACGCAGGCTCGGCTTGCTTTCCGCGAAGCGCGCCTTCTTGAGGATCTTCAACGCAGATTCGAAGCGCTGCTTGAGCGCTTCGACTTCCGCCGGACTTTGCAGCGGGGCGCCGGGGGCGGGCGGCGCGGCCGGCGCGTCGGCGATCCCTTCGATCAGCTTGCGGTCCTTGCGGCGCGCGGCATGCAGTTGCCAGGCGATGCGTGCGGCGTACAGCAGAAACACCAGCGCGATCAGCACCCAACGCACGGCGGCCGATTCGAGCGGTCGCCAGTCGGCAATCGCGATCAGCGGGCCGACGAACCACACCACCAGCGCCAACGCCGCGAGGCCAATGGCGCGCAGCGTCCAGCGGTTGAAGAAAAGTGCGCCCAAGGTCTTCATTTGCCCGCTCCCACCGGCGCGGCAACGGTGCGCACGCCAGCGTCTTCGGTGGCGGCAACGAACAAGGTGATCTCGACGCGACGGTTTCGCGCCCGACCTTCGGCGCTGGCGTTGTCGGCGATCGGCTCGGCGTCCGCACGGCCTTCGGCTTTGATCCGGGCGGTTGCCGTGCGCGTGCCGATCAATTGCGCCACCGATTCCGCACGCGCGGTGGACAGATGCCAGTTGGACGGGAAGCGCAGTGAGCGGATCGGCTGGTTGTCGCTGTGTCCCATCACCACCACCGTGCCCGGCGTGGCGTTGAGCGCATCGGCAATGCGCAGCAGCAGCGCATGGCGACCCGGCTCGACCGCAGCACTGCCCGGCGCGAACAGGCCGTCGCCGCGCAACGTGACCACCGAGCGGTTGCCGTCGTCCTTGACCACGACCAGGTTCTGGGCGATTTCCTGCTGCAGGAACTTTGCCAACCGCGGGGGCGCCTGCGTCGCCGGGGCGGCGGCTGCGGCCGTCGTGGTGGCCGCGGCCCGCAGGTTCTGGATCTGTGCGAACACTGGATCAGACACACCACCCAGGGCGAGCGTGAAACCCAGGTAGACGATCAGCAGCAGCAATGCGCCGGCGGCCATGCCGACCCACACCGGCACCTCGGCGAGCAGCGACTTGCGTGCCGGGATCGCCGCCTGCCAGTGCGGCGACAGTTCACGCTCGTACTCACCGGCTTCCTTGCGCAGCATCTGCGCCAGGCGCTCGCGCAACGCCTCGAGCTGGCTGCGTCCATCCTGCGCCACCGCGAAGCGACCTTGCAGTCCGAGGCCGAGGCAGACATACATCAGCTCGAGCAGATCGCGATTGGCGGCCGGGCTTTCGGCCAGCTTGCCGAGCAGCACGAAGAACTTCTCACCGCCCCAGGCCTCGTTGTGAAACAGCACGAGCAGGCTGTGATGGGCCCACACGCCGGAGCCGCCCCATGGTGTCTGCGCAGCGGTTTCGTCGATCAGCGTGCATAGCGCGTAACGCGCGGCGATCACCTTCTCGTTGGCGACCCCCGCAGCGCGCGCTTGCTGCTCAAACGCGCGCATCGCCTGGGCCAGTTGCTCGCGCAGGCCGGCCGGGTTGGCATGCTGTGGCGTCGCACGCAACTGCGGCACGAGGTTGAGCAGTGGATTGGCGGCGGCCAGCAGCGGATTGAGGCCGGCGACCGGGGCAGGCTCTCCGGTATCGGCTGCCTGGATCGCCACGGGGCGCGGCGTAGCGGCCGGGGCAGCGGCGGTGGCGGCGGTAGCAGGAGGTCGTCCACGCCCACCGGGCGTGGGCATGATCACCGTGCGGTCGTCGTCCGGCGGGGGCGGGTTGCTGCTCATGGAACGGAGCCGAGGTAGGTGGCGGCGACGCAGTCGACCGCGGTCAGCCGCGGATCGCCCACAGCGCCATATCTAGGCCGGGGAACTCGCCCGCGACGTGCAACGCGAGCGACCCCGACTTCTGCAGCGCGCGGTATAGGTCGCTGCCGCGCTCCAGTTCAAAGTAGGTAAAGCCGGCGTGGAATGGGATCTGCCGCGGGGCGACCTGCAGCGGCTGCAGCGCGATCCCAGGCAGCTGCAGATTGACGAGGTCGCGGATCTTGTCGCTCGGACCCGCCTTCACCTGTGTTGGAAAACGCGCACGCAACGCTTCCGGCGGGACCTGCGCATTGGCAGCGAGGACCAGCGTGCCGGCCTGCAGCAGCTCCAGGTCGGAGATCACTGCGACGCGCACGCCGAAGCGCTTCTCGATGAGGTCGATCTGCACCGCGGCGGCCTCGGGTCGCGCCGACAGCAGCGTGCGCAGTTCGGCCACCACCGGGGCGAAGCTGGCGCGCAGGTCATCCTGCCGGTACTGCACCGCAAAGCGCGGGCGACGACCGCCGGGACTGAACACTGCCAGGTCGCCGGTGAGCTGCAGCAGCCGCGTGAACAGTTCTTCCGGATGTACCTGCGGCGTGGCGATCAGGTGGGCGAATAGCGGTTGATGCCGATTGATGGTCTGCAGCATCAGGAACTCGGCCACCTCGCCAATGCCGCCGCGGCCGGGCTGGCCTAGCGACGCGGCCAGGGCCTCGCCCAGCTGCTGCAAGCGCCCATGGATGTCGGCAACGATGGCGCCGAGCACGGCACTGGCGCCCACGTGCAGCGTCGGTGCGATGAAATCGCGCGCCAGCACGACGGTGTTGTCGGCGCGCCGCTCGAGCACCTGCGCCACGGCCAAGCGGCAATAGCCGTCCACCGCATCGCGCTCGCGCATCAGGCGCAGACGCAGCGAACCCACCTGGATCAGCGCCGCCTGGCTGCCGGCACCGGCGGTGTCGATGACCTCGGTCTCCCGGGCGCTATAGCGGGCCAGCCCGCGATCGGCGCTGCCGGCCTCCACATCGACCGTTCCGGCCTGGCGCAGCGGCAGCGCCAGCACGACGCACTCGTCCTTCATCAGCGGATCGATGTCGACTGCCGCCGGGGGCGCATCGGTCCCAGGGATGTCGAACGGCGTGCCGTCAGGCATCAGGCCTGCGGCCAGACGCAGCTGCAGCTTGCCGAGGGCAAGCGCCGCGGTGTCGATCTCCAGCTGCGTGAACCCCCAGGCATTGCGCAACAGCGGGCGCGTGCGACCGTCGAGCAGGTGCTCGAGGTGGCGGTCCTGCTGCTGGAAGTGCTGCGGCTGGAGGAACATGCCCTCCGACCAGACCACCTTGTTGTTCCAGGCCATGAGTCTCGTCGATTCTCTTTGGTGGTCACGCCGCGTGGCGCTCAGGGCGCGATCAAGGCGCGTCGCCCGGGGGATGCCGCGCCGCGTGAACCTGCGGCTACTTGCTGGTAATCGTCGCGCGGGTGCCGTCCAGCGCGATCGTCAGTGCATTGAGCTTGGCCGGCGTCACGGCGATCGTAGCGCGCCACTGCGCGCGATCGATCTCTCGAAACGCGGCAACCACGCCGACGAAGCGCGTGTCCGGTTGCAGCGTGCGATCGATGCTGCGCTTGTCGCCGGGGGCGAGCTGGATCTCCTCGACGGCAAGTAGTTCGGCAGCAAGCGTGTCGCGCTCGCGCTCGAACAGGCTGAAGAAGTCCGCGCCATCGAATGCGGTACGGGTCTTCAACTCGTAGAACTTGATGACCAACGGCGAAGCGCGGCCGCGGCGGTCAGGATTGACCGCGGTGGTGGCGGCGATCTCGGCCTTGACGCGGGCCGGGGCGGGGGGGCCGCTGGCGCAGCCGGCCAGCAAAGCGATGGCGACGATCAGGCCCAACCAGCCCAGATGCGACTGCACAGGAATGCGCATGATGCTTCTCGTGATGCGTGGAGCCGGACGATACCGGTCAACCCGGTCGGCTGACCAGCGGCAGCGCGATCGCATGTTGTGTGGTGACCGACTTTTCCGGCCGATCGCTCGTGATTGACGGCGCGACTCGGGTGCTACCCGGAGGTGCTCGGATGCGACGCGCGGCCCGCCTCGCGGGCGGCCCTTCGATCAACCGCCGATGTACGACATCTCGATCTTCTTTAGACCGACGGTGGCTGCGCTGCGTAGTTCCGAATATCGGTCACTGCGTCCGCGCCAGATGCGGCCGATTGCACCGGCAATCTGCGCATCGGTGGCCTGGGTGCGCAACAGCGTGCGCAGGTCGTAGCCCTGCTGCGCGAAGAGGCACAGGTAAAGCCTGCCTTCGGTCGACAGCCGCGCGCGCGTGCAGTCCGCGCAGAACGCCTGCGTGACGCTGGAGATCACGCCGATTTCGCCGCCACCGTCGCGATAGCGCCAGCGCTCGGCGACCTCGCCCGGGTAGTTGGGATCGGCACTTTCGAGCGGCAGGTCGGCGCTGATGCGTGCCACCACCTCGGCCGAGGGCACCACATCGTCCAGCCGCCAGCCGTTGCTGGCGCCGACGTCCATGAACTCGATGAAGCGCAGGATATGGCCGCTGCCATGAAAGTGGCGGGCCATCGGCACGATCTGCTGGTCGTTGACGCCGCGCTTGACGACCATGTTGATCTTGATTGGCGTCAGGCCCGCGGCACGTGCCGCCTCAATCCCCTCGAGCACGGAGCCGACCGGGAAATCGACATCGTTCATCGCGCGGAATACGGTGTCATCGAGCGCGTCGAGCGACACGGTGATGCGCCGCAGGCCAGCGTCGGCCAGCGACCGTGCCTTGCGGGCGAGGATCGAACCATTGGTTGTCAGGGTCAGATCGAGTGGCTTGCCTTGCGGCGTCTGCAGCCGGGCCAGCATCTCGATCAGTCGTTCGACGTTCTTGCGCAGCAGCGGCTCGCCGCCGGTCAGGCGGATCTTCTCCACCCCATGTGCGACAAACAGTCGCGTGAGACGCGTGATCTCCTCGAACGAGAGCAGGTCGCCGTGCGGCAGGAAGTGGTGGTTCTTGTCGAACACTTCCTTCGGCATGCAGTAGGTGCAGCGGAAGTTGCAGCGATCGGTGACCGAAATGCGCAGATCGCGCAACGGTCGGCTGCGGCGGTCCGCCACCAGACCATCGGGGGTCTCAGCAGCGCCCAGCAGTTCGAGCGGTGGCGGCGCCAGCGTGGCGGTGCGGATATCGAGCAGGGGAATGACGCGGTCGGTCATGGCGGTCCCGATGGCGGTGCCAAATGGTGGACCAATCTCTCGCGACGATGTTAGCCGCGTGAGTGCGGTGTGCAAGACGGACCGGACAAGACCCGGCTGAGGAAGCGGTTTCGCTATCTCCGAAGAGCTAGCGAAACCCCTAGATCGGCCAACTCAGCGCCGCGTCTCGACCTGCTGCAATGGCGCGGTTTCCAGCGGCGGCAAATTCGGGCGCTCGCGCGGCACACGCGCCGGCATTGGCTCAGAGGCCATTTTCGCCTGCGTCTGCGACAGCTTGGTCGCTTCGGTCTGTACCAATTGCAGGCCGACGCGATCGAGCACCGGCAGCAACGCTTCGATCTGCATCGGCGCCGCGGCAACTGCCGGTGCGGGTACCGGCCTCGGTGTCGGAGCGGTCGGCATGACGATCTGCGTTGCGGGTGGCGAGACCGGCGGCGGCAGGATGGGCGCGGGAGCCGCGATCACGGCTGCAGGCGCCGCTGTCTCCTCCATCGGCGGCTTGACTGTCGGCGCAACCATCGGCTGAATCGATTCGCGGGACGTGACTTGCGTGGCCACCGGTTCGGGGGCAGCGGCAAGCCCTTGGGCGAGATCGTCGACTGTGACGGCGACAGCATCGGACACTTGCTCCGCACGCTCGTCGGCGGTGACATCCGCGTCCTCGAAATCGGCGTCATCGCCTGGGTCGGCATCATCTGCAGCCGCGCCACCCGCCTCGGTGCCCGGGGCAACCCCGTCACGATTGGCGCCGCCACGACGGCGACGGCGGCGACGACGCCCGCGTCGTTCTTCACCCGCAGCGTCGGCTGCCAAGGTGGCCTCAATTCCCTCGACCTGCGGCGCACCGGGTGAAGTCCTATCCGCGTCGACACTGAGTGGCAGGGCGACCGCCGTGACAGCGCCAGCATCGTCCGCGACGGTCGCAGTCACCGGCGCGGCGGCGCGCTCCTCGTTGCGGGGCGGGCGCTCGCGGCGGCCGTCCCTGCGTCGCGCTTCGCCGTCGCGCCCCTCGCGTTTCGGCGACGGTGCGGCGACCGCGCCACCGGCCGGAGGGCTTGCCGCGGTGTTGTCGCGCTCGCCGTCTCGTGCCGCCGCATCGCGGCTGCCTCGACCGTCTCGGCGTGACTGGCTGTCGGTTCGACCGTCGCCACGACCATCGGCGCGACCCTCGGGTCGTGGTGCATCGCTGCGGCTGCCGTCCGTGCGTTCGGCACGACCTTCGCCTCGGCCGTCGCGTTTGTCGCGGCGACCGCGACCACCGCGGCTGTCGCCCCGGTCGCCGCGCTCTTCACGGCCCCGACGCGGGCGATCTGCGTGTTCCGGCTTGGCGACGAGCGCGGCCTGCGCAACGGCGGCCGCCGCGACCGGCGCGGGCGCGGGTGCGGGTGCGCCGACGAAAAATGCCTTGATGCGGTCCATCCAACTGATCTCAGGCGGCCGCACGACGACGATTTGAGCAGGCGCCGCGGACACTGCGACCACCGGTGCAGGCTGCGGCACCATCGGTGCAGGCGAATCCGGCACGATGCCGCGTACCACCGCCTCCTGCTTGCTCTTGCCAACATCCCCGTTGGCCGCCTTGTTGGCGTTGTAGGCGGCATCTGTGCCGGGGGACTCGGCGCGTTCAAAGCTCAGCTTTGTCTGGTCGAGCCGCTCGTCGTCATGACGCAGGCGCTCGACCTTGTAATGCGGCGTTTCCAGATGCTTGTTCGGAATCAGGATGACCGAGACGCGCAGGCGCGCCTCGAGCTTGGCGATGTCGGTGCGCTTCTCGTTGAGCAGGAAGGTCGCGACATCGACCGGCACCTGCGCATGGACCGCCGCCGTGCCTTCCTTCATCGCCTCCTCCTGCAGGATCCGCAAGATGTGCAACGCCGAACTCTCGGTGTCGCGAATCACGCCGACGCCATTGCAGCGCGGGCAGGTGATGTGGCTGCCTTCGGACAGCGACGGGCGCAGGCGCTGGCGCGACAACTCCATCAAGCCAAACCGTGAAATCTTGCCCATCTGCACGCGCGCGCGGTCGTAGTGCAGCGCATCCTTCAGTCGGCTTTCGACCGCCTTCTGGTTCTTCGCCTCCTCCATGTCGATGAAGTCGATGACGATCAGGCCGCCGAGGTCACGCAGTCGCAACTGACGCGCGGCCTCATCGGCGGCTTCAAGATTGGTGCGAGTCGCGGTTTCCTCGATGTCGGAGCCCTTGGTCGAGCGTGCCGAGTTCACATCGACCGCAACCAATGCCTCGGTGTGGTCGATGACGATTGCGCCCCCCGACGGCAGCGGCACGGTGCGCGAGTGCGCTGTCTCGATCTGGTGCTCGATCTGGAAGCGCGAGAACAGCGGTACGTCGTCCTTGTAGCGCTTGACCCGATCCACCATGTCGGGCATCACGTGCGCCATGAACTGGCGCGCCTGCTCGGCGATGTCGTCGGTATCGACCAGAATTTCGCCGATCGACGAGTGGAAGTAGTCGCGGATCGCGCGAATCACCAGGCTCGACTCTTCAAAAATCAGGAACGGCGCCGGGTTCAGGCGCTTGTTCTTCTGACCATCGGTGCTCGACTGCGGTACCGAGTTTCCGGCGGCGTCGCGGTACAGCGGGCGGGCGGCGTCATCGACGGCGGTCCACAACTGCATCAGGTAATTGAGATCCCATTGCAGCTCCTCGACCTGGCGGCCGATGCCGGCGGTGCGCGCGATGACGCTCATGCCTTGCGGCAGTTCGAGCTGGTCGATGGCGTCGCGCAGCTCCTCGCGATCATTGCCTTCCACTCGGCGCGACACGCCGCCGCCGCGCGGGTTGTTTGGCATCAGCACCAGATAACGGCCGGCCAGAGAGACGAAAGTGGTCAGGGCTGCCCCCTTGTTGCCACGTTCTTCTTTCTCGACCTGGACCACCATCTCCTGGCCCTCGGATATGGCTTCGTTGATGCGGGCCCGGCCCACGTCGACGCCGGACTTGAAGTAGCTTCGGGAGATTTCCTTGAACGGGAGGAAGCCGTGGCGGTCCTCGCCGTAGTCGACGAAACACGCCTCCAGGCTGGGTTCAACCCGGGTGACGACACCCTTGTAGATGTTTGACTTGCGCTGCTCCCGACCCGCGGTCTCGATGTCGATGTCGATCAGCTTCTGGCCGTCGACGATCGCCACCCGCAGTTCTTCGGCATGCGTGG
>LNFM01013249.1_pt1 | contig 10565 bp, 8 predicted proteins | sample 596031 | NCBI WGS metagenome assembly LNFM01 (sample SAMN04254537, study PRJNA301005) | activated carbon metagenome | isolation source: dual media filters at the Ann Arbor, Michigan drinking water treatment plant | place: USA: Ann Arbor | reverse complement strand
ACGGTGCCGGCGAGGATGGAACTGGTGATGATCTCGTAGGTCACGTCGGTCATGGCGTGATCGACGGCTGCAATGCTGCCGGGTGGGGCATGACGCCAGCGCTCGATCTGGCGGCCGGCCGCCATCGTCATCGCGGGGATATGGCCGAGCAGGTCCTGGTGGCGAAACAGCGATGCAGCGGTCCGGCGCTGCCAGCGCCATGCGGGTCCTTCCGCCGTCAGAATGCCTTGCCCGAGCGTCGGCTCGAAGATGCGCCGTTCCAGCGGCGTCTTCGCGAAATTCTCGTGCTCGTGGAGCAAGACACGCTCGACCATCGCCGGGTCCGTAACCCACGCGGTCTTGCGGCCATTGCGCTCGACGACGATACACGGCTGCTCGTAGACGGCAGCCGGAAGTGTCCGCAGGGGATTGCGAACGAAGGTCGGGAGAAAGCGCGAGAGCGGCAGCACCTCGGGGGGCGGCGTGACAGTCGGGGGATACAGCGGCGGCATCCCCGCCGGTCCGGCTTGTTCAACTCGATCGCGGGCCATGAAGCCCCTCCCGATCACCGCGTTGCACCTGCATAGCCCGGCCAAAACGAACGAGCGCAGCCGAGGCCGCGCTCATCGCAGGAATTCGAGTTCTAATTCAGGCGACAGCCTTGTTCAGGCTGCGGCGGCCTTGGCCTTCGCCTGGCGGGCGATGCCCGACAGCTTCTTCAGCCGCTTGCGGGCCGCAGGGGTATTGCCCTGAATACGCGTCACCTTGGCGCGGGGAATGGCGTGAGCAGCCTTCTTCTTACGCGTCTCGATGTTGCGCGGCGAACGCGCGCCTCTCTCTGCGGCCATTGGGAAAACCTCGAATGAATGGTTGGCGGAACCTCAGGGCGCGAACGCGCCTCCGGCCCGATTGCGCTCTCAGTTATGCGAAATCGTGCGCGGTGGCAAGCTGGGGATGGGATTGGCCTCCCGATAGATCCGCCCTGTGCGCCCCCCACCCCTTTCCCTCCCCACAAGGAGGAGGTGTCAGGTCGTGCGATTTCGCAGCGCGCATGCAAAGGGCCGTCCCTTGGGTTCGCCCCTCACCCTGACCCTCTCCTCGATTCGCTGCGCTACACGGGGAGAAGGATTAAACCGAGACGTTCGATGGCGGTTTCGAGGACGGCGGGGTCTTCGTCGGCGAGGGCTACCTTGCGGAGCAGGGCGACGTGGCGCGCCGGGTCGGTATGGCCGGCCAGAGTGGGCACGAGGCCGAGGATGCGCGTGTACTTCGCGGTGCCGCGGTCGTGGGTATCGCCATAGCCTTTGACGAGATTGCGGCACTCGGCAATCTCGACGGCCAGCGCGTAGTCTCTCGGCGCGGTCTCGGCGATGAGTTGCAGCCACGCATCGAGGCTCATCTGTTCGCGCTCGTAGCGCATCGAGGAACGGCGGCGCGGTTTCAAGCTCGCAACGGCGTACATCAATAAGAAGCCACTGAGGGAGGTGGTCTCGACGATGCGGCCTTCGCGCGTGAACCGGCCGACGATGCGTCTGGCGATGAAGTTCCGCGAGAGGAAGCGACCGAGCCACGCGGGCACAGTTTCGGCGATCTCCTGCAGGCGTGGATGCAGGAACTCGGCGACGCGGAGCGTCTGGCCGTCCTCCACCTTCACCTCGGCTGCGACGCGATCGAAGCGCGTACTGCGGATCTTCAACTCGGCGACGCGGATCGTGTCTTCGTAGGCCATGCCCAATGCGAGGTAGCGCGCAACCTCGGTCAGCAGGCGCTGGCTGCCGTCGCCATGCTCGCGGTCGAGCGCGGCAATGGGGGCGAGGCGGTCGAGATAGAGGCGCGCATAGGCGGCATCCTGGTAGTCGGTCAGGCGGCGCACGGCTTCTTGCGTGATCGGCCGCACGGGCTCGGCAAAGGCGGTGCCGGCCTCTGTCAGGGCCCACGTGAAGGGGCTTTGGCGGACAGGTGCTGCGGCGGTTTTCGGCGGCGTTACCGAGGGCGCCGGCGAAACACCGGGTTTGCCGAGGGCTGCGTCGAAGCCTTTTGCAAAGCCACGCTTGGAGGCGGCAACACCGACGCCACTGCGCTCGATGGCGCTCTCGAACTGCGCCCGGTCGAACGGTAGCGCTTCGGAAGCAGCGAGCGCGCCGAGCATGACCGCCGAGATCACGCTTCCGGATTCCTCGGCGGCCGTTCCCATGTCGCAGGCGAAGAGGCGGTGCGCCGCGAGGCGAGCGGCTTCGAGAAGGGCAGTCTCGTCGGCGCGGCCGTCGCCCGGCACGAGACGTTCGGTCATCGCGAAGACGCGACCGGTCGAGGTGACGAGCGTGGTGCGATCCGGAGTGACGATGCCACGCTGGATGGCGCGACCGGCTTCCATGAGTTCGGAGGCGAGCACGATGTCGACGTCACCCGGCATGGGGGAGAGCGCCATCACCGGTGTCTGTCCCCCTCCCCCCTCTTTTTTCCCCCCACCGCTCTCTTGCCCCACACCCCCGTCCCCTCCCCACGAGGGGGAGGGGGGAAGCAAGGGCTGTCCGTTTCCAATGTCAGAACCGGAGGGTCTGCCACCGCCGGTAAGGGGAAACAGTTCCAGATAATAGTTCGTCGCGCCGGTGCGTTGGGCGACGCCGGGGATCGAAGTTTGCTGTGCGAGCCAGCCGTTTGCTTCGGCGGTGTCCACGATCCAGCCCGCGAGTACGCCGCCGCCTTCGCCGCCCATGGCAAGGATCGCGATGCGGATGGTCCGGCCGACGGGAATGCCCACGATCACGCTCTCGCCGCGGCGAGGCGGCGCTCCATGCGGTTCTGGAGACGGCGGATGATGGCGCTGCGCCAGCGTTGCTTTATGCGTTCCCAGCGACCGGGATTGGACACGATCGTTGCTCGATAGAACGACGGGCAGAGCACGGCGGCGTGGGCGACCTCGCCGCACAGGCCGCAGCCGACGCAGGAGTTGATGACCTTCGTCACGGGGTCCTTGCGCAAGGGATCGGTGTTGGGTGCGATGGTCAGGGACGGGCAACCGGACAGGCGAATGCAGGAGTGATCGCCGGTACAAGTGTCTGGATCGACACCGAAACGCTCGCGCTCCACCCGCTCGCCGCGTGCCACGGCCTGCGCTTTCAGCGGACGCTCGCGGCGCTGGCGGTTCAGCATGCATTCCGACTGCGCGACGATGACTTTCGGGCCGGGCTCCCTCGACGTGAGCGCGTCCTTCAAGGTGCGCATCATCGTCTTGAGATCATAGGTCGGATTGATCGTGCGCGCCCACGATACGCCGATGCCGCGTACGGCCTTCTCGATGGTATTGCCGGTCGCGCGCGTCGGCTGGGCGAAGTGCGACGACAGGATGTCCTGGCCGCCGGTCGCGGCGGAGTAGCCGTTATCGACGACGAGGATGACGTTGTCGGATTTGTTGAACACGGCGTTGCCGACCGAGGATGAGAGGCCATTGTGCCAGAAGCCGCCGTCGCCGATCATCGAGATGGCACGCTTCACGGGCTTCTCGGGCGTGCCTTTCACGTTGAAGGCGGAAGCTGCGGCGGGACCGAGGCCATAGCCCATCGTGGAAGAGCCGATGTTGAACGGCGGTAGCGACGCGAACAAGTGGCAGCCGATGTCGCTCGAGACGTGATGTGGGCCGGTTTCACGCTCGACGAGTTTCATCGCGGTGAAAATCGGGCGCTCCGGGCAACCCGTGCAGAACGATGGTGGGCGAGCGTGCACCTTGCCGTCGAGCATCGCGAGCGCGGCTTTCAAGCGGTTGTCGCTCGAGGAGGGCGCGTCGGCTGGAACGAGGGCCGGCCGGTGGGCGCGCACGAACGATCTGATCCCGTCGCGCATGACACCGCCGGTCAACTCACCGGCCATCGGCAGCATGTCCTTGCCGTTGATTTTCGTCTGGATGTCAGCGCGACGAAGAATGGTGTTGACGGCTTGCTCGATGAACTCGGGCTGCCCCTCCTCGACGATCAGGATCGCCTGCTTCGTGGCGGCGAACCACGTGAGTTCGTCGTCGACCAGAGGATACGTGACGTTGAGGACGTAGAGCGGTACCCGGCTGTTGCCGAACGCGTCGGCGAGCCCCAGCGTCTCGAGTGCGCGGACGACGCCGTTATACATGCCGCCCTGGCAGACGATGCCGATGTCGGAGAGATCGCCGGGGAAGAATTCGTTGAGCCCGTTTTCCGCGATGAACTTCACGGCGGCGGGCCAGCGCTTCTCGATCTTCTCCTTCTCGTGCGCATAACTCATCGGCGGCAGTACGATCTTGGACGTTTCGCGCCTGGGTGCGTTCAGCGCATCGGCCAGCGTGAACGAAGGCGCGACGTTGGCCTTCGTCTCGAAGCGGCCGTAGACGTGGCAGGCGCGGATGCGCACTTCGAGCATGACCGGCGTGTTCGACGCTTCCGACAGCTCGAAGCCCTTCTCCACGCACTCGACGATCTTGTCGACGCTCGGGCGAGGGTCCATCAGCCAGATCTGGCTCTTCATCGCGAAGGGATGCACGCGCTCCTGCATGATCGAGGAGCCTTCGCCATAGTCCTCGCCGACGATGATGAGCGCGCCGCCGGTGACACCGCCCGACGCGAGGTTCGACATCGCATCCGATGCGACGTTGACGCCGACGACGGACTTGAAGGTGACGGCGCCGCGCAAGGGGTAGGACACGGATGCGGCAAGCATCGCGGCGGCGGCGGCTTCGTTGGCGCTGCTCTCGAAATGAACGCCGAGATCGTCGAGGATGTCCTGGGCGTCCCCGAGCACGTCCATCAGGTGGGACACCGGCGCTCCCTGGTAGCCGCCGACGTAGGCGACACCCGACTGCAGCAGCGCCTTGGTGATGGCGAGGATACCTTCGCCACGGAACTCCTCGCCCGCACCGAGCCGAAGGGACTTCACCTCTTCCTTGAACGACCGCTCGGCCATCGTATCTCCCGGTTGTAGAAGTCCGTCGGAGTGAATCCACACTATCGTGCTGTATCATCAATGAGCAATCGCGAGGCCGAGACGAACCCCATCATGAAGTTTCCCTGGTATCTGGCTGTGCTGTTCATTGTCCTCGTGGGACTCGTGGCGGCGCGCATCCTCGGCCTCGACGGTCACTCGGCTCGCATCAGCGTCGCCGAGCGGGCAGACCATGTACTCGTGCGGTGGACGGGGGACATCGAGCGGCCGATGTACGACGAGATCGCCACGGCCATGGGGCAGCGGCGCGGCGATCCCAGACCGATCGTGCTGGTCCTGGGCTCGCTCGGCGGCAGCGTCTACGAAGGCGGGCGCGTGATCGAACTCGTTCGGGAGATGCAGCGAACCCACGCAGTCGACACGCATGTCGAAACCCATTGCGGCTCGATGTGCGTGCCGATCTTCCTGGCGGGAACACGGCGGACGGCGGCGGCCAAGGCGAACTTCATGTTCCACGAGGTTCGTTTTCGCGGTCGTGACGGCCAGCAACGAACGCCGCAAGACAAGGATCTCGCTCCGGCCGAACGGACGCGCATCGCGCTCGCGACCGACAGTCTCTTCCGCGCCTATTTCGAAGCACCGCGCGTGAACCGGCAATGGCTGACCGAGATGCGCCGGTCGATCGTCGGCACGGACATCTGGCTGAAGGCGTCGGAACTCCACAAGCAAGGCTCCGGCGTGATCGACGGGCTGCTCGAAGGGCGCTGATGGCCAGGGAACGGAGCAGCTCAAGCCGACGCGTCGGGCGTCTTCATCCCGAATGTGCGGGACACGAGAGTGCTTGTCGCATCCTGGATTGCCCGTAGCCAAGGCGCGGCTTCCAGGGCCGCTGCCAATGCAGAGGGTTCGTCCTCGAACTGGTGCCGAGAAAAATTGCCGATCGAGAACCAGCCCCTGTTGTCCTCGGGGTCGCGGCGGTATTCCTCGAAGCCGAACGATCCGTCCGTCCGCATGAAGATATCGATGCAGCGGCATGCGCCGTGGTCGTTGATCGAGTGCAGCACCTTGTGGGCGTGGGCCATCAGACAATGGTTTCGAGCGCATGGAAGACGTCGGGTTACGCAGCGCTACGCACTGCTAACCCGACCTACGAGCGCATGCGCTTGGCGCCGTCCATCATCGCATCGATCAGGCCCTGGTAACCGGTGCAGCGGCAGATGTGGCCGCCGAGGACGTCCTTGACCTGCTCGACGGTCGGGTCGGGCACGCGCTTCAGGTAGTCTGTGAACGACATCAGGATACCCGGCGTGCAGAAACCGCACTGCAAAGCGTGGTGATCGCGCAGCGCCTCCTGCAAGGGGTTGAGCTTGCCATCGAGCCCCGTGAGACTTTCGACGGTTTCGACCGTGCGGCCGTCGGCTGCCTGCGCGAGCGTCAGGCAGGCACGAGCCGCGACGCCGTCGATCAGCACCGTGCAGCAGCCGCACACGCCATGCTCGCAGCCGACGTGGGTTCCGGTCATGCCGATCTCGTGGCGCAGGAAGTCGGTCAGCAGCGTGCGGGATTCGGCTTCGCCGGTGGTCTTTTTCCCGTTCAACGTGAGCGTCACGCGGGCCTTGGTGTCTTTGCTCACGCGGCGCATGAAATAGCCTCCTCGATCACGATGGGTCCCAACCGGCGCAGCAGATCACGGCGATAGCGCGCGGTGGCGTGGATGTCATCGGAGCCTTCCAGCTCCCAGGCGAGCGTGCCGAGCGCGTCGGCAATGGCGCTCTTGCTCGATGCGTCGATGCGTGTCGCGACGGGGCGATCGGCGAGCCCGCCGATGCCGAGCCGCACGCTGGTGTCGGTATCGGCAACGGCAGCGAGCGCCAGGATCGCGAAGTCGCCGTGACGGCGCGCGACCTCACGAAACGCGGCGCGCTTCAGGTTGGCGGCGATGGGGAAGCGGGCCGCCACCATCATCTCGTCGGGTTCACGAGAGGTCGACAGCATTCCGGTCTGGAACTCCTCGGCCGCCACGACGCGCTCGCCGCGCTTCGACCGCAGCACGACCTCGCCGCCGAGCGTGGCGAGCGAAAGTGGAATTTCCGAGGACGGATCGGCATGCGAAAGCGAGCCGCAGACCGTTCCGCGATTGCGCGTCTGGAAGTGACCCACCCATGGCAGCGCTTTCGCCAGCAGGGGCGACGTCTTGGCGAGATCAGGCCAGTTCATCAGCTCGTTCTGAGTGACCGAGGCGCCGATCTCGAGGAAGGCCCCCGCGACCTTGATGCCCTTGAAGGCCGTGTGGCCGCCGATGTCGACGATAACCTTGGGCTCGGCCATCCGCAGGTTGAGAATCGCCATCAGCGACTGCCCACCCGCCATGATGCGGGCGTCGTCGCCATATTGGGCGAGAATGTCGACGGCTTCTGCCACCGTGTCCGGGCGGACGTAATCGAATGCGCGGGGTTTCATGTGGGGTCACCATTCCAGGCAATTCTTCCCCCCTCCCCTGAATGGGGAGGGGTCGGGGATGGGGTGGAGCAGAAGGTAATGCGCTCGCGGCCCCCCACCGCAGTTCCCCCCACCCCACGAGGGCGAGTGGGACAGGTTGAGGTCTGGGTGACGTCATCGATTCCGATCGAGCGCCGCATCACTTGTCCCCCTTCTTGCCGCCCCAGAGGGAGCCGAGGCGTTTGGCGAGGCTCTTTTTCTCGGGGGCGCCGCCGAGCTTGCGTCCGAAGCTGGCGAAGAACTGGCCGATCACGATCTGGGCGGCGCCTTCGAGCATACGGCCACCGACGGCGGCTGCTTTGCCGAACACCGACACCTCGTAGTCGTAATCGATGCGGGTTCCGGCGCCATCGGGCACCAACTTCAGTAGGCCGGTGCCGGACGAATTGCCGAGCGGGCCCGAAATCGAGCCGCCGAGACGGCCGGACTGGTTCGGCTTCAGGTCGGTCAATTTCACTTGTGCCTTGAAGCGGCCGCGGATGATGCCGACGCCAAGCGAAACTTCCGCACGGTAGTCGTTCGGACCGACGACCTCGAGAGAGTGACAGCCTGGAATCACCGCCTTGAGGTTCTCGGGATCGAGCAGCGCTTCCCACACCTTCTCTGGCGGGGCTGCGACCTGCACGGAACCCGAGCCCTTGATCTGGCGCGCGTCCTTCTGCGTGGCGCCACCGGTTCCGGCCGAAGCGATGCCCTGACGCGGCGCGATGTGAGCGGGACGCGCGGGCTCCTCGCCTGACATCATCGCGTTGATGCGGGTCGGCGTAGCGGGAAGCTGTACGTTCTCGACGCCCAGCGCGTCCGCGATCGCGTTGGCGATGCAGGCGGGCGTCGACATGCAATTGCCTTCGGCGAGGCCCTTGGCGCCCAGCGGCGTGAACGGCGTCGGGCTCTCGATATGCATCAGTTCGAGCTCGGGCAGCTCGGTTGCGGTGGGGACGACGTAGTCGGCGAACGTGCCGGTGAGGAACGAACCGCCGTCGTCGTAGACGAACTCCTCATAAAGCGCGGTGGCTAGGCCCTGCACGAACGCGCCGCGGATCTGGCCTTCCGCGATGAGCGGATTGAGCAAGCGGCCGGCGTCGTGCATCGAGACGTACTTCTCTACCTTCACCTCGCACGTGAGTGGATCGATCTCGACGCCGCACATGTCGAACACGAAACCATAAGTGAGCGAGGTGTTGATACGGTCGTCGTTCGACGGCGGCGTCAACTCCGGCGGCGCCCAGACGGCGGTCTCGCGAAGCGCGGGGTCCATGCCGTCGGGCAGCATGATCGGCGACCAGTGCGCGGTGCCGGCGACGCGGCCGAACGCCATGGCGTTGTCGGGGTTCGACTTGGAGCGGACCTTGCCTTTGACGAATTCGATATCGGTGTGGAGCACGTTGAGCTGCTTGGCGGCGATGCGCGCGAGCTTATCGCGGATACGCGTCGCGGCGATGTGGGCGGCGACCGCGGTGCCCGGTGTGAAGCGGCAGGAATAGGTGCCGGCTGCGATCGACCAATCCGACGACGCCGTGTCGAGTTCGAGATTGACGGTGATGTCCTCGATGCGCAGACCCAGCTGCTCGGCGACTATCTGCGCGAGCACGGTCTCATGGCCTTGCCCGCAGACCACGCAATCTGCCGTGACGGACACCGCACCCAGCGCATCGATGCGCACGCTGGCGAGAGAAACCGCGCCGTTCTTCGGGCCGGCCTTCTCGCGCGCTTCAGGCGACAGCAGCGTCGACAGATAGCCCATGTTCGACATCGCCGGCTCGACGACGGCGGCAAAACCGATGCCGTAATACTTGCCGGCCTTGCGAGCCTCGTCGCGGCGCTTCATCAGGGCTTCGAGACGGCCGCCGCCCGTGGCGAGTTCGACGCAGCGGGGATAGTCGCCGCTGTCGAACAGCGAACCTGCCGCCGTCTTGTAGGGGAACGAACCCGAGGGAATCAGATTGCGCTTGATGACCTCCAAGTGATCGAGACCCATCTCGCGCGCGACCTTCTGCACGAGACGCTCGAGCGTCAGATACATCTGCGGGCCGCCGAACCCACGGATCAGGGCCGACGGCATCTTGTTGGTCATCACCACGCGGCTGACGACGCTCAGATTCTGGATCGCGTAGGCGCCGGTCAACGCGCCGTGCATGCGGTAGAGTGGTCCCGGCATCGGTGCACGCAGGAACGCCCCGTAGTCCTCGATCTGGTCGAGCTTGAGCGCGGTGATGCGACCGTCCTTGTCGACGGCGGCTTCGACCTCGGTGATGCGATTGGGGCCGGAACTCGCGGCAACGAGATGCTCCAGGCGATCCTCGACCCACTTCACGGGGCGGCCGACGATCTTGGATGCGAGACCGCACAGCACCATGAACGGGAAGACGCGGAGTTTGATGCCGAAGCTGCCGCCGCTATCGGCGGGCGTCTTGATGCGGAAGCGCGTGCCCGGCACGCGGCAGGCGCGCGCCATCACGGGCTGGGTGGAGAACGGGCCCTGGAAATTCGCCAGCACCTCGTAGCTGTCGTCGGCCGGGCGGTATTCGGAAACGACGACGAAGCACTCCATCGGCATGAACGACTGGCGCGGGAACTCGCTCGTCATCTTGACGACCTTGTGCGCAGCTGCGAAGGCCGCGTCGGGATCGCCGTAGGTGAAGGCGCGGGTATGCACTTCGTTCGATTTCGCGCTCTCGTGCACGAGCGCGGAGCTCTTTTCGCGGGCGGCGCGCAGATCGATGACAGCCGGCAACTGCAGATATTCGATCTCGACGGCTTCGCCGCCGTCCTCGGCGATGTAGCGGGTCTCGGCGAGCACCAGCGCGACGGGCTCGCCGACGTATCGCACGCGGTCCACGGCAAGCGACCATTGCGGCACATCGGCCTTCACGGCGACGAGGAACGGATCGGATATCTTCCGGATGTCGTCGCCCGTTATGACGGCAATGACACCGGGAATCTCCAGCGCTGCCCGCACATCGATCTTGCCGATCATCGCGTGGGCGTGGGGCGAGCGGATCACGTGAGCTTGCAGAGTGCGCTTGGGCTCGGCGACGTCGTCGGCGTAACGGCCGCGACCGGAGAGCAGGGCTGCGTCTTCCTTTCGGACGAGCGGCTTGCCAAGCACTTCCATGAGTTCGTCTCCACTAGTTCGATGCCTAGTCGCGGTTCGCGCCGGTTTCCCGGCAGCGGCTGCGACG
>LNFM01013248.1_pt1 | contig 10567 bp, 11 predicted proteins | sample 596031 | NCBI WGS metagenome assembly LNFM01 (sample SAMN04254537, study PRJNA301005) | activated carbon metagenome | isolation source: dual media filters at the Ann Arbor, Michigan drinking water treatment plant | place: USA: Ann Arbor | reverse complement strand
ATGGCGCGCCCTAAGAGATTCGAACTCCTGACCCCCAGATTCGTAGTCGCTTTCTGGTTGTAGTTTCAATTTGCACGGCCTCATCGCGACTTGCTATATTCCATAACGTTATCTGACACCTAAAACGCATCGGCGTGCTTTGGGTTGTAACGCGTGACCAGACGGCGCCGCGGGTTTTTTTGGCAATTCCTAGCAACCCGCCAGAATCCGTTAGCGAGTTTTGGGGCGAGATCGATTTTGCAAGAAAACCTGATCACCGCCGGCACTCCGATCTCTCTGCACTTGCGTGCAAACAAGATACTCTCACGTGACCTCGATGCAGGGCTCACCGAAGCGCTTATCGGTCGGTTGCCGCCACCGCCGAGCGGGCAAGCGAACTACTCTCTTCCCGACCGCGGCCGCCGCGGCGTTCCCGGACTGCGCATTCAACGCGGCAAGTCAGCGCTGACGTTCGTACTAGGCGCTTCGATTAAACAACCCGATGGACGCTATAAATCCGTGCAAGTGACGCTCGGCCGCTGGCTTCCCGATGGATCGGGCATGTCGCTGAAAGCCGCGCGATCGGCGGCCATTCTGAAGAAACAAGAATTTCGCGCAGGACTGGATCCACACGCCAAACCTGATCCGTCCCTCTATGCCCCGCCAGCAGACGCAATCACGCTACGCGTCGCATGGCAGCTCTACAGGGATGCGCGGACGCAACCGAAGAAAAAGCGCAAGCCGCTCGCAGCGTCGACACTCGAGGGATACACACGCCTCATCGAAGTCGCGCTCAAGGATTTCGTCGATACGCCGCTCGAAGAGCTGGCCGAAGATCCCCGCCCGCTGATCACGCACTTTGACCGCACCACCGCGCGCACGGCCTCGGAAGCCAACAGTCAGATGCGGGTCCTGCGCGCGGTCTGGAACCGTGCACACAAGACCTTGCCCAGAAAAGTGCCCGCGCCCCCGCAAATCTTCGACATGAACGAAGTCGAGCCCCGAGACGCCGCGTTCGTCACGCGCGAAGTCAAATCGCTTTGGACGGAGATAACAGAGCTGCCGCCACTGTCGCGAAAGGGCGCTCTGGTTTTCCTTCTTACCGGTCTACGCGAAGGCGCTGTGCTGCGCTTGCGCGCCGAGCAGATCGATCATCAAGAAAAGACCGTCACCGTCGTTTCGAAAGGCAAGACGCTGCGGCTGCCGCTCTCGGAGGCGGCTTACTCCCTCCTTCTCGCAAAGCTTCCTGAGAACCTCGCCTTGCCGGACAACCCATACATCTTTCCGAGCATTCGCGGTCCCCGGCCGCGTAACGGCGCGCCCATCACGCCCGGCTCAGACCAGCTCCACGTCGACAAACTCGACTTCAAACGCCTCAGTCCGCCGGCGGCCTACGTTGACCAGCGCAGTGATAAGGCGCGTGTGCACCCCCACGTGTTTCGCCACACCTACAGAACCCTTGCGACATCGGCCTATGTCAGCGAGATCGCGATCAGGCTCTTGATGGGACATAGCTTGAGCGCGACGTCAGTTTCGATTATTTGACCGCTGACTTGACCTGGCTGCGAAAGGCGCAAGAGCAAATCAGCGGATACATTCTAGCAACGGCGGGCCTCGATCCCGACTTTCGCTTTCCGGCTGACTATTTCCTATAATCCGTGCTCAAGATTACGCTGGCGTCTAGGCGGCATCGCAGTCCGCGGGGCGAAGAAATTCAGCCAGGCGCTGGATTTGCTCAGGCTTCACCCACGCGGCGCGCACGTCGCGCCCGGGCGGGCGAAACAAAGTAACGTTCGCGCGCTCCTCGCACGCCATCACCCACGACACCGCTTCGCGCAGCGACCAGCAATCGGTTGGCGCATCGGGCGTCGCAACCCAAACGGTAACCTCATCGACCAGGGCCAAGAGATCTTCATCGCGAATCATCGGTGTGGACATGCATCGATTCATCGCCGAATCGATTACCCAAAAGTTAACTCCGCCGGCCAGCGACACGCTGCAAACGACTAAAGCCGCAAGAGTTCCACTTCGGCCGCCTGATGGGGATCAAGGCGATAAACGAGGCGCCGATTTATGGCGACAAGGGCACCCGCGCCCCAGTCTTCGATCAGCTCAGCATCGTCACGTTCACGCGCCTGCCACTGTGATCCGTCCTCGCAGATCAACACGCGGCCGTCGGCCGCCACCCAATCAATTGTCGAAACCACGCCAGACTGCGCACCGGCGCCTAATCCGACTCGGAAGACAGACAGAATCGCATCACGCTGTGAATGCGTCAGTCGCGTCCAATCGAGCCGCTCGAATATCTCGGGCCCAAGAAAGGCAGCCAACGCATCGTTCTGAGTCATCCGGACGTCCCCACAACCGAATCGAGTCTCTAGAAAACGATCGATTTGGTTTCCGAAGCCTTAGCGCTGCCTCGCTAATCAACACTGTCTGGTGTCGCGCTCTGCGTAACGTCGACCGCGTGCACTCTCCTGTCGAAGCACGCTGATGATCGCGGGCGCATCGCTCCAGCGTCGGCGCCGCCGTCTTCCACCACAGTGGAACATATCCGCGCGCTCGATCGCTTTTCGAATTTGCCCGGTCCACGACGCGTTTGCTGACGGCGTCCTGAAGCACCATCACGCCGGGCGTTGATACTCGCTGGTGGATCCGCATTGGCGCGCTTCGGCCCACGCATCGAGCGTCTCTTGTGCATGGCGCACCAAGCGCGGCCCATACTTGATGAAAGGCGGCCCTTCGCCAGTGATGCGCCAGCGGTTGAGCGTGTGCTTGGAGACTTTCACCCGCGCCGCAGCTTCGTCGACCGTCAAGAGATTTAGGTTCGTCATGGCTTTCGCCTCATTGCGATGACTCTATTCTGTTCAAAGAACGAACCATGGGGAAGCGTTAGAACCCATTAGGAGCAACGCGCGCCGTCGCTCCGCGCGTACGACGATGCCTCGCTCGACTGGAGCCTGGGCCGCCTGCTCTGGCACGCCGTTGCCGCGTGTTTCCTCCCGTTGCAGCAAGCACGTTGCAGCATGTCGCCTTGCGTGTCAGTCGCGCGGCGCATGGCTTCCCCTAAGAAGCGAATTTCAATTCTAACGTTCGAGCCCGAGTGAAGGTGTTGCCTTCACTTTTTCCTGCACGCTGGTTCTTTCGCGCTCGGCACGGATGCCGTTCTATCGCGACCAAGCTACCGGCTGGAGGTCCACGACAGCGCGTCATTCGCGAAAAACTGGACCGCGCGATGGACTGCGGACCCTCGCCATCGCCACGGCGCCCAATGACCTCGCCCGAGAACCGCCCCATCCAAGACGAGCAGACCTGTGGTTGCCTCGCCGGGGACGCGCTCACCCCCAAGTCGCCTGCGGATATCTATGCCGCGCCCAATATCCTGCAGACGCTCGACACAAGCCGGGTCAACGCAGGCCCCAGGGTTGGCGAGGCGTCTTGGCGACCAGACAATGCGGTCTTCTGCATGATTTTCGCACGCCCTTTGCGCCGAACCTTGGCCCTCGTCGCGCGTGACGCTCCACCCCTCCGGCAGCCCTGCGAACGTACGATTCTTCCAGAGTTGGTTGGCGTTACAAACCGGGAAAGAATCGGGAAAACACCTAAGCCGCTGTGGATAAAATCACCGTGCCAGCCAGTTTTTCGTTTAAAAACATGGTGGGCGCGACAGGGATTGAACCTGTGACCCCTCCCGTGTGAAGGGAGTGCTCTCCCGCTGAGCTACGCGCCCGAAGCTGGCTTTTCGCCCGCCTCGAAGGGCGCGGACCATAATCGCGGGCCAGCCTGCGTCAAGCCGCCCTGCCTGTGGGCTTGACCTGCCGGCTCCAACCTGCGCAATTGCGAACGGTTCGCAAAATTCCGTTGGAGGCCGCCCTGTCTTTTTCTCTTAGCCGCCGCACGTTCGCGCTGGGCGCCTCCGCCATGGCCTTGGCTGCCTGCAATCCAACTGGCGGCAGTGGTGGCGACGAGGAAAACTTCGTCAACCTCTACACCGCCCGTCATTACGACGCCGACCGCCAACTCTACGCCGCGTTCGAAGAAGCGACCGGCGTCGCCGTGCGCGCGCTAACCGGCAATGCCGAACAATTGCTCGAACGCATCCGCGCCGAAGGCGACGCGACCGAGGCCGATCTCTTCGTCAGCGCCGATGCCGGCAATCTATGGCGCGTCAAGGAAGCAGGCTTGCTGCAGAACGTGACCTCGCCAGCGCTCGAACAAGGCGTGCCAGAAAATCTGCGTGATCCTGATGGCGCGTTCTGGGGTTTCACCAAACGCGCGCGCGTGATCATCTATCGTAAAGACGCCGTGCAGCCTGAACAGGTCGCGAGCTATGACGATCTCGCCAATGCGCGCTTCCGCGGCCAGATCGTGATGCGGTCGTCGACCAACACCTATCAGCTCTCGACGCTGGCCTCGCGCATCGAGCGCCAAGGCGCCGACAATGCACGGCAATGGGCGGCTGGCGTGCGCGCGAACTTCGTGCGCGATCCGCAAGGCAGCGACACCGATCAGATCAAAGCGGTCGCGGCCGGCGAGGCGCAGGCGACGTTGGTGAACCATTATTATTATGTGCGCCTGCTCAAGTCAGAGGACGCTGCCGAACGTGAAGCAGCCGCGCGCGTCGGCCTCATTTTTCCGGATCAGGCGACGGGCGGCACCCACGTCAATATCTCTGGCGGCGGCGTCACCCTGCACGCCAAGCGGCCGGGTCGAGCCAAGCAGTTTCTTGAATACCTCGTCAGCGATGCAGCGCAGAACCTGATCGCGCCGCTCAACACAGAATTCCCGATCCGCCCGAGCATCACGCCCGCGCCGGAGCTTGCAGCGCTCGGCAGCTTCCGCGAAGAGAGCATTCCGCTCGACGCGCTGGGGCGGCATCAGGCGGAAGCGGCCCGGATCTTCGAGGAAGTCGGCTGGCGATAGAAGCTCACGCGGCAGGGCGAGGACGAGGCTTCGCGGTCGACGGCGTTGCGCTTGCAGCGGCGGCGGCGACGATCATCTGTGCGGCGCCGGCGCTTGCGGTGATTGGATTTGCGCTGTCGCCAGGCGGTGCGGATGCATCGTTCGGCGGCAATCTCTTGCGCGATGGCGCCATCGGCACGGCGCTGGTCGTTCTGATTGGCGGCGCTGGCGCTGTGTTGTTCGGCGCGAGCGCTGCGTGGCTGGTGAGCTTGTGCCGCTTTCCGGGGCGCGGAATTTTCGAATGGCTGCTCGTCGTGCCGCTTGCGGCGCCGAGCTATGTGCTGGCTTACGCTTACACTGGCATGACTTGGGCTGGCGGCTCGGCTATCGAAGTGCGCGGGCTTTGGGGCGCGGCATTCGTTTATGCGATCGGGCTTTACCCGTACGTCTATCTCGCCGCGCGCGCGGCGTTCGCGAGCCAATCGGCGTGCGCGCTGGAGGCGGCGCGGACCTTAGGCGCAACCCCGGTGCATGTGTTTTGGCGCGTCGCGCTGCCGCTCGCACGACCAGGGATCGCGGCAGGCGCGGCTTTGACGATGATGGAGATCGCGGCTGACTACGGCGCGGCCTACCACTTTGGCCTGACGACGCTGTCGACCGCCGTCTTTCGCGCTTGGTATGCGCACGGCGCGCTTGATGCGGCGTTACAAATCGCGGCTGTGCTGTTGGCAGCGGCAATCGTGTTTCTGTTGGCCGAACGCTGGGCGCGCGGGCGCGCTGCATTTGCGGGCGGTTCGACGCGCTGGCGCGCTCTGCCGCGCTATCAGCTCGCGCCGCTGCCCGGCTTTCTGGCCGCGCTGTTTTGCGGGGCGCTGGTAGTGTTCGGCGCGATCCTGCCGCTGACTTGGCTCGGGCGCTTGGCGCTGTTGCACGGCGATCTTGGCGACATCGCGCAACCGTTTGCGAACTCGATCATCCTCTCTTCAACGGGCGCACTGATTACGCTGGCGTTGGCGGTCGCGATCGCTGTCAGCGCCCGACGCGCGAGCGGCGCTGGCAAAGCATCCGTGCTCGCGGCTGCGATGGGCTACGCCGCGCCCGGCGCGGTGATTGCGATTGGGGCGCTGGCGCTGTTTGGCGCCGCGCGCAGTGCGGGCTGGATCGGCGGGCTGAGTGCAGGGCTTGCGCTGACGGCGCTTTTCTGGACTTACGCGGCGCGCTTTGCGGCGGCCGGAGTACAGCCGATCGACGCCGGCCTCGCGCGTTTATCGAAAGGGCTCGACGCTTCGGCGCGCACTTTAGGCGCTGGGCCGTGGCGGCGCATGTTTAGTGTCGATCTGCCGATTGCCGCGCCGAGCCTTGGCGCTGCGGCTCTGATCCTATTCGTCGAAATTCTGAAAGAATTGCCGGCGACGCTTCTCCTTCGCCCCTTCGATTTCGACACGCTTGCGGTGCGTGCTTATTCCTACGCCTCCGACGAACGACTGCTTCAAGCGGCGGCGCCGTCGCTGCTCATCTTCATTGCGGGCCTCGCACCTATCCTCATTTTGACGCACGGCATCGGCCGCGCGCGGGCGGGGCAACGATGAGTACGGTCACGCTGCGCAACGTGCGGCGCGCTTACGATGGCGCCTGGGCGCTGGACGATGTTTCGCTCACCGCGCCGGAAGGCAAAGTGTTGGCGTTGCTCGGGCCATCCGGCTCCGGCAAGTCCACCATTCTGCGTTTGATCGCCGGCCTCGAAGCGCCTGATGCGGGCGAGATTGTTATTGGAGCCGAGACGGTCTCCGGGCCCGGAAGACTTCTGCCAACTGAGCAGCGCCGCATCGGCATGGTGTTTCAAGATTACTCGTTGTTTCCGCACTTGAGCGCCGGCGCCAACGTTGCGTTCGGGCTCGACAGACTCACCCGCGCTGATCGCGACGCACAAGCTTTGACATGGCTCGACCGCGTCGGCCTCAAGCATCGCGCTGGCGCGTTTCCGCACGAACTCTCCGGCGGCGAGCAGCAACGCGTGGCGTTGGCGCGCGCTTTGGCGCCGAAGCCGCGCGCCGTGCTGCTCGACGAACCCTTCTCCGGTCTCGATCCCGTGCAACGCGCCGAATTGCGTGACGCGACGCTGGCGACGCTGATGGAGACTGGCACGACGACACTGTTCGTCACCCACGACGCGGAAGATGCGCTGCAAGTCGCCGATCGACTGGCCATCCTCAAAGGCGGGCGCTTGTTGCAGGAAGCCGCGCCGCGCATCGCTTACGATCAACCGGCTTCGCTCGATGTCGCGGCCGCGCTTGGGCCGATCAATGTGTTCGACGGTGTTTGCGAGAATGGCGTGGTGGCGACGCCGTTCGGAAATGTTGCAAGCGCCCTAGCGAACGGTGCGCGCGCTCGGGCGGCTGTACGCGCGGAAGCGATTGCGCTGCGCCCTGGAAACATGGCGCGCGTGCTCGATGTGCGGCCGCACGGCGCGCATGATTTGGTGCGCATTGCGGCTCGCGGTGTTGTGTGGCGCGCTTTGACGCCAGCGCGAATGGGTCTCGGTGAAACCGTGGATGTCGAATTTCAGCCGGCTGGCGCGTTCGTGTTTTCGGCTTGAGCGAGCGGGCCGTCGATAGGTTTGCGCAACACGAAGCGGCGGCGTTCCAGACGGCGCTGCGCCAACAGCTTCAAGCGCATGCGCCAGGCTTCGGTTTCCCAAGCCAGTTCGCGCGCCGATGACGGCTCGATACCGCCGGCTTGCGTTAAGCGCTCGCCCAGGTTCTTGAAGGCTTGGCGCGCGGTGGCGAGGAAATCGTCGGTCAGATCTTCATCGGCTTCGAGCGCAAAGCCGGTGTCCTTGAACACTTGCAACACATCGCCGTGTGCGCGGATTTGTGGTTCGGCGAATGATGAGGCAAACGCGGTCGCCAGTTCGCCTCCCTTCAAGCCGACATAAACTTCGACCACAGCGCAAGCGCCAGGCTTCAAGCTCTTCATCAATTGCTGAGCCAAATGCGGCGGGAAACCGCAATAGGCGAAATCATCGATGCTCAAGATTCCGTCGAACGAGGCCGGCGTGAACACATGCGCTTCGAGATCAATGCGCGCGACGTTGACGCGATCGGTCAGTTTGGCTTGCTTCACGCCATGTTTCAGGGCGTCCAAAGTTTCTTCGCGCCATTCGAAGACTTCGATGCGGCCGGGGTGGGCGGCGGCGAGGGCTTCGACTGGCGCTGAGAGGCCGGGACCGAGCACGGCGAGTACGCCATCGGCGGCGAGCCCCAAGCGGGCGGGCTCTAGGCCCTCGCCGGTGGCGTCGCCCGGGCGGACGCGGTTGTCGCCCCAGAGCAGCGCTAACGCGGCAAGGCGCGGCGGGAGGTCGTAGGGAATTTCGTCGAACAATTCGTCTTCGACGTCGCCGGAATTTTCGTTGGCCGTGTTGGCGGCGTCGGCGGCGAGCTTGGCTTCGTAGGCGGCCAAAGCCGCCTCTTCGTCATAGGCTGCGCCATCCCACCAGGCGCGCAATTTCGCGCGCGTGAGCGCCAGCTTCTTTTTGTCAAACAAAGCGTTAAGAGCCGCCATAGTGCGGCTAGCATAAGGTCGTCCCGTTAACGAACTGCTTGGACGACTGGTAAAAGCGGCGGCGCGTCCGAGGGCAACGGCGCGTCGGGGTCGCGGACGAACGCCAAAATGTCCTCGAACACCACCTCGCGCTGCAGATCGCGCAAGAGCCAGTGCCAGCCATTTTCGTAAAAAGCGGTGCGGGCGCTGGCGGGCAGACGGCGTGCGGCGGCGATGGCGGAGTTGCGCGGAATGATCTGATCGTTGGCGCCGTAGAGAAACAGCACGTCGCCGTCGAGTTCGCCGGCGCGCTCGGAGGCGCGCTCCATCAGGCCGACGAGGCCGTAGAGCGTGTCAATGCGCGTGCGCCAAATCATGTGCGGCGCCCGGCCCGCCTGCAACAGCGCCTCCTGATTGTCGGACGCCGTGCGCCGGCGGACGACACCGCTTGGCGGCTGGACCGCGCGCCACGGAAACGTGTGCGCGCCCACCCAGAGCGTCAGGGCGTACGTATCCGGCATCGTCGACCAGCCCCATACGGCGGGCGCAACCAGGATCAGGCGATCGGCGTTCGGCGGATTGTCGGAGCCAAAGGTGGCGATGGCGGTGGCCGCGCCCATGGAATCGCCGAGCACGGCGATCGGCACATTCGGATGCGCGCGGCGGGCGACGGCGATGGCGGTGCGCAAATCCTCCGTCATTAAGCGCTCGCCGCCCCAGACGCCGCGGCGCGGAGAGCGGCCGAAGCCGCGTGCGTCGTAAGCGTAGAGCGCAACGCCACGTTCGGCGAACCAGGGACCGGCGAGATAGAAGGTGTTGGCGTAATCGTTCATGCCATGGAGGCCGATGATCACGGCAGTCGGCGGCGCGTCGTTGGCCGGCAACCACGCGGTCAAGCCGAGCTCGGCGCCGTCCAACGAGACGAAGCGCTCGTTTGCCGCATCGAAGCGCGGCCCCTCGAAGTTCGCCAGCGGCGAGCCCGCGCGCTGCACGGTCGGCACGCACGCGGCGAGCACGATTAGGACAAGGCCAATGAAACCCTTCGCCGCAACTCCGGCAAGACGTCGGCTTCGAACCATGGATTGCGCTTCAGCCATGCACTATTCCGCCATGATGGATGCGGCAAAGGCATGACGTCAGCGGGATAGTCGCGCCAAGCGGCGACCGTTTCCCCCAGCGTCCGCTTGGCCGCGAGTCCCAGATGATAGCGCTGCGCGTACGATCCGACGAGCAGGGTGAGACGAACTTTCTGGAGCAGCGGCAAAAGGCGGGGCCGCCAGAGCGGCGCACACTCCCGGCGCGGCGGCAGGTCGGCGCCGTTCACCGTACCGGGATAACAGAACCCCATGGCCGCCACCGCGATGGTGCGTTTGTCATAAAAGGTTTCGCGGCCCATCTGCAGCCAATCACGCAGGCGATCGCCGGAGGGATCGTTCCACGGAATGCCGCTTTCATGCACGCGCCGGCCAGGCGCCTGCCCGGCAATCAAAATGCGCGCGGCGGGATGCACCCACACGACCGGGCGCGGCTCGTGCGGCAGCGCACAAGCGCGGCAGGCCGATATCTCGGTCACGAGGCGGGCAAGGCGTGTCATTGGCTGCTGCGCTTTATGCCGAACCTGGAGCGCGCGTCGATGCGCCGCCGCAGCTCGCGCTGCTCGGGTTCCGGTCGGTTGCGCTCCCAAGTGGGAGGACGGGGCGCGCGCTCCGCGCTGAGTAGTCTCTAGGGTTTGCGCGATACGTCTCCGCATCACGCGCGCGCTTCGCGCGCCCCGTTGCCGATCGTTTTTCCCGGTGCGGACGGAGGAGTTGACGTGGATCGCTCTCCGATCCGCCTCCTGTGCGATGGACTTTCCGGGACGACCGGCCACCGACTGATTTTCCCTTTGGGGCTTAGCTCCATATCCGCATTGCCGGTGCTGCAGGCAGAGCTACCGTTGCTCTGGATTCTACGGTTTCACTCCCCGCAGACTGGTCCTGCCGATCGTGTCCCCACATTCCAAAGTTTCGGAGCTCTTCGAAATCTCCCATGTGCGGACGGAGGCAGTGTAAGCGGACTTCAGTTCTGTCGGATTGATTTTCGCTGCTAGCCAAATTGGAGCGCGGGGCTCCGCCCCGCATCTTTGCGCCAATGCTTGAAACATCGA
>LNFM01013247.1_pt1 | contig 10568 bp, 8 predicted proteins | sample 596031 | NCBI WGS metagenome assembly LNFM01 (sample SAMN04254537, study PRJNA301005) | activated carbon metagenome | isolation source: dual media filters at the Ann Arbor, Michigan drinking water treatment plant | place: USA: Ann Arbor | reverse complement strand
GTTCGACCTCGTCCCAGTCGTAGCCCTGCGCGGTCTTCGGGATCCGCACGACTTCGTTCAGGCGTGACACCGCGATCGATACCTGATCGCCCTCGATGAGCACGGACAGCTTCGGCTCGTCGCACACGTCTCCTGGCTTGCACAGCTCCCCCTCGGCGGCCCGCCCCGCCGGCTCGACCTGGAGCTGCGCCGTGTTCGTCCACACCGCGGCGAACAGCAGGAACGCCGTCAAGCAGCTCATCAGGTCGATGAACGGGATGATGGTGAGCTGCACGTCGCGAGTCGGTCCGCCTCCGGTGTCGATCTGCGCCATTGTCCGAGTGGACACCGGCCATCGCCGTGCAGTTGCAGGCCTATAGTCGGGTGGTGAAGACCCTCGAGCCGACGGACCTGGACTTCTTCGAGCGCGCCCCCCTTCGCATCGTCGCGAGTGATGTCCTGGCCGCGCCGCCCGAGCGGGTCTTCGCGTCGTTCGCGGAGCCGCTCGACTGGCCGCGCTGGTTCCCGCTCATGACGCGCGCCGCCTGGACGCACGGTACGGGCGGCCTCGGCAGCGAGCGCGAGGTCGCGCTGACAGCGCTCGGCAAGTTCCGCGAGCGCATCATCGCGTGGGAGCCGGGCGTCCGGTTCGCCTTCACCATGATCGGCTCGACCTCTCCACTCGCCACGCAGCTCGCCGAGGACTACCGCCTCTCCCCCGCCGGCAGTGGCACCCGGCTCGACTGGGTGATGGCCGGGACGCCCACCGGCGTCGGCAAGCTGCTCTCCGGACCGACGCGGCTGATGATGCGGTCGATCTTCAAGCGGGGCGGTCGGAACCTCGACGAGCTCCTGACCTCCCGCGGCTAACGACGGTCGAACCGCGCGCACGCCCTGTACGAATCCCGCCGGCGGTCGAACCGGGAAGGGTGCTCTGGTTCGCGGCGGCGACCGCACTCGTCTACCTGCAGGGGAAGGGCGCACTCGTGCGGCCGGGCCACGACGATGCTCGCGCGATGACCTCGTCCATCATCGATCAGTCGGCTCTTGCGCCGGCGTGGGAGGTGTCGGATGACGTGTGGAACGAGACGGTGGCGTGCCTGCGCCGCGTATACGCACCGTTCGACATCGAGCTCACCGAGACCGACCCGGGCGACGTCCCTCACGTGACCGGGATCTTCGGCGGCTCGCCGCACACGTTCGGCTTCCCGGCCGGCAGCGCCGGTATGTCTCCCTTCCGGGCCGACTGTTCGAGGATCGAGAACGCGGTGGTGTTCGTCTTCACCGAGACGTTCCCGGCCGACGATTCCAACCTCGCCTGCCACATCATGGCGCAGGAGATCGCTCACAGCTTCGGACTCGACCACACACTCGCCGAGGGCGACCCGATGTCGACGCAGACATTCGACACCGAGCCGATGTTCCTCGACGAGGAAGTGTCCTGTGGTGAGCGCTCGCCGCGGCCGTGCGGACTCCCCGGGCGAACGTGCCGCGCGAAGCAGAACTCGTACGCCCTGCTGATGGAGCGGCTGGGACCGCAGGAGAGCGACAGCAGCCTCGTCATCGACGAGGAAGCCACGGCGTGGGGCGGCTGCGCCACACCGGGCCGTCCCGCGGGACTCGTGCTGGGCCTCCTGGCGCTCAGGTCACGACGGCGAGGAGCTGGTCGGTCTCGACCTGATCACCGACGCTGATGTGAAGCGCGCGGACGGTGCCGGCCGCCGGCGCGCGCACCGTATGCTCCATCTTCATCGCCTCGAGGATCACGAGCGACGCGCCTTGCTCGACGGCATCTCCGACCGCGGCGAGGACCTTGACGACCTTGCCGGGCATCGGCGCGACGAGGCCGCCCTCGACAGCGCGGGACGCGAGCGCGGGGAACCGCGGCTCCTCGGTAAACGCGAACAGCGTGCCTTCGCTGAGGACCCAGATGCGGGCGCCCGCGGCCGCGACGCGCACGCTGCGGCGATGACCGCCGTGTTCGACGAAGGTGACGCGATCGCCGGTCACCTCGAAGCGCGAGATGTGCGTGGTCTTGCCGCCGAGGAAGAGCTCGAAGGACGTCCGTCCCCCCGCGGCGGGTCGGTACGCGATATCGACCGTGACCGGCTCGGCGGCGCCCGACGGCGCGAGCGTCAGACGCATACGCTGGTCGTTCAGGTGCGCGGCGCCGCGGACGTTACGCCACCCGGCCGGAGCGAGCGCGGGCGGACGGATGCCATGCAGGACGGCGCCGATGGCGGCCACGCGGACCCGGTCGAGGCCGGGGGTACGCGCTCCGAGCTCGCCCGCGTGACGCTCGAGGAAGTGCGTGTCGAGCTCGCCCGCGAGGAACGCCGGGTGCGCGAGGATCTTCGCGAGGTGCTCGCGGTTCGTGACGAGGCCCGGGAGCCAGGTCTCGTCGAGAGCACGGCGGAGGAGCTGCGCGGCGTCGGTGCGGGTGGTCGCGTACGCGATCAGCTTGCCGAGCATCGAGTCGTAGTGGATCCCGATCTCGCTGCCGCCGACCACGCCGACATCCGCCCGAATCGTGTCCGGGATATCTACCGCGAGGAGCGTGCCCGTCGTGGGTAGGTAGTCCTTGTCGGCATCCTCGGCGCAGAGGCGTGCCTCGATGGCCCAGCCTCGCTGCGGAGGCGCGGTCGTGTAGCCAAGGTGCTCGCCGCGCGCGATGCGGATCTGCTCGCGGACCAGATCGAGGCCGACCACGAGCTCCGTCACCGGATGCTCGACCTGCAGGCGCGTGTTCACCTCGAGGAAGTAGAAGGCACCGTCGGGCGCCCGAATGAACTCGACCGTGCCCGCGCCGACATACCCGACGGCCTTCGCGAGGTCGACCGCGGCCTGGCCCATGGCGGCGCGCGCGGCGTCATCGAGCACGGGCGACGGCGACTCTTCGATGACCTTCTGGTGGCGGCGCTGGATCGAGCATTCGCGCTCCCACAGATGGACGACGTGGCCGTGCTGGTCGCCGAGGATCTGGATCTCGATGTGCCGTGGCCGCTCGACGTAGCGCTCGAGGAGCAGCGTGGGATCGCCGAACGCGGAGCCCGCTTCGCCCTGCGCGCGCTCGATGGCATCGGCCAGGTCCGCCTCGCGCGTGACGATGCGCATGCCCTTGCCGCCGCCGCCCGCCGACGCCTTCACGAGGATCGGAAAGCCGATCCCCGTCGCGGCCGCCGTCAACGCTGATACGTCCTGCGCCTCGCCGTGATAGCCCGGCACGATCGGTACGCCCGCTGCTTCGGCGATGCGCTTCGCGCCCTGCTTGCTGCCGAGCTTCTCGATGACATTCGCAGGCGGGCCGATGAAGATGAGCCCTGCATCGGTGACGGCCTCGGCGAACGGGGCGCGCTCGGAGAGGAAGCCGTAGCCCGGATGCACCGCATCTGCGCCCGTGATGCGGGCCGCGTCGAGCAGGAGATTGATCGAGAGGTACGACTCGCGCGCCGGGGCCGGTCCGAGCCGCACGGCTTCGTCCGCGAACCGGACAAATGGCGCATCGGCATCCGCATCGGAGTAGACGGCGACGGTCGCGATCCCCATCGCCCGACACGTCCGCATCACGCGGAGGGCGATCTCGCCGCGATTCGCAACCAAGACTTTATTGATGGTCCGCATCTAGTGCCTGAAGACGCCCCAGCTCGTCGTGCCATCGAAGGGTTTGCTGTAGGCCGCCGACAGCGAGATGGCGATCACCGTGCGCGTGTCGCGTGGATCGATGATGCCGTCGTCCCAGAGCCGCGCCGTCGCGAAGTACGGGTCGCTCTCCTTGTCGATCTGCGCCTCGATCATCATCTTGCCGACCGCGAGCTTCTGTTCGTCGACGGTCTCGCCGCGCTTCGCGGCGCCCTCCCGCTGGATGATCTCGAGCACGCCTGCGAGTTGCTTGCCGCCCATCACCGCGATGCGGTGATTCGGCCACGTGAACAGGAAGCGCGGCGCGTAGGCGCGGCCGCTCATGGCGTAGTTGCCGGCGCCGTAGCTCGCGCCTGTCATGATGGTGATCGCCGGCACCGTCGAGTTACTCACCGCGTTGATGAGCTTGGCGCCGTGCTTGATGATGCCTTCCTGCTCGACTTTCTCGCCGACCATGAAGCCGGTGATGTTCTGCAGGAACAGCAGCGGGATCGCCGACTGATTACACAGCTGGATGAACTGCGCGCCCTTCTCCGACGACTCGGAGTAAAGTGGCCCGTTGTTCGCGAGGATGCCGATGGGGAAGCCGTGGATGTGAGCCCAGCCGCAGATGAGCGTCTGCCCGTAGAGCGGCTTGAACTCCGAGAAGCGCGAGCCGTCGACGATGCGCGCGATCACCTCGCGCTGATCGAAGGGGACGCGCACGTCGGGCGACACGACCCCGAGTAGCTCCTCGGCCGAGTACTTCGGCTCCTCGATGGGACGCGGCGTCGGCTGCGCTCCCTTCTTCCAATCGAGGTGCGCCACGATCTCGCGGCCGATCCGGATCGCGTCGCGCTCGTCGCGGGCCAGGTAGTCACTCACGCCCGAGACGCGCGAATGCATCTCGGCCCCGCCGAGGGCCTCGTGATTCGTCTCCTCGCCAGTGGCCATCTTCACGAGCGGCGGCCCGGCCAGGTACACCTGCGCCTGCTTCTCCACCATGACGACGTAGTCGCTCATCCCCGGCATGTAGGCGCCGCCGGCCGTCGAGCTCCCGAACACGAGGCAGATCGTCGGGATCCGCATCTGCGAGCGCCGCGTGATGTCGCGGAAGCCGCGCCCGCCGGGCACGAAGATCTTCGATTGCGCCGGCAGGTCCGCGCCCGCCGATTCGATCATCGAGATCGTCGGCAGGCGGTTCGCCTCGGCGATCTCGTTGAAACGGCCCGACTTCGCCGCCGACATCTCGCTAATCGCCCCGCCCTTCACCGTCGACTCGCTCGCGGAGATCAAGCACTCCACGCCCGAGACGAGGCCGATGCCGCCCACCATCGACGCCCCCGCCACGTGGCCCGGGACGTCCTTGCCCGCCAGCGCGCAGAGCTCGAGGAAGTACGAGTCGCGATCCAGGAGCAGCTCGACGCGCTCGCGCGGAAGCAGCTTGCCCGCCGCCAGGTGCCGCGACGTGTACTTCTCGCCGCCGCCAACGGTCGCGCTCGCCAGCGCGGTGCGCAGCGTCTCGACCGCCTTCGCATTCGCCTCGACATTGGCCCGGTACTCGGCCGATCGCACGTCCGCGCGCGAGGTGATCACGGGATACGGCTGCACGGCTGGCACTCTAACCCCGCTCAGGCCTGAATGGTCGCCACAACCTCGGCGAGCTCCAGCTCCGGCACCCGCGAGTTGCTTTTCAGGCCCTCGACCAGCACCTCGAGGTCGAGCTCCTTCTCGGCCGCGTGGGTCGCCGCGCAGGCAGGGTGGAGGTACCCGGCGCTCTTCTGCGCCATCCCGCCCGTCTCGATGTCCCGCTCGATGGCGACGCGCAAGACGCCCTTGTCGATCGCCTCGCGACACTGGAGACAGCGCGCCCGCCCTGTCGGAGCCCGGTCGACGTACGGGAAGCCGCCGGGCTTCGCGTTGCCCTTCTGGATCGCGTCGGCCATCGCGGCGTCGAGGGCGGCGCGGTCGGGCACCTCGCCCGGGTACTCGGCGAGCGCGGCCTTGAGCTCCACGGGGAGCTTGCCGGCCGCACACGTGAGGTGATGCCACTGGAGCGACGGCGCATCCCCGAAGCTGTTGGGAGTCTCGACGCCCAGGCGGAGCGCCCCCTTCGCGATGGGCTGCTTGCACGTCCGACAGGCCGCGCGGCCTGACTTGGCTTCCTCGATCACGTTGGCCATGACGGGGAGGAGAGTATGAAAACTGGCGAACGACGTGACACGGGGGCGACAATTTCTCCGTGCGCCGTCGCGTGGTCATCGGTCTGGTCGCGGTCATGGGTGGAACGGCCTATGCCGGCAAGCACCGCGTGGAGCGCGGCGAGACGCTCGAACATGTGGCCCAGAGCTACGGATGCTCCACGGAAGCCGTCCTCGCGGCCAATGGCCTCGATACGACGATCGTGCCGCCGGGAACCCTGGTCGTGATCCCGACGTGCAACATGAAGACGCGGGCCCGCAGCCGCGAGGTGATTCGCGGCAAGAAGGCCAAGACCGAGGAGCAGCGGGCGGCGCAAGCGCTGGCGGTGATCGACGGGGCCTCGATCGTCGAGGAGACCCAGGAGCTCGAGGAAGCCGAGCCGACCCGGCTCCAGCAAGCCACCGAGCTCCGCGAGACCGACGGCATCAAGGTGCGCCGGCCCACCCGCGCGTTCGGCGAGGCCCATGTCGTCGAACATCTCTCCGGCGCCATCGCCGCGGTCCGCGCCCTCTACCCCGACGTCCACACGCTCGCCATCGGCGACCTCTCGGCGAAACACGGCGGCAAGCTCGCCAATCATCTCTCTCACCAGACCGGCCTCGACGTGGACGTCGGCTTCTACTTCACGAAGGTCCCCGACGGGTACCCCGAGCACTTCGTCGCCGCGAACAGCGACCTCGATCTCTCCGCCACGTGGGCGCTGATCACGGCCTTCTCGCGCACCACGCACCTCGCCGATGGCGTCTCGGTCATCTTCCTCGACCGCGCCGTGCAGCAGCGCCTCTACAAGTGGGCCAAGGGCCGCGGCACCCCCGCTGACCAGCTCGCGTCACTGCTCCAGGTGGCCGGCGGCAGCGATGCCCTCGTGCGGCACTGGCCGAATCACGACGACCACCTGCACGTCCGCTTCAAGCAGCCCTGAAATTCAAGTCCGACATGGTTTCTGCACAGGTTGCGCAGAAAACATGTCCGACTTGATTACAGCGGGCGAATGCCGACCGCTTCGTAGAGGGACCGGGCGTCGTACATGACGCCCCCGCGGAGCGTGGTCACCGTCTTGCCGATCGCGGTGATGTCGGCCAGCGGGTCGCCATCGACGACGACGAAGTCGGCGCGCTTGCCCTTCGCGATCGTGCCGATCTGCTTGCCGAGGCCCAGGGCCTTCGCGGAGTCGATCGTCACGAGGCGGAGGACGGCGGCCGGCGAGAGGCCGGCCTTGACGAAGAGCGCCATCTCGCGGTGCAGCGCCACGCCGGCGAGGCCGTCGGTCCCGAGGACGATGGGGATCTTGGCGTCGTGGAGAAGCTTCGCGAAGGCGAGCATCTGCGCGAAGGACTGCTGGTAGGTCGGCAGCATCGTGTCGGAGTCCGGCAAGCCGTTCTGAACGAACCAGCGCTGCACGAGCGGCGGCATGCGCCCCGCCATCGTCTCGAGGCCGGCGACGATCGTGCCGGACCTCTGCATGTACATGCCCTCGAAGGCGACGAACGTCGGATCGATCAGGGTCTGCTGCTTCGCGAGGAGTGCGACGAAGTCCTTGACCGGCTTGCTCTTGAAGTCGAGCGTCGCGACCTTGGCGCCGGGGAGCGTGAAGCGGGTGAGGTCGCGCGTGTCGGTGTCGGGCGTGACGAAGAAGTTCAGGAGCACCTGGTTGATGTGCTCGATGCCGTCGTAGCCGGCGCGCACCGCTTCCTCGGCGCGCATGCCCTTCGGGATGTGGCCGATGACCTTCAGGCCCTTGGCGTGAGCGAGCTTGGCGAGCACCGGCACGAGCGCCGGATCGACGGAGTTGTAGATCTTGATGCCCTGGTAGCCACGCTTCGCGAAGTAGTCGACGGCGGCGGCGGCCTCGTCGGGATTGGTGGCGGTGACCTTCGAGGCGGCGGCCTTCTCGCCCTTGCCCTCGATGAAGCCGTAGCGAATGACCCGGGGACCGATCGTCGCGTTCGCGTCGAACTTGGCGACGTCGGCGTCGAGGCTATCGGGGTCGTTGCCGACGTCGCGTACGGTCGTCACGCCCGAGGCGATGTGCATCACGCCGTCCGGCGACGTGAGGTGCACGTGCATGTCGACGAGGCCGGGGATGATCGCCTTGCCAGCGAGATCGATCGTCTGGGCGCCGGCGGGGATGGCGACCTTCGGGCCGACGGCGGTGATCGTCTCGCCCACGACGACCACCGTCTGATCGGTGAGCCACCTGCCCTTCGCGACATCGAGAACGCGCGCGTGCGTGAAGGCCACGCCCGCAGAGGGCGGCTGCTTCGCGTACGTGGTGGCGAGCTTCGCTTCCCACGCCTGCCGGATCTCGAGCGCCTTCGGCTGCAAGGCCTTGGCCGCCTCGTCCCAGCCCTCGGGCACGATGCGCGTGGACTCGTCGACCTCGCCGAACCACGAGCCGTCGGCGTTCATCCACGTGAGGTTCGGGGCGAGCTCCAGGCCGCGCAGGTAGTACGCATGGACCTGGCGCGTCTGGCCGTTGGCGGTCAGCGAGGCCTCGGCGACCTTCTCGACGGTGACCTCGCCGGTGGGCAACACGCGGAGCTTGCCGCCGTGCTTCAGGGCTGCCGCAACCAGGAAGCCATCGATGCCGTAGACCGTGGCGATCGGCGTGTAGAAGGCGGGGCCGTCGAGCTCGACCTCGCCCGACTCCTCCTCGCTCTTCCAGCTGGCCGCCTTGCCCTCGCGAGAGAACGACTCGTCGACCTTCGTGCCGAAGGTGTGGGTGCCCTTGATGGACAGCGCCGAGATCGTGCCGTCCTCGGCGAGGTGAAGCGTGGCCTGCGTCTTCGGCCCGCGGCCGTTCTGCACGATCACCGTCGCGATCTTCACGGTGTCGCCGCTCACCTGTGTCTCGACGGTGCCCGAGGGCCGCTCGCTGAAGACGGCGATGCGACGCTCCATCGTCACCGCCGGTACGGCGGGCAATGCGGCGGCGGGTGGATCCGGGGCGACCACGGGCGGTCGCGGCGTCACGGCCGGCTTCGGTGGATCGGCGCACGCGGCGAGGGCGAGGAGGAACAGGATTCGACGCATTATCAGTCTCCCTTCGACACGAGCGCCGCCCTGGGCAACGCGGGGGCGGTCTCGACCATCACGGCGACGTGACCGAACAGCTTCGCGAACGAGAGCGTGCCGATGATCGAGCCGATCACGCCGACCACGCCGAAGATCACGTTCGGGGCCGCCGGCTTCGTCACGAGGTAGCTCGTCACGAGCACGACAGTCAGATCGATCGTGATCACCGCGACCGTCCGCGCGATCGCCGACCTCACCAGTTCCTCGTCGCCGCGCGCCTTCGCGAACGTCGCGATCGACCAGCCCAGCAAGGCGAATCCGGCGGTGGCTACGATCGGGCCCATGACGGTCCAGGCCTGCGCCTGCGCGTCGAGGTGGGGCCCACCGGAGCGGCGGAACAGCGACGAATACAGGTTCATCGTCTGGTTGAAATAGACGATGGCCCACCACATCACGAGCCCCGCCCCGATGAGGAGACGGGACGCAGAGAGCCCTTCGAGCCGCGAGCGCACGAGGGTGATGGCCCCGGCACCGATCATCAGCCAGGCGAACCCCATCGCCATGAGCCCGCCCAGCATGACGAGCTTCAGCGTGTCCGCGCTCCGGATCCCGGCGATGGCGGCCAAGAACAGCACGAGCGGCATCACGGCCTTGATGAGGAGCCCCCGCTCGGTCCGCTTCAGACCGAGCACCGCGACGTTTGGCTCCGGCACGGCGTCTCGACCGTACATGATCGCGCCGGTCAGTCCGGCGAGCCCGACGATCAAGCAGAGCTCCGCGAGCCAGAACACGCTCACGCCGATCCATTCGTGGCCCTTCAGTACACCGCGGAGCGCCTCGCCCGCGATTGGCAGGTTGAGCTGTACGGCCGCCCCGAGGACCGCGGGCACCGCGAATGCCGGCATCACCGGCGACGACCTTGCCGCTACCACGACGAGAATGACGCCGACGAACGCCACTGTACCCGCGACCATGTCGACCTGGGTCATGAGCTTGTACGTGCGCTCACTGCTGTCGAGGAGCAGCGGCAGGACGTGCCACACGCCCACCCGCTCGAGGACCAGCAGCGCCAGCGCCGTCGCCGCCAGGAGCAGCAGGGTGCGAGCGCGACCGGTTGCCATCGCCGCCGCCGCGACGATCCCTGCCACCACCATCACGCGGATCACGAACGTCACCCCCGCGTCGGCCATCACGAGCCGCGCGTAGCGGTCCCAGTCCCGCTCGACGCCATCTCCGCTATCGAGCAACATTCGGCTCACGTACACGCTGAGCACCAGCGACAGGACGCTCGCGACGAGCGCGACCCACATCGCAGGTGACGCGGCGCGTAGCCGCACGACGAACGCGTTCACGTGCCAACGATACACCCCGAGTTCTCGTGCGGCGATTCTCTCTACGTCGACGTGGACCTGAAGTACCCTCGCTGGCGATGAGGAATGTCGGGTTGGTCCTGGTGTGTCTGGTGGCGGCGTGCGGCGGCGACGACGGAGGCGGGGATGGTGGCGACGGGCCGGCGTGCTCCGACCCGAAGTACGGGAACGGCACGTGCGATCTCGACACCACGTGCGACATGGTCGACGTCGATTGTGTGGCGACGTTCGAGACGCAGGCGGAAGCCCAGGCCTGGTACGAGGAGACGCACGCCAGTATCGCGCCCGCCCTCCCTGCCACCGACCCGCTGTATGACCGCATCAAGCCGCTCCTCGATGAGGGCTGGGACGCATACCGCGCCGTTCATGACCTCGGCGATCTCG
>LNFM01013246.1_pt1 | contig 10569 bp, 9 predicted proteins | sample 596031 | NCBI WGS metagenome assembly LNFM01 (sample SAMN04254537, study PRJNA301005) | activated carbon metagenome | isolation source: dual media filters at the Ann Arbor, Michigan drinking water treatment plant | place: USA: Ann Arbor | reverse complement strand
GAGACACTCGGGTACGCGGAACGCAACGCTTACAAGACGCATCGTGCGGCACGACCGAAGCCTTGGCCGCCGGGGGGATAGGGGCGGTTGAGCAGGCTTGGCTCGGACCATCGAAGATCCGCGTGACCGAACGGCAGGAGCTGGGGATGTCGGAAGCCGATTTGGTCACGGGGTACGCTCTTCGAGAGCTTGAGAGAGGCCACATTGGCCAGCGCAAGTTCTTTTTTTGTTCTAACTTCAACCCGCATCCGCGTCAACCGGATTTTAGAACTAAGAGAGAACAAAATCTCAAGTCAGCGCCTTCACCCGCCCAACCGTGGGGGCGGGCCACCGTCATGACCAAGCTCGACTGTCAGCTGCGCCACCGCCCACGCACCCACCGAACCCAAAAGTCCGATGGCGAGCACAAGCCCCTCGCCGGCCACGCAAATCGTGGCGCGAATCACACACAACACAGGCAAACGGCGGAACTGCCACATCTAGAGGCAGCGGCCGGCCTATCAACAGTTGCGCGCGCCACCGTCGCCGACGAATATGAGTGCAAGGGCTCGCCATGACCGACACGATCGAGAATCGACCGCGTGCGGCAGAGACAGGAACAACGGTAAACGATCTGTTCAGCCTCTCGTGCCAGTCTGCCTCACACACCGGCAGGGAACAGGGGCACGAATGCGGCAGCCGAACGCCAGCTGGTGTCCGACCTGCGGGAACCCAAGGCCGGCGCAGCATGTTCCTCGACGCTACGCCACATGCAACGACCGCAGAGAATCACATTAGAAGCCCGATCCATCAGCAGCACGTTGATCCGGGCCAAACCGAAGCCGAGACTTTGGAGACGAGAATGCCGATCCTACCCTCCATTCGCGCCGTGCTCGCAACGGCTGCCATCCTGTCGGCGACCGCCGCATTCGCTCCCAGCGCGCAAGCGCAGAGCGGCTGGCTGTGGGGTGGCGGCTCATCCATCGGTGGAAGCGGTCGCGAGACGGTGCGCTTCAACCCGTCCTTCTCGGCAGGGCAGGTGGTCGTCAGCTTTGGCGATCGTCGCGCCTACTTCGTCACGCGGCCGGGCGAGGCGATCAGCTACCCGATCGCTATTCCGCGCGAGCAGAGCCGGTGGTCTGGCGTCACCTCCGTGACGATGAAGCGGGAGAACCCGTCGTGGACTCCCACGCCGACGATGCTCGCAGAGAATCCGCGCCTGCCGCGATTTGTTCCTGGTGGCCACCCGATGAACCCAATGGGTGTCCGCGCTCTCTATCTCGGCTCGTCGGCCTATCGCATCCATGGCACGGATGCGCCTTGGACGATCGGCTCTGCCGTGTCCAAGGGCTGCATCCGGATGTATAATCAGGATGTGATCGATTTATACCCACGAGTGCGGGTCGGCGCCAAGGTGACGGTGACCTGGAATAAGTTCCAGACCAGCGGTTACTCGGCCTCCTTCGGCAGCGACGACGAGGCACGGCCACAACGCCCGCGCTACGAGACGTCAAAGCGTCGCGTGCCGAGGGCGACGCAAGCCAGCGCCCGTGTGCGGAGCGCTGCGACCGAATAAGCTCGCCGATCGATACCGAGGCAGTTTCAGAGGGCGGCATCATCGGTGCTGCCCTTTTCATTGTTGTAGAGCGCAAATCGGTGCCACGCCCGGGAGGTGACGGGGTCGGGCGCGCGTCCTATCCTCGCCTTCGAGCGGCCCCGGCTCCGGGAGCCGCCAACGCCCGACGCGGAGGACAACGCATGATCCACGAGCTCAGAATCTACACCGCCAAGCCCGGCATGGTGCCCGAGATGGCCAAGAACTCCGGGACCGTCGCCCGCGCGATCCGCGGAGACAACTACGGCAAGCTCGAAGGCTACTGGATGACGGAGATCGGTCCGCTCAACCAAGTGGTTCACCTGTGGACCTACTCGGACCTCAACGAGCGGGCGCGCCTCAGGGCCGAGCTCGGCAAGAATGAGCGCTGGACCAAGGAGTATCTGCCACTGATCCGGCCAATCCTGGTGCGCCAGGATATCCGGTTGATGAACCCGGTCATCGCGCCGCGGAAGCCGGACAAGGAGCCGAACATCTACGAGTTGCGCGTCTACCGGACGAAACCGGGCGCCGCGAAGGAGTGGTGCAATCACATCCTGGAAGCGATGCCGGTGCGCGAGAAGTACTCAAAGCCCGTGGGCTTGTGGATCAGCGAAGCGGGACAGCCGAACGAGGTGGTGCACATCTGGGCCTATCCGGATCTCAACGCGCGTGCCGCGGCAAGGGCCGCCGCCGTTGCCGATCCGGGCTGGCAGGCTTTCCTGAAGAAGGCCGGTCCATTGCTCGAGGAAATGAGCTCGACGGTGATGCTGCCGTCGGCGCACTCGCCAATGAAGTAAGACCGCGACGGCCGGCGCGGGCTCGCCCACGGGTCCGCGCCATCCGGCCAATGGACCTTGCAGCTTGACCGATGATCCGCCCCGGTCTGTCATGGTACCTGGAGCAAGCGCCAGGAGAGACCGATGCACGACACGGTGATCAGAGGTGGCACGATCGTCGACGGCTCGGGCAAGCCGGGCTTCACCGGGGACATCGCGCTCGAGGGGGGCAAGATCGCGCACGTCGGCGGCAAGGCCGGACCGGGCAAACGGGAGATCGACGCCGCCGGCCTACTCGTCACGCCGGGCTGGGTCGACGTGCACACGCACTACGACGGCCAGGCGACCTGGGACTCGGAGCTTGCGCCATCGTCCTGGCACGGCGTCACCACCGTGCTCATGGGCAATTGCGGCGTGGGCTTTGCACCGGCGCGCCGCAGCAAGACAGATCACTCGGATTTGATCGGCCTCATGGAGTCGATCGAGGAGATCCCCGGCGTTGCGCTCGCCGATGGCCTCAAGTGGAATTGGGAGACCTTCACCGACTACATGGACGCGCTAGAGCAGATGCCGCGCGCCATTGATATCGGCGCCCAGATTCCTCACCACCCGCTGCGCGTCTATGTGATGGGCGACCGAGCGGTGCGGCGGGAAGCCGCGACCGGCGAGGACATCGAGCAGATGCGTGATGCGGTGCGGCAGGCGCTCGTGGCGGGAGCGTTCGGCTTCACCACCTCGCGGACGAACTCGCACAAGACGCCCTCCGGCGACATGGTGCCGGGCCGCTACTCGGAGGTGGACGAACTGCTCGGCATTGGCGCGGCGTTCAAGGGCCTCCGACACGGCGCCTTCGGCATGAACAGCGACTTCGACAACGAGGCCGAAGAATTCGAGTGGATGACGAAGTTCAGCAAGGAGACCGGCCGTCCGGTGTGGTTCCTGCTGGTCGATCAGCCGAACGATACGTCGCGCTGGCGCCGAATGATGGAGGGCGTGCACAAGGCGCGCAAGGCAGGTGCCATGGTGACGGCGCAGATCGCGGGGCGGCCGGTCGGCGTGCTGCTCGGCATCGACACGGCGCTCAATCCGTTCTCGATCCGGCCGAGCTACCAGGAACTGTTGAAGCTGCCCGTCGCCGAGCGCATGAAGCGCGTCCAGGACCCAGCCTTCCGGGCCAAGGTGCTCTCCGAGAAGCCAGCGCAGGAGTATCTGAAGCGGCTTTCGCAGTTCCGCCAGTATATCGTGACGGCGTGGGACCGGATGTTCCCGTTCACCGATCCGCCGGACTACGAGCCCCGGAAAGAGGACAGCATCGCCGGCATCGCAGCGCGCCAAGGACGGACGCCCGACGAGGTCGCCTACGACTATCTGGCCAAGAGTGCGGACAGCTTCCTGTTCTTCCCGATCGTCAACTACAACGAGGACAACCTGGGCGTCCTGCAGACGATGCTGGAGGACGAGACCACGCTGCTCGGACTTTCGGACGGCGGCGCACATTGCTCGTCGATCGTCGATGCCGGTGTGCCGACCTGGATGCTGATGCACTGGTCGCGCGATCGGAGCCGGGGACCGCGTCTGCCGCTCGAGCGCATCGTCAAACGCCAGACCAGCGACACGGCGGGCTTCTTCGGGATGCACGATCGCGGCCTACTGAAGGCGGGCCTCAAGGCCGACGTCAACCTGATCGACTACGAGGGACTGCGGCTTCGCATTCCGGAAATCCGCTACGACCTGCCGATGAACGGACGCCGCATCGTGCAGAAGGCGGACGGCTACAAGGCGACGTTCGTCTCGGGCGTGTCGACGTTCGAGGACGGCGTCTACACGGGCGCGACACCGGGCCGACTGGTTCGCGCCGGCTGAGCGACGAGATGCATCAACGAGTTGCCTGGGCGACATCCCGCCTGGATGTCGCATTCAAACCACCGTTCCCGGAGCCGTACCTCAATGAGTTCTCTATCGCCGCTCGATGCCCATCAGCTGCCCACCGGAATACGGGCCCGTTTCGTCGATGGCATCAACGGGCTTCGGATGCATGTACTGGAGGCCGGTCACGAGACCAAAGGACGACCGCTGCTCCTGCTGCTACATGGCTTCCCGGAACTCGCCTACTCCTGGCGCCGCGTTATGGCGCCGCTCGCTGACTTGGGTTTTCACGTCGTCGCGCCCGACCAGCGCGGATACGGACGCACCACCGGGTGGAGCGACGCCTACGACCAGGACTTGAGGCCGTTCTACATGCTCAGTCTGGCGCGCGATGCGCTGGCGCTGACGTTCGCCCTCGGCTACGCCAAGGCGGCCGCTGTGATCGGCCACGATTTCGGCGCCGCCGTTGCCTCGTGGTGCGCGTTGACGCGACCCGATGTGTTCGAGCGTTGCGCCATCATGAGCGCGCCATTCGCCGGGTCGCCATCGCTACCGTTCGGTACGGCGACCGGCGCAACGCATCAATCCGGGCTCAATCGCGCCGGAGACGACATCGATGCCGCGCTCGGGCGGCTGACGCGGCCGAGAAAGCACTACCAACGCTATTACGCGACGCGCGCCGCCAACGGCGACATGACGCGCTCGCCAGAGGGCGTGGGAGCGTTCCTGCGTGCCTATTTCCATCACAAGAGCGCGGACTGGGAACAGAACAAGCCCTATCGGCTGAAGGAATGGTCGGCCGAGTGCCTCGCCGAGATGCCGACGTACTACGTCATGGAGCGCGATCAGACCATGGCCGAGACGGCGCGCCAGCACATGCCCAGCGCCACAGCCATCGCGGCCAATCGGTGGCTCACCGAAGCGGAGATGGCCGTCTATGCCGAGGAGTACGGGCGAACGGGCTTCCAAGGCGGGCTCAACTGGTATCGCGCCCGCTACGAGCCGCAGCTCAATGCAGAGCTGATGCTCTACTCGGGCAAGGTCATCGGGGTGCCATCGCTGTTCATCGCGGGAAAGAGCGACTGGGGCATCTATCAGGTGCCGGGCGCGCTGGAGACGATGCAGGGCAAGGCCTTCTCGCGCATGGCCGGTGTGCATCAGGTGGACGGCGCGGGACATTGGGTCCAGCAGGAGCAGCCCGAGCAGGTTGTGGCGCTGCTGCGGGCATTTCTGACCTGAGCAAGGGAATGCGACGATGCGGTTCGACGGCAAAAGTGCACTCGTGACTGGGGCTGCGTCCGGTATCGGGCTGGCCATTTCGCGGCAGCTGATCGCGGAGGGGGCCAGAGTCGCGGGCAGCGACCTCAACGCGGATCTTCTCGGGCATGTCGGCAAAGAGCTCGGCAATCGGTTCGTGGGCCAGGCCGGCGATGTGACCAAGGAGGCCGACGCCGAGGCGCTGGTCGCGCTGGCGGTCGAGAAGCACGGTCGTCTCGATTGCGCATTCAACGTCGCGGGCGGGAACCGTGCCGGCTACATCGTCGACCAGAGCGAGGCGGATTGGGATTTCGTGATCGACCTCTGCCTCAAGGGCGTGTTCCTCGGCATGAAGCATCAGGCCCGCCAGATGATCCGGCAGGGCGGCGGCACAATCGTGAACATCGCGTCGCTCAATGCGCACGTGCCAATGTTCGCCGGAGCGGCCTACGCCACGGCGAAGGCCGGCGTCGAGATGCTGACGAAGAACGGTGCGCTGGAGTGGGCCGACCAGGGGATCCGCGTGAATGCGGTGCTGCCGGGCCTCGTCGAGACGCCATTGACGAGGCCGCACTTTCAGGACCCGGCGCGGCTCGAGGCGTTCAAGGCGCGTATTCCGATGGGACGGCCGGCACAACCACCCGAGATCGCGGGGCCGGCGCTGTTTCTCGCAAGCACCGAGGCGAGCTACGTGTCGGGCGCGAGCCTTCTGGTGGATGGCGCGTGGGCAGTCGGCGGCTACCCAGACATGCGGCCCTTCCGCGGCGGGCAGCAGTGGAAGGGGTGAGGTATGAGATGCACACCCCGCAACATGCGCCGGCCAGCGTCGACGCGGAACTCTGTTGCGGCGCATCAATTTAAGCCTCAGGATGGTGGCTGCTCGCTGGGAGGGAGCAGACCACGTTCGGAGGTCGCAGTTCGATGCGCCATTGGATACGTGTGTTTGTTGCTGCGGTCGGCGTCGCCCTGTTGATGTGTCCGGGGCCACGTGGCCTGCACGCCCAGGTCCGCCTCGCCGAGGTTCTTCCCGGCGGCGAGACGACGCCCGGCCGGCCCGAGGTGGACCTGCTTCTTGTGCTCGCCGTCGATATCTCGCGCAGCGTCGACGAGAAAAAATTCCGCCTGCAGCGGGACGGCTATGCCTCGGCGATCTCAAATCCGCGTGTCATCGCCGCGATCCGCTCGGGGCTGATCGGACGGATCGCGATCTCGCTGATCGAATGGTCCGGAGTTTCCGAGCAGGCGATCGTCGCGGACTGGACGGCTGTCGGCACGGCCGATGAGGCGCTCGCGCTGGCGGCACGGATCAGAGGGGCGCCGCGCGCGTTCATGGGGCGAACCGCCATCGGCTCGGCGATCGAGTTCGCCATTTTGCAGCTTCCACGCAGCCCCTGGCGCGCGGATCGCCACCTGATCGACATCTCGGGCGACGGGACGAGCAATAGCGGTGTCGATCTCCTGGAAGCGCGCCAACTCGCACTGTCGCAACGCGTGACGATCAACGGGCTCGCGATCCTGAGCGAGGTCCCGTTGGCATTCAATCCGCTGCACACACACCCGCCGGGCGGGCTCCTGGCCTATTATGAGAACAACGTCATCGGCGGGCCCAACTCGTTCGCCCTCGCGGCCGAGACCCACGAGGCCTTCGGCACCATGATCCTGGCCAAGCTGATCAAGGAGATCGCTCGCGCGGACTAGCCGGCCCGCGGAGATGTCCTCGATCGGACGCTTGACAGGAATGGGCGCGGTTCATATGTGTGCGCGTCGTGGTGATTTGGCCGGCCGGCTTGCAGCCACGTTAAACAACTCGCTAAACAGGCCGTGCACGACCCGGCATCGGGTCCGGCCCGGTAATTTATGCGGGACGGATCGGCCGGGTTTTCTGTTTGAGGCTCCATCGGGGCCGGAACGGAGGCGTGCATGACGGCCGAAACGAGCCTCGAGGCGAAAACCGCCGTATCGGCAAGCGAACCCGCATCGAGCGACGTCGTGATGGAGCATGCGCTCGAACGGCCGCTCGCGACGTCGGCCGAGGTCGACACGCCGTCGAGCGAAGTGGTGGTGTTCAGGGACAAGCCGCTCGAGCTCGACTGCGGCCAGCAGCTGCTTCCGTTCCAGGTCGCCTATTGCACCTACGGCACGCTCAACGCGGAGCGCACGAACGCCATCCTCGTGTGTCACGCGCTGACCGGCGACCAATACGTTGCAAGCCGCAACCCGGTGACCGGAAAGCCCGGTTGGTGGGAGATCATGATCGGCCCAGGCAAGCCAATCGACACGGATCGCTACTTCGTGATCTGCGTGAACATACTCGGCGGATGCCTCGGCTCGACCGGCCCCGCATCCACCAACCCGGCGACGGGCCGGCCATGGGGTCTCGACTTCCCGGTGATCACCATCGGGGACATGGTCAAGGCGCAGGCGCGCCTGATCGACCACCTCGGCATCGAGAAGCTGTTCTCGGTGATCGGCGGATCGATGGGCGGCATGCAGGTGCTCGAGTGGGCATCGCGCTACAAGCAGCGCGTGTTCTCGGCCATGCCGATCGCGACGGCGCCCTGGCACTCGGCGCAGAACATCGCATTCCACGAGGTTGGGCGGCAGGCGGTGATGGCCGATCCGGCGTGGTCGGGGGGGCGCTACATCGAGGCGGGGACGGTGCCGCGGCGCGGTCTCGCGGTTGCGCGCATGGCGGCGCACATCACCTATCTCTCGGAGGAGGCGCTCGAGCGGAAGTTCGGGCGCAGCCTTCAGAACCGTGTCGCCAAGACGTTCTCGTTCAGTGCCGACTTCCAGGTCGAGAGCTACCTGCGCCACCAGGGCTCGACGTTCGTCGACCGGTTCGACGCCAACAGCTACCTCTATATCACGCGAGCGATGGACTATTTCGATCTGGCGGCGGACGCAGGCGGCAAGCTCGCCAAGGGCTTCGAGGGAACCCAGACACGCTTCTGCGTCGTGTCGTTCACGTCCGACTGGCTCTACCCGACGCGCGAGAGCCGCGAGATCGTGCAGGCACTCAACGCGGTGGCGGCCAACGTGTCCTTCGTCGAAGTAGAGAGCGACAAGGGGCACGACGCGTTCCTGCTCGATGAGCCGGAGCTGTTCGCGACCGTGCGCGGCTTCCTCGGAGCGGCAGCAAAGAAGCGCGGCCTTGCCGCCTGAGGAGCCAGACCATGCTCGCCCGTGACGATACTGCTCACCGACAGCTGCCACATCGCGTCGACCATCTGCTGATCGCGGACATGGTCGCACACGGCGCGCGCGTCCTCGACGTCGGCTGCGGCGACGGCGCGTTGCTGGAGCTTCTCGGCGAGCGCAAGCAGGTCGACGGTCGTGGCATCGAGGTGACCCGGGAAAAGGTGAATGCCTGCGTGGCGCGTGGGCTCTCGGTGATTCAGGGCGATGCCGACCGGGACCTCGACAAGTACCCGGACAAGGCCTTCGACTATGCCATCCTGTCGCTGACCATCCAGGCGACGCGCCGGCCCAAACCCGTCCTCGAGAACCTGCTCCGGATCGGACGTCACGCGATCGTCTCGTTTCCCAATTTCGGGCACTGGTGGATCCGATCGCAGCTGCTGGTGACGGGCCGTATGCCGGAGACGGCCAACCTGCCGGAGCCCTGGTACGATTCGCCGGACGCGCACTTGTGCACGATCCGCGATTTCGTCGATTTGTGCCGCCTCGTCGACGCGCGAGTCGAGAGCAAGGTGACGTTCAACGCCTCCGGCCGGCAGCTGGGAACGTGGCTGCCGCTCACGTTGCACAATCTGCTCGGCGAGAAGGCCGTATTTCTGCTCACGAGGAGATGATCAGGTTTGGTTCCCCACTTATCCAGCGACCAAACGGCGCAGCCATAACGGCAGCCGGAGCGGACGGCGGGCCTGCGGTCGGTGAATTCCAGCGAGTTTGCCGATAACCGCATGGCGAGCGCCCCCTTTCCATCCTCTTGCTGCGGCGACGAAGGCCTTGTCAGGGCGCCCGAAGATTGCACGATGCGATCAAAGTGATCGATCCTGCAGGAGGACGCGAGGCTTGAGTCGGGGGGGCATGATCCGCGCTGCCGTGACCATCGCACTTGTGCTGGCGACCAGCATCCAGGTCGAAGCGGATGTGGCTGGCTTTCGCCCCTTGACCCTCGGCGGCTTGCCGGTGCGCTGGCAGCCGGAAGACCGAACAGAGCGCCTCGTCCTGCGCTATCGCGTGGCAGAAAGCGAGATCGACCAGCCGAAGGCGATCAACTGCAAGCGCATGCGGCCACCGCACTCGCTACTCGAAGCCTCGAAGATCGAACCCAGCTCCTTTCGGGATGCTCTAGCGGATGCTTTTCAGCGCTGGCGGGATGTGGCCGACATCACCTTCGTCGAGGCGGAGCAAGGGGCGCGCGCGGACATCGTCATTGGAGAGCAGTCTGATCCGACCGGCTTTGCCTTCACCAACCTGGAGCTCGCTGAGACGGCGCTGGGTCGCGTTCGGCTGATCGTCGGCGCCAGCATCTGCCTCAATCCGCAAAAAGGGTGGAAGATCGGCTACGACGGCAACCTCGCGGTCTACGATCTGGTGCATACCCTCACGCATGAGATCGGCCATGTGATCGGGCTCGATCATCCGAGTGGACGCGGGCACCTGATGTCGTTTCGCTATTCGGAGGACATGGTGGGTCTATCCGAAGGCGATCGGCGGGGCGCCATTGGCATCTACGGACCGAGCCGAATGCGGTCGTTGTCTGCCGCCGAGCCTGCAGCGTCACCGTCCGACCCCACAGCGGTTCGACAAGGCGTGACAACCATCATCGGCCGCAGCCTCGAAGACAGCGCAGCGGAGTAGCTCGACGCGGAACAATACCACGGCCCCTACGTTTTATTGGCGACACCAGCCCAGAGCGGTGTCTTTCCCCAACAAAACGCAGGAGCAAACCCATGAGCAGGCTTCTTCCAGCCGTGGCGATCGCGGCCCTACTGGCAGGCTCCGCCGCCGTTGCCCAGACGACCACGCCGCCGGGCGACATCGCACCGAATCCAGCGTCCCCCGGCGTCCAGTCACCGACAATGCCGACGGTACCACCCGCAGCGCAGCCGACGGTACCCGGCG
>LNFM01013245.1_pt1 | contig 10569 bp, 12 predicted proteins | sample 596031 | NCBI WGS metagenome assembly LNFM01 (sample SAMN04254537, study PRJNA301005) | activated carbon metagenome | isolation source: dual media filters at the Ann Arbor, Michigan drinking water treatment plant | place: USA: Ann Arbor | reverse complement strand
CCCCCCTTTCCGCCCTGTCTTCTTGCCCTGTTCGCCCTTTTCGCCCTTCTGACTTTGTCGCCGCTCCCCCCGCCAGTCCAGTTGGACTCGCCCTTGCACTGTCGACCCACTGTGGAGGTCCGACAGTCATGAAATCGACGGTGTATGAGCTCGGCAAGGAGCGGTTCTGCGTCCGCGTGGACGACAACCAGCAGGGCATGTTCGAGGCGGAAGTTTACAGAATCGGGCCGGAAAACATCATGTCGCAGGTCGTGTTCCCCAACGGCACGCAGCTCACCGCGCGTGGACCGTCGGCCTGGGAAGCCGGCTTCCGCTTGGTCCAGGCACTGGAGACATATGTCGGCGCCAGAGCGGACCAATTGCGCAACTACGAGATCCCTGCGCTGGCGGCCGTCGGGGCCTGGGCCCTCCCGGGCTGAACGACGCGCGGTGCGCTCGGAGTAGGCTGCGGACATGCAGACGCGACCGGTCATGTCCGCGGCAGCCATCCTGATGGCGGGGGCGGGACTCGCCTTGCAGTTCGCGCCGCACGAAGTCCTGGCGGCGACGGGCGCTGCCGCCACGCCGGCCGCCGCGGCCGCGGTGCAGGTCGGTGGCGCCCTCTACCTCGGGTTCGCCATGCTCGACTGGATGTCGAGAGGCGCCCGCATGGGGGGCATCTACGCCCGCCCGCTGGTGATGGCCAACCTGGTGCACTTCGTCGCAGGCGGGCTGGCCCTGCTCAGGTTCGCCGCCAAGGGAGCCACGGCAGGGGTGTGGGGTGTCGCCGTGGTGTACGCCGCGCTCGCGGTCGCCTTCACCTCCATCGCGTTCACGCACCCGAGCGACGTCTGACGTGCGGCGGTCAGCCCTCGGGCACGTCGGTCCACGTCACGCCATCGGTGGAGACCTGGACGCGTGCCCACTGCGACCGCGGCACGTCGCGGTAGCTGGCGCGCCACTGCTCGGGATCGGAGGCCTGCTGTCGGGCATTGCGCTCGACGGCTTCGCCATCGGCCCACGGCAAGCCACCGAAACGCCGATGCTGCGCCCAGGTGGTGCGCACCAGATCCGGGGCGACGCCGATCCGCGCCAGGCCCGCGGCCGCCAGCGTGTCCATCGACGCGGCGCGGAACTGCCCATCGGCGCCGCGACGCCATGGCGTCGCCGTCGGCTCCCACGTCGACCGTGACGTGAACCACACCCCGGCCCGCTCCCCCTTGCGCAGTCCGGTGGTCGAGCGCTTCAAGACGCCATCGGCGAGGATGCGCTGCAGTCGCCCCGAGACCGTGTAGTGCCAGAGCAGCACCGCCGCGTCGATGTGGTCCGTCATCTGCGGGGCTCTCAGCGGTACTCGCCGCAGCGCGACGCCAGCAGGCCGGTTGCGAGCGACAGGTCGAGGTCGGCCACGAGCAGGCCGGCGACGCCGTAGGGCTGATACGCCTGCAGCGTCCCGTCCGGCCGCGCGATCGCCGAGGTCGTCGGCGATCCGTCGCTGGCGTAGTTGACCGTGGCCACGAAGCAGGTGTTCTCGGCCGCGCGACAGAGCACGGCCTTCTCGTGGAACGTGTTGGCCGGGTCGGCGAACGTCGTCGGTCGGTAACCGCCAGGTTCCGCTTCGTGGAAGGCCTGATGGAAGACGACCTGCGCGCCGCGCCGCGCCGCCCAGCGCACGGTCTCCGGGTAGCGCCAGCCCTCATGGCAGATGGTCACGCCAAACATGACCCCGGCCGCCGTGAACATCTGGCGTCCCGCGCCCGGTGTGTACAGCCCCTCCTCAGAGGGATCGATCTGCACCTTGTCCTGGATGCCGGCGACGTGGCCGTCGGGACCGATCACGATCGCCGAGGCGTGGAGCCCGGCGTCGGTCACGCGCTCCGTGCCAAGCACCACGGTGATGCCGGCGGCGCCGGCGGTCTCCCCTACCTGCGCGACGGCGTCGGCCAGCCAGGCCTCGTCGGCAGGCAGCACCCCCTTGCCGCTCGCGCGATACCCCGGCACGTAGCATTCCGGGAAACAGACAATGGCCGCGCCGGCGGTGGCCGCGTCATGAACCGCCGCACGCGTGAGGGCCACGGAGGCGTCTCGCGTGGTCGGAAAGGCGAGGTTGGCCAGCGCGATGCGGATCGTGCTCATCGCCGCAGTATCCCATCGCCGCCGCCCGACAGCGTGGTCTGAAGCGTCCCCCCGATCATCTGACGCCGAGACGCCCCGCCAGTGCGTTCAGCTCGGGGTCGCCCGGTGCCAGCACCAGCAGCCGTCGCACGTAGACGCGCGCCCGATCGACGTCCGCGGACTTCTGCGCCGCCGCCAGCCCGGCATCGAGGAGATCCCGATCATCCGGATGGCGCACCAGCGCCGCATCGACGACGGCCAGCGCCTCGGCGACCTTGCCGCGCGCGTCGAGCGCGAGCGCGTGGGCAAAGGCATACCGCGGCACCTCCGGGGCCGCGCGCGACGCCTGCGCCAGCAACGCCACGGCGTCGTCGGGACGCTGCTGTCGATAGGCGGAGAGTCCCAGTGCGTAGAGCACGCTCGCATCGCCGGGCGCGACGGCCAGCGCGCGGCGCAGTGTCCGCTCGGCCGTCGCCTCATCGCCGCCCTGGCGCTGCAGTTCCGCGAGATTGACCCAGGCCGGCAGGAACCACGGGGCATACGCGGTGGCCGCCTCGTACTCCTGCATCGCTGCCGCGACGTTTCCACGCTTCTCCTCGAGCAACGCGAGGTTCAGATACGACTCCGGCCGGTCGGCATTGAATCCCTCGGACACGCGCACGTCGGCCAGCGCCTGCTCGAGGGCCTGCCGCTGGTCGGCCGGCAGCCAGGCCGCGGGCTCCCCCGCGAGGGCCGATGCGGCATCCACCCGAATCGTCCGGAGCGGATCGGTGAGGAGTCGACCGCCGACGCGGGCGCTCGCCGCCGGTTCGAGGCGGGGCAACCCCAACGCGACCGCCAGGCGCACGAGCGGATCCGCATCACCCGCCAGCGCGTCGAGCGACGACTCGAGCAGCGCACTCCCGGACGCCTGCAGCAGGTCGAGGGCCGAGGCGCGCACGATGCCGGGCTGCCGCGGGTCCGACGCGATCGCCGGGAGTGCCGCGATGCGATCGGCGCGACCCGCACGCGCGCCGGCGAAGGTCTCGGCAAACTGCGGGCGGGCCCGCCATGTCGGCGGGCGCCAGCGGTCGAGAGCGGCCGAGGCCCAGGCCGCAGGTTTGGCGGCGTGACAGGCCGCACAGGTGTTGGGGGTCCCGACGCGCTCGGTGATGTCGGGTCGCGGCACGCGGAAGCCGTGGTCGTGACGACGGTCGACGCCCATGTAGGTCTCGGTGGGCATGTGACACGCGACGCAGGAAGCACCGGCGGTACCCGACTGGTGCCCGTGGTGCGTCGGCACGTCGAACGTGCTGGGCAGGTGACACTGGGCACAGACCGCGTTGCCCTCGGCCTTGAGCTTCAGGCTGTGGGGGTCATGGCAATCGGCGCAGGTCACACCCGCGGCGTACATGCGGCTCTGGAGAAACGAGCCGTAGTTGTAGACCTCGTCCTGCATCTGGCCGTCGGCGCGGTACAGCCCTTCGGAGAGGAACGTCGGCCGGTAGGACATCAGGAACGGCTGTCCGGGCACGTGCGCATCGAAGCGCTCGGCGCGACGCGCGTGGCACGGCGCGCACACCTCGACCTCGGCCCGATCGGCCCCGGGCGCCGGACTGCGCCGCGCGATGCCCGTCGCCATCTGCATCGTCCACTGCACGCCACGACGCTCACGCAGCGAGGCCGTCAATCCCATCGCTGCCGCGCTGATCGACGCCGGTGACGATCCGGACGGACGGGCGTCGGCCCAGGCCACATGCGCCGACGCGGGTCCATGACACGTCTCGCAGGACACGTCGATCTCGGACCAGGTCGTCTTGTAGGTGTTGGTCGCCCGGTCGTACCCCTTGCGCAGGTTGGTCGAGTGGCACGTCGCACACTGCGCGTTCCAGTTCTGGCTGAACTTCGTCCAGTGCAGCACGTCCGTGTGGGTGACGCGCTCGTCTGCGTAGAGGTGGTACCAGCGCTGCCCGCCCTCGCGCGCGGGACGCGCATCCCAGGCGATGCTCAGGGCCTGATAGCGGCCGTCCGGAAAGGCAATCAGGTACTGCTGCAGCGGATAGACGCCGAACACGTACGCGACGTCGTAATCGCGCACCACCCCGTCGGGGCCGTCGGTCCGCACGACGTAAGTGGCACCACGACGACTGAAGCGCGTGGTGGTGCCGGCGTATGTGAACGTGGCCCCGCCGAAGTTGCCGAGCACGGTCTCCGGTGTCGGCTCCTGCATCGCCAGATCGTGATGCGAGCTTTGCCACGCCTGCGCTTCGGCCTGATGGCAGCGGGCGCACTGGGCGCGGCCGGCGTAGGTCGCGGTGGTGGGTGTGGAGGCGGGGGCCGTGCCCGAGGCGACGGGTGCGGCCTGATCGCCGCGGCACCCGATGGCTATCGTCAGTGCGGCCAGCGCCAGGGCGCCGACCAGGGCGCTGATCGTCCGGGGCATCTCCGCACCACTATACCGGCGGCCAGCGGCGTCAGGGGAGCGTGAGCGGCGAGACGGTGCCGGTCAGCGTCTCGTCGGCGAGCGACACGAAGAGCTCGCCTTCCGACACCGCGAGGCCGAAGGCCATGCGTCGCGTCAGCCGCGCGGCCAGCGCGGTGATCAGGCTGCCGTCGATCACCCGCACCTCGATGTCGGCGGCTCGATGGATGCGCGCCCCGTCGAGGCGCCTGACCCACTGCCCGGGGTCCTTGTGCGGGTACACGACCACGCGCGGCGACGCCTTGGCGGCCTTGTGCAACCGCGCCGCGTCCGGCCAGCCGATCTCGATCCAGGCCAGGAGGCCTCCGGTCAGGTCGCGAATGGTCAGGGGCGGATCGTCGGGCGAGGAGAGTCCGCCGGTCGAGAACGCGATGCCCTCGCCGTACTCGAGCGCGTAGGCCAGCACGCGCGTGACCAGATAGTCGTCCGACTCCGAGGGATGACGCGCGACACGAAGGGCGAGGGTGTCGTAGACGCCTCGATCATGGTCGGTGAGATCGATGTCCACGGTATGGATCGTCGCGGTCAGGGCCAAGGCGCCCATTCTACGGGGTCTTGACTCCGGGGGGCCGACACGCACACCGTGGACGTTTCCGTGACCACTCCGACGCCGCCAGATTCGACCGTCGCGCCCCAGCCGCCCTCGTCGCCGCTGCCGCCGCTGCTCTCGCCGTGGACCGGCCCGTACGGCGGCGTGCCGCCGTGGCACGAGGTGACACCCGCGCAGTTCCCCGCCGCGTTCTCGGCCGCGATCGCCTTGCGACGCGACGAGATCCTCGCCATCACCTCGTCGCCCGAGGCGCCGACCTGGGCCAACACCATCGAGGCGCTCGAACGGGCCGGGCGGCCGCTCGGCCGCGTGCTGGTCCTGTTCAGCGTGATGAGCAGCAACGCCAACACGCCCGAGTATCAGGCACTCGATCAGGAGTGGTCGCCGGTGCTGACCGCGGCCGACGACGCGATCCGGCTCGACGCCGCACTCTTCGCGCGTGTCGCCGCGGTCCATGCCTCGCGGGCGACCGCCGGCCTCACCGCCGACCAGCAGCGCCTCACCGAACGCACGTACGACGCCTTCGTCCGTCAGGGCGCGCGCCTGGGCGACGACGAGAAGGCGGAGTTGTCGCGCCTCAACCAGGAGCTGGCCCGCGCCTTCTCCGAGTTCTCCACGCGGGTGCTGGCCGCCGAGGACGCCTGGACGGTGCTCGCGCACGAGGACGACCTGGCGGGCCTGCCGGCGTCGCTGGTCTCTGCGTATCGGGCGGCCGCGGACGAGCGACAGCTCCCCGACCAGTGGGTGGTCGTCCACACCCGCTCCTCGGTCGATCCGTTCCTCACGCACTCCGCCCGACGGGACCTGCGGGCACGCCTCTGGACCGCATTCAAGCAGCGCGGCGACACGGGTGGTCTCTCCGACACGAATGCGCTGGTCGCTCGCATCGTCGGCCTCCGGGCCGAGCGGGCCGCCGTGCTCGGCTTCCCCTCACATGCCCACTGGCGCCTGGACGACACCATGGCCGGCACACCCGAACGGGCCACCGACCTGATGCTGAAGGTCTGGGCCCCGGCGGTGGCGCGGGTGCGGGAGGAGGTCGCCGACATGCAGGCGATCGCCGCGGCGGAGGCGCCGGGGATCACGATCGAGCCGTGGGACTACCTCTACTACGCCGAGCAGGTCCGCAGGGACCGCTACGCGCTCGACACCAACGAGCTCACGCCGTACTTCGAGCTGAACAGCATGATCGCGGCGTCGTACGCCATGGCGGCGCGCCTCTACGGGCTGACCTTCACCGAGATCACCGGCACCGTGCCCGTCTTCCACCCCGACGTGCGGGTGTTCGAGGTCACCGACACGGAGTCGGGACGCCACATCGGTCTGTTCTACCGCGACGATTTCGCCCGGCAGTACAAGCGATCGGGGGCCTGGGCGGCGGCGTATCGCGACCAGCGTCTGTGGGACGGTCCGGTCACGGCCATCGCGTCCAACAACAACAACTTCGTCAAGGGGGCGCCCGGCGAGCCGGTCCTGATCAGCCTCGACGACGCCAGGACGCTCTTCCACGAGTTCGGTCACGCGCTGCACGGTTTGCTGATGCAGGTGACCTACCCGGGCCTGGCCGAGACGCCGTACGACTTCGTCGAACTGCCCAGTCAGGTGCACGAGCACTGGGTGCTGACCCGCGACCTGCTCGACACGTACGCGACCCATTACCAGACGAAGGCGCCGATGCCGCAGGCGCTGGTCCACAAGGTGCGGCGGGCCTCGACGTTCAACCAGGGCTACGCGACGGTCGAGTATCTCGCCCCGGCCCTCGTCGACATGCGGCTGCACACGCGCCCGGACAGCCTCGTGGATCCGGCGGCGTTCGAGCGCGAGACGCTGGCCGCGATTGGGGCGCCACGCGAGGTGGCGATGCGGCACCGTCTGCCGCACTTCACGCATCTCTTCGCGTCCGATGCCTATTCGGCCGGCTACTACAGCTACCTGTGGGCCGACGTGATGGCCTCCGACACCTGGGCGGCGTTCGAGGAGGCCGGCAGTCCGTGGGCGCCCGAGGTGGCCGAGGCATTCCGGCGCATCATCCTGGCCTCCGGCAACAGCATCGACCGCGCGGAGGCCTACCGGCAGTTCCGCGGTCGCGATCCCGAGGTCACCGCTCTGCTCACGCACCGCGGCTTCCCCACCGACGGGCGCGCCTCATGACGGCCTCCTCCTTCACCGTGGTCGCCGATCCCTCGGGCCGCGTGCTGCACCTCGTGGTCATCGGCGACATCGGCCTGCCCGACCCCGGGCAGGTGCGCGACACGCTGGTGGACGTCGGGCTCGGTGACAGCACGGCGCCGCTGATCGTGGATCTGCGCCGAGCCACGCTGGCGCCGCACGACGACGCCCTGGACACGCTGCGCGATCGCGTGACCCGTTGGGCGACGCGCGGCCTCGCCCGGCGCCGGGTGGCCCTCGTGGCCGCTCCCGACCAGGCCCTGGCCGCCACGCACGACATCGCCGATCTCCTCACCGCGTATGGGTACCGATCGCAGGTGTTCGACACGCCCGCCGCGGCGCGCGAGTGGATCGATGGCCCTCTCTGAGCGGGACGCCCTCATCCGCGATCTCGAGCGCCGGCACGTCGCGCCGCGGTTCCCGAGAATTCAGCTGACCCTCATCGTGACCGGCGCTGGCGTGGCCGGCTTCCTGACGTCCGTCGGCCTGCTGCGCGCGGGCGTGGACGCGATGGCGATCCGCTACCCTCTTGCCGCCATGAGCGGCTATCTCGCCTTTCTCGCGCTGCTGCAGTGCTGGATTCATCTTCACCGGTGGGAGTGGGTGCCGGACCTCGACGTGTGGTCCGGGACAGGAAACGCACGCGGTGACGACGGCCCCGTCCAGATGCTGGCCGGCGGCGGCCGCAGCGGCGGCGGCGGAGGGGGCGCGCGGTGGTCGGGTGACGTGCGCGCGGTGGCCGACGCGCGTGGATCGGCCACGGTGGGCAGCGGATCGGGCGGCTGGTCCTTCGACCTCGACGCCGACGACGCCGTGTGGCTCGTCGTGGTGGCGGTGCTGGTGTGCGGGGGCCTGATCGCGGTGGGCTACGTCATCGCCATCGCACCGGCGCTCCTCGCCGAGGTCACGCTCGATGCCGCGCTCGTCACCACCGTGTACCGCCGGCTGCGTCCACGCGACATGCAGCACTGGAGTGTCGGCGTGGTGCGGCGCACCTGGCTGCCGGCCGTGGTCGTGGTGTTGTGCCTGGCGGGTGCGGGCTACGCGTTGCAGCAAGTGGCCCCCGACGCGCGGTCCATCGGCGGCGTCATCGCCGAGCTCGGGTCCTGAGCCGCCACGCGACCTGGATGCGCCACGGTGGCAGCAAGCTCCGGCGAAAATGCGTTAGCATCGCGGCTTCAGCACAGTGCTGTCGCTTCCCGGGAGATTGCATGATGCGTGGTTTCGTTCCCTTCTCTGCTGCTGTGCTCCTCTGCAGCGTGATGGTCACCGCCGCCGGGCAGGCCCCGACGCCACCTGCGGCGGGCACCGCCGCCCCGGCCCAGGGAGGACTCCCGGCCGACTGGCTGCCGCCAGCCCCGAAGAACCTCAAGCTGCTGCCCAAGGACATCCAGCCCAAGGAACTGCTGGCCATCATGCAGGGCTTCAGCCAGTCGATGGGGGTGCGCTGCGTGTACTGTCACGTTGCCGGCCCCGATCCGTCGGACATGTCGGCGTACAACTTCGAGAGCGACCGCAAGGAGCACAAGGAAGCGACGCGCGAGATGATGAAGTACACCGACGCGGTGAACCAGAGCTTCCCCGCCAGCGTCGGTGACGAACCCAAGGCCGGCGAGCAGCGCGTCACCTGCTACACCTGCCACCAGGGCCAGCGGCACCCCCCGACGAAGAAGCCGGAACCGAAGCCCGCTGCGGCAGCGAAGCCGCCGGCATAGGTTGGGCTCACGGCTCAGGGCTCAAGGCTCAGCAGGGCAGGCTCAGGGCTCAGGGCGAAGGTTGAAGGGAAAAGGGAAGGCGGGATGGGCGCTCGTACGGGCCCCTCCCGCCCTGTCGCGCTGGATGGGTGTTGACAATATGTGTTTAAACATCTATTGTCATCACATGCAGACGGACCTGCAGGTCGAACTCAAGCAGACGAAGCCGTTTCGAACCCCACTCGAGGAGGCGTTCGTCTCGGTGCAGCGCACGGCCGCGCTGCTCGAGCATGCGCTCGAGTCCGAGCTCAAGGCGTCGGGCATCACGAGCACGCAGTACAACGTGCTGCGCATCCTGCGCGGGGCCGGAGAAGACGGCCTGTGCCGGAGTGAGGTCGGCGAGCGGATGGTGCGTCGGGTGCCCGACGTGACGCGGTTGCTCGATCGCCTCGAGGACACCGGCTACATTGCGCGGGCGCGCGGCGGCGACGACCGTCGCTACGTGACCACCCGAATCACCGCCAAAGGCCTCGAGGTCCTTGCGGCCCTCGACGACGTGACCGCCCGCTTCCTGGCGCAGCACGTCGGCCTGCTCGACGCCGACCAGGTGCAGACCCTCATCACGTTGCTCGCGGCGCTGCGCCGTGGCATCGCGACGTAGGACGCGCGCCCCCTCACCGCCTTCGACCCTGCAGTCCAGTCATCACAGGAGACGCACATGACGACAGCCAACGCCACCAGCGTGACCCACTATCAGATCGACGCGGCCCACTCCGAGGCCACCTTCACGGTCCGCCACCTGATCACCAAGGTGCGTGGTCGCTTCTCGGAGTTTGCGGGCACCATCGCCTTCGACGCCGCCGCCCCCGCCAATTCGACCGTCGCCTTCACGATTCAGGCCGCGAGCATCGACACCAACCAGAAGGACCGCGACGCCCACCTGCGCTCGCCTGACTTCTTCGAGACCGCGACATACCCGACCATCACCTTCACCAGCACGGGCATCACCGCGCAGGGTGGCGATGCGTACCACGTGACCGGGCAGTTCACGATTCGCGACGTCACGCGGGAGATCACCCTGCCGGTGACCTTCCTCGGCACGGCGAAGGACCCCTGGGGCAACGAGCGGATCGCGTTCGAAGCCGAGTACACCCTCAACCGCAAGGACTACGGGCTGACGTGGAACGCCGCGCTCGAGACCGGCGGCTTCCTCGTCGGCGACGAGGTGAAGATCGCGCTGTCGGTGCAGGCCGTTCCCGCACAGTGAGCCGGCTCCGGCTCAGGGCGACGCCGGCGCACCACGCCGCGCGCCGCCCGGCCGGAACGCTCCCGCACCGCCGCGTCTCGCGCGGGCACCCGCCACCCACTGGCACGCGGGCCACAGCAGGATCAGCACCACCACCCACGCCACGTACGTCACCCAGAGCGGATAGCCGAACCCCGGCGGGAAGGCCGCCGCCGGTCCGCCCATCGAAGGCACCGGCATCCGGAGCACCGCCGAGGCCGCCCCGCCGTACACGGCCAGGGCCAGTCCCGCCGCCATCGCGTGCAGCACGAAGAAGTGGCTGACATAGAAGAACAGCGGCACGCGCCCCAGCACC
>LNFM01013244.1_pt1 | contig 10569 bp, 10 predicted proteins | sample 596031 | NCBI WGS metagenome assembly LNFM01 (sample SAMN04254537, study PRJNA301005) | activated carbon metagenome | isolation source: dual media filters at the Ann Arbor, Michigan drinking water treatment plant | place: USA: Ann Arbor | reverse complement strand
ATGCCGCGCGCATCACCTGGCGCGCCGCCTCAACGAAGGAGGTGCCAACGGGGAAGCTGACGGCGGCCTCGATCGGGTAGTCCCGCTTCGTGTTCCAGATGAGCTTGTAGCCCGCCTGCTCCGACCAGCGCTGCAATGCGTCGCGCAGCGTGTCTCCCGGTCGGAGCGTCCACTCCTGGCCCTCCTGCATCAGGTACGCGCTCAGCTCCGGGGGGAGCGGAGCCGTTTCCGGTGCGGTGGTGCTCTGGCTTGCAGACGGCGTATCGGCTGCGAGTGCTGTCGCCAGAACATCCAGGTCAACGGTTTGCGCGCCCGCAGGGGCGCTGAGCAACAGGGCCATGGCCACTGCCGCCCCACCTGCCTTTCGTGTCATCGGGTGGTTCTCCTCGTGGATGCAGCCACTGTAGAGGGGCGAGGTGCGGCCCACTTACGGAATACCCCCGGTTTTTGGGGGGATTTCCGACAGTCCGCGCTCTGCTCTCAGTGATGGCTTATCCATGTACCTCGTGGCGTTGAGCGCGACGGGCCTTCCCGGTTGTCGCGCCATCTGACTCTTGTCTGCGCCGGTCAGTGCTCCGATGGATGCCCTGTGCTCACGCCCATCCCGGGCCCGGTCGCGAGGTCGGGTGCTGGCGCGCGCCGATGCGACGCGCCACGCGCTCCTCCGCTCGCTGCCTGCGCGCTGCGTGATTCGTCTTTGGACGATTGCTCAATGGCCTCAATGCGCAGGTGGACAGCCTCGAAGGCCTGCTGGATCAGATTCGCGTCGGCTGAGTTCAGGGCCATGTCGTCGCCCTTGCGCTCGATCTCCGTCAGCAGCACGGTGAGCTTTGCGCCCGCAGGGCCGTAGACCTGTCCGTGCTGCGGCAGCGTTGCAACCGCATGGGCCAGCGCCGCGGAGGCCACTCCGATCTTCGCTGGCCGCAGGCCATAACGACCATCGAAGAGCTCCGGTCTCGGATCCCATGTCGCCGCAACGATGCGGTTCGCGACGAACCCGGGCGTCTCCAAGGCACCCCACGGCATCTTGGTGCCCACGTGCTCCAACAGATCCTGTACGACTGCAGCGGCCTCGGCCTCCCTGTACTGACCAAAAACGCCCTCAAACACGATAGCCCTCATCCCCGAACTCCCCGCAACGATCGCCATCTTCGGCATCCACGGGGCGGCCGGGATCATACCCGCGCCTGTTTGAGTATTCTCGCTAAGTTCGCCTAGCGGACATCGAGAGCAGTTGCGTGCGTCAGCAACTCGCGGACTGCCGTGGTCACGGCGGCCTGCAATCCGAGCTTTTCGTGGATCGTGCGGCGTGCCCGGTAGTGGAACACCGGCAGCCCGCCATGCGCTTCGGCCACGTGGTCTTCCAGGACGGCCACGCCGTCGATCAGGCCCAACTCCTGTGCTTGGGTGGCGGTCCAGACCCGACCACTGAAAAGCTCGGGGTTGTCCTGCAGCCGCTCGCCCCGGGAGGCACGCACATCGGCGGCGAAGGTCTGCCCGACCTGGTCAACCACGTCCTGCATCGCCGCGTCCTGCGCCGGGGTGTTCGGCACGGTCAGTGCGTTGGCCGTCTTCAGCGGGCCACTGGCGAACTGCCGCTCGGTGATCCCGATCCGCTGTGCCACCTCGCTGGCGTCGTAGGTCGACACGACCGCACCGATGGAGCCGACCAGGGCATACCGATTCGCGACGATGGTGTCGCTGGCAGTCGCAACCAGGTAGGCGGCGCTGGCCCCCATGGCCTCGACGACCGAATCGACTCGCAGCTCGGGCCGGGTGCCGCGGCATCGCCGCACCGCCGCGCCGATGCGCTCGGCTTCGCTGGGGGAGCCGCCCGGGCTGTTGATACGCAGGATCAGGCCACGCGTCAGGGGGTTGGCGCAGGCGTCATCGATCAGCGGGACGATCCTCGCCGCCGAGGCATCCGCCTCGGCTTGGATCGGGCCTGAAATCGAGACCACGGCGACGTTCGGGCGACCGGGCCCCACAGTCGGATCAAGCAGGGGGGCATAGAGGGCGAGGTACATCGCCGCGCCGCCCAGGCCCGCCGTCAGCAGCAGGGTCCGCTTGATGGTGCGCCAGCGGGTCTCCGCCCGGTGGTGCTGCAGGTAACGCCCGGCGAATTCCTCGGCCAGATCCGCGAGTCGGTCCTGGGCGGGACGCTCGGGCGTGTCCGTGGTCTGTGTGTCTCGATCCTGGTTCATTCGCTAACCCCTCCTTGGGCCATGTCCTCGGGCAGGAGCCAGTCCGACTCCTGCGTCCCCGCTCTGGGAGCGGCAGCCGCTCGCTGCTTGCGGCGCTTGTTCTGCCAGCGCGTGAGTTCCAGCGCGTCCTGCGCTGCGGGCATCCAGCGCTGCAGCTGGTCCTCGATGCCCAGGATGAAGTCGAGATACTCGGGCGCAACTTGCGTCAGGAGTTTGGTCAGGCGCTCGCGTGCACACCCGCGGCCGTTGCGCTGGACCTGTCGCGCGTACCACCTGCCGCTCGGGTCTCGCTTGATGAGGTGCATCCACGCAATGGTCGGCTTGACCTGATTCATACGAATGCGGAGCGCGATCGGGCAGAAGCCTCGGCCGGCACCGAGCGAGCGGGCGATCTGGTTCCTGCCCTCGGTGAAGGCCTGCTCCAGTTCGTTTGCGTTCTGGCGGACCTGTTCACGGAGGCGGTCCGTCAGCTGGTCGATGGCTTCCGCGGTTTCGGCGAAGGAATCCGCACTCTTGGGGATGTCGTTTTTCATGAATGCTTATGGCCACGCAGATTTGGGACATAACGCGCGCGCGCCGCGCACATGCGCGTTATGTCAGAAGGAAGTGCATGGCTATATGTATAGAGGCGAGAGCCCCCGCGTCGAGGGGTTGACAGCACAAGGGCGCGACCGGGGGCATCCAGATGGAGGCGAGTGGCGTCTAGAGTCCTGTTTCTACGTGGTTTTTGCCCCTAAAGGGCGGCTGAGACGAGCCTTTCCCTGCGTTTTCCGATCGCCCTGACTTGCGGCGGTGCTCTCCGCTGGAGCAAATGCCTAGATCCTTGTTTCTACGCGCTTTTTCAATGTTTTGGCCAGTTTTGGGCCAGCCGTGGGCCAGTTTTTGCCCAATGCTGGTCCGGATTTGGGCCAGCTTTGGGCCAGATCTGGCCCAATCACTCTAGAGCATTGTTTCTGCGTGGATTTTTGCGTGGACGTGTCCATCGCTCTACATTGTGTGGTGGCGCTTGCCGCAAGTTGCAGGGGTGTCTGTCAACTGCTCAGTCTCGGGGTTGGGCCAGATCTGGCCCAGTTCTGGGCCCGTTTTGGCCCACGTCCCAACTTGCAAGGAGCATCCCAGAATGAGCACTGTCCTCGTCGGCCTCGATATCGGTTTCGGCAACACCAAGATCGCGCATCAAATTGGTGAGCCTGGTCCGGTGCAACTTCACCGCTTCGCTTCGGGCGCCTGCCCGCTCGACGTCCTGCCGGTGGCTATGGATGGCAGTCGTAACCTCTGCGGGGGGCGGCGGGTGTTGGTGCACGGTGAGGACTGGGTGGCCGGCCTCGACTCGCACTACATGAGTGGCTACACCCGCCCTCTCAGTGATGACTACACGCGCACCACCGACTGGCTCGCGCTGGCACACGCGGCGCTCGTGCACATCGGGCAGCGCCGCATCACTTGTCTGGTCGCCGGGCTGCCGGTGTCCGAGTTCTACACGCCTGGCCGCCGCGAGGCGGTTGTCGAGCGGCTGCAGGCGGTGCATCGCGTCGGCGCGGAGGCGACGGTCGAGGTGCAACAGGTGGTGGTCGTCCCGCAGCCGCTGGGCGCCTACGGAGCGTGGTTCACCCAGCACGAGGCTGCGCGCGGTCGCCCGATGGACCGCGATGCGATGGTGCTGGTGATCGATCCGGGCCACTACTCGGTCGACTGGGTCCTGATGCAGGGGTCTTTGATCCGTCGACAGTCCAGCCACTCGAGCACGCTTGCGGGCTCCGAGCTGTTGCGCCGGGCGAGCGTTCTGCTCAAGGAGCGCCATGGCCGGACGGTGACCGTGGATCGCCTGGAGGCGCGTGTGCGCCGAGACGATCTGAAGATGGACATCAGCGAGGAGATCCAGATCGACCTCGCCGAGATCCTTCAGGAGGCGGCGCTCCAGGTCGTTGACGCGGTGATCCGGGACGTCCGCGGCTCGCTGAAGTCGGTGACCGAGGCGCTGTACGGCATCGTGATCGCCGGGGGCGGCGCGCCGATCTACGCGCCGGCGGTGGCCGCCGCGTTCCCGGACGTCAAGGTCTATCGCCTGCCCGACTCGATCATGGCGAACGCGGTGGGCTTCCTGCAGTTCGCCCGACATCTGCGCACCCAGCAGGCCGCCTGATGCCCCGGCCGCACTTCACCCGCGACGCGTGGGGCGACGCGCTACGGGCGCTGCTTGAGCCCACGGACGGGCGCAAGAAGCCGAAGTCGGCGAAGCAGCGCTACTGGATGCTGCTCGGCGCAGCGGCGGAAGCGCGCGGGTTCGCCTGCGTTGTCGCCGACGACGGCACACTCGGGTTTGTCCAGCCCACGGACGGCGACGTCCGCCCAAGCGATGCCTGGGTTCGATTGCCCGGAGCGGATCACTCCAAGCCGCGGGCTGTTCCTTCGGCCGATCGCGTTTCGTCTGGGCCTCTCCTGGTATCGAGTCCGCAGGTCCTGTCGGCAGCAGCGGCCCCAGGGGGTGGATCGGTTTCGCCGACCCTTGGGGATCTCGCGTCTGCGCCCCTGATACCGGAGCCCGATCCACCGCCGGGTCCGACCACGGCCCCGCACGGCGCATTCTTCGTCGACATGGTCGCCGGACTGGGTTGATCTCATGCTCGGCACCCTATAATTTTGGCTCGTGCCAAAAAAATACCAAACCACTCCGCGAGCTCAGCGCCGCTCCAGGCCTGAGCTCGCGCGCCTTCCGGCCTTGGGGCTACGCCCCTATCTCTGCCTCGATTCGGGCCAGACGCCACTGCCCCACCCTGCCCCACGGCCTCTCGTGGCCCTGCGCGGGTCCGCCGACTTTGACCCACCGCAGGTCTTGCTGGGCCGCTCTCGATTGAGTGTTCCCGCGGGCTTGGTCCCGGTGTGGCTGCTGCAGCTGTCCGACGAGCAGGCGGAGTTGGTCAGCAGCTCTGACTTCGAGCCCTCCCCTCGCCCGTCCGCGGTCGCCACGACCTGCCTGGCCCTGTGGTCAGCGGGTCTGCGTCTACCCGCGATCAGCGAGGTACTCGCCTTGGGCGTCGGCGCATCGGTCGTCCAGCGATACATCCGGGCCGCGGCCATGCCGCAGTCCCTGCTGTCCCTGCTGGACCGTGGCCTCCTGACTTGGGGACACCTCCGCTTGCTGGATCGCCTTCGCCCGGAGGACCGCATCGTCTGGGGGGAGCGAACCGTCGCTCGGCGGTGGTCGGTGCGCTCGCTCGCCACGGCCTTGTCGGGCAGGCAGGCGGCTCCGCCGTCCCCAGACCACGCTCACTTCGAGCGCCTGCTTCGAGAGGCGTTGCAGGCTGATGGGCTTCAGTTGCTGTCCACAGGCGATGGCGCCTACGCCCTGGAACTGAACTGGTCGTGGTTGCCGGCCCTGCAGTCGGTACTGGAGCGACTCGGCCAAGCCCCCCTCCTCGAGGACGCGGACGCCCTCCCCCGCCGCCCTCGATCCGTGCGCATCGAGCTCGACTCCACCGACGAGTTGCACGCTTTGGTCAGCCACTTGCTGCCTGAGGCTTAACTGGAGAGCAGTCAGCGCCGGCGGGTTTGCTCGGCCCCGGAGACCGCGGAGATCCGAAGCTGGTGGTCCTGTCGAACCCGCGCCATGGGTGGCCCCATCTGCTCCCCGGATGACGCTCCGCAGACCGTTACGAGAAGGGGGGGGTCGCCCGCGCAACCATCTGATCTGGTGGCCTTTTTTCTCCAGAATTTGACGGTCAAATTTTGGAGAGATCGCCCCATCAACCCGCTCTCCGACCCCTGCCTCGGTTGGTCCCATGCCACGCGCTCAGGGCCTCGAGAGGGTGGCTCTTGAGGCCGGCTACCCGTCGATCGGTAGTGGTCGGTGCGCGCGCTCGCCACGGCCTTGTCGGGCCGGCAGGCGGCTCCGCGGTCCGCAGAACACGCTCATGCTTCGGGAGGCTCTGGAGGCTGATGGGCTTCAGCCACTGTCCACAGGCGATGGCAGCTACACCTGGGAACTGAGCTGGTTGTGGTTGCCAGCCCTACTGATCTGTACTGGACCGACTCGGCCAAGTCACATCCTGGATGACGCGGACGCCCTCCCCCGCCGGCCTCGATCCCTGCGCATCGAGCTCGATTCCACCGACGAGTTGCACGCCTTGGTCAGCCACCTGCTGCCTAAGGCTTAACTGGGAGGCCGTCAGGGCCGACGGGTTTGCTTGGCCCCGGAGGCTGCGGAGACTCCGGAGACCCGACGGTGGCGGTCGTGCCGAACCCGCCCGCAATGGGGGCTATCTGCTTCCGGCAGACGCTCCGAAGACCGTTACGGAAAAGGGGGGGTCACCCGCACAAACCTATGATCCAGTGACCTTTTTTCTTCAGAATTTGACGGTCAAATTCGCCGGAAGTCGCCCCGTCGGCCCCGCGCCAACCTCTGCCGCGGTTGATCCCATGCTCCTTGCTGGCGGCCACAAGAGCCAACCCATCTGGGCCGACCACAATCCTCGCGCGCAAAAAAAGGCCCGCGCGTGGCGGGCCTCTGGGAGTTGCTGGCGGCGATCTAGTCCTTGACCGCCTCGTCCGCGAGCTTACGTGCGTATTCGAGAATCTTGGTTCGCATCGACGCAGGGAGCTCCTTCGGCAGGACCAAGTGGAAGGCGTCGCCTCGCTCCACTTCCCGGATCTTCTGGACCAAAGTCTTCTCTGCCTTCGGACGCTTCAACACCTCTTTCGCGCGCTTGAGCACGGCAGCAATCGGGCTGGGCGCCCGAGGATCGAGCTTGCTGATGTACTCGACGAACTCTGGCTTCTCATAGACCTTGAGCAACAACGTCACGTCCCGGTGCGCCACCGCGACCGGATCCTTGATGCGCTCCCACGTGCCCTTGGGCGCGTCGTCGATCAACCGAAGCAGACGCGACACGTCACCTGCGTTGCGACCAAGCCGCTCCGCCAACTCCTTCTGGCTGCCATAGCGCCCGGACTCCATCATCTTGACGAGCTGGAGAGCGAGCGAGTACGGGCTCTTGTCGGCGCGCTTAGCGTTCTCGGTGTCGTGGATGAAGTCGGCCATCGCATCGTCGACTTCACGCACAGCGCAAAGCGCAGTCTTATGACCCAGCTGCAGCAGCGCGCGGAAGCGGCGCTCACCGGCGATGACCTGGTAGAGCGTCGGACCGCCGCGTACCTCGCGAACGTCGATCGGTTGCAAGTTGCCCTTGGATGTCTCGATCGATGCAACGAACGCCTCCCACTCCGGGCCGGCGAACTCGTCCGGGTGCCGCTCGTAGCCAGGCCGCACATGCAGCGTGGTCACTGCAATTGGCATGGTTGCCTTGACGGGCAGCTGCTCGATCGCTGCCTTCAGCATCGCGGCCGGGCCCGCTGTTTGTACCTTCGGCGAAATGGGGCCGGTGGTGGATGCGCTCGCCGCTTCGGAGTCTGCCCCCTGTTCCTGCAAGCGCTTCTGTTCCGCCTGATGCCGGGCCAAAGCCCTCTCACGAAAAGTTGCCATGACCAATCTCCTCAGAACAGGTTGTGTTGCGTGGCAGCGGCAGCACGTACCGCCACGAAAATCTCGTTGTGCACTGAGCGCAGAATCTTCCGCGCCTGCCGGGCCGACGCAGGCGCCGACGACAGATCGTCATCCAGCTGCTGCTCGAAGACCGTGGCCGCTCCACCGGCGGCGCGCTGCAGCGCTTCAAGACGCGGCAGCTTGTCGGGCAGAACGAAGCTGGCGATCTGCTGGCGGACCGCGAGCTCGTTGAGCTCTTCTGTGTAGGACGACTGACGCATGGTCGGCAGGACGCGGAACCACTTGAGCGGCAGAGAGAAGCTCTTAGCCAGCGTTTCCAGCCACGCATGCGTGGTGACCGCGAAGCTCTTGAGCGACTCCACGTCCAAACTCCGCATCGGGCACGGGATCAGCAATCCTTCGGTCGCCAGCAGCGTTGCCAGCGTTGCAAGGGACAGCGTCGGCGCGGTGTCGATCACGACCATGTCGTACTCCGCACCATCGAGCGAGCGCAATGCGTGTCGAAGGCCAAGCCAGAACGTCGCCTGTTTGCCGGCAGCACGTGCGTCCGCAAAGTCCATGATCATGGCGAAGTCGCCCTCCACCAGATCGGGAGCGGACGGCACGATGTCGATGGACGACCAATGGGTACGGCGAATCAGCGGCCGGATGTCGGTGGTTTCACCCACGAGAACTGACGCGCACGTCATGTCCTCGTTGATGCCCAGGTTGGAACCCTCGACCAGAACACCCTGATCGTTCTCGACCAGCATCGACGTCGTCGCCGATGCCTGGGGGTCGAGATCGATCAACAGCACGCGGTAGCCGCGGGTCGCTGCATCCATCGCGAAATTGACCGCCGTTGTGGTCTTGCCGACGCCGCCCTTTTGATTGGCCACCGCCATGATGTGGGGCGGGGCGCCCTTGGGCACCAGCCCTTCACCAAGGTGCCGGCGGATACGCAGCATGTCGTGGCTGAAAAACACCCGCAGACCGCGCTCGTTGCGCGAGAACCCGGGCTCCTCGGGATTCGCTTGAAGCAACTCCTCTTCGAGCCGCTTGAGCGTTGAGCCGCTGATGTCGAGCACCTGAGCCGCTTCGGCCGTCTGCATCGGGATCTCCAGACGGGTCCGCCCGTCCGGCGGTGCGGCCCGCTTGCGGATCGATTCCGCCGACGCACTAAGACCACGCGCAATTGCGCCAATGGCCTCGATCACCTGATCTGACGAGGTGAAGATCGTGACACGCGAGTCCGCGTGTTTCGCCTCTTTTTGACCGACTGCCATGGGCAATTCTCCTCTTTGGTCGTCCATATTGACGGGGGGCGTTTAGCCGTGGCTAGTATAGCCACGCGCCAGACCGCGCACGTTGGGGACACCAAGCCCGTCACCGGAGATACCACCGACCAGGCCGAGAACTGCAAGCCCTGAAACGAAAAACCCCCCGCTTGCGCCAACAAGCGGAGGGTCGATCGAAGCTGAGCTATTAAGCGCTTTGGGTTACGTCTAGAACCCTAACGCCGAGAGGTTGTGGAAGGCCTCGCGCGTTATTTTACGGACGTAACGCACAGCGTCAAGCGTTTTCGCGCCTGAAATTCAGGAGCGACCTGTGTTTACGTCCAAAAATCTGCTGTCTATGGCCACGTCGGGGCTGCGCCTCGAACACGTGGCTGTCCTTTCGTTTCTGTCCGAGCACGCCGAAGAAGGGGAGGGGTTGCAACCCACCTGCTGCCTCCCTCTATGGGATATAGCCAATCAATTGAGCCTTTCGATCGATCAGGTCAAGCGAGCGGTGCGGGCACTGACCGCCGCCGGCGCGATCGCGCGCCGCCAAGCCGTCAAGATCAAGGGTGAGGCCGCGCTGACGGTGCTCACCGAGCGGGCTGTCGCGTGGCTGCAGGGCAGGGCAGGGCGAGCTACGCTGCCTGGGCACTTGCCTCGGGCGCTGCGCGACCTGCTCACGTTCTGCTCTCCCGAGTTCGTCGGGCATGTGGCTCAGGCTTGGGACCGCTACGAGCTCCTGCCTGAGGCCGCCACGCCGCCTTCGGGATTGACTGAATCCGACTACGCCTCAATCCGGCGAGCACTGGCTGAGCGCATCGCCGAGCGCGCTGAGCTGCTGGCTGAAGCTACCGCCGCACAGGCCGCCGACGACGCGCTCGCCGAAGAAGGCAAGGTCCAGATCCGCTGCGCCGACGGCTATGTCGTTGTCGACCGCGCGCCGTTCGCCGCGCAGAAGGGTGCACTGGCCGCTGTCGATCTCCGCTTCGTCCGCGATGTCCTGCACCGCGTCGCGGAGCGCGCCCCTGGCCTCGTCACCGTGGATGCCGTGCCCAAGCTCGTGGCCGAGGTCGCGTACAGCCGAGTCATCGGCTACGTCAGCCGGCATGACGCAGAGCGCGCGCAGCGGGCTCTCGTGGCTACGATGGCGCGCGGTACGTGGAGCCGGCCGAAGGGCATCAAGCCAGGTTTCTATGCGGCTTCCACCGCTGCAGTGAGGATATCCACAGGGGTGCGCGAAACGCTCCACTAAACAACGGTTCTCTAGAGACAACAGCAAAAGCAAACAGCTGTTGGCGATGCACGCACCGCACGCCTGTGGATACCAACCCCGAAGCCGAGACCCATGACCGATCGTTCGACCGCAAATGCGCTCCAGCTCGTAGCCGGGGTCCTGTTCGAGCGCCTGACGCCCGCACTGGCCGACCAGCTGCGCCTGAAGGCTGTCGACGGCGGCGTCGCCAAAGTCAGCGCAGCGAACCTTGTGTTCTACGAGATTGGACTCGAAGCGCGCCAAACGATGCTGCAATCCGCCCTTGCCGCCGGGCTGCCCATCCAACGGATCGACGTCAGCTTCCAAGGACACGGCCGCACCGCCTCCTTTGCG
>LNFM01013242.1_pt1 | contig 10570 bp, 8 predicted proteins | sample 596031 | NCBI WGS metagenome assembly LNFM01 (sample SAMN04254537, study PRJNA301005) | activated carbon metagenome | isolation source: dual media filters at the Ann Arbor, Michigan drinking water treatment plant | place: USA: Ann Arbor | reverse complement strand
TCGACTCGAGCGAGCGCTGCCCGTTCGAGTCGAGCGGCGCACACCCCCCTTCGTGACAGACGTAGAGCCCGCGAGGGTCTCCTTCGACGCCGACGCGATCGCCCGTCGAGAGCACCCACGACAACGCGGTGTTCGTGTGCGCGGCGCGCAAGACGACGGGCTCGGTTCGGCTCCGCTCGATGGGATCAACGCCGCGCGCAGAGACGCGCCAGAGCGTTCGTTCGGCCCACAGTCGTCGTCGCGCGATGTCCCGCTCGAGCGTCGCTTCGTCCTCGGTGACCACGCGACGAAGCGGCGCGCAGGCGTCGCGCTCGGTGAGCCGCCCGATGGGCGAGGGCCGGGCCTCGTAGCGCCCGGGAATGCACAGGCGAAGCGGCGACAGCGCCGCGCGCGCTTCAGCGACCGTGGGCGCGAGCGACGCGCCGATGGAGCCGAATTTCTCTCGCATCACGGCGGCGAACACCGCGTCGGGAAAGCGCCCCGACCACGCTCCGCGCTCGTCTGCGGTGAACGCCACGGGCCCGAGCGACCGATCGCCGCGCGCAAGCACGAGCTCTCCGGCCGCCGCCGACGCGCGAGCCTCCGAGAGAAGCTCGCTGTCGGCGTCCTCTGCCGGGACAAAGGACCAGACGCCGCTGGTCACGCGCGCCGAATACAACGCTCGGGAGTCCGCCAGAGCGGCCGGCCCTGTCGCCGAAGAATCTTCGGCGAGCGCGTGAAGGCGGCGTTGGAGGGGCGTCGCGGCTTCGCGGGCGAGGACCATTCCAACGATCACCCGAAGCGGGTCGCGCCCCGATCCGGCGTCGACCGAGTAGCTCGCGGGCACGCCGCCCGCGCACGAGGCCAGCGTGGCGGGCCGGGCGGTCTCGAGCGGCGTCGATCCGACGCGAATCTGCGCAGGACACGAGGCGCTCGCGGTCGTCCGCACTTCGAGCGGTCCCTCGCAGGCTCGCGCCGCGGGCAGGACCTGAGGGTCGACGAGGGGGCGGGTTCCGAGCGAATCGACGCACCGCGAAAGCAGCACAAAAGACTGCCCCGGCGCGCCCGAGAGCGCCGCGGATCGAGACCGTCGGCGTGGCCGCGGCGGCGCGCGCGTCGCGCTCGCGGGGACCGAGCGCTCGGCGCTCGTGCGACGGGCGTAGATCGCGCGGGGCAAATCAACGAGGGCGAACGTCCGCGGCGCGCTCGATCCCACCCCTTGCGCTTCGGCGACGAGCGCGAGAAACGACCGCTCGCCGGGCGCGACGGGCACCCATCGCTCGGCGTCCTGACGGAGCGCGACCTCGCACCCACGCTCCACGACGATGTCGTCGACGAGCGTGGCCACGCCCTCGGGGCTCGGCGACGGCGCCCGTCGGACGAGCGACAGGCAAGGGGCGTCGGCAGGCGCTCTGGCGCGATCGATCCCTTGAGCACCAGCATGACCAGCGGTCAGTAATACAGCGGCGGCCATCGCCGCGACGGAGGACGCGCCGCACGCAACAACGGCTCGCAGCAGAGAGAAGCAGCGCCTCGTCGGTCTCGTCGATCTCGTCATCGTCCAGGCAAAAAAAGGGCCGAACGGGTGGTTGTGCCGCCGCGAGGGGCCTCGAAGGCGCCCGCGCGGATCGGCGCGGTGAAACTCCGTCCGACCCGAGACCACCCATCGAGGACACGGCCTCGACTGTCGCGGTCGCGGTGTAACGAAGGGAGGACGGTCTTTCAATCCCGCAATCTTCTCTTCGACCGTCGCGTGCGTGGTCGGAACGAGCGGGGCCGGGCGCCTCGAGCGCTGTCTGTGACAATGATGTCCCGCGTAACGTGCTCGCGGGCGAAAGCTATGGACCTCTCGCCGCGCGCTGTACACTCTCGACCCGCGCGTCGGCTCATCCCTATCATTCGAAGTCACCGCAGCGGTCGCGATCGTCAGCGCGAGCGTTCTGTCCGTGAAGAGCCGTTTGTCACACCGAGCGCAGAGGAGCACCCAGAGTGAGCGTTGACATCGATGCGGTGGAGCCTGAGCCGTCCGCACCGCCGCAGGAGCCCCCTGCCGAGAAGAAGCCTTGGTCCGTGCAAGACTCCAAAGAGCTCTACCTGATCGATCGGTGGGGCGCGGGGTTCTTCGACATCAACGCCAAGGGCGAGATGGTCGTTCGCCCGCTCAAGAAAAAGAACGGCGAAGTGGCGCTCACCGAGGTGTTGAGCGAGGCGCTATCGCAGGGGCTGAAGGCGCCCTTGCTCGTGCGCTTTCAAGACATGCTCCACTACCGCGTCCGGCAGCTCAACGACGCGTTCAACCGCGCGATCACCGAGAACAAGTTTCGCGGTAGCTATCGCGGCGTATACCCCATCAAGGTCAATCAGCTCCGCGAGGTCGTCGAAGAGATCCTCGACGCCGGACGCCCCTACCACTACGGCATCGAAGTCGGCAGCAAGCCCGAGCTCTACGCGGGGCTCAGCGTGCACACCGACAACGACTCGCTCATCGTGTGCAACGGCTACAAGGACGACCAGTTCATCCGCATGGCGCTCACCGGGCGCAAGCTCGGCAAGAAGGTCATCCTCATCGCCGAGAAGCTCAGCGAAGTCCGCGCGATCGTTCGCATCTCCAAAGAGCTCGGCGTCGAGCCCCTGATCGGCATGCGCGTCCGACTCGTCTCGCGCGGCGCGGGAAAGTGGGCCACGAGCGCCGGTGAAGGCGCGAAGTTCGGCCTCAGCGTCGCCGAGATCCTCGAGGCCGCGCAGCTCTTGCGAACCGAGGGGCTCGGCAACGCGTTCAAGCTCCTGCACTTTCACATCGGCTCGCAGGTGCCCGACATCCTGATCATCAAGCGGGCGGTGCGCGAAGCGGCTCGGTACTACGCCAAGCTCCGCAAGATGGGCTGTCAGCTCGAGTACATCGACGTCGGCGGCGGGCTCGCGGTCGACTACGACGGCTCGCGCAGCACCTTCCACGGCTCGATGAACTACTCGGTCGAGGAGTACGCCCGCGACGTCGTCTACAACATCGGCGACGTGTGCGACGACGAGCGCGTCCCGCACCCCAACATCGTGTCCGAGTCCGGCCGCGCCGTCGTCGCCCCGCACTCGGTGCTCATCGTCGAGTCCTTCGGATCGATCGAGAAGGCGCAGGGCGCCGAGTACGTCCCGCCAGAGGTCGATCACAAGCTCATCCGCGACCTCAAGTACACAGCGGACAACCTCTCGGAGAAGAACCTCCTCGAGAGCCTTCACGACCTGCTGCAGGTCAAAGAAGAGTCGCAGAAGATGTTCGAGCTCGGGATCCTCGAGCTCGACGTCAAAGCGGCCGTCGACACGCTGTACTGGCAGACCGCTGAGCGCATCACCGTGCTCGCCCGAAAGCTCGAGCCGGGCGAGGTGCCCGACGACATCGCGGACCTCGGCCGACAGCTCGCGGACCAACAAATCTGCAATTTCAGCGTGTTTCAGTCGCTGCTCGATCACTGGGCGCTCGGCGCGGTCTTTCCGATCGCGCCCATCCATCGACTCGACGAAGAGCCCACCGAGAGCAGCACCCTCGTCGACATCACCTGCGACTCCGACGGCAAGGTGTCGAAGTTCATCGCGATCGACAGCGACGTGCACGAGACGCTGCAGCTCCACAGCGCCAAGCAGGGCCCGTACTACCTGGGCGTCTTTCTCACGGGCGCCTACCAGGACATCATGGGCGACCTGCACAACCTCTTCGGCCGCGTAAACGAGGTCCACGTCTTTCTCGATGAGGACGAGGACTGCGGGTACTACGTCGAAGAGACCATCGCCGGCCACACCGTGAGCGACGTCCTGGCGATGGTGCAGTACGACAACCGCGACCTCGTCGCGCGCTTCAAAGCGCAGATCGACGCGGCCATCAAGCAGGACAAGCTCAAGCCCACCGAGGGGATGCGCTTGCTCGCCGAGTACGAGCGCGGCCTCAAAGAGCAGACCTACCTCTCGCTCTGATCGGTCGATCGCTACCCTCCCGCGCGTTGGTTTACACTCTCGCGTCGCGGTGTCCGATCAACCATTCAACGAGTCCTTTCGCGCTCCCGATCAAGATGCGATGGTCGGCGCCGCGCGGCAGCGCGCGCAGCTCGCGTACGCCGAGCTCAGCGCGGTCGTGCAGGACGCCCACAAGGCGAACGTCGATCTGCTCCGCAACGGGATGGAGCCGATCCTCGTCGGCCAATATCAGCCGCCACAGCCGACGCAGTCGACGTCGAACCCCGCCGAGCTCGTGCGGCTCTTCGACGGGCAAGCGCACTGGTACTCGACCGAGGCTTCGCAGTTGAAGCAGCGGCTGGCCGCCGTGCGAGGCGCCCTGTCCGATGAGCTCGCGCCGGCCGCGCCCCTCGCTCGAGGCCCGCGCGCGGTTCCGTTGGCGATGCGCTTCGCCGAGGTCGCGCGCGAGCCGTGGAGATTCCTGCGGCTGTTTCTGTTTCCGCCGTTCACGATGCTCGGCGCGCTGCCCGTGATCGGGCTGGTTGCGGTGCACCCGCTCGCGGCGAGCGCCTTCGTGCTCGTCCTGCTCGCCGCGCTATGGAGCTACGGTGTGCTCGTAGGACTGAAGCGCGCGAGGCTGCTCGCCGTCGGTGAGGTCGCGACCGTTCTGCAGCGCACCGAGCTCCCGACCTCGACGCGCAACCGCAACGTCCCGATGCTCCGCGCCCGCCGCTGGAAGGTCTTCGTCGAGAGCTACACGGGCGTGTCTCGCAAGACCGAGCTCGTCCTTCAGAGCCCGCGTGGCAGCACCATCCGCATCACGCTGCGACACGGGCCGCCCTTCGACGGCGTGGTCCTCATCGACCCCGAGACTGGCTATGCGTGCGCCAACCTCGAGCTCGGCTCCTGCCCGACGCCCGACGCCTCGGGGCAGTGGACCGGAGCGCTCTCGACGCGCACCTGGCTGACGTCGATCACGGGCGTGCTCTTCACGGCCGCGCTCGCGATCGGCGCGATCGCAGCGCCCATGGGCTCTTGATCGAGCTCGGTCGAAGAAGAGCCCCCCGCAGGTCGCAGCGACGCTCGTCGAAGCCATACCCTCTCTCGAGAGAGCGGCGTCGCGTCGCGACGATCGGCTACATGCAGGCGCCGGCGCCCGTGATGCAGTTGCTGAACTGAAACTCAGCCCATTCGGGATCCGTGGTCGCCACCGCGGGAGGCGCGGTGCCGTTGACGCGACGCGCGTTGCTCGCGTTGTCGCGAACCTGCGCGCAGCGAAGCTGGCCCGACACAGACGTCGCGTTGATCGACGAGATGCGCACGTCGCAGCCGCCCATCCCGCCGCCCGGCGCGACGTTGGTGATCGTCGCCGCGCCGAACGCAGCGCTCACGCGGGCGTTTGCCGCGACTCCGCTTCCGGACGACGTCCCGCAGACGCGCGTGAGTCCCGTGCGCTGCCCGTCGCTCGTGCGCTGCTCGATGCGCACACGAAACCTGAATCCTGCTCCTTCGGGGTCGATGAAGCAGCCCACGTCGAGCGCGGGGAGCGGCATCGTTCGCGTAAACCCTTCGAGCAGCGGGTTTGACGCGTTGCCGCACTCTTGTTGACCCATCACGCTCGTGTCGCATTGAAAGCTCCACACGAGGCGACCGGTCGTCGGTTGAGGGGGAGGGCCACAGCTGATGACGACCGCGCCAAGAAGGGCGGCGCCGAGGATCGAAGCGCGCATGATGTTTGTGCGTAGGACGCTACCACAGTCCGCCCAGGATTCCGCTCGCTCGATCGCCGTGGGGTTCTCGGTCGACTCGGCGCCGCCGTCGCGACGGTCAGCCTCGCGAAGCGCCGAGGGCGCTGGCGAGATCGTCGCGAAGGTCGTCCTCGTGCTCGACCCCTACCGACACGCGGATCAGCCCATCATCGATCCCCAGCTCCTTGCGCTGCTCGGACGGAACGCTCGCGTGCGTCATCAGCGCCGGATGCTCGATCAGCGACTCGACCCCGCCCAGGCTCTCGGCGCACGCGAACACCTTGGTGCTCGAGAGAAACTTCTTCGCCCTCGCCAGCGTGTCCCCGTCTTTGCCAGGCTTGATGACAAACGAGATCATCCCGCCGGGCAGCGCCATCTGTCGTCTGGCTACGGCGTGATTCGGGTGCGACTCGAGCCCAGGATAATGAACCTTCGCGACGTCTGGCTGCGCCTCGAGCCAGCGCGCCAGCGCGAGCGCGGTCCTGCTCGCGCGCTCGACGCGGAGGTGAAGAGTCTTGATTCCGCGCAGGACCATGAAGCAGTCGAAGGGCGAGGGCACCGCTCCGAGCGCGTTCTGCAAGAAGCGCAGACGCTCGTGCAGCGCGTCGTCCTCGAGCACCACGGCTCCGCCCACGACGTCAGAGTGCCCGTTCAAGTACTTGGTCACCGAGTGCAGGACGATGTCTGCGCCCAGCGACAGCGGCCGCTGGATCACTGGCGTCGCGAAGGTGTTGTCCACCACCAGCGGCACGCCCTTCTGCTTCGTCGTCTTCGCGAGCGCCTCGATGTCGAACACCTTGAGCGTCGGGTTGGTCGGCGTCTCGAGCCACACGAGCTTCGTCTGCGCGGTCATCGCCTTCTCGAGCCGCGCGGGGTCCGAGAAGTCCACGAACGACGTCGTGATTCCCATGGGCTCGAAGCAACGCTTCAGGCTTCGAAAGGTCCCGCCGTACACGTCGTCCCCGCACACGACGTGATCGCCCGGCCGCAGCATGTGCAGGATCGTCGTCGTCGCGCCGAGCCCCGAGCCGAACGACAGCCCGTGCTTGCCGCCTTCGAGCGCGGCGATGCAGGCCTCGAGCGTGTTTCGCGTGGGATTTCCCGAGCGCGAGTACTCGTAGCCCTTGTGCTCGCCGGGGCCGTCCTGCGCGAACGTGCTCGAGAGAACGATCGGCGTCATGACCGCCCCCGACGTCGGGTCCGGGTGCTGGCCTGCGTGAACTGCGAGGGTGTCGAGCTTCATGCCCGATCGCGTACACCAACTGCGGGTCGAACGCACCACCGCGGCGCCCCAATGATCAGCACTCCGAGACGCAACTTCGAGAGCCCTGCCGGGATACCGCCGCCCCATGGCAATCACCGTCTCTGCGCTGTCCCGCCGCCTCGCCCTCTCGATCGCTTCGCTCGCCCTCATCGGCTGCGCGACGATTCCCCTCAACCGACGCGCCGCGGAGTTCAACAGCCGCGGCGCCGCCCAGCTCGCAGCCGGCGACCTCGAGGCCGCAGAAGCCAGCCTCCAGCTCGCCCTCGAGTACAACGACCGCTACGCCGAGCCCTACAACAACCTGGGTCTCGTTGCGATGACCCGCGGTCGGTTAAGAGAAGCTCGACTCTTCTTTCGCCGCGCGGTGGGGCTCAACCCAGACTTCGGCGAGGCGTGGTCCAACCTCGGGCTCGCGCTCGTTCGCGCTGCGGGCGAGGGCGATCGCGGCGACATCGACGGCGCGATCGACGCGTTTCGAGCAGCGCTCTCGGTCAACCCCGAGCTCATCGCTCCGCGCATCAACCTCTGTCGAACGTTGCTCGCCGCGCGCCGCACGAGGGAGGCCCTCGAGCAAGCGCGTCGCTCTGTGCAAATGGCTCCGTCCAGCGCCGCCGCGCACGCGCTGCGAGCGGAGGCTGCGTTGTCACTGGGGATCGACGACGAAGCGCGCACCGCCGCGGGTGAGGCCGAGCGACTCACGCCATTTGCGCCGGACGTCCTGCTCACGAGCGCCCGCGTGCTCGCGTCCGGGGGGCGCTACGACGACGCTCTCTCGCGCATCGCGCGCATCGAAAACGACCCCATCCGCGGCGAAGACGCACGGGCACTTCGAACGCTGATCGCCAGAGAGCGACGGTGACGGCGCGATCTCGGCGTCGCTGCGGATTCGTGACGCTCGCTCGCGACGTTATCGAACCAGGGATTGTTCTCGAGCGCGCAATCAGCGGCCATCGCGCGACGCTGTTGGCGTCGGCGGCGCTCTGCGCGTAAAGCAGGTAGCCGTGAGCGCCATCGACGTCTTCAAGAGTTCTCCGAGCTACGAACTTCTCCGCTCTGTGTTCGACTTCGTCGACGCACACGTCGTCGGGACGGCCGCGGCAGAGATGAAGCCCAAGCCGATCGTGGTGTGGAGCACGCCGCTCGTTTCGCGCTACGTCTCGCTGAGCGAATCCCGAGGAAGGGCGATGGTCGTCCTGCACTCTCGGGCGCTGCGCGACCCCGCGCTCGGCGCGCTGTTCGAGCAGCTTCGACCGTGGCGCGACGGCACTGGCAACACGATTCTGTTCAAAGAGCCTCTCGCCCCCTACCCCGCGGTCCTCGCGACGGTGCTCGGCTCGATGCTCCCTGTGCTCGAGCCGATCTACCTCGCCGCACAAGAGAAGGCTGCGCCGCCGCCACCGCCAATCCCTGCGCCAGCGCCAGCGAAGAAGTCCGCGACGAAGAGCCAGGCGAAGTAAGGATTTCGACGACGTCTTGTGGCCCTTCGTCGAGCGTGGCCGCCCAAATCGCGACGGGTGTGGTTGCGGATCGTGCGGGCATACGGGGGGGCTCCCGAATTCATTCGCGGGCACCCCGCGGCGGCGTCGGAGTGAAACTCGACCGCGCGGTCGCGATCGACGCATGATCGTCCCTCCTCGGCGATGAACACTGGCGACGTCGACTCGTATCTCCGCGACGGCTGCGGCCGCTGCGAGCACTATCAGAAGCCCTCGTGCAAGGTTCACCTCTGGACGAGCGTGCTCGAGGCGCTGCGCGAGATCGCGCGCTCGACGGGGCTCGATGAAGAGATGAAGTGGGGCTCGCCCTGCTACACGCTCGGCGGCAAGAACGTCGTGATGATCGGCGCGTTCAAAGAGCGCTGCGTGCTGAGCTTCTTCAAGGGCGCAGCGCTCGTCGACGAGTCCGGCGCCCTCACCGCTGCCGGTCCCAACTCGCGCATCGCACGATGGCTCGAGTTTCGTTCGCACGACGAGGTGCTCGCGCGTCGGTCGCTCGCGCGCGGCTTCATCGAGCAGGCCATCGCCCTCGAGCGCGCAGGCGTGAAGGTGGCCAAGCGGGCTGAGGCAGAACCCGTTCCGATCGAGTTGGCGCAGAGGCTCGAGGTCGATTCTGACCTTCGCCGAGCGTTCGAAGCGCTGACGCCCGGTCGTCGTCGCAGTCACTTGATTCACATCACCGGCGCCAAACAGAGCGAGACCCGCGCGCGCCGCGTCGAGCGATGCGCGACCAGCATCCTCGCAGGCCGCGGATTCAACGAGCGCTAACCGTCGTCGAGCAGCCCGACTCGCGGACGCAAAACCTACCACCGTCGCACGAGCGATCGTCGAATGGTGAAATCTGTCTGCGAAATCAGAGCCCCAATGCGCTTTGTCTCCGAGGCGAGCGCCCTGTGTCCTGACTCGTCGCGGTGACCCCATGGGATTCGTTCGACGCCGCTCGATTCGACGCGCTCGCGCGATCGAGCCGCGGCGCGTCTTGTGTACCTTGGCCGGTTGGAGGTCCTCGTGAAGAAGTATCTGACTGAGTTTGTAGGGACGTTTCTGTTCGTTCTCACCATTGGCTGCACCGTGATCCCGGGCGCGCCAGGGGTGATCGCTCCCCTCGCGATCGGCGCTGCGCTCATGGTGGTTGTCTACGCGGGCGGGCACGTCTCGGGCGGGCATTACAATCCCGCGGTCACGCTGGCGGTGTGGATGCGAGGGCGTTGCGAGACGCGCGACGTCGCTCCGTACATGGGGGCGCAGCTCGCCGGTGCTGGCGCGGCCGCGGCGGTCGCCGGGTTTCTCGTCGGCGCTCCGCAGCGCACGATGACCATCGCGAGCGACTCGATCGCGAAGGCCCTCGTCGCAGAGTTCATCTACACGTTCGCGCTCGCGTACGTCGTGCTCAACACGGCGACCGCCAAGGGAACAGAGAAGAACTCGTTCTACGGTCTAGCGATCGGGTTCACCGTCGTGATCGCGGCGTTCTCTGTCGGCTCGATCTCCGGCGGAGCCTTCAACCCAGCGGTCGCCTTGGGCATCGGGTTGATGAAGATCGTCTCGATCTCGCAGATCTGGGTGCACGTCGTCGCCGACCTGCTCGGCGGCGCAGCGGCAGCGTTGGTCTTCAAGTTCATCAACCCCGACGATCGCTGACGCGCGCTTCGCGCTGCGCTCGGAGGCAACAGAGCGCGCGCCTGCCGCTGGCGCCAACCCCCAAAGGGCCTCGGCCCCTCTTTGCGCCCTCGTTTCCCCCCTCCGCCCGACCCCCTGAGCGCTCGATCTCCCCCCGTGACGCTCGTTACCTTCGCGGCCGCGGAATCGATGCGACGCGCAACCCTGCGGCCGATGGCCTCGGCGCGCTCGCGACGCGGTTGGTCGGAGCCGCCAGCGTCACTTCGAGCACGTCGCCGCGCGCCCTCGCCGCGAACTGCGGGGCCGCGCCGTGAAAGCGAAGCGTGAACTCGACGTTGCCGCCGCGGTTGTACGCGCCAGCGCCTGCGATGCGCGGGTCGAGACGAACCAGGCTCGCCGCGCGGTCCAGCGCGCGACGGCCCGTGACGCGAAAGCTCAGCGAGTCCGCGCCAACCGCTCCGCCCGTGAGCTGCGTGATCGGGCCGTCGAGGCGGAGGCGAAGCGTCGTTCCGCTGCGGACC
>LNFM01010345.1_pt1 | contig 10572 bp, 7 predicted proteins | sample 596031 | NCBI WGS metagenome assembly LNFM01 (sample SAMN04254537, study PRJNA301005) | activated carbon metagenome | isolation source: dual media filters at the Ann Arbor, Michigan drinking water treatment plant | place: USA: Ann Arbor | reverse complement strand
CGGCGGCAACGCGGGGACTACTTGCCGCGCTTCTTCAGCCAGGCCTGCATCCAGGCGATCTCCGCCTCCTGCGCCTTGATGATCTCGCCGGCGAGCTTGCGCACCTCGGGATCCTTGCCATGCTTCAGCACCACCCGCGCCATCTCGATCGCACCCTGGTGGTGGGGGATCATGCCGCGCACGAAATCGACATCGGCATCGCCGGTGAACGGGATGGACATCGCACGGTGCATGCGGTCGTTCACGGCCTGGTACTCGCGGGTCGATGCAGCGACCGCGGCCTTGCCGGCCGGGGCTGCCCCCTGGGCTCCGTGGGCGCCATGGGAGCCGTGGTCCTGCTGCGCGAACGCCGCCGCCCCCGGCAGCATGAGCAGCACGCCTGCCAGCACCGACGCAGCGACGGTTGAGTGGAGGGAAGGATTACGTGACAGGGTCGAGGCCATCTTGATCTCCATGCAGGGTGGGGAGGTTGGTCGGGTGAATCACTTCTTCGAGGGCAACGGACGGAAGGGTTCGAAGCGCTCCTGCTGCGGCTTTCCGTCCGCCAGGGTCAGCGACACCGCCACGCGCAGCTTCGGGTCCGGCGCGAACCGGCCGGTACCGCGCATGCCGTTCACGCCGAACGGTTCCAGCCGGACCTCGCTGCGCTCCGCGCCCAGCAGCACGGTTGCGCGGCCGGTCGCAGCCTTGGTGGCGACGGGCTTGTCGTCGTGGTCATAGAGGTAGAACAGGAGTTCGTCCGCCCGGGCCACCAGCTCGAGGTGCAGCGCCGGCGTGGCGCGCATCTGCCCGCCGTTCGGGCCGCGCCGGTTCGCCAGTTCGGCGCTCGTGTGCGCAAGCGCCGGCCCGTTCAACAGCAGGGCACCGAGCGCGACCATCGTGCTTCGCCTGTCCATCGGATCGTCTCCTTCCACGTGAGGGCATGCAGCCACCGCCCGGTTCAGAATCGTTCGTCCTGCCGCGTCTCCAGCAGCCGCTCGAGCGGGCGCCGGCCCCAGCGCAGGAACATCACCGGCGTCACCAGCGTGTCGAGCAGCGTCGAACTGACCAGTCCGCCGAAGATCACCACCGCGACCGGGTGCAGGATCTCCTTGCCCGGCTCGTCCGCACCGAACAGCAGCGGCGACAGCGCGACGGCGGCGGTCAGCGCGGTCATCAGCACCGGCGTCAGCCGTTCCAGGCTGCCGCGCATCACCAGCGCGCGCCCGAACGCCTCGCCCTCGTGCACTGCCAGGTTGATGTAGTGGCTGATCTTGAGGATGCCGTTGCGCGCGGCGATGCCCGCCAGCGTGACGAAGCCCACCAGGCTGGCGATGGACAGCTCGCCGCCGGCGATCCACAGCGCCACGATGCCTCCGACCATCGCCATCGGCACGTTGGCCATCACGATCCCGGCCAGGACCGCCGACCGGTAGCGGCTGTAGAGCACGGCATAGACCAGCAGCAGCGACACCAGCGCCAGGATCGCGATGCGGCGCGACGCTGCCTCCTGCGCCTGGAACTGTCCTTCGAGCAGGGTGAAGTAACCTTCCGGCATCTGCACCGCATCCAGTTCGGCCCGGACGCGATCGACGATCGCCGAGGTGTCCCGGCCACTGGTGTTCGCGAACACCACGATCCTGCGGCGCGCACTCTCGCGGCCGACCTGGTTCGGACCATCGCCATCCTCGAGGGTGGCCAGCCGGTAGAGCGGCACCGGTCCGGAGGGCGTCTCCACCGGCAGCGCGCCCAGCCCGTCCAGCGTGCGGTCGGCGTCGGCCAGCCGCAGCACGACATCGAAGCGGCGCACGCCGTCATTGACCTGCGACAGGACCTCGCCGTTGGCCATCACCTGCAGGGCGCGGGCGACCTCCGCCGGCGCGATGCCGTAGGCCGCGGCACGCTGAGGATCGATGCGCACCCGCTGCTGCGGCACGCGCACCTGCTTCTCGGTCTGCAGGTCGACCAGGCCGGGCACGGTCGAGAGACGGGCCTGCACCTGCGCCGCGAGCGCATTGAGCGTATCCAGGTCGTCGCCGAAGATCTTCACCGCCACTTCCGCGCGGATGCCCGACAGCAGGTGGTCGAGCCGGTGCGAGATCGGCTGCCCGACGTTGACCGCGACCGGCAGCACGGCGAGCCGGCTGCGGATGTCGGCCACCACCTCCGCCCGGCTGCGCGGCGAAGGGTCCAGGTCGACCTCGATCTCGGACGAGTGCACGCCCTCGGCATGCTCGTCCAGTTCCGCGCGGCCGGTGCGCCGCCCGACCTGACGCACTTCCGGCACCTGCAGCAGCAGGCGCTCGGCGAGGACGCCGACGCGGTTCGATTCGGCGAGCGAGGTACCCGGGTCGAGCAGCAGGTTGATGGTCAGCGTGCCCTCGTTGAACTGCGGCAGGAAGGACCGTGCAAACCAGGGGACGGTGGCCAGCGACGCGACCACCAGCAAGCCGGCGACGACCAGCACCGCCAGCGGCCGGTCGAAGGACCAGTCGAGCGCACGGCGGTCCCAGGCCTTCAGCCGGCGCACCAGTGCGCTGTCGCCGCGTTCCAGCACGGCCGGTGCCGGGACGCCCGGCCTGCCGCCGGACGCCCCGACCGGAGGCGAAGCCTCGCCCGCATCCAGCAGCTTGCCGCGTGCGAGCAGCAGGTAGCAGAGCACCGGGGTCACCGTGACCGCGACCAGCAGGCTGGCCAGGATCGACACGACGTAGGCAATGCCCAGCGGCGTGAACAGCCGGCCTTCGATGCCCGACAGCGCGAACAGCGGCACGAACACGAGCACGACGACCGCCGTCGCATACACGATCGAGGAACGGATCTCGATCGACGCGGAAGCGACGACCTGCAGGCCGGGCAGCGGGCTGGGCAGCGCGCGGTTCTCGCGCAGCCGGCGCAGCACGTTCTCGACATCCACGATCGCATCGTCGACCAGCTCGCCGATGGCGATCGCGATGCCGCCGAGGGTCATCGTGTTGATGGAAAGCCCGAGCGCCTGGAAGACCAGGACCGTGACCAGAAGCGACAGCGGGATCGCCACCAGCGAGATGGCGGTGGTGCGCACGTTGAGCAGGAACGCGAACAGCACGACCAGCACCGCCAGCGCAGCCTCGACCAGCACCCGCTCGACGTTGCCGATGGCGCGATCGATGAAGTCGGCCTGCCTGAACAGCACGCTCTTCACCTGCACGCCCGCGGGAAGCGAACGACCGAGTTCCGCCAGCGCCCGTTCGACCTCCGCCGTGAGCTTCACCGTGTCGACCTGCGGCTGCTTCTCGACCGACAGGATGACCGCGGGCTCGCCGCCGTACCCCGCATCGCCACGCTTCGGGCGCGGCGCGAAGCCGACCTCCGCGACCTGGCGCAGCAGCACCGGCGTGCCGTTGCGTACCCTCACCGGCAGCGCGGCGAGTTCTTCGAGCGACGTGGTGCGGGTGACATTGCGCAGCATCACCTCGCGCGCACCACGGTCGACGAAGCCGCCGCTCGTGTTCGTCGCGAAGCCGCGGGCGGCGGCTTCGATCTCCGCCAGCGTCACGCCCAGGTCGCGCATCCGGCGCACGTCGGGGACGATCCGGTACTGGCGCACCTCGCCGCCGATCGCGATCACCTGCGCCACGCCCGGTATGGTGAGCAGCCGCGGACGCACCACCCAGTCGGCCGCCTCCCGCACCTGCATCGCATCGGCCTTGCCCGGCTCGCCCTGCAGCGCAACCAGCAGCACCTGGCCCATGATCGAGGCGACCGGCCCGAGCATCGGCACCACGCGCGGCGGCAACTGGCTGGCGACCGTGCCCAGGCGCTCGGCCACCAGCTGCCGGTTGCGGTAGATGTCGGTGCCCCAGTCGAACTCGACATAGACGATCGACAACCCGGCGCTGGACACCGAGCGCACGCGCAGCACGCCGGGCAGGCCGCCGAAGGCGGTCTCCAGCGGGAAGCTCACCCGCTGCTCGACCTCTTCCGGTGCCATGCCCTCGGCCTCGGTCATCAGCGTCACCGTCGGCCGGTTGAGGTCCGGGAAGACGTCGACCGGCAGGCCCTTGAGGGTGAGCAGTCCCGCGATGGTCAGCACGAGCGCGAACACCAGCACGAACAGGCGCTGGCGCAGGCTGGCCTGGATCAGGGCGTCGAACATGGCCGGCGGCTCAGCGGATCTGCGCGAGCAGGCTGGCCGAGGCGGTGACCACCCGCTGCTCGGGCTGCAGGCCCGCGGTGACCACGACGCGTCCGGCATCGAGGGCCTGGGCGGTCACGCGCGTGGGCAGGAACCGTTCGGCCGAGGCCTGTACCCAGACCACCGACTCACCGTTCGCTGCGCGCACCAGGCTCTCCGCCGGCAGGACCACGCCGGTGCGGGTGGTGCGCGTGGCGGCGATCACCCGCAGGCGCTCGCCGACGACCAGCGGCGGCGCACCGGCGCCGACACGGAACAGCATCGGCAGCACCTGTTCGCGCAACTGCCCGGCGGCACCGACCCAGGCGAGCGGGACCGCGCGGCCGTCCGGGGCCAGTGCGCTCCCGCCAGTGACGCCAGCGGCCAGCGACGCATCGTAGCCGAGCGCCTCCACCATCAGCCGCGATGGATCGATGATGCGGAACAGCAGGTCTCGGGCGTCGACGACCTGTCCGCTGGCGGCGTTCGTGGTCGAGACCACGCCCGACACCGGCGCCACCAGTGCGATGCGGCCGGACAACCCCGCCGCCATCGCGCTGCGCCGCTGCACCAGCGCGCCCGCCTCGGTGCGCGCGGCATCGATGTCGCGCTGGGGGATGCTTCCGGCCAGCTGTTCATAGCGCTCGCTGCGGGCACGCGCGATCTCGATGCGGGCGTCCAGGTCGGCCAGGTCGGCCTGCCGGGACGACCGCTCGACCACGCCGACCGTGGGCACCAGCCAGGCCAGCACCGCGCCGCGCGCGACGCGCTGGCCGGCGAGCGGCAGGCCCGACGGACCGGGCTCGATGCGCCCCGAGACCGGCGCCTGGACCAGGCCGCTGGCCGCGGGATCGGCGATGACCGTGCCTGCGAGCTCGAACGACCGGGGGACGGTCGACGACTCGGCGACCTGCGTGCGCAGCCCGATCGCGCGCTGTGCCGGCATCGGCACGAACACGCTGCCGTCGGGCAGCCGTGACGGCTGCTTCGGGCTTCCGGCCACAGGCGCCGGCGCGGATTCATGGGCCTGTGCAGGACGCTCGACCCAGCCCGCGGCGCAGGCAGCCAACAGCAGCAGCGCGCCCAGCCTGCCTGGACCACGGCGACGGCGACGGAGGACGGACCCTGCGACCAGCGCAAAGGCCAGCAGTGCGGCCCCGCCGAGCCCGGCCGCGATCCAGTAACGACCGGGCAGACCGGACCACGACCGCAGGTCGAAGCGCGGCAAGGCGTCGCCTGCACGGCTGAACCCATCGGTGGCCGGCAGCTCGAGCGTCGCGGTGAGCAGGTCGGAAAGTCCGGGTGCAACCAGCGTGAACAGCAGTGCATGCGACCCTGGCGTCGCCAGCCACGGCAGTTCGAACCGGTATGCGCCATCGCCTGCCGGCTGCGCATCGAACGATTCGCCGTTGCGTTCGACCGAGAGCTTCGCACCGTCGATCGGGACATTCGTCGCGAAGTGGTCGATGTACACGGTCAGCCGGGTGCCCTCGACGATGCCGAGCAGTTCGACATCGGACGACGCGACCTCCACCCGGGGTTCGAGGACCGCCGCGGCCGCGCTCGCGGTCGCCGGTGCGGCTTCGGCATGCGCATGCCCGTCGGACGCGAACAGCAGTTGCGCCAGGACCATCGCCAGGACCACCGCCACCTGCCCGATGCGCTTCATGGCAGCACCCCGGCAGCCTGGTTGATCCGCGCGATCGCGCGATCGCGCGCGGCGACCTGCCGATCGAGATCGGCCTGCGCTTCCTCGGCCAGCGCGAGCGCCCGGAGCATCGCCACCAGCGACTGTTCGCCCAGGTCGAAGGCGCGGCGCACCAGCGCGAGATGCTCGTTGGCATCGCGCAGTCGTTCCCGCGCGTTCGAAGCCTGCGCATGCGCCGCATCGAGTTCGGCCCCCGCGCGCGCGCGGTCGGCCTCGATCCGCCGCTGCACCTGCAGCAGGGCGGACTCTGCGCGCACGCGCTCGGTGTTCGCCGCGGCGATGCGCGGACGGTTGCGTGCGTCGGTTGCGAGCGGCACGCGCAGCGCGACACGCACCGAGTTCCGGTAGTCCACGCCCGACACGTCGCGATCGGCGCGATGCTGCAACCCGAGCTCGGGCGGATCGCGGGTGGACTCGCTGGCGACCTTGAGCCGGGAGCGTGCGAGTTCGACCTCGCCCAGCGCGGCCACCACCGACGGGTGATCGGCGAGCCCCGGCGCGCGATCGGCCTCGGCCTCCAGCCACGCGACGGGCAGCAGGTCGCCCCCGGTGAGCGCCCGCCAGCCGTGCATCGCCTGTTCGGCCCGCGCCCCCGCTTCGATCAGCAGGCTGCGCGCCGCGGCCGCTTCGGCACGCGCCAGCAGCAGGTCGGTCCGCGCGAGCACGCCAGCCGCGACGCGCCGCTCGACATCGGCCACCAGCCGGTCGACCGTGGCGATGCGCCTGCGTGCCGCCGTCTCGTCGAGGCGCGCGAAGGCAATGGTCCACAACGCTTCCCGGACCCGCCCGGCGACCTGGAGCCGTGCATCCACCAGCGCCGCGTCGCGCTCGGCGCCTTCATCGCCGACCAGCCGTTGCCGCAGCGCGCGCTGCCCGGGCAGCCACAGCGGCACCCCGACCTCGAACTCCACCTCGTTGCGGCCGAGGTCCCGGTCGGGGCGGTCGCGACGCAGGCTGGCACCCACCACTGGCGCGCCCGGGAACAGCGCCCCTGCCGCGGCGCGGCCCGCGTCGACCTCGCCGGCGCGGGCATCGAGGGTGCGCAGCAGCGGGTCCAGTTGCACGGCGCGGTCGATCGCGGCACGCAGCGTGCCGGCGGCTTGCGAAGCGGCCAGCGCGGGATGGGCCAGGATGGCGGTCAGCGCCGCCGCCAGCACGGCAAGGGGAATGGCTCTCATGGGCCGGAAGCATGCGGTGCAGCGCCCCGCCCGGCGATGACCCGGCGATTACAAAAGCGTAATCTCGACGGGCTGGCCGTGGCGGCGGCCTGCGCTGCGGCAGAATCCGCAACGGTGCAGAACGCAACGGAGACTGCCATCGGGACTGATGTCCACATGCAAGGCACGACAGGCGCGCGGCGTTGAAGATCCTCATCGTCGATGACGAAGTGCGGACGGGCGACTACCTGCGCCAGGGCCTGCGCGAGGCAGGCTTCACGGCTGAAGTCGCGCGCGACGGTGCCGACGGGCTGCACCTGCTGCTGGCGGAGGCGTTCGACCTGGCGATCGTCGACGTGATGCTGCCCCGGCTCGATGGCTGGACGCTGGTCCGGACGCTGCGCGAAGCGGGGCATCAGTTGCCGGTGCTGTTCCTCACCGCGCGCGACGAGGTCGAGGACCGTGTGCGCGGACTCGAGCTCGGTGCCGACGACTACCTGGTGAAGCCGTTCGCCTTCACCGAACTGCTGGCGCGGGTGCGCACCCTGCTGCGCCGGCGCAGTCCGATGGCCGAGTCCACCAGCCTGAAGGTGGCCGACCTCGAGCTCGACCTGATCCGCCGCCGGGCGGTGCGTGCCGGCCAGCGCATCGAGCTGACCGGCAAGGAGTTCGCGCTGCTGGAACTGCTGATGCGCCGCCGCGGTGAGGTGCTGCCGCGTTCGCTGATCGCCTCGCAGGTGTGGGACATGAATTTCGACAGCGACACCAACGTGGTCGAGGTGGCCATCCGCCGGCTGCGCGCGAAGATCGACGACGCCTACGACACCAAGCTGATCCGCACGCTGCGCGGCATGGGCTACGTGCTCGAGGACGGCGCCTGACCCGCATGGCCGGCGACCGCAGCCCCGCCACCCGCACGGCCCACGCGCCGGCGTCGCTTTCGCTCACGCTGCGCATCACGCTGCTGTTCGTGGCCGGCTCGACCGCGGTGCTCCTGGCGCTCGGGCAACTGGTCGGCGTATCGGTCGAGCGCCACTTCATCGACCTCGACCGCGACGTGGTCGAGGGCAAGTTCACCACCAGCGCGGCGCTGCTCGGATCGGTGCGCAGGCCAGCCGACCTCGAGCGCATCGAGGCGCGCTTCGCCTCGATGCTGGTCGGCCATGACGGGCTCGCCCTGCGGGTCGAGGACGGGGATGGGCGGGTCCGGTTCAGCTCGGAGGCCGCACGCTCGGCACCGCGGAACGTACCACCGTCGGCTTCGACTGCACCCGGCCACGCGCATCCGGCCCATGGCGGCGCCCTGCCAGTGCAGTGGACGCACGAAGGGCGCACCTTCCGGGGACTGTCGCGCGACCTGGCGAGCGGCCTGGCCGACCGGCGCATGTTCCGGGTGACGATCGGCGTCGATACCGCGCACCATGACCACTACATGCAGTCGTTCCGGCGCACGCTGTGGACGTTCGTCGCGATCGCAGTGCTCGCCACCGGACTGCTCGGCTGGATTGCCGCGCGCAGCGGCCTCGCACCGCTGCGCCGCCTCGGCCGCGAGGCCGAAGGGGTGACCGCTTCGCGGCTGGACCGCAGGCTCACCTCGGGCGACCTGCCGGTGGAGGTCGCCGAACTGGCCCGCACGCTCAACGACATGCTGGCCCGGCTGGAAGATTCGTTCCGCCGGCTGAGCGAACTGTCGAGCGACCTTGCCCACGAACTGCGCACGCCGCTCAGCAACCTGATGACGCAGACGCAGGTCGGCCTGTCCCGGGCCCGCAGTGCCGACGACTATCGCGAAGTGCTGGCCAACAATTCCGAGGAGCTGGAGCGCCTGGCGCGGATGGTGTCGGACATGCTGTTCCTCGCCAAGTCGGAGCACGGGCTGGCGCAGCCGGTGAGGGATGCGGTGGACCTGCACGACATGGCCCGGCAGGTTCTTTCGTTCTACGAGGCACTGGCCATCGAGCAGCGCCTCGGGCTGGAGGTGAAGGTCGAGGGCGCCACCGTCGTGCCCGGCGACCGCGCGCACCTGCTGCGCGCACTCGCCAACCTCGTGTCCAATGCCATCCGGCATGCGGCGGCCGGCAGCGTGGTGCAGGTGCGCATCGAGCCGGCGCCCCAGGCACCCGCAGGTGGCGCGTCCTGCGTCCGCCTCTCCGTGTGCAACCACGGCGACGCCCTGCCGGCCGAGGTACTGTCACGCATGTTCGACCGCTTCTACCGGGGCGACAGTTCACGCCAGCACGATACCGAAGGGGCCGGGCTCGGGCTGTCCATCGTGCGCTCGATCGCGGTCGCGCACGGCGGCACCGCCGGCGCGTCCTCCTCGGCGGGCCTGACCTGCGTCTACATCGACCTGCCGGCCGGCTAGCCCAGCTTCTCGCGCAGGATGTCGTTGACCTGCTGCGGGTTCGCCTTGCCGCGGCTCTGCTTCATCACCTGGCCCACCAGCGCATTGAACGCCTTCTCCTTGCCGGCCCGGAATTCCTCGACCGACTTCGGATTGGCGGCAAGCACTGCGTCGACGATCGCGACCAGTGCCCCGGCATCGGAGATCTGGCGCAGCCCGCGGCTGTCGATCACCGCGTCGGCGGAGGCCGCTTCGCCTGCCCACAGCGCGGCGAACACTTCCTTCGCGGTCTTCTGGTTGATGGTGCCGTCGACCACCCGGACGAGCAGGCCGGCCAGCCCGGATGCAGGCAGCGGGCAATCGACCATCGCCGTCCCGGCCGCGTTCAGCGCGGCCGACAGGTCGCCGATGATCCAGTTGGCGGCCAGCTTGGCCTGCCCGGAGGGCAGCGCGCCGACGACGTCCTCGAAGTAGCGCGCCGTGGCGGCGTCGCCGGTCAGCAGCCCCGCATCGTAGTCGGACAGGCCGAACGCGGACACGAACCGCCCCCGCATCGCGGCCGGAAGCTCCGGCAGCCCGGCACGGACCCGTTCGATCCAGGCGGCGTCTATCTCCAGCGGCAGCAGGTCGGGGTCGGGGAAGTAGCGATAGTCCATCGCATCTTCCTTGCTGCGCATCGACCGCGTCTCGTCGCGGTCGGGGTCGTACAGCCGGGTTTCCTGCACCACGCGGTCGCCCGCCTCGATCAGGTCGACCTGCCGCCTCGCCTCGTGCACGATCGCCTGGTGCATGAAGCGGAAGCTGTTCAGGTTCTTGATCTCGCAGCGCGTGCCCAGGGCCGCGCCGGGCCGGCGCACCGAGACGTTCGCATCGCAGCGGAACGAACCTTCCTGCATGTTGCCGTCGCAGATGCCGAGCCAGGTGACCAGCGAGTGCAGGGCGCGCGCATAGGCGACCGCCTCGCTCGCCGCCTGCTCGATGTCGTCGACCTGGATGTCCGGCTCGGTGACGATCTCGAGCAGCGGCGTGCCGGCCCGGTTGAGGTCGATGCCGCTCATGCCCGAGTAGTCTTCATGCAGCGACTTGCCGGCGTCTTCCTCGAGGTGGGCGCGGGTCAGGCGCACCGTCTTCGCATACGGCTCGAAGCCCTTGCCCTCGACGATGCAGGCGAGCGAACCGCCCTGCACCACCGGGATCTCGTACTGGCTGATCTGGTAGCCCTTGGGCA
>LNFM01022034.1_pt1 | contig 10573 bp, 11 predicted proteins | sample 596031 | NCBI WGS metagenome assembly LNFM01 (sample SAMN04254537, study PRJNA301005) | activated carbon metagenome | isolation source: dual media filters at the Ann Arbor, Michigan drinking water treatment plant | place: USA: Ann Arbor | reverse complement strand
GGAGGAGTGCGGCTTCACCGTGACGCGCAACCCTTCGGAAATGGCCAAGCTGCTGAAGGCGCTGCTGTAGGACTTCGGGGCCGGGCGCCGATGCCCGCCGGCCCCGCAACAAAAAACGGGCTGGCACCAGAGAGGCTCTGGTGACCAGCCCGAATTCCAAGCCGCCCTGATAGCTCGGCGAGGAAAGATCTTCGTGTCCCGTGCCGCGTGGACCGCGGTCTGGGTCGCGACTTACTTCTTCGCGCCCGGAGCGCCTTCGCCGCAGGAGATCTCGCCGGCCTTGTTGGCCTTCACGGCGTCGGCCTTGACGGCGTCGCGCGAGGCGGTCGACTTGCCGGCGGCGGCGACGGCCACGCCACCTTCGCCGCACTTGATGTCGCCGGCCTTGTTGGCCGCGGCGGCTTCGGCCTTCACGGCCGAACGCGAGGCGGTCGACTTGCTGGTATCGGCTTTCGATTGGCTGGCGTCGGCTTCACCCTTGGGCACCGCGCCGGCCTTGTTGGCGGCGGCGGCTTCCTTCTTCACTTCCTCGCGCGTCGGGGCGTTCTGGGCCCAGGCGGTGGAGGTGGCGAGCAGGGCGATGAATGCTACGGACAGCAGGGTCTTGGAGGTTTTCATGATGCTTCCTTTCCTCGGTCGTTGTGGTGCGTGGCGCCCGTCCGCGCTTGCCGCGTCCGGGTGCCACGGAGAGAGTCTCTCTCCATACCCAACGAGGTAATTTGAGTTCGATCAAAATCCATACCCAACGAGGTAATTTGAGTTCGATCAAAACGCCTGCCGGGGGACAACGGCGAGCAGGCGTGCCTTGACCTGTCTCAAACGGCGGCGAAGCACCGCGCAAGGCGGCTTGAACACGTCTCGGACGCCCCCATCGTGGCGCGCCGCGGGCGGGGCCCTCAAGCGCCGCCGCCGGACCCCGAACCCGGCACCACCGCGACCGCCTCGACCTCGAGCAGGAACCCGTAGTGCAGACGGGGCACCGGCACGACGGCACGTGCCGGTCGCGCCTCGCCCGCCCACTCGGCGTAGAGCCGGTTGAACTCGGGCCAGTGATCGATGTCGGTGATGTAGACCCGCACTTGCGCCAGTGGCGCGACGCTGCTGCCGGCGGCTTCGATCACCGCCTGCACGTTGGCCAGCACCTGACGGGTCTGGTCGGCGAACGAGGCGTCGGACAGCTTCGAACCATCGGCGGCGATGGGCAGCTGCCCGGCGACGAACACCAGGCCCGCAGCGACGATGCCGGGGCTGTAGTGGCCCCCCGGCAACGGCATGTCCGCAGGCTGAACCGGCTGCAAGGGGGCGCCATCACCAGCCATTGAAGCGCTCCCAGGTGCGCGGCTCGGCGTCCGGTCCCAGCACGCGGTAGTCGCTGAACTGCGCCGCGGTGGCGCAGGCGTGGTTCGGCAGCAGACGCAGCTGCGAACCGATCGGGAACACCTGGGCCAGGTCGCCGGGGATGGCGCCATCGCGGCGCGAAACGATGCCGTGCTCCTGGTTCGCGCCGCTCATCAGCCAGTCGGGCATCAGGCTGCCATCGACCTGGCAGACTGCGCCGTAGCCCCAGTCGACGGCCTGGGCCTGCGTGCCGCGGTCCCGGCTCATCGCCATCCAGCCCGCATCCACCAGCACCCAGCCCTTTTCGACATGGTGACCGATCACGGTAGCCAGCACCGAGAGCGCGACGTCCTGCGGCGTGCACACGCCGACGTTGCACATGACGAGGTCGTGAAAGACGTAGACCCCGGCGCGCACCTCGGTCACGCCTTCCAGGCTGCGCGCCGACAGGGCCGTGGGCGTGGAACCCACGCTGACCTCCGGGCAGGGCAGGCCGGCTGCACGCAGGCGCTCTGCGGCGCGCACACACAGGCTGCGCTCCTGCTCGGCGATGCGCTGCAGCCCGGCAGTGGTGTTCTCGGCGTACGAGGCGCCGGCATGCGTCATCACGCCGTAGAGCTGTGCGCCCCCATCGTGCAGCGCCCGCCCGATGTCGATCAGCACCTCGGCCTCGGGCTTCACCCCGGCGCGGTGGCCGTCGGTATCGATCTCGATGACGGTGGGGATGGCGATGCCGGCGGCCTGGCTCTTCCGGGCCACCGCCTGGGCCCCGGTCACCGAGTCGACCACCACCTTCAGCCGGCAGCCGCGGCGCAGGAGGTCCAGCACCGTGTCCAGCTTGTTCGGCGTGACGCAGACGGCATAGAGGATGTCGTCGAAGCCCGCGTCGAAGAACTGCTCGGCCTCCTTCAGCGTGGACACGGTGATGCCGGCGGCACCGGCAGCCTGCTGCATCCTGGCGATGGGAATGCACTTGGCCGTCTTGACGTGCGGCCGCAGGCGTGCGCCAAGCGACGCCACGCGGGACTGCATGGTCTGGATGTTGCGCCGCATGCGCTCCTCGTCGACGAGCGCTGCTGGGGTCGAAAGCGTGCTGAGGTCCACGGGCGTGCCTGTTGGTGGGATGGATGCCGATCATCGCATCGCACGCCACGCAGGCCGCTCCGGATCGGCCCGGGCACCGTCTCCTCCGTGGGCTCTTTCCACGTGCGGCCAACGCTGGCCAGCGGCCGCCCCGCCTCAACGCCCAGGCGGGCGGATCGGCGTGGCCAGGGCGCCCAGGCGCTGGAGGTCGTTCAGCGCCTGGGGCAGCCACTGCACCATCGGCCCCAGGGGCAGGATCTGCGGGTTCACCGCCGGCTGGTAGAGATAGACCTGGCCCTGCTTGACGGCCACGTAGGTCTGGGTGGGGGCGTAGTAGCGGAAGCGGTAGCCATCGACCACGCCGGCCACCGGGGCGCCCTTGAAGAGGTCGGGGAAGGTCGCCTGGGCCCAGTTCAGCAGGAGGTCGGTGAAGTGGTCCTCGGTGGCCGAGCCCCAGGCGATCAGGCGCTCGGGGCCGATCTCGGGCTTGCTCTGGTAACCGGCGATGCGGTCGACCGCGAAGATGATGGGTGTGATGATCTCGGCGGTGATGTCGTCCACCACCTCCGAGCCCTGACCTGCAGGTGTGCCATTACTCTGCACGAAGACCGTCAGCATCGGCCCGCGAGGGGTCCTTGGCGTCGAGGTGAAGCCATTGCGGGCGCCCAGGATGCCGCCCGTGTGCGAGAGCTGGTGGTCGTCGGGCGTGTAGGCGTTGTTGGCCTGGATGCCCAGCCCCCAGTACCGGGTGCCGTCGGCCAGCGTCTGCTCGCGGAACATCGTGGCACGCGTGCCCGCGTTCAGCAGTTCGGGCTGCCGCTGGCCGGCCATGCGCTGCAGGAAGCGGACGACGGCCAGCGGCGACATCACGTAGCCGCCCGAGCCGCCGTAGCCCACCAGGGTGAAGGACCCGTCGGGCCGCGGCACCGCGGCCGGCGCCGGCGCGGGGTAGACGCCGGGCACGGGCGGAAGTTGGGGCGCGGCGGCGAAGTCGTGGTGGGTCGGCTCGGCCAACGTGAGCCTGGACGGCAGGACATCGCCGAAGCGCGCGCGTCCCGTGGACAGCGCCTCGATGCCGAGAGCAGCGCTGATCTGCTGCTCGATCGGGCGTCCGTCCACGCTCTCGGCAATCATCTGCAGCCACACGAAGCCGGTGTTGTTGTAGGCGTGACGCGCACCGGGGGCGAAGTTCAGCGTCATGCGCAGCAGGTGGTAGCGCAGCATGTCGCGCGCCGTGCTGACCACCGTGTTGCCGTCGCGGTACCAGGCGCCCACCGGGTCGGGTGACACGGACCGGTCCAGCCCCCAGGTGTGGGTGAGCAGCTGCCGCACCGTGACCTGCCTCAGGCGCGCATCGGCGGGCTGGGAGGTGCCGACCACCGGCGCGATGTAGCTCCAGGCCGGTGCATCCAGGCTGACACGGCCCTGCTCGACGAGGCGCATGACCATCGTCGCGGTGATGGGCTTGCTGACGCTGCCCAGGCGGTACTCCAGCCACGGCGAGCTCGGGATGCGGCGCACCGGATCGGCCCAGCCGTAGCCCTGCGCGTAGATGATGCGGTCGCCGTAGGCGATCACCAGCGAGGCCCCCGGGAACCTGCGGGCGGCGACGTAGTTGGTCATCAGCGTGTCGACGGCCGCGAAATCGGGGTCGACCGGGCCCACCTGGGGCTGGGCGTGGGCCGCGACGGGCAGACCCAGCGCCAGCACGACGCAGGAGAACCAGAATGTGACGGCAGTGCGGAACGTCGCGAGCATCGTGGGGCCTTCGAGTGGTCGAGGCTGCATCTTCGCCGACGACCGTTAGACCACCGTTAGCTGGCTGGAGCGGCGGAACTCCTTCGTCAGCGGGCCGCTCCGTCTCGAGGCACCCGCGGCAGACAGCAGAAGGGCCGCACGGAGCGGCCCTTCGGAAACCGACCGGGGCGCCCGAAGGCGCCGCGGGTCAGCGCTCGGCGATCGGCTTGACGGTGCGGTGCGTCGAACCGACGAAGAGCTGGCGCGGACGGCCGATCTTGTACTCGGGGTCGCCGATCATCTCGTTGAGCTGGGCGATCCAGCCCACCGTGCGGGCCAGCGCGAAGATGGCGGTGAACAGGCTGACGGGGATGCCCAGCGCGCGCTGCACGATGCCGCTGTAGAAGTCGACGTTCGGGTACAGCTTGCGCGCCACGAAGTACTCGTCTTCCAGCGCGATCTTCTCCAGTGCCATGGCCAGCTTGAACAGCGGGTCGTTGTGCAGGCCCAGGGCGCCCAGCACCTCGTGGCAGGTCTCGCGCATCAGCTTGGCGCGCGGGTCGTAGTTCTTGTAGACGCGGTGGCCGAAGCCCATCAGCTTGACGTTGGAATTCTTGTCCTTGACCTGCTTGATGAACTCGCCGATCTTCTCGACGCCGCCGTTGCGCTGGATGTCTTCCAGCATGTTCAGCGCCGCCTCGTTGGCGCCGCCGTGCGCCGGACCCCACAGGCAGGCCACGCCGGCGGCGATGGCGGCGAACGGGTTGGTGCCCGACGAGCCGCACAGGCGCACCGTCGAGGTGGAGGCGTTCTGCTCGTGGTCGGCGTGCAGGATGAAGATGCGGTCGATGGCGCGCACCAGCACGTCGTTCGGCTCGTACTCCTCGCAAGGCGTGGCGAACATCATGCGCATGAAGTTGGCCGAGTACGACAGGCTGTTCTTCGGGTAGACGAAGGGCTGGCCGATGCCGTACTTGTAGGCCATGGCCACCAGCGTCGGCATCTTGGCGATCAGGCGGATCGCGCTGATGTCACGGTGCTGCGGGTTCGTGATGTCGGTGCTGTCGTGATAGAAGGCCGACAAGGCGCCGACCAGGCCGGTCATGACCGCCATCGGGTGCGCGTCGCGGCGGAAGCCGCGCAGGAAGAACTGCATCTGCTCGTTGACCATCGTGTGGTTCGTGACGAGCTTGGTGAAGTCGGTCTTCTGCTGCGGGTTGGGCAGGTCGCCCTTCAGCAGCAGGTAGCAGGTCTCGAGGAAGTCGCACTGCGTGGCGAGCTGCTCGATGGGGTAGCCGCGGTACAGCAGCTCGCCCTTGTCGCCATCGATGTACGTGATGGCCGACTGGCAGGCCGCCGTCGACAGGAAGCCGGGGTCGTAGGTGAACTTGCCGGTCTGCCCGTAGAGCTTGCGGATGTCGATGACGTCCGGACCGACGCTGCCCTTGTAGAGCGGCAGATCGATGCTCGGGCTGCCGTCGGAGAACGACAGGGTGGCTTTGACGTCGGAGGGGGTCATCATGGCATCGGTCCTTCGCTTCAGGCGTTTCGGTTCGGCGGGTTTGTCTCCGCTCGGCTCTTCTCGCGCAACTGTGCAAGCACGTCGCGCACTTCGGCAGTGTCGAGTTCACCCTGCAGCTCGCGCCGTGCAAGCAACAGGTCCAGCAGGTCGTTATCGGCCAGGTCCATCAGCAGCTGAAGCCCCTCGGCCTGGCGCACCGTGAGCGTCTCTTCGTGGCGCTGGAAGAAACGTTCGATGAAGAGATCGTTCTCGAGCAGGCCGCGACGGCAACGCCAGCGCAACTTGCTCTTGCTGCGGTCGTCCAGCAGAGTGTCCACGCCATCGCTTTCGAGCGGCTGACCGGTGTCGCGCTCAGACAGCGCGGCGCACCATCAGTTCCTTGATCTTGCCGATGGCCTTCGTCGGGTTCAGGCCCTTCGGGCAGACGTCGACGCAGTTCATGATGGTGTGGCAACGGAACAGGCGGTACGGGTCTTCCAGGTTGTCCAGGCGGTCGCTGGTGGCCTGGTCGCGGCTGTCGGCAATGAAGCGGTAGGCCTGCAGCAGACCGGCGGGGCCGACGAACTTGTCGGGGTTCCACCAGAAACTGGGGCAGCTGGTCGAGCAGCTGGCGCACAGGATGCACTCGTACAGGCCGTTGAGCTCGTCGCGCTCCTCGGGGCTCTGCAGGCGTTCCTTCTCGGGCGGCTGGGTGTCGTTGACCAGGTAAGGCTTGATCGAGTTGTACTGCTTGAAGAACTGCGTCATGTCGACGATGAGGTCGCGGATGACGGGCAGCCCGGGCAGCGGCTTGCGCATGTTGGTCAGGCAGGCCAGGCCGTTCTTGCCGTTGATGTTCATCGCGTCCGACCCGCACACGCCTTCGCGGCAGCTGCGGCGGAAGCTTAGCGTGGGGTCGACCGCCTTCAGCTTCATCAGCGCGTCGAGCAGCATGCGCTCCGAGCCGTCGAGCTCGACCTCGAGCGTCTGCATGTACGGCTTGGCGTCCTTGTCGGGGTCGTAGCGGTAGATCTGGAAGGTGCGCTTTGTCATGATCAGTGCCTGGAAATCGAACGAGTCACATCAAGCTTCCCGCCGCGGAACCGGCTTTGCCGGGCCGCAGGCGGACGGCCCCCTCGGGGGGTCAGAGGGCCGCGGCTCCAAGCTCGCCTGCGCGAGCTTGGACGGCCCGAAGGCCAGTGGTCTCTGGCCACTGGCGGGAGCGAAAGCGAGCTTGGGGGCACCATGTCAGAACGTCCGCACTTTCGGCGGCACGCTCTCGACGGTCAGCGGCTTGAGCTTGCCGGTTGCCTTCGGAGTACCACAGCGTGTGCTTCATCCATTCGGCATCGTTGCGGCCCATCGGGAACTCCGGGCTGTCGGCGTAGTCGTCCACGGTGTGCGCGCCACGGCTTTCGTGGCGGGCTGCGGCCGAGACGATGGTCGCCTGCGCCGATTCGATCAGGTTCTCGACCTCCAGCGCCTCGATGCGCGCCGTGTTGAAGATCTTGCTCTTGTCCTTCAGGGCGATGGACTTCACGCGCTCGGCCAGGTCGGCGATCTTCACCACGCCCTGGTCCATGCTGGCCTGGGTGCGGAAGACGCCGGCGTGCTGCTGCATGGCGGCACGGATGTCGTTGGCCACGTCCTGCGCGTACTCGCCGGAGTTGCTGCCGTCCAGACGCGCCAGGCGTGCCAGCGAACGGTCGGCGGCGTCGGCCGGCAAGGGCTTGTGGCTCTTCTGCTTGCCGACCTCGCCGACGATGTGCAGACCCGCGGCGCGGCCGAAGACCAGCAGGTCGAGCAGCGAGTTCGTGCCCAGCCTGTTGGCGCCGTGCACGCTGACGCAGGAGCATTCGCCCACGGCATAGAAGCCGTTGATCACCGCATTGGGGTCGCCGTTCTTGGGCGCCACCACCTGGCCGTGGATGTTGGTGGGGATGCCGCCCATCTGGTAGTGGATAGTCGGCACCACGGGGATCGGTTCCTTGGTGATGTCGACGTTGGCGAAGTTGTGGCCGATCTCGAACACGCTGGGCAGGCGCTTCATGATGGTCTCGGCGCCCAGGTGGGTCATGTCGAGCTGGATGTAGTCCTTGTTCGGACCGCAGCCGCGCCCTTCCTTGATCTCCTGGTCCATGCAGCGCGAGACGAAGTCGCGCGGCGCCAGGTCCTTCAGCGTGGGCGCGTAGCGCTCCATGAAGCGCTCGCCGTTGCTGTTGCGCAGGATCGCGCCTTCGCCACGGCAGCCTTCGGTCAGCAGCACGCCGGCGTTGTGCACGCCGGTCGGGTGGAACTGCCAGAACTCCATGTCTTCCAGCGGCACGCCCGCACGTGCGGCCATGCCCAGGCCGTCGCCGGTGTTGATGAAGGCATTGGTGCTGGCGGCGTAGATGCGGCCGGCGCCACCGGTGGCGAACAGCGTGGTCTTGGCTTCGAGGATGTGGACCTCGCCGGTCTCCATCTCGAGCGCGGTGACGCCCACCACGTCGCCTTCGGCGTCGCGGATGAGGTCCAGCGCCATCCATTCGACGAAGAAGTTGGTGCGCGCCTTCACGTTCTGCTGGTACAGCGTGTGCAGCATCGCGTGGCCGGTGCGGTCGGCCGCGGCGCAGGCACGCTGCACGGGCTTCTCGCCGTAGTTGGCGGTATGGCCGCCGAACGGACGCTGGTAGATGGTGCCGTCGGGATTGCGGTCGAACGGCATGCCGAAGTGTTCGAGTTCGTAGACGACCTTGGGCGCCTCGCGACACATGAACTCGATGGCATCCTGGTCACCCAGCCAGTCGCTGCCCTTGATGGTGTCGTAGAAGTGGTAGTGCCAGTTGTCTTCCGACATGTTGCCCAGGCTGGCACCGATGCCGCCCTGCGCCGCCACGGTGTGCGAACGCGTGGGGAAGACCTTGCTCAGCACGGCCACGTTGAGGCCGGCACGCGCCAGCCGCAGCGACGCCTGCATGCCGGAACCACCGGCACCGACGATGACGACGTCGAACTTGCGCTTGGAAATCGCGGAAACGGACATGGGCTCAGAGCCTCCAGAGCACTTGCACGGCCCAGCCGGTACAGCCGACGAGCCAGACGATGGTGGCCACCTGCAGCGCCAGGCGCAGGCCCACGGGTTTGATGTAGTCCATCCAGATGTCGCGCACGCCCACCCAGGCGTGGTAGCCCAGCGAGACGATGACGACGAAGGTCAGCACCTTCATCCACTGGGCGGCGAAGATGCCGGCCCACTTGTCGTAGCTCATCGGCCCGGGCAGCAGCACCTGCACCAGCACGATGACCGTGAACAGTGCCATTAGCGTGGCCGTGATGCGCTGGCTGAGCCAGTCGCGCATGCCGTAGTGCGCACCGACGACCAGGCGCTTGGAACCGAAGTTGGTGGACATCTGAAGTGCCTCAGTACAGGCCGAAGAGCTTGGCGCCGAGCAGCAGCGTGAGCACGGCGCTGCCGGCCAGGGTGAACACGGCCGACGAGCGGCCGAACTCCTTGGTGACGCTGTGCGTCATGTCCATCCACAGGTGGCGCACGCCGGCGATGAAGTGGTGCAGATAGGCCCAGATCAGCGCCAGCACGACGACCTTGACGAGCCAGCCCGGGAAGATGCCCAGGCCGACGCCGAAGGCGCTGGTGAACTGTTCGAACGACGATTCGGAGGTGACGCTCTTGTCGAACATCCAGATGATGAACGGCAGCAGCGCGAACATGATCGCACCGCTGGCGCGGTGCAGGATCGACACCACGCCGGCCAGCGGCAGCCGGTACTGCAGGGCGTCGACCAGCCGCATGGTGCCGGGTCTTTGTTTTGTCATTTCGGGCATGTGGGGTCTCGTCGAACCAGCGTTTAACCGGAAAGAGTTTATTGCAACGCAGCAGTCTTACGTGGAACTGGGCCCAGGGCGCTCAGCTGAGCACGTTACGGTAGTGATGGCTGGTGGTGTTGTAGAGGCCGCGGCGAAACTCCACGGGCTTGTCGTCATAGGTGAAGGCCAGTCTTTCGACCGACAGCAGCGGGGCACCGGGTGACACTGCCAGCAACGCGGCTTCTTCAGTGCTGGCAGCCACCGCCCGGATCTTCTCCTCGGCGCGGATCATGCGCACGCCGAACTCACGCTCGAACAGGCCGTACATCGGGCCGCGGTAGCTCGCCAGCTTCTCCAGCGTGAGGCCCTTGAACTGCGGCGCAGGCAGCCAGATGTCGTCCAGCACCACCGGCGTGTCGGCGGCGAGCAGCAGGCGGCGCACCTGCACCGCGCTGTCGCCGCTCTTCAGGTCGAGCGCACGCGAGACCTCGGCCGGCGCGCGCATTCGGCGGCAGTCGAGCAGGCGGCGCTGCATGCCTGCCCGGGTGCTGGAAGCACCGTCGGCGTCGGGCTGCAGCCGCAGGAAGCGGTACTGCACGTTCTCTTCGGCATGGGTCGCCACGAAGGTGCCCTTGCCCTGGCGGCGAACGAGCAGGTTCTCGGCCGAGAGTTCGTCGATCGCCTTGCGCACCGTGCCCTGGCTGACCTTGTAGCGTGCGGCCAGTTCGATCTCGCTGGGGATGGCTTCGCCCGGCCTCCACTCGCCGCCTTGCAGGCTGCGCGTGATGAGCACCTTGATCTGCTGGTACAGCGGGCTGAACGAGGGCGTGGTCTCGGCAGCCTCAACGGGAGACGGCACCGGGTCGGGCATGCCCGGATTGCATCACAAAGGGCGTACCAGCGTCCACGGACATTTGTCTTACATAAGACAGAAGAGTCAGGATTGCACGCCCGCGGCAGGCCGCCGGTGCCTAGAATCCTGGGGTTCCCAGATCACGCAACCTCCAGGAGTTCCCATGAGCAAGAAGCCCGTTCGAGTGGCCGTCACCGGCGCCGCCGGCCAGATCGGCTATGCCCTGCTGTTCCGCATCGCTTCGGGCGAAATGC
>LNFM01021492.1_pt1 | contig 10573 bp, 6 predicted proteins | sample 596031 | NCBI WGS metagenome assembly LNFM01 (sample SAMN04254537, study PRJNA301005) | activated carbon metagenome | isolation source: dual media filters at the Ann Arbor, Michigan drinking water treatment plant | place: USA: Ann Arbor | reverse complement strand
CGGCCTTGGTGGCGGCGATGGCGGCCACGGTGGCCTCGTTCACCTCGAACCATTCGCTGTGCATGCGGTGCTCGGCGATGTTCTCCACACGCACCGGCTGGAAGGTGCCGGCGCCGACGTGCAGCGTCACGGCCGCCCGCTGCACGCCCGCGCCGGCCATCGCTGCCAGCAGCGGCTCGTCGAAATGCAGCGCGGCGGTGGGCGCGGCCACGGCGCCGGGCCTCGCGGCAAACACGGTCTGGTAGCGCGCGGCGTCCTGCGCCGTGTCGGCATGGGTGATGTAGGGCGGCAGCGGCACATGGCCGTGGCGCTCCAGCAGCACCAGCGGGTCGTCCGGAAATCGCAGGTGGAACAGCGCGTCTTCCGGCCCGGCGCGGCCCAGCACCTCGGCGTCGAAGGCGTCGGCGAAGCGCACCACGCTGCCCGGCCTGGGGCTCTTGCTGGCACGCAGGTGGGCCCAGACCTCGTGACCGCTGAGCACCCGCTCCACCAGCGCCTCGACGGCACCGCCGGTGGGCTTTTCGCCCAGCAGCCGGGCCTTGATGACCCGCGTGTCGTTGAAGACCAGCAGGTCGCCCGGCCGCAGCAGCGTGGGCAGCTCGCGGTAGATGCGGTCGGCGGGCGGGGAGCCCGCGGCGCGGCCGTCGAGCAGGCGCGAGCCGCTGCGCTCGGCCGCCGGATGCTGGGCGATGAGCTCGGGCGGCAGCACGAAGTCGAAATCGTGCAGCGTGTAGGCGCGCGGCGTGCCGGACGGCAGCTGGGGCGGGAATGAAGGTGGAAGTGCGGGTGTGGTGTTCATGCGCAGGCTGTACCGACCTGGGAGCAGGCAAGGTCAAAATTGTTCCATGCCGTCCACCCCGGCGGCCAGCGCGCCGCAGAAAGCCCTGTCCGCCCCGGTGCGCGCCATGCACAAGCTGGGGCTGCGGCGCGACATCGACCTCGCGCTGCACCTGCCGATGCGCTACGAGGACGAGACGCGCCTGGTGCCCATCGGCGAGTTGCGCGACTTCGAGACCGCGCAGGTGCAGGGCACGGTGACCGAGTGCCGCGTCGAGGCACGCAGTCGCCGCCAGCTGGTGGTGAAGCTGTCGGACGGCACCGGCGAACTGGTGCTGCGCCTGCTGCACTTCTACCCCTCGCACCAGAAGATCCTGGCAGCCGGACAGACCGTGCGTGCACGCGGCGAGGTGCGCGCCGGGTTCTTCGGCCGCGAGATGGTGCACCCGGAATTCCGCGCGGTCACGCCGGACACGCCGCTGCCGCAGGCGCTGACGCCCGTCTACCCCAGCAGCGCCGCGCTGCCGCAGGCCTACCTGCGCAAGGCGGTGGCGTCGGCGCTGGGCCGCGCGCCGCTGCACGAGATCCTGCCGCCGGGCATGGTGCCGGCCGGTCTGCCGACCCTGCGCGAGGCCCTGCTGGCGCTGCACCAGCCCGGGCGCGAGATGGACGTCGAGACCCTGGAGGACCACAGCCACCCGGCCTGGCAGCGCCTGAAGTTCGACGAACTGCTGGCACAGCAGCTCAGCCAGGCCCAGGCCCAGGCGGCGCGGGCCTTACTGGCCGCGCCGGTGCTGCAGGCACGGCCCGGCGGCCTGGTCGAGCAGTTGCTGGCGGCGCTGCCCTTCACGTTGACGGCCGCGCAGCAGCGCGTGGTGGCCGAGATCGCCAGCGACCTGGCGCGCCCGCAACCCATGCACCGGCTGCTGCAGGGCGACGTGGGCAGCGGCAAGACCGTGGTGGCCGCGCTGGCCGCCGCCGCGGCCATGGGCGCCGGCTGGCAGTGCGCGCTGATGGCGCCCACGGAGATCCTGGCCGAGCAGCACTTCCGCAAGCTCGTGGGCTGGCTGGCGCCGCTGGGCATCAGCGTGGCCTGGCTCACCGGCAGCCGCAAGGGCCGGGCGCGGCAGGCGCAGGTGGAAAAAGTGGCCAGCGGCGAAGCGCTGCTGGTGGTCGGCACACATGCTGTCATCCAGGACGACGTGGTGTTCGCGCGCCTGGGCCTGGCCATCGTCGACGAGCAACACCGCTTCGGCGTTGCGCAGCGCCTGGCCCTGCGCGCCAAGCTGGGCGCGCCCGCCGAGGGCGGCCTGACGTTGGAGCCGCATCTGCTGATGATGAGCGCCACGCCGATTCCGCGCACGCTGGCGATGAGCTACTACGCCGATCTCGACGTCAGCACCATCGACGAGCTGCCGCCCGGCCGCACGCCCATCGTCACGAAAGTGTTTGCCGACGCCAAGCGCGACGCCGTCATCGCACGCATCCGCGACGAGGTCGCACTGGGTCGGCAGGTCTACTGGGTCTGCCCGCTGGTCGAGGAAAGTGAACACATCGACCTGCAGAACGCCACCAGCACCCACGCCGAGCTCAGCGCGGCGCTGCCCGAGACGATGGTGGGCCTGCTGCACGGCCGCATGAAGGCCGCCGAGAAGGCCGCAGTGATGGCCCTCTTCACCGGCGGCGAGATGAAGCTGCTGGTGGCCACCACGGTCATCGAGGTCGGCGTGGACGTGCCCAACGCCAGCCTGATGGTGATCGAACACGCCGAACGTTTCGGCCTGGCCCAGCTGCACCAGCTGCGCGGGCGCGTCGGGCGCGGCGCGGTGGCCAGTGTCTGCGTGCTGCTCTACACCGGCCCGCTCTCACGCACCGGCAAGGACCGGCTGAAGGCGATGGCCGAAACCAACGACGGCTTCGAGATCGCGCGCCGCGACCTCGAGATCCGCGGCCCGGGTGAATTCATGGGCGCGCGCCAGAGCGGCGATGCGCTGCTGCGTTTTGCCGACCTCGCTGAAGACGGCGCGCTGCTGCAGCGCGCCCGCGAACTGGCGCCGCGCCTGCTCAGTGAAAACCCGCGTGCGGCGGCGGCGCAGGTGCAGCGTTGGCTGGCGAGCAAGGCCGAGTACCTCAAGGCCTAACCCCCCAAGCGCGGGGTGCCCACCCCGGGGCGCGGCCCCTAGCGTCAACGGCTTTGCACAGGAGCCTGGCAGTGGGCGCAGCAACGCGCGCCGCGCGCAACTCCTGGGCGACCCTTCACGACGGAGCTGAAACCCATGAAGACCTGGAACCCAACGCGCCTGCTGGGCGTTGCCATGGCGGCTGCAGCGCTGTGCGCGCCGGCCGCACAAGCCGATGTCATCAGCTTCGAAGGCGCCGCCACGGCCGGCCTCTACTTCCCTGGTGAAAGCTTCAGCGAAGGCGCCTTCGTGCTGACCACGCTGAACGACTTCGGCATCGTCGACTTCGCCGCTGCGCTGGGCACCCAGGCGCCCACCGGCAACGCCACGCAGTTCTATTTCGCCTCCAACGACGGCGGCCTGCGTGTGGCCAGCGCCAGCGGCCTGGGTTTCGATCTCACCGGCTTCGACATGGCCTTCGTGCCACTGGACCCGCCGTCGCTGCAGACCACCTTGCTGATGGCGCGCGGCACGCTGCAGGACAACAGCACCGTGCAGGCCGCCTTCCTGTTCCCCGGCAACAGCAGCACGGGTTACTCGTTCGCCAGCTACGGCCTGACGGGCGCGTCCGGCTTCACCAACCTGAGGCAGGTCGAGTTCTTCGCCTGCAGTCTGGTCGGCGGGGTGATGTGCAGCCAGCCCACCGCCAACAACGGCCAGTTCGCCATCGACAACATCAGCGTCAGCGTGGTGCCCGAGCCCGGCGCGGCGCTGCTGCTGGCCCTGGGCCTGGCCGGCCTGGCGCTGCGCATGGGCGGCAGCCGCCGCGCCGCTGCCTGATCGACGGCCGTCGCGCCGCCTCACCGAACACACCAGAGGACACCCTCGATGAAGACCCAGATCCAATGCGCACTGAGCTGCGTGGCCGTGGCCGCCATGCTGGCCACCGCCGCCGGCAGCCTGCAGGCCCAGACCCGCGACACGCGCGGCCCCGCCCTTCCCCAGGCCCAGCGCACCTACATCGTGCAGCTGGCCGCCGCACCGCTGGCCACCTACAGCGGCACCGTGCGCGGCCTGGCCGCCACGCGCAGCAGCACCGGCGCCAAGCTGAACGCCAACAGCAGCGCCGCCCGCGCCTACACCGGCTACCTCGACCGCCAGCGCGCCGCCGTGCTGGCCCGCGTGGGCGCCGTGGACGTGCTGCACACCTACAACACCACCTTCAGCGGCTTTGCCGCCGTGCTGACCGAGGCCCAGGCCGCGCAGCTGATGACCGACCGCGAGGTGAAGTCCGTGGTGCCGTCCGAGCGCCGCGAGCTGGACACCACGCGCACCAGTGAATTCCTCGGCCTCACGGCCCCTGGCGGCCTGTATTCGCAGCTCGACGCGCAATCGCGCAACGTCAAGGGCGAGGGCATCGTCATCGGTGTCATCGACAGCGGCATCTGGCCCGAAAGCCCGGCCTTCGGCGACAAGGTCGACGCCGCCGGCAAACCCGTGGCCTACCACCAGCCCGGCACGCTGGTCTACGGCCCGCCGCCGGCCGGCTGGGCCGGCGCCTGCATTGCGGGCGAAGGTTTCACGGCCGCGATGTGCAGCAACAAGCTCATCGGCGCGCGCTACTACAACGCCGATTTCGCCGCCTCGGGCGCCATCCGCGTGGCCCTGGAATACCTCTCGCCGCGTGACGGCGCCAGTAGCGGCCACGGCTCGCACACCGCGTCCACCTCGGGCGGCAACGAGCGCGTCGAGATCGTCAATGCCTCGGGCGTCACCACCGCGGTGATGGGCGGCATTGCGCCGCGGGCCCGCATCGCCGCCTACAAGGTGTGCTGGACGGCCACCGTCAGCACGCAGAGCGGCTGCTACACCGCCGACATGCTGCGCGCCATCGACGACGCCGTGGCCGACGGCGTGGACGTCATCAACTTCTCGATCAGCGGCACGCAGCTGAACTTCAACGACCCGGTCGAGACCGCCTACCTCAACGCCAACGCTGCCGGTGTCTTCGTCGCCGCCTCGGCCGGCAACTCGGGCCCGGGCAACCAGGTGGCGCACATGAGCCCCTGGCTGATGACCGTGGGCGCCTCCACGCACGACCGCAATGCCGGCGGCGGCGATCTGCGGCTGGGCAATGCGGCCGTCTACTCGGGCTTTTCGCTGAACTATCTGGCCGCGACCACCGGCAGCCTGGTGCTCTCGGAAACCGTGGCCGCCGCCGGGCAGGCCACCAACGCCGCCACCTGCCTGGCGAACAGCCTGGACGCCGCGCTGGCCTCCGGCCGCATCGTCGTCTGCGACCGCGGCACCAACACCGCCACGGCACGCCTGGCGGCCAGCGCCGAGGTCAAGCGCGCCGGCGGCATCGGCATGGTGCTGCTGAACCCCACCAACACCGCGCTGGTGGCCGACGCCCACACCGTGCCCACGGTGCAGCTGCAGGACACCGACCGCACCGCGGTGCGCACTTACGTGCTCGGCGGCGGCGCCACCGGCACCATCGGCCTGGCCTACAACCGCCCCGGCGTCGTCGCTCCCATCATGGCCAGCTTCTCGTCGCGCGGCCCGAACAAGGCCAACGGCAACATCCTCAAGCCCGACATCACGGCGCCGGGCGTGGCCATCATCGCGGCCAACCGGCCGGCGCTGTCGACCGCGCAGCGCGACGCCGTGGTCGCCGGCACGCTGATCCCGCCGGCCTCCACCGGCTCGCTGCAGGGCACCTCGATGTCGAGCCCGCACGTGGCCGGTGCGGCCGCGCTGCTGCGCCAGCTGCACCCCACCTGGTCGCCCTCGGCCATCAAGTCGGCGCTGACCACCAGCAACACCGACGTCAAGCTGTCGAACAACACCAGCGACCCCAACCGCTGGGGTTATGGCGCCGGCCACCTGGCGCCGAACCCCGCCGCCGTGCCCAGCCTGGTGTACGACACCAGCCCGGCCGACTACGGCCGCTTCCTGTGCGGCGTGGGCCTGGCGCCGCCCCCGGGCATCGGCGCCTGCGCCACGCTGGGTTCGATCAAGCCCTGGAACCTGAACCTGTCCTCGCTCACCGCAGCGGGCGTGGTGGTGTCGCGCACGCTGACGCGCACCGTCACCAACGTCGGGCCTTCGACGGCCACCTTCGTGGCACAGAGCAACCTGCCGGGTTGGGACGTGGTGGTCACGCCGGCCAGCCTGAACCTGGCGCCGGGCGCCAGCGCCAGCTACTCCGCCAAGCTCACGCGCACCTCGGCCCCGCTGGTGGGCTGGACCTTCGGCAGCCTGGGCTGGAGCGACGGTGTGCGCACCGTCACCAGCCCTCTCAGCGCGCAGGCGCTGGCCTTTGCCTCGCCCGACCAGGTGTCGGACCAGCGCGTCTCGGGCAAGGGCTCGCGCATCTTCCCGGTGGAAACCAGCTACACCGGCACGATGAGCCTGTCGACCGTCGGCCTGGTGCCGGCGCTCACCTTCACCGACACCGTGGCCGCGCCCGCCACACGCTGTTACAGCGTGGTGGTGCCGGCGGGCACCGAGTTCGCCCGCTTCCAGACCTTCAACGCCGACACCCAGGGTGGCGCGCTGACCGACCTGGACATGGACGTCTTCCGTTCGGCCAACTGCACCGGCACCAACGTCGGCACCAGCGCGGCCGGCGGCTCCGACGAAGTGGTGACGCTGGAGGCGCCCATCGCCGCCACCTACTCGGTGCGCATCACCGGCTACGCCACGCCGGTCAGCGTCGTCGGGCCCGGCGGCGTCAACACGCTCGTCGCCAAGGGGCCGTCGACGGTCTACGAAGGCGGCTCGGCCTCGGTGGCCGTGAGCTGGGCGGTACCCGCCGGCCAGCGCTACATGGGCCTGGTGAAGTTCAGCGACGGCACGGCCACGCTGCTGGGCAGCAGCAAGGTGCTGGTGGACAACCGCTGAAGCCGGGCGCGCGGGCGCCGCGCGCAGGGCGCCCGATGTGCTGCGCCGGCCCGTGATCGCTGACACGGGCCTGCGTCCGCGCCGAAGTGACTGCCGCGGATTCATCTGCCGCGTCATCTGGCGCTTGCCCAGCGCGCCAGATGCACGCAGCCGCACCGTGAAGAAGAGTTCGCTGCTGCCGGCCTGATGGGCGTCGTTCAGGTCACGCTTCACGCGAAGCTGTGTCCAGGGCGCACTCTGCGGTGCCGATAATGCCCTAGCGCATTCGCCTTCGCAGACTGAAAGACATGGCCGAACTGATCCACCTGATCTACAACAGCGTTGCCTCGTCACCAGAAGCTGCCGCCGAAGTGCACGACATCCTGCGTGTCTCCCGCACCAACAATGCATTGAGCCAGGTCACTGGCATGCTGCTGTTCGCAGAGGGCAGTTTTTTCCAGGTCCTGGAAGGTGCACCGGCCGCGGTGGACGCAACCTTCGCCCGGGTCGCCAAGGACCGGCGCCACAGTCGCGTGACCACGATCATCCGCGAGCCCATTGCACGTCGTTCCTTCTCGGAATGGACCATGGGACTGGCTTCCCTGACTGCAGCGGACATAGAGCGCGAAAGTGGTCTGAATGACCTGTTCCAGGGCGGACAGGTGCTGAATGCGGCGGATCCTGGCCGCGCGCGCAAGCTGCTGGAAGCTTTCAAGAATGGCCGCTGGCGCGTGCGCCTGAGTGGCGCTGCGGCAGTGCCCCCATCCCCCCCGCCGCCGCTGGCGGACGACCTGGCTGCCAGCGCGCCCAAGCCCGGCACGGTTCGCCCGGAGTTCAGCTTTGCCTTCCAGCCCATCGTGGACGGTTCTGCCGGCAAGGCCGTCGGTTATGAGGCGCTGATACGCGGCCTCCAGCGCGAGCCGGCCGCGGCGGTGCTCAACCGCGTTCCTTTGCCCGATGTGGCCGACTTTGACGAGGACGCGCGCCGTGTGGCCGTCGCGCTGGCTGCGCGGCTGGGCTTGAAGTGCCGCCTGCATTTGAACGTCATGGCGCAGACCCACGGAAGCGCCCTGGTCAGCCTGGACTCCACACTGGAGACGGCGCAACGCTGTGGCTTGGCACCGAACCAACTGGTGCTGGAGCTCAAACACGAAGCCAGCATTGCCGACCCGAGCGCTACCGCTCGGTGGCTGCAGAAATACCGTGAACTTGGCGTGCTGGTCAGCATCGACGACTTCGGTTCGGGCCATGCCGGCCTGGCACTGCTGGACCACTACCAGCCCGACCTCATCTCGCTGAGCATGTGGTTGATCCGGGACATTGAAAGCCATGGCCCTCGGCAAGCCATCCTCCGGGGCCTGATGCAGACCTGCGGTGACCTGGGCATCGACATCGTCGCCAAGGGGGTTGAAAGCCACGAGGAGTACAACTTTCTGCGCTCCGAAGGGGTCACGTTCTTCCAGGGCTTCCTGCTCGCCAAGCCTGCTTTCGAGCAGCTGCCGCGAGCCATGGTGCCCACTGCCGTCGACTGAAACCAGCCGCCGGAGGCCGCCATGTCCAAGCCCTATTCGTTCGCTTACCAGCCCATCGTCAACACGAGGGACCGGTGCATCGATTCCTTCGAGGCCTTGGTGCGCGGGCCGGACGGCCAAGGCGCAGACTGGGTGATATCGCGCCTGGATGCCGCAGCCCTGCAACAGTTTGATATCGATGCGCGCCTGCGCGCCATCGCATTGGCAGGCGAGCTCAAGCTGTCCGTGCGACTCAACCTGAACCTGTTGCCGGACAGCGTCGACGCGGCCGGCGGCAGCGCGCTGACTTCCACGGTTGACATGGCGGCGATTGCAGGCCTGAAGGTCGAACAGCTGGTCCTGGAAGTCAGTGAGCGCGAGGTGATCAAGGACGTCCGGACCTTCGTGGCGCGTGCCAACCTGTGCAAGTCCCTGGGCGTGCGCTTCGCCATCGACGACTTTGGTGCCGGCTTCTCGGGTTTGAACCTGCTGGCTGAATTCCAGCCCGAGCAGCTGAAGCTGGACATCAAGCTGGTGCGTGACGTGCACCGCAAAGGCCCGAGCCAGGCCATCACACGCGGCGTGCTGCGCACCTGCGAGGACCTGGGTATCGAAGTGGTGGCCGAGGGCGTGGAGACCCTGGACGAATACCGATGGCTGTCCGACGAAGGCATCCACCTCTTCCAGGGCTACCTGTTCGCCAAGCCGGGTTTCGAAAGACTGCCGCCGGTGCGGTATCCCGACTGAGCTCGCGCTTCAGCGGGATGCAGCGGGCCGCGTCGTCGCTGCCTGGGCGCTGCTGGTGCACAAGGCTGCGCAGATCCTCGGGCTGTGGATGGCAATCGTCACGCACTTGATGGGATACGCGGTCACCAGGGCTGCTGCGGCAGCCTTTTTATCGGGCACCGCACGCAATGGTGACAATGCGGCCATGACCCTCACCGAGCTCAAGTACGTCGTCGCCGTGGCGCGCGTGCCGCCGAAGCCTGCTTCGTCAGCCAGCCCACGCTCAGCGTGGCCATCAAGAAGCTGGAAGAAGACCTGGACGTGAAGATCTTCGAGCGCGGCACGTCCGAGGTCAGCGTCACGTCGCTGGGCGAACAGATCGTGCGCCAGGCGCAGCAGGTCATCGAGCAGGCCCAGGCCATCCGCGAGATCGCCAAGCTCGGCAAAGACCCGGTGAGCGGCCCGCTGCGCCTGGGCGTGATCTACACCATCGGCCCCTACCTGTTGCCCGACCTGGTGAAAAACGCCATCGAGCGTGTGCCGCAGATGCCGCTGATGCTGCAGGAGAACTTCACGGCCAAGCTGCTGGAGATGCTGCGCATGGGCGAGCTCGACTGCGCCATCATGGCCGAGCCCTTCCCCGACACCGGACTGGCCGTGGCCCCGCTCTACGACGAGCCTTTTCTTGCTGCGGTGCCGGTGAACCACCCCTTCGCGCAGCGCGCGCAGATCACCGCCGAAGAACTGAAGAACGAGACCATGCTGCTGCTGGGCACGGGCCACTGCTTCCGCGACCACGTGCTCGAGGTCTGTCCCGAATACGCACGTTTTGCCAGCAACGCCGAGGGCATTGGAAACCATCAAGTACATGGTGGCTTCGGGCATGGGCGTGACGGTCGTGCCGCAGCTCAGCGTGCCGGCGGAATTGCAGACCCACATCCGCTACGTGCCGTTTTCAGCCCCGGTGCCCACGCGCCGTGTGGTGCTGGCCTGGCGCCGCACCTTCCCGCGCTACGAGGCCATCGCCGCGCTGCGCAACGCCATCTACGCCTGCGCCCTGCCCGGCGTCACGCGTTTGACGGCCTGAGGTTTTCCCGAGGGGCTCAGGGTCTTCCCGCGCTATGGGGGCCATAGGCGCGCCGCCTATGCCCCCCTTCAAGGCAATTGCGTTGACCTGCCGCAGCGTGCTTCCTAAAGTCATTGCACCGCGACTTGCGCCACTGCCAGGAGACACGATGACCGAGCCCACCCCCCACGCCGCCGCCCTGCCGACCGACAACAACGCGGCCAGCTGCCCCTTCTCCGGCGGCGCCCGAAAGCCGGCCTTGACCGGCGGCACCCGCAACGCCGACTGGTGGCCCAACCAGCTGAACCTGAAGGTACTGCACCAGCAGGACAGCAAGTCCAACCCGCTGGCCGCCGACTTCAATTACGCCGAAGCCTTCAAAACCCTGGACCTCGACGCCGTGGTCGCCGACCTCAAGGCCCTGATGACCGACAGCCAGGACTGGTGGCCGGCCGACTGGGGCCACTACGGCGGCCTCTTCGTGC
>LNFM01013238.1_pt1 | contig 10577 bp, 8 predicted proteins | sample 596031 | NCBI WGS metagenome assembly LNFM01 (sample SAMN04254537, study PRJNA301005) | activated carbon metagenome | isolation source: dual media filters at the Ann Arbor, Michigan drinking water treatment plant | place: USA: Ann Arbor | reverse complement strand
GTGGGTCAGACATTCCGCGCGTGTCGGCCACACCTAGCGCGCAGCATACGCGCCCGGCGCAACTGTCACAATTTCCAAATTCCAAATCGTTAGGGCGCGCTTGTCATGCCTCTTTGTTCGCGCGTATAGTATTCTTCCGTCGGCGCGACGCGCACACGGCACCGGGCCGTTCGTTGAATAGCGCGAACTCGAAAGGGTCGTGTTCCGCCCGAAATTGCTCGAATTTCTAAGCGTTTTTCAAAGAGGGCCAACGCCCGTTACTTCCGTTTCTTCGCCTTCGGCTTCGCCAACGGCACCGCTTTGCCGTCGAGCGCGAGTGCCCTCAGCGCGCCCGCCGCGAAGGTCGCTTCGAGTGCCGACTTGCCCTTCGCGGCGGTCACCGTTTCATCTGTTTCGGTGACGGTCAGGCCGTATTCGCGCGCGAACTCGGTGAGCGCCAGCCGCGGGTTCGGCACCGGCAGCGCGCCGACCAACTCCGCGAACACGGTCGCCACGCGCGCCACCGGCTTCGGTTCGGTGAGTGAGATGCGCTTGTCGCGGATGAGGAGCGCGGCCGGTTCGCCGTTCACTTCGGTCACGAAGTGCGTGTCGAAGCCGAGTTCGCGCGCGAGCACCGCACCGAGCACGTCGGCGGCGTGCGGGGCGAGGTCCGGGCCGAGCAGCGCCTCCGCGGTGAACCCGTGCGCCGCGAACACCGCCGAACCGAGCTTCCCGGCGCTGGCGCGCACCACGGTGCCGAGCGCGCGGTTGGTGAGCGTGAGCTTCGCGTGCGGGTCGCCCCACGCCCACCGCCACGAGCCGTTCGCGGCGTGATAGGTGCCGAGCAGTTCGGCCTCGAACTTCAGCTTGCCGAACGCGAGCGCGGCCGTGGGTGCGTCGTAGCTCGCCTCTTCGCCGGCGGCCTTCTTCTCGACGAGCGCGAGGAACCGCAACCGGCGGTCGAACGCCGGACCCGCGTGCTTGCAGTACAGCGCGACGAACTCTTCGCTCATGGTGAACCGCCTACGGGAATCGTTCGCGCGTGCGCGCCCTGATACCATTATCCGTGTTCGGAAGCACGCGGCACAGGGGCGCGCGGTGTTCGAGTTCCAAAGCACGCTGATCGAAGCCGTTCTGCGCGACGGCGCGACGCTGTTCGCGCACACCGAGAGCGGGACCGCGGGGCCGGTGCGGTTCGTCGGCGTCTGGTCCGGCGACGAACTCCTCGCGTGCGCGGCGGAGTCCGGGTTGGCAGCGGCCGTTAGTGCCCTCGAAGCGGAACTGCGCGACGGCGGGCCGCTCACCCCGGCCGTGCGGCAGTGGCTCGCGGACGGGTTCGCGCTCGGGTGCTACTTCCCGGACGCCCGCGCCGTGCCCGGCGACCGTGCCGCCGCACACGCGCTCGACGAACTACTGCTGAGCGGGCGGGCCTTCGAAGTGCAGCGCGCCGAAGTCGCTTTGCGGTTCCGCGCGACGTGGACGACCGCCCTTGGCACGCCGCTCGAACTGGCGCGGCGGGTCATCACCGAGCGCGTTTCGATCACGTGGCTGCACGGCAACTGGCTGTTTCGCACCGATCCGCTCCAGTATCGCGGCAAACGCGCCGGAGAGTGGTACGCGCGCACCGAAGTGCTTCTCCGCCCGAACACCGAAACGCACCGGCGGCCGTACCCGACGCGCCGCACCGACGCGACCGCGACCGGGCGCGACGTGTGCGCGGCCCTGCGAGCGGCGCTCCCCGCGGTCGCCGAAGCGCTCGCGGGCGAATCCGAGTGGCGCGCCGCATACGAAATCGTCAGAAGCGGCCCCCTCCCAACGGACGACGCATGACAGCTCCACACTACCGCGCCGAAGACCTGATCGCGTTCGCCGCGAAGCTGTTCGCCGCTGCCGGGTGCGACGGCGACAAGCCCGACACCGTCGCGCGCTTGCTGGTCGAAGCGGATTTGCTCGGCCACACCACGCACGGCCTCGCGCTCGCGCCCGGCTATCTCGCGGACCTGCAAACCGGCGGCATGACGCCCACCGGTGCGCCCATGGTTGTGCAAGACCGCGGCGCGGCCGTCACGTGGGACGGTAACCGACTGCCGGGCGTGTGGCTCGCGGCCAAAGCGGTCGATCTCGCGGTGGAACGCGCGCCAACTTACGGCACCGCGACCGTTGTGATTCGCCGGAGCCACCACATCGCGTGCCTCGCGGCGTTCCTTCAGCGCGCGACCGATCGCGGTTTCATGGTGCAAGTGGCAAGTTCGGACCCGGCGTTCCGCAGCGTCGCGCCGTTCGGCGGCACAACGCCCGTTTACACGCCGAACCCGCTCGCGGTCGGCATTCCCACCGAAGGCGACCCGATCCTGATCGACGTGAGCGCGTCCATTACCACGAACGGGATGGCGAACCGCTTGCGGAAAGAGGGCAAGCGGTTCCCCGGTGCGTGGGCGCGCGACGCGCAGGGCAACCCGACCGACGACCCCGAAGCGCTGTTCACGAACCCGCCGGGTTCGCTGCTGCCGGTCGGTGGCGCGGATCACGGGCACAAGGGCTTCGGCTTCGGTTTGATGATTGAAGCGCTCACGCAGGCGCTTAGCGGCTATGGCCGGGCCGAAGCGCCGACGCAGTGGGGCGCGTCAGTATTCGTGCAAGTGATCGATCCGTCCGCGTTCGGCGGCGGGGCCGATTTCCGACGCGAAACGGAATGGCTGGCGCGTGCGTGTCGCGCGAGCGCGCCGGCACCGGGGGTTGACGCGGTGCGGTTGCCCGGCGAACGCGGCTTAGCGCGGAAGCGACTCGCGCTCGCGACGGGTGTGGAACTGTATGCCGGGGTGATGGCGGCGCTCGAACCGCACGCGGCGCGCCTCGGCGTGCCGGTGCCGAACGCGGTGTAGTGCCTTTATCGTGGTGCGACGCTCCGCGTCGCATTCGTGAACGCGTCTGCGCGCGATTCGTGTTGGGTAGCGAAGAACGACGCGGAGCGTCGTGCCACAAAAAAGGCACGCGTCGTAAAACAGCGACATGCATTCCGCCGACCTGCCCGCGATTCTGGGCGGCGCGCCGGTGCGCCCCGAGGGGCCGCCCGCGTGGCCGTTCGCCGACGCCGAGGTGCGCGCCGCCGTCGAAGGGGCGCTCGCGACCGGGGCGTGGGGGCAGTACCACGGGCCGCACGTTTGCGCGCTCGAAGCCGAACTCGCCGGGTTCCACGGTGTGCCGCACGCGCTCACCTGCGCCAGCGGCACCGTTGCAGTGGAAGCCGCGCTGCGGGCCCTGCGCGTCGGCCCCGGCGACGAAGTGGTGATGGCCGCCTACGACTACGAATCGAACTTCCTCACCGTTCACGCGCTCGGCGCGAAGCCGGTTCTGGTGGACGTGCGCGCCGACAACTTCCAATTCGACGAAACCGAACTCGAAGCCGCTTTCACGCCTCACACAAAGGCGGTGATCTGTTCGCACCTGCACGGGGGGATCGTGAACGTGCCCGCGGCGCGCGCGCTGTGCGCCGCGCGCGGGGTCGGCGTGGTGGAAGACGCGGCGCAAGCCCCGGGCGCGACCGTGTTCGGCGCGCCGGCCGGCACGCTCGGCGACATCGGCACGCTGAGCTTCGGCGGCTCGAAGTTGCTGACGGCGGGCCGCGGCGGCGCGCTGCTGTTTCGAGATGCTCAGCTGTATCAGCGCGCGAAGACGTGGTTGCACCGCGGCGTGCAAGCGTGGGCACCGCTGAGCGAGTTACAGGCCGCGGCGCTGCGCCCGCAACTGCGCGCGCTCGCGGAGCGAACGGCGTGGCGCGCCGAGCGCGTGCGCGAGGCGAGCGAAAACTTGCCGCCGGGCCTCGCCGCCTTCGCGCAGTCGCACGCGAACTGCGCGCCCGCGTTCTACAAACTCGGGTTCGCCTTCGATCCCGCCGCGCTCGGGCTGTCGCGCGAGGTGTTCGTGAAAGCCGTGCGGGCCGAGGGCGTCGCGCTGGATGTCGGGTTCCGCGCGCTGCACGTGGGGCGGTCGCCGTCGCGGTTCCGCGCGGCCGGCGCGCTGCCGAACGCCGCACTCGCCCACGAGCGGTGCGCGGTCCTGCACCACCCGGTGCTGGGGTTGTCACAAGCCGACGCGCGGCACGTGGCGGAAGCCGTGGCGAAGGTGTATCGTTACCGGGACGCCGTCGCCCGCGCCGCCCGCGCCTAACCCTTCCCACCGGGACCACACGATGCCCCGTTTCGCTTGCGCCTTCGGGCTGTTCCTCGCGGCCTGTGCGCTCATCCCGCCGGACGCGCCGCTCGCCCGCGCGCGCGCCGCGCAGCCCGAACCCAAAGCCCCGGAAGCGAAAGCCGGGCTCGCGGGCAACTGGAAACTCGTGGTGCCCCTCGACCGCGACGAAGAGGTCGTGCTGCTCATCGGGTTCGCCGAAAAGGACGGCAAGTGGGCCGCGGAGTACCGCGGGTGCTCCGCCGAACTGAAAGTGCAACCGGTGATGGCGTCGTCCAAGATCGACGGCGACGCCGTGCAGTTCGTCGTCACCATTCAGGGCCGCGAACTGGTCTCGTTCGACGGCGCGCTGGGCAAAGACAAGAAGAAGCTCAACGGCTCGCTCGCGGTGCTCGGCGGCCGGCTCCGCACCACCACGCTGTACCCCACCAAACTCGCGAAACTGGACGATTTCGCGCTCGCGCGCGAGGCCCTCGCGGTGATCACCGACGACGCGGAGGTGTTCGGGATCGCGTTCGCGGTGCTGAGCCAAGCCGGGGAGAAGAAGCTGCCCGCGGACGAGGCCCGCGGCATCGCCGAGCGGGTGAACAAGGCCGCCACCACGTTCGGCCCGCGGTGGGAGCGCGACGTGGCGCTGAAACTCGTGGACGTGCTCGCCGCGCAAAACGGGCTGGGCGAACTCGCCATCGCGCAGGCCAAGCGCGCCGAGCGCCTGCTCACCGACGACGACTCCGCCGCGACGCGCATGACGGTGCTCAACGCGCTGGTGGGCGCGCTCACGAAGGCCGGCAAGGCCGACGACGCGAAGCCCTACGTGGCGCAACTGGCGAAGCTCGAACTGCGCGACTTCGCGGAGTACAGCAAGACGCACCCGCCGTTCAAAACCGAGGCGTTCGCCGGGCGCAAGGGCAAGAGCGACCGCGCGAGCGTGGTGGAAGTGTTCACCGGGGCCGAGTGCCCGCCGTGCGTCGCGGTCGATCTCGCGTTCGACGGCCTCCTGAAGACGTACAAGCCCACCGACGTGATCTGCCTGCAATACCACCTGCACATCCCGCGGCCGGACCCGCTCACCAGCCCGGACGCCAACGAGCGCGCGAACTTCTACGGCGACAAGATCGAGGGCACGCCCACGCTGTTCATCAACGGCAAACTCGGTTCGGACTCCGGCGGCGGCGCGCCCGCGAGCGAAAAGTTCTACAAGCAGTTCCGCACCGCGCTGGACGAAGCACTGGAAAAGCCCGCGCCGGTGAAACTCGCGGTCGCGGTGAGCAAGGCGGAGAAGGGCGGCTTCACCGCGAAGGCCACCGTGAGCGACTTGGAGAACCCCGGCGAAAAGGTGGTGCTGCGGTTCGTGCTGGCCGAAGACCGCGTGCGGTACGCCGGCGGAAACGGGTTGCGCTATCACCACATGGTCGTTCGCGCGCTGCCCGGCGGCGCGAAGGGGACGCCGCTCACGAAGAAGAGCGCCGAACAGAGCGTGACCGTCGACCCGGACGCGGTTCGCACCACGCTGAACAAGTACCTCGACGACTTCGCGAAGGACGCGCCGTTCCCGCGCCCGGATCGCCCGCTAACGCTGCGCAACCTGAAGCTGATCGCGCTGGTGCAGAACGACGCGACGAAGGAAATCCTGAACGCGGTGCAAGTCGATCTGGACGCGAAGTGACGAGGGCTTGAAGCGAGCGGCGCGACGTCAGTCCGCCGGTTGCTCTGTTGAAATGATGCGTCCCGGCGGTGATTGTTGTGGCACCGGCCTCTGGCCGGTGTAAATCCGAGGCATTTTGGCACCGGCCTGAGGCCGGTGCCACAAGCATAAAGCCACAAAGTAAGTGCCACTGGGCCAGAGGCCGGTGCCACAAGAACAAACCGCATCATTTCAGCAGAGCATCCGCCGGTAGAAGCCCAACCTCAACTGCGCGATGCGTTTGAAGTTGGGCTTCTACCGGCGGACTCGCGCCGCTCGCTGAGACTTTCACCAGTCGGCTTTCTTGCGCGGGAGCCGCGCGAGGTGCGGGCGCGGCACGCTGCCGGTGTCGCGGCGCGGCGTGCCGTCGAACACGCGAAGGAAGGGAAGGGTCACACGGTCGCCGTCCGTGGCGAAACGCGCGTCCTGCGCATACCGTGTGGTCTCGCCGGCCGGCCCCGAGCGCGCCTTCTTCTGCGCCCGCCGGGCCGACTCGAATTCCGTGCGCGCCCACAGCGCGCCCAATTCCGCCGCGTTGGGCCGGGCGAACCGGGCTTTCACCAGCACCACACGCGCCAGCGCCGGCCGCCCGGCGTCCAGCAACCCGCTCACCGCGATTTGCACCACGTCCGCGTCGGCGAGTGCCGCTTCCGCGGCGAGCACCAGTTCGCGCGAGCCGCGCTTCACCGCTCCACAGCGCACCGCGGCGCGCCCGAAGGCGGCGCGATAGAGCGCGTTCGCTTCGTCGCGCTTCACGGCCGAGCGGAAGGAGATCGCGGCGCGGCGGTCGCAGCCGTCCGGGTCCTCTTCCCACGCGCGGCCCAACAGGAACCGAGTGCGGGCGCACTCGGGGTCCGTCTGCGCCGCGGCGCGCAGCTCGCGCCGCGCGGTCGCGTAGCGGCCGAGTTCCAGCGCCAGTTCGCCGGCGAACCGGTGGGCGCTTTGGGTAACGGCCGGGGAGAGGTCCGGCCGCGCGAGCAACCGTTCCGTTTGGGCCAGCGCGTCGGCCTTGCGGCCCCGCGCCGCCGCGCTCCGTGCGGCCTCCCAAGCGGCTTCTACCAGCGTGAGCGTCGTGCTCGCGTCCATGTCACCGGCCCTCTTGGCGGTGTGTTCGGTCTCGCGTGAGGAGGGAAGATATACCGGCGGTAACGCGCTCTGCAAGCGCGAAATCGCGTGCCGTTTCGGAGAAATCTTTAGTCGCAAAATGCGCCCGAACAGCTTGCCGCGCGAAGCCGGAACGAACCGCTCAAGTCGCGCGCGCGCCGCCGACGATGAACCCTTCACAATCGCGCACGGACGCGGCACACCATCACGGAGGAGCGACTGTGGACTGGTCGCATTTCGGCGCGGACCGGCCCGCGTTCCGCCCGGCCGTTGACCCTTCCGCGTACTACCCGGCCCACACGCACGAGGCCGCGCGGCACGCGCTCGGCTCCGCGTTCGCGCGGCGCGAGCCGGCCGTGCTCATCGACGGCGAGACCGGTGTGGGCAAGTCGCTGGTCGCGCGCAAGTGGCTCGACGACCTCATGCCGCTGGTGCCGCGCGTGGTGCTCCCCACCGCGCGCGCCGAGCGCGCCGCGGACCTGCTCCAAGCGATCCTGTTCGACATGGGCAAGCCGTACGCGGGCCTGAGCGAGCAGGAACTGCGGCTCGCCGTGACCGGGCACCTGCTCGACGCCGCGGCCGGCGGGCTTCCCACCGTGCTCGTGCTGGACGAAGCGCACGCGCTCAGCCACGAAGCGCTGGAAGAACTGCGGACGCTGTTCAACCTCGAAGCCCGCGGCGCGGTGGCCGTGTTCGCGGTGCTGGTCGCGCACCCGATGCTGCGCGACGCGCTCCGCCGCGCGGCCTACGGGCCGATCGCCGACCGCGTCGCGGTGCGGTGCCAAGTGGAACCGCTGAGCGCCGAAGACGCGGTCGCCTATTTGTGCCACCAACTGCGGGCCGCCGGCGCGGTACCGGAGCGCGTGCTGGACGACAGCGCCGCGGCGCTGCTGGCAACCGCGAGCGGGGGCGTGCCCCGCGCGCTGAACCGCGCCGCCGCGACCGCGTTCGAACTGGCGCACACGGCCGGTACGCGGTTCGTGGACACTGAAGCCGTGGCGGGCGCGCTGGAGCAACTGGAAATCGAAGTGCCGGACGACGGCACCGATTCCGACGCGCCCGCGGTGCTCGCGCTGCCGGCGCGCGAGAAAGCGGCCGAAGGGAATGAGCGCGGGGCCGCCCGCGGGTCGAAAGAAAAGGTGGCGCGCCGCCGCACGGTGTAGCGCGCCCGCGAGCGACGAACGGACGAGGCGACCAACGGGGGCACGGAATGAGCCGGGTGTTTAGCGCAATGACCGGAACCGCAACCCCGCGGCCCTCCACCCCCGCTCCGCTCGCCCCGGTCGCGGTGCCCGTCGAGAGCGACGCCGACACCGATCTGGAACTGGAAGAGGCGCTCGCGGCCGACGCGCGGTTCGTCGCGGCCGACGCCGGCGCGCCGTTCGTCGAAATTGGCGGGCCGGGCGGCGCGGTGTTCTCGCCCGCGAAGCCCAAGTCCGAACCGCGCCCGTTCCCGCGCATCGCGCCGCAGCCCGCCGCGCCCGCCGCGCCCGCCCCGCCGCCCGCCGACGCGCCCGCGTTCCTGTCGGTGAAGTTTCACGACGTGCTGCCCCGCGCGCCGCACCGCGCGCCCGGCGCGCCGGACGCGGGCCTCGTCGCGCTGCACCTGCCCGAACACCCGGTCGCGGGCGAGTACCGCGCGCTGCGCGACGAGATCGCGCGGCAACTGCCGGACGGCACCTCGCGCGTGCTCGCCTTCACGGCGGCCGCGCCCGAAGCGGGCCTCAGCACGGTGCTCCTGAACCTCGGCGTCACGCTGGCTCGCGACGGCCAGAAGGTGCTGGTGCTGGACGCGAACGTGACGCGCCCCGCGCTCGCGCACAAGCTCGGCCTGCGCGGCGCGCCGGGCCTCGCGGAGGCGCTGGGCGGGTCGGTACCGCTGGCGTGGGCGCTGCAACCGGGGCCGGTGCCGGGCCTTCAAGCGCTCGCCGCCGGCACCGCGCCGGACGACTTCGCCCCGCTCGCCGCCGCGCTCGGCCGCGACCTGCCCAAACTGCTCGCGCAACTGCGCCAGTGGTTCGATTGGGTGCTGGTGGACGCGGGCGTGTGGGGCGTGGTGCCGGAGCGCGACTCGACGTGCCCCGCGGCCGACGCGGTGTATCTGGTCACGCGCGACGCCGACGCGGAGCGCCCCGAGTTCGCCGGGCTGCGCGGCTGGGTGAAGCAACTCGGCGGCCAGCTCCGCGGCTACGTCGCCACGCGGGTGTAGGTCTTGGCGAACCTCGCCCGCACGACGGGTTCTGGTTCTGCCCTCTCCCCGCGCCAGCGCGGGAGAGGGTGGCCGAGTCGAGACCAGACTGCGGAGCAGGCGCAGGCGAAGCAAGAAGAGGCCGGGTGAGGGGAACAACCAACACAACTGTTCCTGTAGCTGAAGTGGTGGTGCAGCTCACCCCTCACCCGGCGTGACGCCGGATAAGCTGCGCCTGCTTTCGCAGTCTTGCCTCGCGCCGCCACCGTCTCCCGCAAGGGGAGAGGGCAAAGACGCTCCGAATCCACGCCGCGGCTTCTTCGCGCCTCACCCGCCGCCCTTGCGGGCGGGGTTCTCCAAAGCCGCTTGGTCGCACTTCTCGCCCCAAACTTCTAGCTTGAACGCATCTCCCCGTGGGTAGAGGCGTTCCATGACCCGTCGCGCCGCACTGCTGCTAACCGTTCTCCTGTGCCTCGTGGGGAGCGCGGCCCTCGCGCTGCGCGCGCTCATGAAGCGGCCCGACCCGGTCGCGCAATCCGAACCGCAACCGAAGCAGCCGCCACCCGCGGCGCCGACCGAAGCGCCGAAGCTCGTCGTGCTGGTGGTCTTCGACCAGATGCGCGGCGAGTACCCGGCGCGGTGGGCCGCGCACTACGGCCCCGGCGGGTTCGAGCGCCTCAAGCGCGAGGGCGTGTGGTTCAGCCGGTGCTTCATCCCGTACGCCTGCACTTCGACCGGCCCCGGGCACGCGGCGCTCGCCACCGGCGCGCCGCCGAGCGTGAACGGCATCGTCGAGAACGAGTGGTACGACCGCGCCACCGCGGCGCGCACGTACTGCTGCCAGCCGAACCGCCCCTACGACCTCGTGCCGCCGGTGCCGCCGGAACTCGGCAAGCCCGGCCGCGGGGCCGCAACAGGTTATTCGCCCGAGCGCTTGCTGGCCGAAACGCTGGGCGACGCGCTGCGGGCCGCGCACCCCGCGAGCCGCGTGTTCTCGCTCTCGATCAAGGACCGCACCGCGGTGCTGATGGGCGGGCAGAAGCCGAGCGGCGCGTACTGCTTCGACACCCGCGACGGCAAGTTCCACACCGGCGCGTTCTACCGGCCCGACGGCGCCCACCCGTGGGTCACGGAGTTCAACGCGGCGAAGGTCGCGGACAAGTGGTTCGACGTCACGTGGGACCGGTTCAAGCCGGAACTCGATTACGCGAAGCTGGTCGGCCCGGACGACGTGGTCGGCGAAGCGATCGGCTTCAACGGGCAGGGCGGCGCGTTCCCGCACCCGCTGAAGGGCAAACTCGCCGCGCCCGCGAAGCCCTATTACGACGCGCTCGAGTGCTCCCCGTTCGGGAACGAACTGCTGCTGGCGCTCGTTCAGAAGTGCGTGACGGCCGAGAAACTCGGGCGCGTCGAATCGCCGGATCTGCTGCTCGT
>LNFM01013237.1_pt1 | contig 10577 bp, 9 predicted proteins | sample 596031 | NCBI WGS metagenome assembly LNFM01 (sample SAMN04254537, study PRJNA301005) | activated carbon metagenome | isolation source: dual media filters at the Ann Arbor, Michigan drinking water treatment plant | place: USA: Ann Arbor | reverse complement strand
AGAATGCGTCTCCGGCGCGAGGTCGCTCCGCTTGGAATCCGCGACGGCCAATAGCTTTATACGGCCAGCCTGAAGTTGTGGCAGGGCCACGGCGTGGGAGACCCCGAGAATTTGGATACGGTTCTCACCGAGGTCGGTGGGCGCCTGCACGATGTCCCTGTAGGGAACTTTAGCCATATCGAGGCTGTGCTCTCGCAGAAAGCCCTGAAACACGAACTCCGTGAAGCCCGGCGTCATTCCGTAGTTCAATTTGCCGGGACTCGCTCGAACGAGCGCCACGAACTCCTTCATATCCTTCGCCGGAAGCGAAGCCGGTGCGGCCAGAACGAGTAGCGTGCGCGACAGCTTTACGATTGGCACGAGATCTCGCGCAGCGTCGTAGGGCAAGTTGGCGTGCACATAGGGGTGAACGACGAATACGCTGGTTGGACTGAAGAAAAGAGTGTGATCGTCCTTCGCCTGCACGAACGTGGTGACGGACAACAAGCCATCGCCGCCCGGACGGTTCTCTATGACGATAGGATGCCCCCACTTCGGCTGTAGGCGCTCGGCGAGCAAGCGAGCCATGATGTCCGTGCTGGACCCGGCTCCGAACGGCAATACGAGCCGTACGTTTCGTTGCGGCCAGGACTGGGCCTCTGCTGATGGCAACGGCATGGCCGCGACAGTGGCTGCCGCAAGAAAGAGTGTTGCCGCAAGCGCGCGCATGAAATCCTCCCATTCATCCGGAGCCGGCCATTCTTTCGACCGCACCCACACCGCCGCACGAAGCCGCAGCGATGCGAGATTCCTCACTCGTTGTGAAATGCTATTTCATTCCGGAAGTCTTGTGAAGTCGGATCACGGATGCAGCGACGTGCAACCACTGGATTCCAGGCGAGTGCCCATCTAGTATCGATGCGGAAGTCACTGAGGTGGAACCGAGCTGAGGGAACATGAATCTCCACGGAATCGACGTCGACGTCGTGCGGAAGGGCAAGGGGCAGCCTCTCCTGATGCTGCACGGCGGCGGTGGACCGATCGCTGCCATGCCGTTCGCGGCAAAGCTCGCGGAGCGGTTCGAGATCATTGCGCCCACCCATCCGGGGTTCGGGGGGAGCCGTATTCCAGATAGCTTCACGCGCGTCGACGATCTGGCCTTTCTCTATCTGGACCTGCTCGACGCGCTCGACCTGAAGGACGTCGTGTTGATGGGCTTCTCGATGGGCGGCTGGACGGCCGCCGAGATGGTCGTGATGAACGCGCAGCGGCTGTCGAAGCTCATTCTCGTCGATTCGGTCGGCGTGAAGGTCGGCGGCCGCGAAGACCGTGACATTGCAGACGTGTTCGGCTTGCCGAGCGAGAAACTGACCGAGCTGATGTGGCACGACCAGACCAAGGCGCCCGACATCTCGAAGCTAACGGACGAGCAAGTGACAACGGTAGCGGCTAATCGCATGGCGCTCGGCGTCTATACGTGGGAGCCTTACATGCACAACCCGAAGCTGCCCCAACGGCTGCATCGGGTCAGGATACCCACACACTTCATCTGGGGAGCCAGTGACGGGATCGTCACCGCCGATTACGGCGCCAAGTTCTGCGCCATGATCAAAGGCGCGACGATGACCGTCATCGAGAAGGCCGGGCATTCCCCGCAATCAGAGCAGCCCGATGCATTCGTCGACGCCGTGATCAAGTTCGCCGCCAAGTGAGGGACACAAAACAAATGAAGACCTGGTGGTTCACCGAAGACTGCTATCCGGATCTCCCGGAGTCGAGCACCTATCGCTCGATCCGCGTCGACCTGCCGAACAAGCACTGCGATCCCGACACCGCCCACGAACTCTATAATCGCTATCTCGATCTGTGGTGTGCATGCGACGAAATCGGCCTCGAGATCATGCTCAACGAGCATCATCAGACGGCTACGTGCATGGTGCCGGCAGCCCCGATCCTGCTCGGGATCCTGGCTCGGCAGACAAAGAAGGCGCGCCTGCTCATTCTCGGCAACCCATTGCCCAACCGAAGCCAGCCCGTGCGGGTGGCCGAGGAGATGGCGATGGTCGATGTCATCTCGAAGGGCCGGCTCGAGTGCGGCTTCGTGCGCTCGGTCGCCTACGAAGCTGCCGCCGCCAACGTGTTACCCTATCGCGGCACCGAACGGTTGTGGGAGGCGCACGACTTGATCGTGAAGGCCTGGACCACTCACGACGGGCCTTTCAACTTCGAGGGGAAGTGGTTCCACCATCGGCAGGTGAACATCTGGCCGCGGCCCTACCAGCAGCCGCATCCACCGATCTGGGTGACGATGGGCAGCAACGGCACCGCAGCACAGGTAGGCGAGCGCGGTCACGTCGGCGCGGTATTCCTAGCCGGCTACCAGAATGTCCGCGGCATCTTCGGCGGCTACCGCGAAGCCTACATCAAGACGCACGGGAAGGTGCCATCGCTCGACCGGCTCGCCTACCTCGGCCTGTGCTTCGTTGGCGAGAACGAACGCGAGGCGCAGGAGGGGGCGCAGAAGCTGATGTGGTACATGGAGGCCAACAAGGTTCCGCACGAGTGGTCGAACCCGCCAGGCTATCATCCCCCATCGGTCGCCTCCCAGGTCATGAAGGGGCGTAGCGGCGCCGGCATCCCGGCCGTGCCGAAACTCGGCGATCAGCTGCAGCGCGGCAACTTGTTCGCCGGCACGCCCGATCAGGTCTATGAGCAGATCAAGGCGTTCTGGGAGTTCTCGGGCGGCTTCGGGAACATGATGATCATGGGCCAAGCGGGTTTTCTCTCCGACCAGGACGCAACCAAATCGATGAAGCTTTATGCCAAGGAGGTTTACCCGCGCCTGCGAGAGTTGACCGCCAAAGCCGATGCCGCCGAAATGTACGAGCGCAGCAAAGCCCTGCCCGAGCGGGTGGCGGCGGACACCAGCCTTTTCGGAGTCGACTTCGTCCGGTGAGAAGTGGACTTCCGATGGTGTCCGGTCTGTAGAACACGAATCAGGAGGAACCGCCGATGAGTGTGCATGACGGTATCCCGAAAGGACGTGGGCGCCTCGAAGGAAAAGTGGCGCTGGTGATGGGCGGCGGATCGATCGAGCCGGGCTGGGGCAACGGTAAGGCCGCAGCGGTTCTGTTCGCAGTCGAAGGTGCGAAGGTCCTCGTCGTAGACAGCCGCATCGGGGCTGCAGAAGAAACTGTCGGCATCATCGAGAAGGCCGGCGGCCGCGCTATTGCGGTTGCCGGCGATGCCACCTCCGAGCCGGACGTCGCGCGGATAGTCGAGACCTGCATGTCCAAACTGGGCAGGATCGACGTTCTGCACAATAATGTCGGCGGCCAAGGCTCTGGCCGGGCACTCGATACGATCACGGTCGACGACTGGAATGAATACCTGGGTCGCAATGTCACCTCGGCCATGCTCAGCTGCCGCGAGGTCGTTCCCATCATGGTAGCCCAGGGTGGAGGCTCGATCGTCAACATCTCTTCGATCGGATCGTTGCGCTACCTGAATACACCGATGGCCGTTTACGCCGCCGGCAAGGCTGCACTCAACGGCTTCACCCAGAATATCGCCCTGCAATATGCCAGCAAGCGTGTGCGCGCGAATTGCGTCCTGCCCGGCTATATCGACACGCCCTTCATCTATCAGAACGTTAAGGGCAAGCCGAGCTATGCCTACAAGGGCTTCAAGACCGCTGACGAGTATCGGGCGTCCCGCGGTAAACCGATCCCCATGGGGCACATGGGGACCGGGTGGGACGTGGCTTATGCCTCACTATTCCTGGCAAGCGACGAGGCTGCCTATGTCACCGGCACGACGCTCGTAGTCGACGGCGGCGTGACTGCGACTTGTCCTGGAGTTTGAAGAGTTCGCCAGAAGCGACAAGACGCCAAGACAAAGGTTCACCTGCTGATCGGCTTGCCAGATCGGCGTAGCCCGGGTTCTGCGCGGCGAGCAGAACGAGCGGCGACATGGCCTTTCGAGGTTGGTGGAGCCTCGCAAGCACAGCGCACGCGACGCGCCTTTAGGTGTGCTGCCACACAATTGTGCAAGCCGAACGATGCATTCGACGTCGGTTGCGGGTTTCGTTGACTTTTTTCCATGGCACGAATGTTGCGGTCCCCGACCAGTGAAGGAAGCGGCTTGCGACCGAAGTCGGCGCGCGTTCTTCAAGCTTTGGTCCATGGTGCTCATGAACTCTCGAGTCTTCCAACTGCCGATGGATCATCCAAGCGACGTCTCGTCCTTGGAACGCCTGATCGCATGTGGTGCCGTCCAGGCCATCGACGTGTGCGCGATCATCGGCAAGACCGAGGGGAACGGTGGCGTGAACGATTTCACGCGCGGCTTCTTCACTCAGACCTTGATGATGATGCTGAGCCGCTACACCGGCGCCACACGGGAACAGTTGCTGGCGCGTATCCCGTGTATTCTATCTGGCGGCACCGAGGGTGTGCTGAGCCCGCACTACGTCGTGCTCTGCCGAAACTCGTTACCTTCGGTTTCGACAGGTGACTCGAAGTCCTTGGCGATCGGGACCGGCATGAGCGAGCCTTTGCCCTCCGAGGACGTCGGCCGGGAGCCCCACGTGCATTCGGTTGCAGCCTTGGTACGCAAAGCCATCACTGACGCGCGGATAGTTTCCGACGCCGATGTTCATTTCGTCCAGGTCAAATGCCCTTGTGTCACGACGCGGCGGGCGCAGGAGGCACGCGATCGCGGCAAGACGCTCGATGTGACCGATCCCAATCGGTCTATGGCCCAATCTCGAATTGCCGGCGCGGTGGGCGTCGCGGTGGCCCTGGGTGAGCTTGCTTGCGACGACATAACGGAGGCGCTTCAGTCCCGTGCGTTCTCAAAGTTCTCGACACGCGCCAGCATATCGTCTGGCGTGGAGGTCGAAGCCAACGAAGTTATAGTTCTGGGCAACAGTCCGCACTGGTCCGGCAATCTCGAGATTGCGCATCGTCCAATGAGAGACGCGCTGGACATTGCGGCAGTCGGCCTGGTCCTCGGTGATTTGGGTATCGCGGCGGCTCCTCAAGTATCGATGTCCGACATCGCCCGGATCAAGGCGACGTTCGTGAAGTGCGAGCCGGATCGGCGCGGCTCGATCCGCGGCCACCGTCACACCATGCTTGATGACACCGACATCAACGCGCAGCGTCACGTGCGTGGCGCCGTGGGTGGTCTCGTTGCAGGCGTTATCGGCGACACCCGCATATTCGTATCCGGCGGCGCCGAGCTTCAGGGACCCGACGGAGGGGGACTGATCGCGATGATTGCGGATCGCAGGCCCGTGGGTTTGGGGGACGCATGCGCATCTTGATCATCGGCGCGGGTGTCGCGGGCTGCATCGTCGCGAGGCAGCTCGCGCGGTTGGATGGCATCGAAGTCACCTGCATCGAACGCGTATCGGCCGATGATCATGCGGAAGCTGGAACAGGTCTGAACATAGGTCCCAATGCTGTCAGAAGCCTCCAAGCTCTGGACCCCGCATTGGCGAACGCGATCACGGCAACCAGTTATCCTTGGGAGGACTGGACGGTGTCGACGACAGCCGGCACGCCGCTTTTGAAACTGTCGGTGCCGGACCTCGGCGGCGTGGCGGGTTGGCGGATCCGTTGGTCGGAACTCTATCGCGTGTTGCGGGAGGCCGCAGGCGATCGCATCGAATACGGCTGCACCGTCACCGAGATGGCCAAATCTCCGACGACCTCCGGCAAACTCGAAGTGCAATGGACCCGTGCGGGTGAAACGACGTGCCTTCATGACATCGATCTGATCATCGCTGCAGACGGTCGCTACTCCAATGTTCGGCGTAAATTCTCGGGTGAGCCTGCCATTCGCCAGGTCGGCGTCGCGATTTCGCGTGTTCTAGTTCCGGACATCGGCGCCTCCTCGATCGATGACTACGAGCAGTGGTTCTGTGGCTCCAATCGGTTGTTGGCATTTCGCGTTCCGCCGGGACACATCTACATCGCTTGCGCGGTTCCCATAGATTCCAACGAGGTACTTCCCGAGCACGTAAAGTCACCAGAATTCCTGCGGGCGGCATTCACGCCGACCAGCGGAGAGCTTGCCCCGAAGGCACTTTGGTTGGTCGACACAGTTTGCGACCACGCTGCGCAAACCCATTGGGCGCGGATGCAGGAGCACGATGTGCTCTATGCGGACAAGTTGGCGCCCGTCATGTACCTCGGCGACGCCGCGCACGGGATGGTGCCGACGCTGGGACAGGGCGCGACACAAGCCATCGAAGATGCGGCGATCGCCGCGGAGACGATTAGCCGAATGTGGCTCGACGGCGATAAGTCCACGCGCCAGTGGTTGACTACCGTCGACGAAAGACGTCGTGACCGCATCGATTTCGTGATGCGCTTTTCGCTAGAGGCTACCGACACCATGCTCGCGGGCTCGGATCCTGTATCCGGGACACTCCGAAAAGCAGAGCCGGCATTCATCGAAAAGCTGAAGCGGTTGTACTGCGACGTCCCAGCGTTGCTCGACACTAACCGAACGGCCAAGGCGCCGGCGTCAGCAGGAACGATGTCATGACCAGCAAGCTTCCCTCTGCCGTAGTTCACGGTCTTTTCCACATCGCGATCAAGACATCGGATCTGGAAGCGACCCGGAACTTCTGGTGCCATGTGATCGGTCTGTCTGAAATGCCGCGACCCGATTTCGGCTACCCCGGTGCTTGGCTCGCTTGTCCTCAGCCCGGTGGTGTCGGCATCATCCACATCTATGCCGGCGGGCCCGCGCTCGGCGCCTCGGGTATCGCGCCGCAAGGCACAGCCGCCATCGACCACGTGTCGTTGTCGTGCTCCGGCTATCGCGCATATGTGGCGCGCTTCCAGGCTACCGGTCTCGCGTGGCGCGAGTTTCTCGTACCGGGGACGACCCTTTGGCAGCTTTTCGTCTATGACCCCAGCGGCGTTCAGCTGGAGTTGACGTTTGAAGGCCGTCAAGAGGGAAGCATTCCGCCCGACATGTCACCCGGCCGGGCATACGTCGCCGGGGCGAGCTTCTTCGAACCCAAGACCTATCCCGCACTGAAGGCCCTCAAAGGAGACCTGTGAAATGCTGATTCGAAATATCCTCTCGAAGTGCCTCCCGACGGTCGTGGCTATTCTGAGCCTTGCGGGGGCTCCGGCTTACGCTGCCGACAAGGTCAAGGTGGGCGTATTCCCGATCTCGTCGTCTCTGCCGTACTTCACGGCGATAGGGTTGGGCTACTTCAAGGAAGCAGGGATCGAGCCGGAGACCACGCCGCTGATGGGCGGGCCTCCGAACGTGTCCGCACTGATCACCAACCAGATCGAAGTATCGGCGGTGCTCGTGACCCTGGAAGGTCTCAACGCCAATCTCAAGAAGCCGGGCGTTGCGATGTATATCGCGATGCATAGCCAAACGGCCACGTGGAGAATGGAGCAGTTCGTCGTCCGGACGGGCGTCAAAGTCGAGTCGCTGAAGGACTTCAAGGGATTGAAGCTGATGTCGGCGCCGGGACCGGCCAATCTCAACACGGCGAAAGGGATACTCGCCAAGGTTGGCCTGAAGGACGGTGACTATTCGATCGATCAGTTGGATATGGGCCAGCACGTCAACGTGATGAAGGCTGGTACGTTCGATGGCGGCTACACGCTCGAACCTAGTGCAACGATCATGGAGAAGCTGGGCTTCGCCAAGACCCTCGAAGCCGGCGTGATCGCGAAGTACATTCTGGGTGATCCGAACGCGGATGCGTTTGCAGCCGGCTGTGCGTTCTCCAGCGACTTCATCAAAGCTCGACCGGACGTCGCAAAGCGCTTCGCGGGAGCCTGGGCTAAGGCGATCGACTTCATTCGGACCAATCCGAAAGAAGCGCGCAAATTCTTGGCCAAGAATACCCTCACGCCGGACGACATCGTCGATACCGTGCCGATGCTTGGCTACATCATGACCAAAGACATGAGCCCCAAACAGCTCGACTACCTCCAGAAGTTCTCCGACTTCGGCACGGAGATCGGCGTAGTTCCGGAGAAGGTCGACGTGAAGAAGTACCTGCAGGCCTTCTGAGGTCACGCCATCTGGAGGAACCAAAACGGTGAGTGCCCTTCAAAGCGAGCTGTCGGCATCGACGATTGCGATACCACTGGAACCTCCGCGATCGAGACCCGCGATCAAGAGGCCGCACGTGACGATCCGCGGCCTCAGCAAGCGCTTTGGCTCGACGGACATCTACGAGAAATTCGATCTCGACATTCCCCGCGGCGAACTCATCACTGTGTTCGGGCCGAATGGCTGTGGTAAGAGCACGCTGATCAACATGATTGCCGGCCTCATTCCTCTGGATGCCGGCGAAGTGCTGTTCGACGGCATGCGATTGTCGGAAATAAAGTTTGGCTATGTCTTCCAGAACTACCGCGAAGCATTGTTTCCTTGGCTGCGCGCCTTCGACAATATTGCCTATCCTCTGAAGCTGATGAAGGTGCCGAAGGCGGAGCGCACGGCTCGTGTCGAAAAGCTCGTCGATCGTCTGGGTATCCGGTTGGATCTCGGGCTTTACCCCTACCAGATGTCGGGGGGGCAGCAGCAGTTGGTGTCGATCTTGCGTGCCTTCGTCGTCGAGCCGGAGATCCTGTTTCTGGATGAGCCCTTCTCGGCTCTCGACTATGAAATGACGCTGTTCATGAGAGAGCAGTTGCAGCGTCTCTTCATGGAAACCAGAACGACCACGATCGTGGTCTCACACGATCTCGAAGAAGCGGTCTATCTCGCGGACAGGGTGCTTCTGCTTTCACGTCATCCCGCGCGCGTCGCCGACTTTGTGCCTTTCGACGCGGAACGTCCACGCACCGATGCGGTGCTTTCCGACAAGGGCTTCGTACAGACGAAGGCTCATTGTCTCGAGGTGTTCCAGCGGGAGGTTCGTCGTACATGACGACAGGTCGCTTCGACGGACTGCTTCCCTTCGTCGGTGTCTTCTGCCTGATCGCTGTCTGGTATGTGGCGGTCCATGGTGGCTTGGTCGATCCGGTTCTGCTGCCCACACCTCGAGCCGCTTTCGACGCTTTCATCAAGGGGATGACCAACGGAAAGCTCGGTCACGACTTCCTGCGCACGGTCGAGCGCACGGTCTGGGCGACTTTTTTCGCGGCGATCATTGCGATCCCGCTGGGGATCGTCCTGGGCTCCGCGGAGCGCCTCTATCGTTCTTTCGAGTTCGTGATCGACTTCTTTCGCTCGACCCCGGCTTCGGCGATGTTTCCCTTGTTTCTCGTGCTGTTCGGCGTCGGTGACGGAACGAAGATCTCGGTTGCGGCCTTCGGCGCCGCGCTCGTCATCCTGTTCAACGTGGCATACGGTGTGATGAACGCCCGGAAGACGAGATTGCTGGCCGCCAAGGCCATGGGTGCATCCAGGCTGCGTGTGCTGTTCGACGTCATGCTTCTCGAGTCCTTGCCCCAAACGTTCGTCGGCCTTCGCAATGGCGTGTCGCTCGCGCTCGTCATCATCGTCGTCGCCGAGATGTTCATCGGCTCGCGCGATGGCCTTGGCCACAGCGTGTTCGAAGCCCAGCAACTGTTCGACATGCCCAGGATGTATGCCGCGATCTTTGCAGCTGGTGCTTTGGGATATGCTTTGAATCTGTTGTTTCAGACCGTCGAGCGCAGCTTCGTTCACTGGGGGGGACGCTAGAGTGAGGCGCCCGCCGCTGTGAACGCCGAGGAGCCAGAACTGTGGCAACTCACTGCCGTCGAGTTGGCGGCAGCCTATCGTACCAACCGCTTCACGCCTGTCGATGCGCTCGAAGCTACACTGGCAAGATTGCGAAGGCTCAACCCGATCTGCAATGCGGTTGTGACGCTCCATGCGATCGGCGCGGGCACTGAAGCCGAAGCAAGTACGCAGCGCTGGCGGGAAGGTGCGCCTCTGAGCGCCCTCGATGGCGTACCCGTCACCATCAAGGACAACATTCTAGTCCGCGCAATGCGCAGCACGTGGGGAAGCGCGCTCTACGCCGACTTCGTTCCGCCAGCCGACGAATTGCCTGTCGAACGTCTGAGAAGGGCCGGCGCCATTCTGCTGGGCAAGACGAACGTGCCGGAGTTCACGCTGCACGGCTACACCGACAATGCCCTGTTCGGACCCACTCGCAATCCTTGGGACCTTGCGCTGACACCAGGCGGTTCGAGCGGTGGTGCCGTTACTGCGGTGGCTTGCGGCATCGGCCCGATAGCGCTGGCGACAGATGGCGGAGGTTCGATCCGCAGGCCATGCGGTTATACCGGTCTCGTCGGCTTCAAGCCCTCGCGCGGTGTTGTTCGGCGGCGTGGCGGATTTCCCCGCATCCTTGGTGAATTCGAGGTCGTCGGCCCAATCGCGCGCACAGTTGACGACGTCATCGTGGCTATGCGCGCCATAGGTCACGGCGAATGGGAAAAGATACTTCGTGCGCCGATCGAGCCTCTGCCCAGGCAGCGTATCATCTTCGCACCGACGTTTGGCGACGCGCCGGTCGATCCGGTTATCGCCGATGCAGTAGCGGCTCTGGCCGGCGAGTTCGCGCGGCAGGGCCATGAGGTAACGACGAACAAGGGCTTCTCTCTTGC
>LNFM01013236.1_pt1 | contig 10578 bp, 6 predicted proteins | sample 596031 | NCBI WGS metagenome assembly LNFM01 (sample SAMN04254537, study PRJNA301005) | activated carbon metagenome | isolation source: dual media filters at the Ann Arbor, Michigan drinking water treatment plant | place: USA: Ann Arbor | reverse complement strand
ACGACAACACCGAGTACGGCATCGACTACAAGGGTTGCGCGGTGATGGTCTGCTACGACAAGCAGAGCAACGACATCGCCCAGGGCGTGGACCATGCCAGCGACGACCACCTGAACACCGGCGCCGGCGACCAGGGCCTGATGTTCGGCTACGCGTGCGACGAGACGCCCGAGCTGATGCCCGCGCCGATCTACTACGCGCACCGCCTCGTCGAGCGCCAGGCGCAGCTGCGCAAGGACGGCCGCCTGCCCTTCCTGCGCCCCGACGCCAAGAGCCAGGTGACGATGCGTTATGTCGACGGCAAGCCGCACAGCATCGACACCGTGGTGCTGAGCAGCCAGCACGCGCCCGAGTACAGCCTGGGTCACAAGATGACCGAGACCTTCTACGAGGCGGTGCGCGAAGAGATCATCAAGCCCGTGCTGCCGCACGAGTGGCTGACCAAGGACACCAAGTACCTGATCAACCCCACCGGCCGCTTCGTCGTCGGCGGCCCGCAGGGCGACTGCGGCCTGACCGGCCGCAAGATCATCGTCGACACCTACGGCGGCGCCTGCCCTCACGGCGGTGGCGCCTTCAGCGGCAAGGACCCGAGCAAGGTCGACCGCTCGGCCGCCTACGCTGCGCGCTACGTGGCCAAGAACGTGGTGGCCGCCGGCATCGCGCGCCAGTGCCAGGTGCAGGTGGCCTACGCCATCGGCGTGGCCAAGCCGATGAACGTGACGGTCTACACCGAAGGCACCGGCGTCATCAGCGACGACAAGATCGCCGCGCTGGTGAACGAGCACTTCGACCTGCGGCCCAAGGGCATCATCCAGATGCTGGACCTGCTGCGCCCGATCTACGAGAAGACCGCGGCTTACGGGCACTTCGGGCGCGAGGAGCCGGAGTTCACCTGGGAAAGAACCGACAAGGCGGCCGTGCTGCGCGCGGCCGCGGGCCTGTAAGGCCTCGACCGCAGCGAACTTGTCGGTTCTTCGGCGCAGGCTAAGCTGCGCGCCGTGAACCTCGCCCCCCTGCATTGCGCACACTGCGGCGCTGCGCTGGACGCACTGGGGCGGCGGCGCGGGCGTCTGCATTGCGAGCGTTCGGCCTGCCGCGCGCGCGCCGACGCCGAAGACCTGGGTCGGCGGTGGCAGCGAGTGGGGCAGCATGCGCAGCAGCTGGCGGCTGGGTCGCTCGACGCTGGTGGCGCAGAGCTGCTGCCGCCGCTGCTGCACCTGGACAGCACCGGCCGCGAACTGGTGCCGGTGACCGAGACAGACCGCAGCTTCCTCGCGGCGCGCTGGCGGCAAGCCTGGGCCACGGGCGAAGCGCTGACCGTCGAAGGCACCGACTCGGCCACCCACACGCCGCCCGACGCCGCCGCGCTATGCAGCCATTGCGCCGGCCGCTGCTGCGCACACGGCGCGGCGCAGGCCGCCTTCGTCGACGCCGCCGTGCTGCAGCGCTGGCTGGGCGCCCACCCTGGCGCGACGCTGGACGATGCCGTGGCCGACCATCTGGCGCTGCTGCCCGCGCTGCACGTCGAGGGCCAGTGCTGCTACCAGACCGCCGCCGGCTGCGCACTGCCGCGCGAGCGGCGCGCCGACATCTGCAACGTCTACCGCTGCGTTCCGCTGGCCACGCTGGCCACGCGCCTGACGCAGCAGCCCGACGCCGCCGCCGTGGTGCTGACGCGCGACGGGCGGCGGCTGCGCCAGGCGGTGGTCTTCCGCCACGGCCGCGCCACGCCACTGCCCGGCGTGCCGCAGCCCGACGACCTGCCCGCATGAAACGCGCGCCGACGCTGGACGACCTGCGCCGCCACGCCGTGGCGCGCAGCCTGTTTGCGCCGACGTCGCTGCCGCAGGCCATCCGCAAGCTGGGCTTCGTGCAGGCCGACCCGATACGCGCCCCGGCGCGCGCGCAGGATCTGACGCTGCGCCACCGCGTGCGCGACTACCGCGCTGGCGACCTGGAACGCCGCTACCCGAAGCTCGACATCGAGGAAGACTTCTTCGTCAACTACGGCTTTCTGCCGCGCACGACGCACACGCTGATGCATCCGCGTGAAGGCGCGAGCCCCTGGCCGAACGCGCGTTGGACGCAGGCGCAGGCGGTGCTGGACTTCGTGCGTGAACGTGGCGTGGTGCACCCGCGCGACGTCGACGCGCACTTCCAGCACGGCAAGGCAACGAACTGGTTCGGCGGCAGCAGCAACGCCAGCACGCAGTTGCTCGACGGCATGCACTACCGCGGCCTGCTGCGCATTGCGCGGCGTGAAGGCGGCGTGCGCCTGTACGCGGCCCGCGATGTGCACGCCGCCGCCGACCCCGCCACGGCGCTGGACGCGCTGGTGGACGTGGTGGTGGCCAAGTACGCGCCGCTGCCCGAACCGAGTCTGAACATGCTGGCCAGCCGCGTGCGCTACGGCGCGCCGCAGTGGGCGGCGCTGTGCCGCGACGCGCTGGCACGTGCCAAGCAGCGGCTGCCGAATGCGCGGGTGGACGGGCTGAACTGGTACTGGCCGGAAGGCGAGAACCCGGCCAGCGCGCGCCACGTCCTCGACGACGCCGTGCGCCTGCTGGCCCCCTTCGACCCCGTGGTCTGGGACCGCCGGCGCTTCGAGGCCTTCTGGGGCTGGGCCTACCGCTTCGAGGCCTATACGCCGGCAGCAAGTCGTGTGCGCGGCTACTACGCACTGCCGCTGCTGTGGCAGGGCCGCGTCATCGGCTGGGGCAACCTGGCCTGGAAGGACGGGCGGCTGGAGGCCGACATCGGCCACGTCAGCGGCAAGGCACCGCGCGGTGGCTTCCGGGCGGCGCTGGACGACGAACTGCATCGGCTGACGGGCTTCCTGGCCGCGCGCTGACGCCGTGCTGCGGCGGCCGCTGCCGGACTGCGCGCGTCGCCGATCACGCGCTGGCGGGTGCGCGCTGCAGCAGCTCGGCATTCACCGCGTTGCGGCGCAGAAAACTTTCCTGGTAGGCCGGCGGCACGTGTTCGGTGGCCGTGCGTCGCACCCAGGCGGCGCCGGTGCGCCAGTGCGTGGCGGCCGCCGCCGCATGACCCAGCGCCGCGTCCACCTGCCCGGCCACCAACCACAGCTCAGGCAGGTAGAAGCTGTCAGGCCGGCGCTCGGCCGCCAGGTGCAGCGCGGCTTCGGTGTGCGGTCGCGCGCGACGCGGCGCCCCCAGGACCAGTGCGCAGGCGGCAGCGCGCACGTGACCGGCCAGCGCCATGCCCAGGCGTTCACGCGCACTGGCCCAGGCGGCCAGGCTGGTGGCCAGGGCCTCGCCTTCGTCCGGCGGCAGCAGCCGGGTCGCAAACAGGCTGGCCACGCGGTGATAGACGTCGTCGGGGCTGTCGATCACGGCCAGCGCCTGGCGCAGCAGCGGCAGACCGTCGCGACCCAGCTGGTGGGCCAGGTCGGCGCGGTGCACCAGCCGCATCATCGCCAGGCCGGGCGGCAGGCCGTTGCGCTCGGGTTCCAGCAGCTGCTTGGCGCGCGCCGGCTGCCCCAACTGCTGGAAGAGCTGCGCCAGTCGGTGCTCGGCGCCGGCGGCGTCGGCGGTGGACGCCGTGCGCTCGAAGGTGGCCAGCGCACCTTCCAGCAGGGCCAGCGCGGGGGCGTATTGGCCCAGGTCCCGCAGACGATGCGCCCAGGTGACGCGGGTCTGCTGGACACGCACGGACAGCTCGGCCGCGGCATCGCCGCTTTCGGCCTGGGCGATGCGACAGGCCTGCTCGACCTGCCCCGCGGCCCGGTCGACGAAGCCCATCTTGGCTTGCGTCGAGGCGGCATTGGCCAGCGCCTGCCAGACGAGGTCGGGCCGGCCGGCGCGCTGGGCCACGTCGCGCGCGCTGTCCCAGGCGGGCAGGGCTTCGCGCAGGCGGTCGGCGTAGTCCAGCGCCAGCCCCATCCCGATGCAGTAGTCGAAGTGCAGCTGGGGCGCGCCCTGCGTACGCGCCCAGGCGGCGTAGGGCTCGAGCATGGCCACGGCTTCGCCGGCGCGGCGCAGGTCGCACAGTGCGTCGGCCACCAGCAGGGCGAAGCGCAGTTCCAGGTCGGCGCGGCCGGCGGCGCGCGCGGCGGCCAGCGCCTGGCGGCCGGTGTCGAGCTGCAGGTGGGTTTCGCTGCGGCTCATGGCCAGCGTCAGCTGCACGTCCAGCGCGGCCAGGCGCTGCGATGCGTCGCGGGCCAGCGCCTGCACTTCGACCGCCGCGGCCTGGGCCTGCGGGCCGGGGTTGCTGCTGGCCAGCAGGCGGGCACGTTCGACCAGGGCGGCGAAGCGCTCGCTGCCGCATCCGCCGCGATGGAAGGCCGCCGCGGTGTCGGCCAGCAGCGCCGCAGCCTCGGCGGTACGACCGGCTTCCAGCGCACGGCCGGCGGCCGCGGCATAGGCCGGCGCGGCCTCGCGCCAGCGTTCGGCTGCGGCCCAGTGGGCGGCCAGCCGCACCGGTTCACCGTGCCGCGTGGCCAGGAAGGCGGCCACCTCGGCATGCAGCTGGCGCGCCACCGCCGCCGGCACCGAGGCCAGCGCCGCTTCGAAGACGAGGTCGTGCACGAAGGCGCCGTCGACCAGCACCTGCGCCGCCTCGAGCTCGGCGCAGGGGTCGGCCAGGTCGATGGTGCGCAGCGCCAGCACGTGGGCGGCGAGCTCGATGGAGAAGTCGGGCGCGGACACCGCCGCGCAACGTGCCACCTGCACCGCCGCGGTCGACAGGCGCGAGATGCGGCGCTCGATCAACGCGTGCACACCCGGCGCGGTGCCCCGTGCCAAGGCGAGTTCACCCCTGCCCGCAGCGCCGCCCTGCAACCAGCCGGCCTTCAGTGTCTCGAGCAGGAAGAGCGGATTGCCGCCGCTGCGCTGCAGCAGCGCCGGCGCGGCCTGCGCACCGCTGACGCCGTCCAGACCCAGCGAGTCCACCAGTTCTTCCACCTCGGCCAGCGTCAGCGGCTGCAGCGGCACGTGCACGGCCTCGGGGCGCGACAGCCAGGCGTCGACGAGCTGCCGGGCGGCCGGCCGCGCCTCGGCCAGGCGCACCCCCACCAGCCAGCGGCCGGGGTGAGCGTCGACGACGTACTGCAGCAGTTCCAGGCTGGCTTCGTCGGCCAGGTGCAGGTCGTCGAAGCACACCCCTTCGGCGGCCGCCGTGCCCGGGCCGAAGAGCGCCGCCACGGCGTTGAAGAAACGCGTGCGCGGCGGGTCACCCTGCAGCGGCGGCGGTGCGTCGCCCAGTTCGGGCAGCAGGCGCGCCAGTTCACGCCGCAGCGGCTCGGCCAGCGCCGGCCACACGCGGGCCGGCAGCGCACGCAGCAGGCGCGAGAACGCGGCGTAGGGGCTGCGCTCGTCGCCCGGGCGCGCGCCAGCGGTCACGGCCACGCCACGGGCGGCGGCGAAGTCGCCGGCCAGGCGGCTCTTGCCCATGCCACCTTCGCCGCTGAGCAGCACCAGCTGGCCGGCCGCCCACGCGTCCTCGATGGCGCGCCAGGGCGCGGCGCGGCCCACCAGGCGCGGCGGGCGCAGCACCGAGGCCGGCACGCAGCGCCCCGCCGGCACCCGCGCCAGCGGTGGCTGCGACTGCTCGATGGTGGCCAGCAGCGCCAGCGTGGTGGCCGATGGCCGTGCACCGACCTCGTTCTTCAGCATCCGCTCGCAGGTGTCGAAGGCCAGCAGCGCGGCGCTGCGGTCGCCGGCCAGGTAGTGCAGGCGCATCAACCGGCGGTGCGCCTCTTCGCTGGTGGGCGCCAGCGCCAGCAGTTCCTGGGCGTGGGCCAGGGCGTCGGGCCAGTCGGCCACGGCCTCGGCGCCTTCGCAGAGTTCACGCAACTGCTGCTGCAGGCGGTCGCTGCGACGCAGGCGCTGCTGCGCCAGCCAGGCATCGAACTCGGGGCCGATGGCCAGGGCCTCGTCGCCGAGCACGCTGTCGGCGTCGAAGAGGTCGTGCGTGACACCTTCGGCCAGCGTCAGCGTGGCGCCGCTGCCCAGCAGCGGCACGCTGCTGTGCTGACGCAACTTGAACAGGCGCTGGCGCAGCGAGTTGCGCGCCGCCTCGGGCTCGCTGTGCGGCCACAGCAGTGCGGCCAGGTGGGCGCGCGGCGTCGGCCCCTCCAGCGCCAGCCAGGCCAGCAGTGCGCCGTCCAGCAGCGACAGTGATACCGCGGCCGCGCCCGGCGCCTGCAGCTGCGGCGCGTGGGCCAGGCTGAGGTGCAGGGCCGGTGCGCGGGCGGCGGGGTTCCTGGGCATGGGCGGGGGTGCGGTGGCAACGAGCATAGCTGCGCCCGCCATCCTGCCCACCGCCCTCAGTGACTCGGGCTGCCGTGGGCCCCGACCTGGCCGCGCACTCGGCGCAGCAGCACGGCCACGCCGAGGAACATCAACGCCCAGGTGGCGGGCTCGGGCACCACCGTCGGCAAGGCGCCGGGCTGGTGGTCGCCGAAAGTGACACCGGGCAGGTTGGTGCTGAGCTCGGCGTCGAAGGTGCTGCCGTAGTCGGACAGGCCGGCGCAGGACGGCGATGTGCCTGTCGACGAGTAGGTGGTGCAGTAGACGCTGGCGACAAGCTCACCTTCGAACCGGATGCGGTTGCCGACGAGCGTGTCGAAGCTGAGGCTGAGCCAGCCGGTGTCGACATTCAGCACGTGTTTGGCAGGCAAGGCGTCGGGGTAGACCTGGTGGTAGTCGCTGCCGCCTGCCCAGGTCGTGCTGCCGGCGATGGGGTCCTCCAGCAGCAACTGGGCGCCGTGGTTGACGGTGGTGTACTGGGCGCCGGTGGGGTAGCTGTCGCTGGGCGGGTAGATCGCGCCTTCCACGCCGGCGCTGGCAGAGAAGTCGAGACGCGCCATCGGCGCCCCTCCTTCGTGGTCGGGTGAGTCGAGGTCGTAGACGTCCAGCAGCATCTGGGTGCCGGCGTTGCTGACGAGCCGGAAGTCGCCCGGCAATGCCACGCCGCCGCCGCCGTTGGCAAAGGCCGCGCCGAAGCCGGCGGCGACGCTGCCGTCGACGCGAAAGCTGAGCGTCACCGTGACGGGGGTGCCCAGGGGTGCCGCGCTGGCGGGCAATACAAGGTTGGTCCAGATGAAACTGCTCGCCGTCTGCATCTGGCTGTCGCCGCCACGCGCGGCAGCCACGGCGCGCAGGGTCAGGTTGATGCCCGATGCAGCAGCGTACTGCGACTCGCCTCCATTCCAGGTGGCCATATCGATGGGCATGGCGTTGCCCGCCTGCACCGGCAGCCCGATCTCGGTGAGTTCGAACACGGTGCCGGCACTGGTCGAGGCCGTCACTGTGTTGGTGTTCTGCGCCGCCGCACCCAGCGCCAGCGTGGCTGCGGCCAGCGGCGACCAGACGCGCACCAGGCACCACCAGGGCTGCGGCGAGCCCGCCAGAGAGGAACGCGGCACGTGAACAGTCTGCATGGCTGCCTTTCAGAGGCCCGGCAATACGCCCGGCCCGATGCAAAGCAGCTTAGGCCGGTGGGCGTTAGCGCCGCGTTAGCGCCCCATGGACGCTGCACGCGCTGCCAGCACGGCCTGCGCCACCTCGGCAAAACCTGCGCCGCGATCGGCATCGGTGATGTAGGCCGGCCAGGTGTGCAGCTCGGCCGCGAAGCGGCGCAGGTTGGCCACGCCCACGGCCAGCGGGAAGTGCCGGAACATCAGCTGGTCGTTGGTGCTGTCGCCGACGTAGACCCAGTCGCCGATCTCGGCCGCCAGGTCGCGGCCGAACAGGCGCTGCAGCATCCACTGCGCGGCGCTCCACTTCGTGTGTTCGCCGAACCAGCCGTTGACGTGGATGCTGCTGACGGTGGCGTTCATGCCCTCCTCTCGCATCAGCGCCGCCACCTGCGCGATGGCCTCCGGCGGCAGCTGCGTGAACTCGCTGTGGTCGATGGCGACGTCGGTGATGCGGCCGGCGCTGTCCTGCGCCAGCGTGGCGCCGGGCACCTCGCGCAGCACACGCTGCGCCACATCGCGCAGGCGCAGCGTGTTGGCCGCGCGCGTGGTGGCGTCCTGGGCGAATTCGGTGTGCACCTGGCCGCCGTCACGGATCAGCGCCACGGCGCCGTTCTCGGCGACGATGGCGCGCAGCGGCCAGGCACGCGCAAACGGCTCGCTCCAGCCCAGCGGGCGACCGGTGATGGCCACCACCGGCACGCCGGCGGCGTGCAGCGCGTGCAGTGCAGCCAGCGCGGCGGGCTCGATGGCGCCGTCGCGGGTCAGCGTGTCGTCGATGTCGGTCATCACGCCGCGCACCGCGGCCAATCGGCGTGACGGCACTTCGGCCCAGTGTTGCACTTGATGCGCATCAAGGGCACCGTGGACGGGCTTGTGAGTCATCATCCGCAGATCGTCCCACAGCCGCACGCACCCATGACCCGAAAGGCGACCACCCCCACCGCCCCCGCCTCTTCCCCCGCTCGAAAGACGCCGCGGCGGCCTGCGGCACCGCGCCGCGCCAAGGCGGGTGACGTGGTCGACACCCGCTCGCCGGCTGCCGTCGAGCGCAACGTGGTCGCCCGCGCCACGACACGCCGCGAAACCGTGTCGGCGATGGCCCTGACCGACGTGCTGGCCCACCATGCGCAGCGCGAAGCCAAGCCCGCGGAAAAGTCGGGCGCGCCTGCCGCCGCGGGCGCCACGGGCGACTGGCTGCGCCAGATCCAGGCGCTGATCGCCGGTGCCTCGCCCGACGAGAAGAAGGCGCTGCGCCAGCTGCTCTTCGAACGCCAGCCCGACGCCACGCCCAGCGCCGACCCCGACAGCGAACTCACGCCGCGCTGGCGCGAGGGCGGCTACCCCTACAAGAACCTGATGTCGCGGCGCAACTACGAAAAGCAGAAGTACCGCCTGCAGGTGGAACTGCTGAAGCTGCAGGCCTGGGTGAAGGAGACCGGGCAGCGCGTGATCATCCTCTTCGAAGGCCGCGACGCCGCCGGCAAGGGCGGCACGATCAAGCGCCTGATGGAGAACCTGAACCCCCGCGGCGCCCGCGTGGTGGCGCTGGAAAAGCCCAGCGACGTCGAGCGCGGCCAGTGGTACTTCCAGCGCTACGTGCAGCACCTGCCCACGGCCGGCGAGATCGTGCTCTTCGACCGCAGCTGGTACAACCGCGCCGGCGTCGAGAAGGTGATGGGCTTCTGCAGCGACACCGAGTACGACGAGTTCCTGCGCGCCGTGCCCGAGTTCGAGCGCCACCTCGTGCGTTCCGGCGTGCGCGTGTTCAAGTTCTGGTTCAGCGTCAGCCGCGAAGAGCAGCGCCGGCGCTTCAAGGAACGCGAGGCGCACCCTTTGAAGCAGTGGAAGCTGAGCCCCATCGACCTGGCCAGCCTGGACAAGTGGGACGCCTACACGCTGGCCAAGGAAGCCATGTTCGTGCACACCGACACTTCGGACGCACCGTGGACGGTGGTCAAGTCCGATTGCAAGAAGCGCGCGCGGCTCAACGCCATGCGCTACCTGCTGCACCGGCTGCCTTACAAGAACAAGGACGTGCAGGTCATCGGCCCGGTCGACCCGCTGCTGGTGGGCCGCGCGTCGCTGGTGGCGGGGCAGGCGGAGGAATTCACGCCCGGCAGCAACGCCTGAGGCGCCCGCAGCGCGACAGCAAGGCCGCGCTGCACGTGCGGCGCGCCTTGTGGCTAGAATCCCGGGTCTCTCCGAGGAGCGTTGCAACCTTCGTCCAGAAGGCCAGGCTCGGAGGTCTACATTGCAACCGCGCTCACCTGCACGAACACGTCGTGGGTGAGTGGTCTTTCTTCCCTCCCCCGCTGCTCGTGCAGGTCCTCAACCGTCTGGAGCCTGACCGATGAATGCCGTTCTGAAACCCCTGCACACCAGCGACTACGCGGTGGCCGATCTTTCCCTGGCCGACTGGGGCCGCAAGGAAATCAAGATCGCCGAGACCGAGATGCCCGGCCTGATGGCCATCCGCGAAGAGTTCACCCAGAGCCAGCCGCTCAAGGGTGCGCGCATCACGGGCAGCATCCACATGACGATCCAGACTGCGGTGCTGATCGAGACGCTGCAGGCGCTGGGCGCGCAGGTGCGCTGGGCCAGCTGCAACATCTACAGCACGCAAGACCACGCCGCCGCGGCGCTGGTGGTCAAGGGCACGCCGATCTTTGCCTACAAGGGTGAGACGCTGAAGGACTACTGGGACTACACGCACAGCATCTTTGAATTCGGCGCCAAGGGTGCCGAAGGCGAAGGCCCGAACATGATCCTGGACGACGGCGGCGATGCCACGCTGCTGATGCACCTGGGCAAGCGCGCCGAGAAGGACCTGAGCCTGCTGGCCAACCCGGGCAGCGAAGAAGAGATCTGCCTGTTCAACGCCATCAAGGCCAAGCTGGCGGTAGACCCCACCTGGTACAGCCGCAAGGGCGCGCAGATCATCGGTGTGACCGAAGAGACCACCACCGGCGTGCACCGCCTGAACGAGATGTCGGCCGCCGGCACGCTGATGTTCCGTGCCATCAACGTCAACGACAGCGTCACGAAGAGCAAGTTCGACAACCTCTACGGCTGCCGTGAAAGCCTGGTCGACTCGATCAAGCGCGCCACCGACGTGATGATCGCCGGCAAGGTGG